>WNFT01004664.1_pt1 | contig 11958 bp, 13 predicted proteins | sample 5400191 | NCBI WGS metagenome assembly WNFT01 (sample SAMN13153359, study PRJNA577476) | soil metagenome | isolation source: 80 cm saprolite under Madrone tree | place: USA:California | collected 2016-06-14
GGCGATGAGCTTCCTGACCAGCGCTTTCGGAAGGGGCTTGTCGATCGGGAAGTGCAACGACCCGGGCGTGCTTTCATAGCCGGCCAGATCATCGGTGAGCGCCGCAAAGGTCGATCCGCTGTGAGGCAGGTAGGCGAGGTGATTCTTGAATGCGGCGAAGCCGGCGATCACCTTTCCCTCCAGCCGGAACGCGGGCATGCCGTACGAGATGCATTCCTCGGCGTCGGGGATTTCGGCGTGGATCGCGTGCCGCAAGGTCTGCAGCGTCGTCCGCTTCGGCTCGTCGAGCCCGGCCAGGTATTCGTCGATCCCTCGAGGAGCCACGCATTTATTTTGACTATCGTGAGGTTGACCCATGAGCAAGGTGCTGATCACCGGATCCTCCGACGGTCTGGGCCTGGCGGCCGCCCAGCGATTGCTGGCCGCAGGTCACGAGGTAGTCCTGCACGCTCGCAACCAGGGGCGTGCCCGAGATGCGATGACCGCGGCACCAAACGCAAATGGCGTGCTGGTGGGCGACCTCGCGAGCATCGCGGAGACGCGTGGGCTTGCCGATCAGGCCAATCGTTGGGGGCTGTTCGATGCGGTCATCCACAACGCAGGAGTCGGTAACCGGGAGCGCCGAATCGAGACGGTCGATGGTCTCGAGCACATCTTTGCCATCAATGTGCTCGCCCCTTACCTGCTCACGGCGCTCATAAAACAACCCAAGCGCCTCATTTATCTGAGCTCAGGCATGCATCGCGGCGGCGATCCCGACCTGGCCGACCTCCAGTGGAAGCGCCGGCGATGGGACGGGACCCAGGCCTACTCCGACTCCAAGCTGTTCGACGGCGTGCTCGCTCTGGCGCTGGCGCGGCGCTGGCCGGCCGTGCTCTCCAATGCCGTCGACCCAGGTTGGGTCGCCACCAAAATGGGTGGACGGGGCGCGCCGGACGATCTCGACCGCGGCTCCGAAACGCAGGCGTGGCTCGCGGTCAGCCAGGACTCTGATGCGATGGTGAGCGGCGCGTACTTCTATCACAAGAAGCCGCAGCGCATCCACCCCGCGGCGTCCGACGTGAACGTCCAGGATGGGCTGCTGGCGGCTTGCGAGGAGCTCACGGGCACGCCGATGCCGGGTTAGCGACTGTGAGGAACGATCTCCGAACCGCTGGTGTATTGGTGTCGTGAAGAGCAATCCTGGGCGGAGCAACGCCGGACTTGCTGCTCTTGTCGTGATTCTGGCGGCCGGTTGTACGACGTCTCCAACGCAGGCACAGGTTCCACCGAGCCCGAGGGCAACCGTTCATACCTTTAATGGCGGGTGCGCCGGAACCGTGCTCACTGACGCCGAGCCACCGCTCTGGGCGCAGGGTGGTTGGAGTCATGCCAAGGGCACGCCATGGCCCGTGCCGTGGGCGTTCGGGACGGAGCACACCACCGTGGCATACCTGTTCGCGACTCAGCTCGTGGCCGGAACCAGCCCTCGGGTCGATGGCAGTCAGAACAAGGTCCTTTGGGAAGCCAAGGACAGCCCGTCCGGAGGCAACGTGGTGGTTGAAGGTCATCCGTTGGGCGAGTCGCAGCCTGTCGTGACAATTCCGGGCGGCCCCAGCATCACTGACGTGCCGACACCGGGCTGCTGGACGTTCCGGCTGTCCTGGAACTCGAATGGCTCGCGCAGCAGCACCATCAACCTCGAGGTACTCCCGGCTGGTTCGCGGCCGTAGGCACTGTTCGACGTAACGGCTGCAGGTGTTCTACGTTTGCCTCATATGCGGTGGGCCGCGCCCGCGTTGATCGTCCTGGTCGTCGGCTGTGGAACTGGGCCGAGCGGATCGAATCCAAGCCCGACGCCAACTGCAACCCCCAGCGCCTCGCCCAGCCCGACCAGCGGGGCATCGCCCTCTGCGACGCCGAAGTCTGCCGCGCTGCCGCTGGGCATCGTCGTCAAGGATTTCATCATCGATGGCGGGGCCACTTACACGATCAGCCTGGTCAGCGTGGACGGGCGGGTTGCGGTCACGGCCACTGGCCGCAAGCGCAGCCAGCCCGCTGGGATCTTGGTTCAGATGCCCAGCATCTCCGCATCCAATTCGCGCGTCTATTACCTGGACGGAGACTCGAGCGTCATGTTCCTGCGGCCGGATGGGACCACCGGGGCAGCGACGACCATATCCGTAGACTCGAACTCGGCCGCCGTGTTCGCTGTGAGTCCAGACGACAGCCGGATCGCGGTCGCCGTCATCACCTACCCGTATCCGGCCAAGACGCGGCTTTACGTTGAGGACCTGACAGGTGGAGGCCACCACATCGACCTCTTCTCGTCAGGCAGTGTGCTCGAATGGCCCGTCGGCTGGCACCAGGGCCACCTGGTGATCGCGGTCGGCATGAACACGCCGCCGCAAAACGCATTTGATGGTTTCATCTACGCCCGCAGCGGCTATCACGTCGCCGACGCTTCCACTGGGACACGGCTCGCGACCGTATGTGATGGCTACATGGCCTCTGCCCCACCCGTGCCGGCGGGCACGGTGTGCGCCAACTACCCGAACTATCAGGTCTCAGACTGGAGCGGTACGACACGACCCGCGCCGGCAGACCACGGGTGCGGGGGCGGCGCCCTCTCTCCCGACGGCGCGATGATCGCCGACTGCCAGGGCAGCCCGACGGTCATCACTCTGGTTGTCCAAGACGGGACGCAGATCGCAACTCAGTATTCCGGGACGCCGGTTGGATGGATCGACAACACGCATCTCGTCCTGAGGGCCGACAACTCGGACCTGAGCATCGTGGACGCTCGGGCCTTCACGACGACTCCCAGTCAGGCTCAGGGTTTCTTTGGGGGTACGATCCCGGGCGCGCTTTAGCGCCTGGCCGACCTCCGTCGACCTCTTTCAAGATCGATCGAGGCTCGCCTATCACAAATTGATTCGCAGCAACCGCCAGACCGTCCCAGGCGGATAGAGCGTGCCGGCGGTGACCAGCGCCACATCGACCTGCTGATCACCCAGGACCACTTGGAGCTTGCCCGCTGACGTGCCGCTCGGCACCGGCCCGTCGACGGCGGGCGTCTGCACGTCGAGGCGCTGGCGCAGGAACATCCCGGGCCACTCGATCAGAATCACGTCCTTGGTCGCCACGAGGTCCGAGTGGCTTCCCCATTCCGTCTTGTATGTGGCGACCACGTCGTTTTGAGCGATGACCTTGCGCACCGTCAGCGTGGCCTGCATCGCGCCGATGAGCGCCTCGGCTGCCTTGAAGGCCGCGTCCAGGGTCGGTTGGCCCATGACGCTTCCATAGAGAGTGAGCGGAAGTCCGCCGATCGTGGCCGCGGCCGCGAACAGGAAGTTGGCGCCGGAATTCAACCCGGACCCGGTCTTGATCCCGATGATCCCGCTCTCGCCGAGCGAGTAATTGACGTTGTAGACGGTTCCTGCCACCGGCAGCGTCGCCTCCGGCAGGCTGACGATCTGGGCCAGGACCTCCTGCTGCATCGCCGCCATGCCCATCGTCAGCAGATCCGTGGGCGTGCTCACCGTCTGAAACGAAGCCCCCGCGGGGTCCGCGAAGGTCGTCCGCGTCAGGTGGAGTGAGGCGGCGCGTTGGTTCATCTTGGCGACGAACGCCTCCACCGAGCCGGCATCCCAGCGGGCCAGCGTTTCCGCGATGTTGTTGCCCGAGGGGATGAGCAGCGCCTGGAGCGCGGCGAATTCGCTCAGCTGCTCGCCGGCCGCGACCGCGACGACGGACTGTTCGTCGGCGTGATCCGCCTTATACGTGGCCACGTCCTGGTCGGTCATCGTCAGCGTGGGGCCCGTTTCGCCTTTCCGCAGTGGCTTGTCTGTAAGCACGACGAGCGCCGTCATCACCTTCGCCACGCTGGCCATGGGCGTGGGCGGTGCCTCGAGCGTGGCCCCTATCAAGCCGAGCCTCGAAACACCGACCGCCGCGGAACCGACGGTCGGCCAGGGCAGGGTAGGCGCAGTCCCGGCGATGACGCTTTGGGAAGGGCCCGAGACGGCCGCCGCCACCGCGGGAATTGGTCGCAGGTAGTTCAATGCGCCCAGAGCCACGAGGAGCGCCGCGCCGACCAAGACCCATGGCCGCCGCGAGGGGGAGCGAGCCGGCGCCCTTGGTCTCCGAACCGTCCTGACCGCGGCGGCTTTGGTTCCACGAACCTCGACCGTCAATCGAAACCGTGCCAATCTTGCTTATCTTGTACCCGAGGCGGATGTGAAGGTGCGAGGCCGAATTGTCTTCTGAGGCGGACCTCTACCGCGTGTTGCAGGTGGATCCATCCGCCGATCCCGAAGTCATCGAGGCTGCCTACAAGCGCTTGGCTCTCAAGTACCACCCGGATCACAACCGGGGCGACGCTCGGGCCGAAGAGCACATGAAGCGGATCAACGAGGCCTTTCGGGTGCTTGGCAAGGCTGACCTACGCGCGGATTACGACACACGCACCGGCGGTCGATTGCCAGAGCTGGAAATCGATGCCGCCGAAATCGTGCTCCGATCAGTCGATCCCAAAGCCCGCGAGATCAACTTCTCCGTGCGCCTCAGGCAACGAGCAGGCCCCGCATTCGATCCCGCGATTCATCGCATCGATCTCGCGCTGGCACCACCCTGGAATCAAGCCGAGGTTCACTGGCATTGGAGTCGCGACACGCTTCCAGCCGACGTCGACTTCACCCTCGCGCTCGCCGACGGCTTTCTCGAGCCAGGTCGCACGTTCAGCGGCGACATCGAGCTGACCGTCGCGGCCAGGGATCAAGCATGACCAAGATAATTCCGACTCCGCCCCGAGCCGAGACCCGCATGGCAAGTGCAACCAAGGTCGTGCGCATGGAGATCGGTCGAGACTCCGCGAAGGCACTCGCAGACCTGGTCTTCGTCATCGACACCACCGGCAGCATGAACGACAAGATCGACGGCCTCATCGAAAGCTGCGAATCCTTTGTCGACAGGCTCGCCACCAAACGCATCGATTGGGCAGCGGCGGTCGTCGGCTTCGGAGACCTGACGGTCGAGGGGGACAAGATTGTGGCGACCCCGTTCAGCTCCAGCGCTGACCGGGTCAAAGCACTCCTTCGCGGCCTACCCCGCTACTCGGGCGGAGGCAACGAGGGCGAATCGTCGCTCGAAGCCATGCAAGCAGCCCTGGACCAGCGTGGGTTCCGTCCCGAGGCCATGAAAGTTGTCGTCCTGATCACCGATGAACCTGCCTTGCAACGGAACCTTCGACCGGCGACCATCACAGGAAGACTGCGCGAGGCCGGCGCGATCGCCTTCGTGTTATCGCCCAACATCAAATACTTCCGATCCATGGCCACCGATACCGGGGGTTACTGGTGGAAGGTCGACTCCGGGGGCGACTTCTCTCGCATCCTCGACGTCTTCGACAAGATCGCGACCAGGGTCGCCTCGACGGTGGCCGCCGTGCACAAGCTCACGGGCGGCAACGTCAAGGAATACCTGGGCCTGCCCGCATCGAGCAGGGAATAGGCGTCAGCGAAAGTTGATCGCGCCTATACGGCGATGTCTTTGCGCATGAATCGCAGCGTGCCCAGGCACAACGCCAGGGCGGCGACCGCGACGACCTCCAGCACGGACGTCAGCGACAGCCCATGCAGCAGCGGAGTGCCGTAGTAGTAGAAGGCCGACAGTCGCAGCGTCGCGTCCGGCAACTTGAGCTCTGGTCCGATGAAGCTGATGAAGAACCAGGCCGCCAGCACGAAGCTCAAAAGTCCAGTGTCGGCCGCCCTGCGCAGCCAGCCCGACGCCAGATAGCCGAAGGCGGCGATCAGCAGCCCGAACGGGATCATCCCCAGCGTCGCTGCAACCAGGTTGCCCCCATCGAGGCTCAGCCCCGCCGCAGCCGCGGACGCAAATGAAGCGAGCAGGGTGATCACCGCGATCACGACGGTGGCCGTCGCGAGGGCGGCGAATCGACCCAGGAGCACCCCGACGCGCCCCTGGTGCGCAGCCAGCAACAGGTCGAGGCGGCCGTCTTGCTCGTCGGCAGACCAGCCGTTGACCTGGGTGACCGCAAACGCCATCAGAAACAGCGGCAGGAAGATGAACATCGCGCTCAAGAAGCCGGCGTTGACGGTGACGTCAGCGCCGCCGAGGTTCTTGATGAGATTGGTGAATGCCGGCGAGCTGGACAGCAAGCTGGAGAGCCTCGCCTCCATCAGCTGCACGACGTAAACCACCCAGCCGGCCCAGCCGGCGATCAGCAGGGTCCACCACAAGGTCGGCATCGCGATCGTGCCCAGGCTGCGCGCGTAGACCGAGCGCAGCGACCAGTCTCCAACGGGCAGCGCTCGGCTCGGCACGCGCTCCGGCAGCCGGAGCCAGCGGGGCAGCGCCACCGTCCCGCCCACGTCCCGGCGTGCGAAGAGCCAGAGCGCCGCGCCGCTGAGGAGGGCGGCCAGGGCGAGCTGGACGACCATCCCAGCGGCATCGGCGCCGCGACCCGGCACCAGCGGTTTGCTCAGGTTGTAGTAGTAGACGGGGGAGAGGCGCGAGATCCACTCGCTGTTGGGAACCACGCGGTGGACCATGTCGAGGACGATGAAGACGAGGAGCAGGGCGGCGGTCCAGCCTGCCGCCGGGCCTCGCTCCTGCGTGAACTGTGAGATCAGCAGCGCCACGCCGCCGAAGACGGCGGAGATCAACGCGAGGTTCAAGCCGAAGAGCAGGCCGTCAACAACGCCGAAGTCGGCGCCGAACTTCTTGCCGCCGGCGAATGCCAGCAGACCGATCAGGACGCCCATCGCCAGCAGCGCCGTCCACATCGCCGCCAGCTTTTCCAGCGCGACGCGCAACCGGGGGCGGGGAAGGGAGAGCAGCACGTCCATCGAGCCCCGGTCCTCCTCGCCTCGCAGCATCCGGCTGGCCGCGAGCAGGGGCCAGATGGCGATCAAAAAGATGAAGGTGCCGATCTTGAACGTCGCGTAGCCGCCGATGGTGTCGACGGCGATGGCGTCGGCGTTCCAGGTGAACGTTTGCGCGATGCTGATCAACTGCTCCCGGGCCTGTGGCGTCGTGACCAGCGCGGCCACGCTCGCCATCGGCGACACCACCACCAGCCCCATGCCGATGCCCCAGCCGAGGATCGCGACCCGGTAGTCGCGAAGTGTCTTGAGAAAGACGCTCCTAAACCACACCTTGCGCCTCCTTGGCGGGCACGCCGTCGGCCTCGTAGTAGCGCAGGAAGATGTCTTCGAGGCTCGGCTCGTAGCTGGTCAGCGAGACGACAGGAAAGCGCGCGGCGGCCTTGATCACCGCGTCCGCGGACCCCTGCATCGCCAGGCGCACGGCATGGCCGTGGTCCAGCGTCTCCACGTCGGCCACACCTTCCAACGTCTTGAACGTCTCGGTCGGGACCGCGCTGGCGAACGTGATCGTGATCTCGTAGCGCTTGATGGCCTTGACCTCGGCCACGTCACCGATCCGGACAATGCTCCCGTCGCGGATGATCCCGACGCGGTTGCAGGTCTTCTCGACCTCGCTCAGAACGTGCGATGAGAGGAACACCGTACGCCCATCGTCGCGCGCCTCTTTGACCATGTGATCGAACTCCTGCTGGTTCAATGGATCGAGTCCGCTCGTCGGCTCGTCGAGAATCAGCAGGCGGGGGCGGTGCATGAAGGCCTGGATCAAAACCACCTTGCGCTTGTTTCCAGTCGAGTACTGGCGGAACTTTCGGCTGGTGTCGAGATCGAAGCGCTGGATCAGCTGCTTGAGGTAAGACTGGTCGACGCCTCCGCGCAAATTCGCGAAGTACTCGAGGATCTGCCCACCGGTCAGGTTGGGATCGAGCGCGGGCTCGCCCGGCAAGTATCCGACGAGGCGCTTGATCTCCAGCGATTGCTTCCAGCAGTCGAGTCCCGCGATCCGCGCGGCGCCGGCGTCAGCGTGCAACAGCGCCATCAGCAGCCGGATGGTCGTCGTCTTGCCCGCGCCGTTCGGGCCCAGGAAGCCGAACACTTCGCCCTCGTCGACCGAAAACGAGACGTTGGCGATGCCGCGCTTGCCGCCGTAGCTCTTGGTCAGTCCTTCGACTTCGATGATCGCTGCCATGTTTTCCTCTCTCTATCAGCCGAACCAGAAACGAAGGGTCGGCTCGTCGGTGAGCTTCACCGACCCCTTAGGAAGACCGAGGATCCTTTCGAACGCCTCGGTGTTGGCGGCCACTGCACGCTGCACGACCTCGAAGCTCACGGTGCCGGCCTGGCGCGCGATGAAAAGATCCGTGGCCTGCAGCTGAAAGCCCTGCATGAGCGACACCAGGACCCTCGCCGTCTCGTCTGGCGCGTCGACCTTGAGCGTGCCTTCGTCGACACCCTGCCTCACGACCGCCGAGAAGAGGGGCACCATGATGCGTTCAGACAGCCGCCGGACTTTCTCCCGGACGATCGCGTTTTCGTCCGAGTTCCAGACCTCGATGATCGCGAGCATCAAGTCTTTCTGTTCCGCCTTGAGGGTGGCGATGCCGGCAAAGACTTTCTCCAGCTTGGTGAGCGCCGGCAGCTCGGGATCGTTCAGCACTGGTGCCAGGGACGCCATCGCGCCGTCGGCGAAGCGCTCGACCACCGCTTCCAGCAGCGCCTGCTTCGATTCGAAGTAGTGGTAAAAGGCCCCCTTCGACGCTTCGAGCTCGTCCAGCACATCCTGGATGCTCATCGCCTCGTACCCCTTGGTCTGGACGAGCCGCTGGGCCACGTCGAGGAACGCGTCCCGGCGGACCGTACGGAGCGTCGGGTTGATCGTCCGAGCCATGGCCCGACTATAACAGACCGACGGTCGGTTTGTTTATGGCGCAGGAGGGACGGGCGGGTCGCCGCGCAACGATACTTGGCCGGTGGAACAGCGGATAAGCCTGGTGACGCTGGGCGTGAAGGACCTCGGCCGCGCGCGCGCTTTCTACGAGGCGCTCGGATGGTCTGGTGCCCAGCAGCCCGATGACGAAATCGTGTTCTTCCAGGCCGGCGGAATGGTCTTCGCGCTGTGGACGTCGCTCGGCGGGCAGGGCGCCCCCGGGATCGAGCTGGCACACAACGTCCGTTCACCGGAGGAGGTCGACGCAGTGCTCGCCGAGGCCCAGCGGGCGGGCGCGACCATTGTCCGTCCGGCCGCTCGCGCGGACTGGGGCGGCTACACGGGCGCGTTCGCCGACCCCGACGGCTACGTGTGGGAGGTCGCCCACAACCCTGACTGGACCCTGGCCGAGGACGGCTCGGTGCGCCTCGCGTAAACATCGCCGCGGGGGCGGCCCGCTCCGGCCGCCCCCTGGTCTTGATGCCCCTATGGGCAGGTCATGCTCACGATGCTGAATTGGTTGACGGCCCCTGAGGCGCTCACGCTGAAATGGTCGACCAGGTGCAGCGCGATTTGTGACCCGTCAGAGCCGTTGACGACGATGTTGCCGATGTCGTGAAACACGACATTGTTCTGGTTGAGGCTCTCGCCAAACCAGAACGTGAACTCGCCGCGATAGCTCGGCGGCCCAGGCGAGTTGGGCACGAAGCTGAAGTGAGACGTCGCGGTCTCGGTGATCCAGACGTCTCCCGCCCCGTTCACGGTGACGTGGAGGATCGAGTTGGTGACCATGGTCGCGGTACCAACTACGCCAGAACACGGATTCACGTTGTGTGTGTCTACAGAGACTTGGCCCTGCAGGGTCTCGGTGAACGTGCAATTCAACACGGGCGCTCCGGTCATCAACCCGCAGAACGGAGTGTGCGACTCAGCTGCAACCGCAGGAGCCGCCGCGACCAGGCCCCAACCTAACGTAAACAACGCAGCCACCAGAAGTTTTCGCATCGGTCGACCTCGCTCATTGATGGGGCCTGGCGATGGGCCCTCTGTGTCCTCGAGCCTGCTCCCAGCAACGGCCTTGCTCAATCAGGCGTGCACCAGTTCTGAAGGCGGGTATGCATCAGTTCTTTAGGCCTGCTAGCAGGTGGCTTCAGGCCGCGCTGATCTTTTCGTCCCAGGCCTGTACGTCGGCGCCGTTCGGGTGGTCGTTGACGTAATGGAAAGGTCGCACGAGCTCGCGCAGCTCCAGCTCGTAGTGGAACGTACCCGCCTGGCTGGCAGTGCCGGTAATGGAGAAAGTTGCCGAGGCACCCGCAGCCAGGTCGCCACAGTCGAGCGCCGAATAATCCGGGGCGACTGTGCATCCGCCAGGGTCGGTCAGCGTGTGTCGTTCGTACCACTTGTCCGCGGACACAAAGGTCAGGCCGATGTGGGGAATGGCAGGGCCTGTGTTCGTGACGTTGACTACGAGCTGGGCGCGACCGCCTACGGAATCGGTCTGCGAGGCTGACACGTTCACGTCGGCGGTGAAAGGCGGCGGGGTGTCGACGCAGGCAGACAAGAGGACCACCGCGACTGCCAGCGCTGCTTTCATTCTGTAGACCCGCGGCTCATTGAGGCCGGAAACCGGCGCGCTTATTGTGAACGGCGTGCACGCGATTCCAGGCGTAACGTCCGCGCGTGCACGCGCGTTCCAATTTCCCGTGGGGATCAAGCTGGCGGCGGTCGTAGCCGCGCTCACCGTCGCCGGCTGTGCGCCCGCCGGCAGCGTGGCCGCGCGCAACAGCCCGTCCGCGACGGGTCTTGCAACCGCCTCACTCAGCCCATCGCCGAGCCCTGCGCCGGCTTTGACGCCCAGCCCGTCGCTGACAACCAGCCCTGCAGCGAGCCCAATCGCCGTTCCGACCTGGGCCAACCTGCACGCTAGCTGCTCGGGCGGGCCCGCCGCGCAGGAGGCCCTACTGAGGATGGGCGGCTCGAGCACCACCGTGCTGGCCGACGTCACCGATCCGGTGCACCCGCGCATCATCTGCACGCTCACCGGGTCTTGGACGCCACAGCTGGTCGATCAAGGGATGGTTTCGTGGTCGGCCACGCAAGGCAGCCCTGACTTGCCCGGGGCGAGCATCATCGCCACGCTCGATCTGTTCACCGGGACCAACGGCGTGGCGACCAGCTGGACGGGTGGCGGCTTCATGGACGGCCTTCATGCGTGGAGTCCGGACCACTTCCAGCTGGTGTACGTCACGTCCGACGCGACCGCGGTTAACGTTCACCTGTTGAGCGGCGCCGGTGACCGGCAATTGATGTCCTTCGGCGCGGTGCTGGGGCGCGGCATCAACCCTGACGAGGACGATGCCTTCCTCGGTTTTTCGCCCGATGGCGCGTATTTCGCTTTCGAGCAGACCTTCAGCGGTGGCGGCGATCACCTGGTCGTCTGGAGCCGCTCGGGGGTCGTCTTCTCGCAGCCGAACGCAACCATGGCGACCTGGGGCAGCAGCGGGAGCAAGCTCTACTTCCGGCAGCCGAATGCCTCGGTCGTCTACGCATGGGACTCGACCGGGCCGGCCGGCAATCGCTCCCAGGCGATGGGCCAACAGCTGGCCTGGATCCGGCCGCGTGCGGATGCGGGCGAGGATGACATCGCCTTCACCGTTCGCGATTCGAGCGGAACCCCGCACGTATGGCTGTACGGGCATGGCGGGACGGCCGGCGGCCAGCTTCCCAACCTGCGCTCGTCTCCGATATTCCTGAATTCCGGGACGGTGTTCATGGTCGAGGAGGCGCCCTGCGGCGCCAGTTGCGGGATCGGCCCCGCCATCCAGCCCGACCTGAACAGGTTCACATTCGACATCGCCGCTCAAACGGAATCCCCGTCGAGCATCGCGTCCGTCTATGGCGCCTTCCCGCGGCCAGGGCAAGTGTGAGCGTGGGATGATCACCTCGAGCACCATGGATGACACCGGCTCCGAGACCGAAACGGCTCCAGAGGCCCCGCCGCCGCCTGTTTTCGACGCCACGCCGTGGCCGGTCGCGCACCGGGCGGCGGCCCCGCCGCCCCGTCCGGTCCGCATCCCAAGAGACCTGGGACCCCGAATGTGGACGGCCGCATTGGCGGCTGCTCTTCTCTTCACCGCAGGCGGACTC
>WNFT01013742.1_pt1 | contig 11958 bp, 12 predicted proteins | sample 5400191 | NCBI WGS metagenome assembly WNFT01 (sample SAMN13153359, study PRJNA577476) | soil metagenome | isolation source: 80 cm saprolite under Madrone tree | place: USA:California | collected 2016-06-14
TCTGCCCAGGGCTTGCGAGTGGATTGCGCGGCGACGACCGAAGAGGCTCTCGCCTTTCTCGGGCGTTCCAGCTATGACGTGTTTCTTTGCGACTTGCATCTCTCTTCCGGCAGCTTCATGGTGGACGGCCACGAGGCCGCCCGCCGCATCCTGGAAGCTGCGGGAACGAAGAAACCGGCCCTCATCTACATGACCGGCGACTTGGTTGAAAGTCAGGAAGCCGAGGGCCAAGGTGAGCCCCTTTGTCTCCAGAAACCTTTCCGAGTCTCCGACGTGCTGTCTCTCTTGAGAGAAGTTCTATCAGATGCTCCGGCGGAAACGCGCCAGGCCCGTTGATTGTTTTCTGATTTCTTGGGCATGCCTTAACTAAGCTAAGAGCGCGAGATTCGTTTTCGCGGAATGCTTTGTGCGCGCTATGACTCAGGAATTTAGTTCTTGTTTTTGAGTGGCGTCGTTGCCCTGCTGTCTGTCGCGGGATCTACACCAAAATCCCAAACGTAGAGGTTCATGCCATCGGGCAAAATTTCCGCCAGCGCATATTCGCCCGGCTGCAGCGGCTCGCTTATCGTGAAGCGAAAGACAGTAGGCGCGATCTCCCATCGCTGGATCGAAATCGTATTGCGCTTTTCCTCTTGCTGCCCGAAAAGATTCCTAATCGACTCCAGCTGCCTTTTATTTCCCTTAACCGTCGCCCGCACCAGTTCTACTTCAGGCCCGGATTCACCCGGTCGGCTGCTTTTCACGATTGGCGTCGTACGGTCCGGATCCGGCGGCGCTTCGCGCAAATAAAACTCCGCCTGTCCATTTGTGACCCGGATAGTTGCCTTGGTTCCCAGGATTTCCACGTTCCGCTTGTTGGGAATGATCGGAACCGGTGAAAGCACCTTCTTTAGGAACTGTTTTTTGTCGGTCTTGACCTGCGAACCGACCTGCTCGAGCGGCCTTACCGATTTTCCGTCAATCAGGAACATCCCTTCGCCGGGTGGCAGGAAGACACCCGGTGCCACTTGCAGGCTTGCATCCACATCCAGCATGGTTTCAATTTTCTGGGCTTGTTCCTGCGCGTGGATCTTCTTTGCAAGAGCGTCTTCGTCCGCCTGCTCAGCCGCAGCGGCTTGGGCGGTCGCGTCCCAATCCACTGCCGCGGCAGGGATTTCCTCCCAATCGCCCCGCTCTGCGCTCAAATAACGGACGCGCTCCCCGTTCCGCCGGTAATCCCGCACCAGCTGAAAAGTACCGTCCTTCAGGACCAGCTTCTTGCCCCGCGGCAAAGCAGGCACTCCAGCCTGCGCGTCCTTGCTGCTGGCTTGCTTCTCAGCTGAGGCTTGCTCTTGTTTGATCAGCGTACGGCTCGACGATCCCGTCGCGCCAGCCCAGGAGGCCAGGAAGGTGCAAACGAGTAGTCCGAATATCCCACGTGATGCCATCGGCTCAACCTTGTTATGTGTCATGCGATGCATGGGAGCTCGTCCAGTTTGCCCTCGTTGCGAGCATACCGCCGAGCCTTCCGGGCCTGCAACCCGTGGCTAGGGTGCATACCAGACAAAAATGGCTCCCTAGCCAAGCTAGGGAGCCGATTGAAAGCCGTTTTGAATTAGCCTTATCTTAGTGCGTGCACTTCGGAAACAGGGTCACCAAGACCATGAGGTCTGAAAGTGTAAACAGCCACTGATCGGCGCTCAGGCCGGCGGCTTCCGCTGCCCGCGCGATGAAGCCCAAATGACGGCTCTTGGCAAAATTGTGCACATGCTCGACGCAAATCCCCGTCAAGCTGGCAACCTCTGAATCGGTGAAGATTTTTTGGCTCGACTTTACGGTAACCATGGCTCGGCTCCTCTGCTCCGCCGCATACTAGCCCACACTTGCTTGGATGCTGAAAGCATCGTATGTGCTGCACCATTTCCGAGCAATAGTCGTTCCGTTCTGCCAACCAAAAACGAACCGTCTAGTACTCTCTCACTAAAGCCCGGTAAAATCGGCCTTTTTCCACACATTTGCATATTGCGGTGGTTTAGTACGAGGGGTATTTCTAGGCAGAAAGAGTGAAAAAATATTCTACTTTTCCAAACTTGTTACGGTTTTCGGTAGAGTCCCGGCGATTTCCTTCATTTGTTTCATGTGCCGTATTTCATGCGAAGCGATTCATCTAGGCAAGCGCAAACACTCAGACGGCGGCCCCTCCCGCTTGCTCGAAAGCATGGGCCAGTTGCAGGACGCGCGCCTCTCCAAAAGGCGCGCCAAAGATTTGCAGGCCGACCGGCAGCTTACCGTCGATCTTGCCACATGGCACGGAAATGCCCGGAACCCCCGCCAGCGATCCTGTAACTGTATATATATCAGCAAGATACATCTGGAGCGGATCAGCAGTACGCTCGCCCAATTTGAAGGGTGGAACCGGTGAAGTCGGCGTCAGGATCGCATCCACTTTGGTAAAAGCATCGCGGAAATCTTGAGCAATCAGCGAGCGCACCTTCTGCCCCTTCAAATAGTAGGCGTCGTAATACCCCGCCGAAAGCACGTAGGTCCCGAGCACGATGCGGCGCTTTACCTCCGCCCCAAATCCCGCGCCGCGCGTTTTTCGGTACATCGCAAGCAGGGAATCGTCATCCACGCGTAATCCATAACGAACGCCGTCGTACCGTGCCAGGTTGGAACTCGCCTCCGCTGTCGCGATGATGTAGTAAGTCGCGATGGCGAAGTCCGTATGTGGCATGCGAATGTCGACCAGTTGACACCCCAGCTTTTTGAACAGGTCGATTCCGGTCTCGATCTTTTTTCGGACTCCTGCATCCATGCCTTCGCCGAAATACTCTTTGGGGATGCCCAGCCGCAGCCCCTTGATCGGCTTCTCAAGCTCCGCCCGGTAGTCAGGGACGGGCGCCGTCGTCGAAGTCGAATCGTGGGGGTCTCGACCGGCGATGACTTGCAGGATGGCCGCTACGTCCTTCACACTGGTGGCAAAGGGGCCGATGCGGTCCAGTGAGGACGCAAACGCGATCAGTCCGTACCGCGAAACGCGGCCATAGCTCCCCATCATGGCGGGAACTCCGCAGAACGAACCCGGCTGCCGGATGGAACCGCCCGTATCCGTTCCCAGGGACGCCACCGCCAGTCCTGCCGCCACCACGGCCGCCGAGCCACCGCTCGAGCCCCCTGGCACACGGTCCTGCGCCAGCGGATTCTTCACCGGGCCATAGGCGGAGTTCTCATTCGAGCTCCCCATCGCGAACTCGTCGCAATTGGTTTTTCCCAAAATGACTGCGCCAGCCGCCTCCAGCCGCTCTACCGCCGTCGCATCGTATGGTGGAACATAGTTCTCTAGGATCTTCGAGCCGCACGTCGTCTTGATCCCCCTCGTGCTGATGACGTCTTTGACGGCCACGGGCACGCCCGCCAACGGCGGTAGCGGCTTTCCTCCGGCCACTAAACCGTCGATCTTGTCGGTTTGCCGCCGGGCTCGCTCCGGCGAGAGCGTCAGGAAAGCGTTTAGCTCAGGATTCTGCGATTCAATCCGCTTGTAAAAATCCGCCGCCAATTCCCGCGCCGAAATCTTCTTCGCCGCCAGCGCCTCTTTCACTCCGTCAATCGTCCAATTCGCTGGTATGTGCATTTTTCTTGTGGGACAGGCATTCTTGCCTGTCCGGCCTTCTTGAAATTCCAGAAAAAAGGACAGACACGAATGTCTGTCCTACTACCTCTCAATCATCTTGGGTACGCGGAAATAAGGCGGCTCGGGGTCAGGAGCGTGCTTCAGGACGTCTTCAGCCACCGCGCATGGCACAATCAGGTCTTCCCGCAACGTGGCGTCGGCCGTTTGGTCGTCGCTGAGCACCTGCGCCATGGGCTCGACCTTGGCGGTGTCCAACTCGTTCAGCTTCCCGATATATTCCAGAATCTCGTCGATTTGCGCGCGGTACATCTCCAACTCGCCCTCGCTCAACTCCAGGTAAGCCAGCTCCGCCACGCGCAACACGTCTTCCCGGCTGATTTTCACTGTGAATTCCTCACTGGGCCGTCGGCGCAACTTCGGCTGTCTTCCGCGGGTATTTCTTCGCGATGTAGTTATCGACCAGCGCCTGGAACGCGGCCGCCAGCTCATCGTAGGGTCCTTCGAGCGTCACATCTTTCTGTCCATCAATATAAACCGGGCAGCGTGGCGCTTCACCGGTTCCAGGCAAGCTGATGCCGATGTTCGCGGCTTTCGATTCGCCCGGACCGTTGACAATGCAGCCCATCACGGCCAGAGTCATGTTCTCGACGCCTTCGTATTGTGTCTTCCAAATTGGCATGCTGTCGCGGATGTAGCCTTGAATCGCTTCGGCCAACTCCTGAAACGTGGTGCTCGTGGTACGCCCACAACCGGGACACGCCGTCACGCTGGGCGCAAACGAGCGCAGCCCCAGCGCCTGCAAGAGCTCGCATGCGGCATAAACTTCTTCTCGGCGATCGCCGCCCGGTTTGGGCGTCAGTGAAATGCGAATCGTATCGCCAATGCCTTCATAGAGCAGCACACCGAGCGAAGCCGCTGACCAGATCTGTCCCTTCATCCCCATTCCGGCTTCGGTAAGTCCCAAGTGCAAAGGCTGTTCGGTCTTCGCGGAAAGATCGCGGTACACGGTAATCAGGTCTCGTGGCCGGGAGGTCTTGCACGAAATAATGATCTGGTCGTGCCGCAGCCCGGACTCCAGCGCCAGCTCCGTGGACTCCAGCGCCGAAAGCACCATGCAATCGTTGATGATCTCTTCGGACTCCTTGCCGAGATTCTTATCCGTGTTCTCCTGCATCTTGCGCATCACCAGCTCTTGATTCAGCGAGCCGCCATTCACGCCGATGCGCACGGGCTTGCCATTGTCGCGCGCGATTTTGCAAATCGTGGAGAACTGCTCGTCGCGGCGCTGTCCCGCGCCCACGTTGCCCGGATTGATGCGGTATTTATCCAGCGCTTTTGCGCATTCGGGAAACTTCGTGAGCAGCACGTGCCCGTTGTAGTGGAAGTCGCCAATGATTGGCGCGCCGCATCCCGCTTCCAGCATCCGTCTCTTGATCTCCGGCACTGCCGCGGCCGCTTCCGGCACGTTCACCGTCCAGCGCACGATCTCTGAGCCCGCCTCGGCCAGCTCCAAAGTTTGCTTCAATGTCGTTTCAATGTCGGCCGTGTCCGTGTTCGTCATGGACTGTACGACGATGGGCGCGCCTCCGCCCACGCGCACCTGTCCTACGTTCACCCCATAAGTCTTCCGGCGCGGATGGCGGCTCGCCGCAGCGTCAAATCCTTCAATCTGTGTAAGCATTCCTTACAATTCTAGCGTGATTTGGCCCTTCCGGGAAATCGAGTATCCTTACTTACCGTTGGCTATGGAGGGGTCTGCAAATCTGACGTAGGGATTATACGTGCCAGCCTTAGGAGCCAGTGCCTTCCCGAGCGGGAACTTCTTTTTGCGGTTTCTCCAGGTCGACGGCTATGTGAGTGAGTCTCTCTAACTCATTGCGAAGGTCCAGCCAATATTTTGACCCGATGGTCGCAACGAATCGCTCCTGCGCTTTCCGCCAGGCAGGCAGGCTGTGCGCCAGCACGCGCTCTCCCTTGGCCGTAATGGTCAAAAAACGCTGCCGCATCGCCGCGCGATTTGAGATAACGATCAGTCCCTCTCTTCGCAAAAGCCGTAAACTCCTGGTCAATGTCGTCGCGTCTATGACCAGTACATCCGCGAGGGCTCCGATGGAAACCGGCTGACTCTTGGCGAGGCCCACCAGGATGGCGAACTGCGTCGAGCGTATGCCTGACTTCTGCAGCGCCGTGTCGTACAAGCCTGTGACCGCCCGCGCCGCTTTTCGAAAATTGAAGGAAGCGCAGTATCCCGTGCCGCTGAGGTCCAGCGGGGTGGAATTCTCTTTCATTTTTTGCGTCTCACCTTGACATGTATATGCATCTCAAGATATAACTGACCTCAACGCGATGTCAAGTGACGGCATCCCATGGCCAGGTCGGGCGCCATTTTGCGAGTGGAATAAATCGAATGTTACTTCGGTCTAAGGTAGTGACCAAAGGTGATTTCCATGAGCACGCAAATCGTTCCCATGCCTTCTCCGGAAGAGAGCCAAAATCCAAGTAAAGCCGCATTCGCTTCCACACGTTACGTTCGCTTTGGCGCGTTTCAGGTGGACCTAAAAAAAGAAGAACTATACAAGGACGGCGCGCGCGTAAAGCTCCAGGGCAAGGTTTATCAGGCGCTGGCCGCACTGCTGCAAAAGCCCGGCGAAATCATTAAGCGAGAAGATCTGCGCAAGCAGCTCTGGCCGTCAGATACCCACGTCAATTACGACGCCAATGTGAACACTACCGTGAACAAGCTCCGCCAGGTACTTGGCGATTCGGCGGATCAGCCTGCGTTCGTGGAAACGATTCCGCGCCAGGGCTATAGCTTTATCGCCAAAGTGGAATCCCTTGACCGGCCGGCTGCGCCCCAGGCGCCGCAGCCGTCGGAACCGTCAGCCGTGGCGGCGATCCAGGAACGCGCTGCATCGTTATTTCGGACGGCTTTCTTTTCCAAGATGGTTCACCGCGGGCGCGGCTGCTCTTCTGATCGCCAGCATGTTGTTTGGCGCGGCGCTGGTGTTATACGCGCACCGCTGACTCTGGCTTGCATTCCCGCCAACTCTTTGTAGGGGCGCAGCATACTGCGCCCTAGCTTGCCCTGGCGTTTATCCGAGGTTCTTTTCTCCATTTGTCATTCCGACCGTAGGGACGGCGTCTTATGCCGTCCCGGACTGGAGGAATCTCTCTTGTGGGTCGGATCGGCGACTGTCCCGATCCCGATCGGGAGCTCCGACGTTAGCGCCTCACATTCATCGGGCTTTAGCCCCTGAGGAAACTCTTTCAGCTCAAAAATCCATGTCAGAGTGTGCCGCGTAGCCCCAGCGCGTCGGCCTGCTCGCGCAGAGCGGCGATGCAGAAGGCGATGTGCTCTTCCAGCGGCACGCCAAGTTCTTCCGCGCCCTTACGCACGTCCTCGCGCGACACGCCTTTGGCGAACAGCTTGTCTTTCATGCGGCGTTTCACCGAATCCACTTCCAGATCCAAAATACTTTTTGATGGGCGCACGTAAGCGCAGGCGGTAAGGAAGCCGGCGACCTCGTCGCAGGCGAAAAGCGTGTGCTCCAGCGCGGTTTGCCGTGGCACGCCGCAATAATCCGCGTGCGTGATGATGGCGCGTACGATCTCCTCGGAGTAGCCCTGCTCCCGCAAAATCTTTGCCCCCTCGGAAGGATGCCCCTGATCGGGAGAGTGCTCGTGATTGGGCCAGCGTTCGTAATCGAAATCGTGCAGTCGTCGGCCCCGGCTTTGCGCGCATACGCGCGCACACACGCCTCCACCGCCAGCATATGTTTGCGCAAGCTCTCCGAAGCGGTGTACTCGCACAGCAGTTTCCAAGCGTCCTCGCGCTTCGGCATCCGTCTCTCCCGCTGTAGTGGCCGGGCTTCAGCCCGGCCTTCGGCCCTTCTGCCAGTAGGGGCACGATACATCGTGCCTTCTCCTCGCTGCAAAACGACCAGTAGTTTAGCCTGAGAGCCAGGAAGGAATGAAGTAGGCAGGTAGTGCACCCTTGGGACGCAACGAAAGATCGATGCCGGCAGTGGAAATCACCTCACGCCCACGCTCTCCCACAGCTTTCCCACATTTCCTCCGCCACCAGCGAACTCTACCCCTTTGTTTTCTTGCTATTACGCGCCCGTTCGAACGCTCTCGCATCTTGTTGCATTTAAATACTTTATTTGTAATTGAAAAATGGCATAATACGTGGTACCATGTCTCGTGAATTCTCGACTCCATTTCCGCCGTTCGGCCCCGCTCCTCACTCCTTTATTCCCTTTACGTCCTTTATCTCCTTCCTGTCGCCTACGAAACTGCGGAGAGCGCACCACAACTGGTGTGGTGGGGAGAAAAAGGGTACACTAGCGCTCGTGGAAATCTCCGAACCAGGAGACGCGCGTGGCCAGACGGACAGGCGAAAACCGGGCGTAGAACGGCGAAACGCGTTCAGCAACCATAAAAATAGTTCAAAAATACTCTTGACAGAATTTGGCCATTCGCACGATACTCCCACTGCGCCAGTCACTGCCTTCCAGTGAACGTTCCAGCGTTCCTCCCCTATCCGCACGCCGGAAAAATAGTCAGCGAGGAGTACCGGTGTCCGCACAATTAGAAAAAGAGATGAGCTCGTTAGAAATGGATCGGGAAGTCATTCGCTGTAAGACTTGTGGTCTCGTCCAGTACCGGACGCGCACGGGGAATTGCCGCCGTTGCGTGCGCGCCTTACCCCAGCGTCTGGAGTTCCTGATTCCTCCACCGGCACCTCAGGAGGAAGCAGCCGCTGAACCAGCAGCAGAAAAGTTCGTCAACCAGGAGACGGTCGAGAATATCGGCCAGCGCATTCGCCAGTTGCGCGAATCGCGCAGCATGACCCAGAGCCAGCTTCAGTCTCGCTCGAAGGTCTCGCGCTCCTACCTCTCCCGCATCGAGAGCGGCCAGATGACGCCGAGCCTCGGCACGCTGGAGAAGATCTCCGAGGCGCTGAACGTCGGCTTGAACCGCTTCTTTATCCCGGAGTCCGACGGGGAAGCGCTCTTGGAAGATCCCTTTATCCAGGGATTGCGGCCGTTCCTGCGCCAACTGGATTGGGAACAGTGGCAGTCCATATTGAAGAGGCTGCAGGCCATCAGCGACCACGTTCATACAGCGCCGAGCAATCTCCGCCCTATCGGTAATCCGGCGCGGCTGCCGCAGCCCGCGTCGGGGAATGGCAACGGCCATATCGGCGTCGGCCATTCGAATGGGCTTGCGCACTCGCATGCCCATGGCAATCCGCAGGGCTATCCGCTGCGGCGTCCGGGCGCGCCCTTTGGGGCTCAGGGCAAACCCGTTTTTCAGCGGCCGCTCGCGCGGTAAATTTTCAAGCTGCAAGCAAAAGTGGGACAGACTGAAGAGTCTGTCCCACTTTTTTGAACGCCGCGCATGTTCGGCAGCTAACGGGTGAAAGTGAGGAAGGCCCAAACAGTGAGAGTGAGTAGTAGAACATCGAACTCACGGGCGGCATGGCGCCAGCCAATCAGCCTCGGCTGAGCTTTACAGGTTCAGAAGACGGTGAAGCCGAAACGGAAACCTGCAGAGCGGCGAAGCCCTTGTGGCGAACGATGACTCGAACCTCCGGCCCGCCAGGGCTCAACTTGCTGAACCGCCGTATGCGGACCCGCATGTACGGTGGCGTGGGAGGGGCGAGCAGGTGACTGCTCCCCCTATCCCGATTCGGCGTCAGAGATTTGGCTAAAAATACGATTGACTACTCGCGGACGACCGAAACCTTCGCTTCTGGAACTTCGAGCCGCATCAAGCGGTGATTGCCGTCGAGCAAAAGCAAAATCTCGAGGTCAGAAGTATTGACTTTGAGGCCCTCGTAGGTCTTGCCTTCGGCGCTGGCCGATCCTGTGGATTGCACGGTGATCGTACCGGGCGTCAGTTCCTGCGGAATGATCACGGGAAAAGTTTGCACGCCGCGCTTGGACCAGTCATAGATGCGTGCAAGGACGGCGTACTGGTGATACAGATTGTTGTCCAGTACGGCGATGAGCGGCGTATTGAAAGTGAGATCCTGCTGGAAAAAGCAAGGTTGTGTGCGGCGTGGATCAGCTATTTCCTCGGCCGTGCAGGGGCGCCCGCCTTGCATCTCCAGCGTGATACTCGCCACGCCATTGGCGAAGAAAATGTGCGCGCCATTTGTCTTTTCCGCCTGAGAGCTCCAATCGTAGCTGATGGGCGCGCCATCGCCCTGCAGCGTTAGCGTACCGGAAACTCTGCTGGAGCCGCCGTCGGGCGGCTTGATCTCCGCGATGCCTTTGGCGAGCCAGCCGCCGCCGGATGGCGCGATTTCAAACTCCTCGTGGCCGACGGTTTGTCCACCGAGTTTGATCGTCAGTTTGCCCTTATCCTGAACGAAGACAGTGGGGCCGGATGCTGCCGCGGACTTCTTCTGGGCCGCGCTGGACAGAACGGCGCACGCCACGATTCCAAATGTCAGTGCAATTGAAATGATTCTGAATTTCACGGTGCCTCTTACCCCCGTGTCCATTCTCTCTCAGGGAAGGGGTTTCTCAACCACCAGATGCGGAGCGTTTCCACCGGATGCAACAATGCCGCGGCGCAGGATTTCCGCAACTACCTGGGTTGGTTCGCCGGAACTATCCACGCGATAGTCGGCAAGTTGATAGGAGGGAAGGCGCTGGGCGTAGAGCGCGCGGAAGCTGGCTTCGTCGCGGAAAAGCGGGCGGCCGGTCATGGTCATGCAGCGCGCGAGGAGAACTTCGATCGGCGAATCCAGCCACAAAACCGGGGTGCCCGCGGCACGCAGGAATTCAGGGCAGCCCGGCTGGGCGTAAGTGCCGCCGCCAAGAGCGAGAACGGTGCTCTCTTTCATTTCGGTGGCGCGGCCGAGGGCGGCGCGCAATTGATCTGCTTCGACCTGGCGGAAAGCCGGCTCACCAAGGCGTTCGAAAATTTGGGGGATTGCGAGGCCGGCGGATTCCTCGATGCGGTTATCGAGATCGACGAAGCGCCACGCGAGCTGGCGCGCCAGGAGGGTACCAACGGTGGTTTTGCCGGAACCCATAAAACCAGCAAGGCACAGAAGCGGGATGCGGGTTTGCGGCCCGCGCGAAAAAGGTATAGTTGTCACGCGATCGTGGCGCGAAAAGCTAGTCGCGCTTCAGAATGCGTATTGTACCACTGTAGGAGGAGAGCTCGACTTTCGCCAGGCCTTGCCCGACGGTGCCAAAGAGTCCCTTAGTGAACTTCGATGCTCGGCGCATCAGGCCTCGGCCGCTCTTCATGGTGTAGAGCCCGGTCCGGACGAAGTCGCCGTCAAAAAGAATATTTCCCGAAGTAGTGAAAAGACTGACGTTGGTCAGCGCCGGCTGGAGAACCTGCGCGCCACCACTGATGGACTTGAAATCCAGTTTGCCGGCGCACTGCGTGCAAACAAGCGAGCCTTCCGTGGTCTTAACAATGATGTAGCCGGAGACTTCTTTCAGGTGAACATCGCCAGCCACGCTTTCCAGCGTCATGTCGCCCATGACCTGTTCGACGTAAATAAGTCCCGTCTCCGTCTTAAGTTGCAATTCCGTTTCTTCCGGCACGGTGAGCTGTAGACTCGCCGCCAAATCCAGCGATTGCGCCGAGACGTCCAGAATAGTGGCGGTGACGTCGATGCGGTCACCGGCTTGCTCCATGTCAAAGCCAATCTTGTCGGAGGTCTGGCTGGCGACGATGTCGACTTCCTTATTTTTCCAGGACTTCACTTCGATGCGGCCGTTGGCCACGTTGTGGATCACAACGACCGGGCGCGCGTTGACCGCGAAATGCTTTTCGACATGCTGGCTCGCGGCTGCACGTGCGGGAGAGATACCACAGCAGAAAAAAGCCGCCGCGCCAAGCACCGGCAGCATGCAGCGTTTCACATCCGAGGGCAGAGCCGACAAACTCATCATTCCCATGTTAGTTGACACTCCCTCCGCGATCCATCATCGCGGACAGTAATTCGGCCTTTTGCTGATAGGCGTTGGACAGATACTCACGTGCTAGATCATCTTGCGGCTCGGCGCTCACGCGGCGCTCGCAGTCAGCAATAAAATCGTCGACTTGCTTCAGGTTCTGCCGAAAAGACGTGTCCACGGCTGTACTGCTGGCAAGCTGCATGTTGGTGAGATCGATCTCCTGTTCGTTCAGAACTCTGGCGGTCTGCGCGAAAGGAACTTGCAAGGCCGGCCCAGCGACCCTCAAGGGAGTTTCCGAGGCCCCATCCGGCCGTTGCCGCAATTGCAGGACGCCAGCCGCGACGATCAGCAAGCCCACCGTCGCGGTAGCCAATGCCCGGCTGCGAAACAGGTCGTTGAATCCGTGCCACCACC
>WNFT01004666.1_pt1 | contig 11957 bp, 10 predicted proteins | sample 5400191 | NCBI WGS metagenome assembly WNFT01 (sample SAMN13153359, study PRJNA577476) | soil metagenome | isolation source: 80 cm saprolite under Madrone tree | place: USA:California | collected 2016-06-14
CCTCCGGCACGCTCGTATCTGGCGATGACTTACGATCCGGCCAGCGGAAAGGTGGTTATGTTTGGAGGATACGACGGCACGGGATATCTGAACGATACCTGGACATTCGACGGGACGAGTTGGTCACGCGTGCAGACCCCTCTTTCGCCTCCGGCGCGTGCGGCGAGTCAAATGGCCTACGACGTCGTCACGCAAAAAGTCGTACTCTTCGGCGGATACAACGGGACAAGGTATCTGGGCGATACCTGGCTTTGGGACGGCAAGACTTCTCGCTGGACGCACGCCACACCCGCGCATCATCCCACGGCCGTGACCAGTCCAATGCTCTTCACCGATCCAAATGGCAGCGTTGATGTGTATGGCGGATTCGATGGACGTTTTTACCAATACTCCATGTGGCAGTGGGCCGGCTCCGATTGGCATCGATTGTCTCTCGTAATGTTGCCGTATGCTCGTTCTTCAGCGGCGGTTGGCGTCAACGGTTTCACTGGGGAAGTGGTTTTATTTGGTGGTCTTGCTGACATCAATCCGGTGAACACGTGGACATATGATGGCACGAATTGGACGCAACAATTTCCCCGTACTCAACCTCAGTGGGTTTACGCAGGTTCTGCTGCTTTCGATCCAAACTTGAAGGCAGTTGTTCTCTTTGGCGGTGGAAGTGGGGGGATAGATCAGGACACGACATGGGAATGGATTCGCGAACCTACGTGGGAAGGGGACGACTTTACCTGGAAACAGGTGGTGACCAAGCAATCGCCGCCACCGCGCGAAGGGGCAGGAATGGCGTACAGTCCCTCGTTAGGTCACGTTATCGTTTTCGGCGGACAAAACAGCGAAGTTCCCCTTGGTGATACATGGGAGCTAGTGCCTTAGCGGGCCGCGCGTTCGCAAGACAGTAGAGTGACACGCGGCACCATGTGCGCGATATCGATAACCATGCGACAAACAGTTGTTTCCTTCGCTGCACTTGTAGCCGCGACGTTTGTGCACACGGCCACGGCGGCAGAATTGGAATTCGATCATTTCTGGATTGTCGTGACCCGCGATGCGCCGGAGCGCGCTGCGCTTGAGCGCGCTGGACTAAAAATTTCGCCGAATGTGAATCGTCACGATGGACAAGGTACCGCCTCGATTAGCGCTGAGTTTTTGAATGCCTACATCGAGCTGATGTGGCCGGATCCAACTGTTTCGGTTGCACAAGGTGCCGAACGCGGCGTGGAGAAATTCAAAAACCGGATGAACTGGCGCACGAGTGGTTGGTGTCCGATCGGCATTGGGCTGCACCGTTCCGGTCCCGCCACGCCTTTCCCATTCCCGACGTGGACGATTGCGCCCGACTGGATGCCGAAGGGGACGGCGATCGAAATACTAACTGCGCGGGACGATACCAAGAGCCCGTCGTTCTTCATCGAACCGGCTGTGCTCGCGGTAAAGGAAAAAGCTAAGATTGACAACGCCGGTCCGGCTCGGACCGCCAGTTCGGCGCAGACTGCCAGTCCAGCCTCGGACCATCCCATCGGCGTCGAACGCGTCACCGACATTCAATTAATTAGACCAACGGAATATCAGCCGGTCGCGGCATTCACTTATCTGGAAAAGGCCGGGATTTTCAAAAGTACCGAAGGAAAGGAATGGGCGATTGAAATCACGTTCGATGGTGGACGGAAGGCGCAGACAAAAGATCTACGTCCCGATCTTCCGCTCGTGATTCATTACTAGAAGAGATCATTTACTTCTCATCGAGCACTCGCCCGTATTCAGTCGTTTTGCCGCGCATCGCCTTGATCGCATCCATTTTCCCGGGATGCGCTTTGAAGTAAGGGTGCAGGCTGACAAAGCCACGATTCATTGAGAAAGCTGCGCTAACGCGCCTAACGCGTGAAGGCGTCTAGGCGATAATCGTCGCCGCGAGGCTTCGATCCTTCATAATTTTATCGCTGGTTTCAGGTATTTGGATAAAGTTTTATCAACTAGCAGGGGAGGGCCAGCCGCAGGAATGATAGAACGGATCAAGAACGCTCTGGCAGAAGTTCCTCGAGCCTCTGCCTCCACCGTCCATTATCTTTATCTGGCCCGGATTCCATTTCTCGGGTGGGTAACTTTATTCGCGCTCCCGTTACTCGCGATAACCGTTGGACGGCCTCTTGTTCTTGCAGCTTACGATTTTGCATCTAGTGGCGAAGCGTTTTTCGTCGGGATCGCCTACGGATTGGCTGGTGGCAGCATCTATTTCACCGCTCACGTTATTACCAATCTTTGTTCGAACCGCTTCCGACTTGAGATCAATCGAATAGTTCAGAGCCGAATCGATAAGGTCTGGGCATCCGCAATTCTCCTTGCGCTTCTCATAAATATTCTAGTAGGAGCTAGCGCTTCAAAACCCGTTCTTTCTTACAGCGGCGGGATCGCGGCGGCTATGGTCGCAGGAATGCTCGTCGCCTTCGCAGGCGCGTCCGCAGCTGGAGCAATTTCCTCGAGTTTTCCCAAGAATCCCGTTTATCGAAATCTAGTTTGGTTCGGGATAAAAATCGGGCTCCGGAAGCAGAAAGGATATTTGCGCCCGGTCTCCGTCGACGTTGAGACGAACGATCCAGCCAACTGGAAGTATGAAGAGGGCCACGTTCGTGCGGTCTCCTACACGTTTATTGTCATTGTCGCATATTGCATCATCACCGGAAAACAGATTGCCCCGCTAGTGGCGTTGATGTTGCTGCTCTCTCTTTGGGTCCTTGTTCTGGCCGGTGTTACATTTTTTTGGGACCGTTACCGATTGCCAGTGCTGGTCATTCTCGTCGCCTATTTTTGGCTCGCAGGTTTTTCTATAAAGGCCGACCATTATTATCGCGTCTGGATCAGGCCGTCTCTCGACCCGGAACTAACGCCGAGCGAAATCGTTGGTCGGGCCGCGCAGCAACATCGGCCTGTTGTAGTCGTAGCGGCAGCTGGCGGCGGTATTCAATCGGCCGCCTGGACTACTTCTGTGCTTGATCAATTAGGCAAACGCCTGAAGGCAGATTCCGGCGGCGCGTACGATTTGCCGCACAGCATACGGCTCATTAGCGGCGTTTCCGGTGGCAGCGTCGGCGGAATGTTTTATGCGGAGTGTTTCAACGAGAGCGAACCTGATTTCAGCCACAGTTTTCAAGCGGCATCTTCGAGCGCTCTCGGGCCCACCATCCGTGGTCTTTTACGACAGGATCTTTGGCGCGCTCTAATGCCGTTTTTGGTTACTGATATTTGCAACGATCGCGGGCGCGTCCTGGAGCGACAATGGTGCAAAAGTTTTGACAACAAATTTAAGCCAAATGCAAAACTGGCTGACGCTAGCCTATCGGCGTGGGGTGCGGACGCGCTTTTGTTAAAGCGACCCGCGTTAATATTCAATTCGACCATCGTAGAGACTGGGCAGCGGTTGGCCATCTCCACGGTACCGATCCGGCACGCGCTGATTGGTGAAACTGAGTTCACCCAACGGTACTGTGCCGAGATAGCCATCAGCACAGCCGCCCGCCTTTCGGCAACATTCCCTTTCGTGACTCCGACTGGCCGGCCCACCATGTTGAACACGAGTACCTCTGCCTGCAGGGCCGTGTCACCGCCTCCATGCGGGGGAGGCGATCAACACTTGGTCGATGGCGGGTACTATGAAAACAGCGGCCTGGTCGGAGCAATTGAGTGGATCGATGACGCTCTGACGGACCTTACCAACCCAGTAAAGAATCCGAAACAGTATCCGGTACCACGCGACATTTTGTTGTTAGCAATTGATGCCTTCGAACGACCAACCGATCCGGAAGATCCGTGTCAGCTGAGTCAGACGGGGCCAGGTGGCCAATCCGATGAAGTTGCTCACGGGGTGATCTACAACCTGGCATCCCCCCTGCACGCAGTGATGAACGTGCGAGGTACGGGACAACGATCATTTGCTCGACGTTTGTTGCGCATGTTCCAAGCGCGTTGGGCACTGCAGCACGTCAATATTCGTGATGTTAAGATCTTTTTCGAAGTGGAAGATCCGGCCAACCGGGAAGAGCATGTCCAGGCTGGTCAGAAGACGCAAGCTCTCGCCGGAAAAAAGCCGGCTGGTCGATTCTATATGGGGGTAGATCCCGGGAAAGAACCGCTTTCCTGGCATTTGCGACCGAGTGAGATTGATGAACTAAAAAAGCAATGGGTTGGTTTTAATGCCGCTTCGGAAAACTGCCCCGACAATTATGGAGCGATTCTCGACTTCTTTAAAGCCGAATCTGCCGAACAGTAAAACGTCGTAATCTGTGCTTGAGCATTGAGAATCGCGACGAAATCGGCAAATTCCCGCTTTCACATGTCTTGAAGATGTTTGTTCTGGTTCGTGCGATTACTTACGCCGCGCTGTTTATTGGTTTCGTCCTCGTTTATCTCCCCGGTCGATTCTTGTCCTGGTCGGGCATTACGCGGCCCGAATTCGTCGGAGCACCGCAGATCGGCGGGATGCTTGTTGGTGCAATCGGTGCGGTGCTTGCGCTTTGGTGCCTGCTCACGTTCGCATTTATCGGCAAAGGCACGCCGGCACCGTTCAATCCGCCACGCCGACTCGTGATTCGAGGACCGTACCGATTCGTACGAAACCCAATGTACATCGGCGCCGCCACCGCGCTCGCCGGCACAGCACTCTTTTATCAATCGTGGTCCCTTTTGGTTTTTACCGGCCTGTTTCTTCTGGCGACGCACCTCTTCGTCATCTCGTACGAGGAACCAACTTTACGGCGCACTTTCGGCAAAGAATATGAAGCGTATTGCGTTCAAGTGAACCGGTGGTGGGTCCGAAGCTCGCCACGGAATGAAGCTGTCCGATAGGCAGCACCGGACCAGAGGCGTTTCCTAAAAACAAAAACGCGATGGAGCAGTCCGTGTGTTGCGGCCCGCGGATGGCACGCCGATCGCGCGGGGCAGTAACTTCTTCCTTCTGAATTCTGCCTTCTTACTTTCCTATCGGTTGCGGCTCGGAGCTCGCCATCAAGATCTCGCAGTCCGTTCCGTAATCTTTCTCTACGCAATTTGTGAAGTAGATCGTCTTGCCGTCCGGCGACCAGCGCGGCGCGGTGGCCCGGCCTTCGGTATTGGCGATGAGACGTACGTTGGCGCCGTCCGCGTCCATCACGAAAATCTGGTAGCCGTGACTGCGACGATTGGATGCGAGCGCGATCTTCCGGCCGTCGGGCGACCACGCCGGCCAGCCGTCAAAGAACGGATTGTTAGATAAATTCCGCGGATTCGAGCCGTCGGCGTTCGCCACAAAAACTTCCGAGTTCCCGTCGCCGATAATTTTGCGGAAGGCGATCTGTTTCATGTCGGGTGACCACGATCCGTAAGTGTTAATCCCGCCGGTGATGAGCGGCGTGATTTTCTTCGTCGCAAGATCGACAACGTTAATCTGCGCCTCATTCTTCTTCGGCGGCGCGAGATCGTCGTTCGTGCAATAAATCACCTGTTTGCTGTCCGCCGACCAGTTCGGGTGAATCGTATTGTGCTCCTTCGGCGTGAGCACTTCGACGTTGCTGCCGTCCGCGTTCATCACCGCAATGCTGGTCCGTTCCTTCGTTATCATAACAACCGCGATCTTCTTCTCATCCGGCGACCAGGCCGGATCTTCATGATCCGCATCATCGCGCGTCAGCTGGCTGATATTCTTGCCATCAGCGTCCATCGTGAAGAGCTGTTCCTTGCCCGATATCACCGAAATGAAGACAAGCTTCTTGCCATCGGGTGACGGTGACGGATCGAAGTTTTGCGCATGAGTCAGCTGAATCGGAATCGAAATTTCGAGGTCCGCTGCACTTGTTTGCCACGCGCCGACTAAGACCACCCAACTACCGAGCAAACTCGTAACCTTAGTAATCATTGGAGGATGTCGCGTTCACCCGAGAAAAAGTCCAGCGTCCCGTCGTTTTGGCCGGCGTTTAGAGCGGCATCGCACGCGCAATTGCACCTGCAAGACCGATACTATTTTTGAAAGGTAGCTACGAATGAACCAGACTATCGCAGTTGAAAAACGACAAAACCCTCGTTTTCGAAAGTCGACTCTCAAACCAGCGTGCCCCGGTTGCGGAATGATCAAGAACGACTGGCCTGGAGAAGGATACACACACGATGGCGAAACCTATTGTTGTCAGGGTTGTGCTGAAGGCACCGGTTGCATGTGTGTCGCCGTAGGGAAAACAGGCTTCTCACGCCAGGGACAGAAACTTACGCGGGCCGAGCCGCGTCCCGGCGAACAGCGCGCGGGCGCACCTGCACCAAGGGGCGAACTAAGCGGAGAACGAGATAATCTGGGCACCGAAGAGGCTCTCGATCAGGGCGGCTGACGCGAAAGTAGGAAGTAAGAATCAGGAAGTAGGAAACGGAAAGAGCAGCCGACACGGCCGCCACTACAATAATTCCTGGATCAGACGTTTCGCTTGTTCCGGAGAAACGCCGAGCTTGCGGAAAGCAAGCGGGCCTTCGCCGGTGTGCAACACCGGTTCCAGCTCTTCCAGGCTTTGCAGGTCGGTCCGACGCCAGAACAATCCGATCGGAATTTCGTCGCCCCACTGAAAACCGCGCTCGATCGCCTGATGCAGATCGGTCGGATCGTGGCCTTGTTCCTCGAGAATTTTTACTCGCGGATTAAACCATTGATAGGTGTTGTCCTTGTTGTAAGTGACGCAAGGACTGAAAACATCCACCAGCGCGAAGCCCGTGTGTTGAATGGCGCCCTTGAGCATTTCGACCATGTGTTTCTGTTTGCCGCTGAACGCGCGCGCGACGTAGGTGGCACCGCCAACGATTGCCATCGGGATCGGATTGATCGGGTTCTCAACGCTCCCGTGCGGCGTGCTCTTGGTTTTCATTCCCTTGACGCTGGTGGGCGAGCATTGGCCGGTCGTTAGGCCATAAATCTGGTTGTCCATCACGATGTAAGTGAGGTCAACGTTGCGCCGCATGGTGTGAACAAAATGGTTCCCGCCAATTCCGTAACCATCACCGTCGCCGCCGGTGCAAATCACTTTCAGCTCGTGGTTGCCGCATCTCACACCGGTCGCAACCGCCAGGGAACGGCCGTGCAATGTATGCATGCCATAACTGTTGATGTAACCCGGCAGATTCGAAGAACAACCGATGCCGCTGATGACGCAAGCCTGATGCGGTTGCAATCCCAACTCAAACATCGCTGTTTGCAGTGCGGCCAGCACCGAAAAATCGCCGCAGCCGGGACACCAATCAGGATGGATCCGGCCGCGGTAAGTATCTTTCGTTAATTGGCCGGGCTCGGTAGTTGTGGCGGGCGGTGCAGTTGGTGCGCTCATTGGGCGTCGGAAAGTTGATGGTTGAGAGTTGATAGTTGAGAGATGAAGCAACCAATCATCGTGCCCATGTTCATGCTCGTGCTCCTGCTCATGCTCGTATTTGATTCCTTTTGTAACGTTGTAACCCTTTTCAACTTTTCAACCTTCATTGTTAGGCGTTAACTTCATGGACAGGAACGGAAAGGCGGGTCGTGCCGGCCAATTGCGATTTCACTGCTTCGACAATGTGGTGTGGCATGAAGGGTTCGCCGTCGTACTTGCGGATGTGACCGTGCGCTGCGAAGCCGGTTTCGCTCCGGAGATAACGAGCGAACTGGCCGCTCTGATTGTTCTCGACCAGGATAACGTTCTTGCTGCGCCCGAGAATGGCGCCGATTTCCGCCGCGTGCAGCGGCACGATCCATTTGATGGCGAGCTGATTGGCCACGATGCCTTCTTCGGCTGCCAGTTTTTCCACCGCTTCCCGGATCACGCCTTCGGTTGAGCCCCAACCCACCAGCGTGACGTCGGCCTTTTCCGGACCAACGAGTTTCGGCGGCGCAATCTCCTTGATGACGCCTTCCATTTTGCGGGCGCGTTTCTCCACCATCATCCGCCGCTTTTGCGGATTGGTGAATTCATCACTGATAAGCGTGCCGTCTTCATCGTGCTCGTCGGTCGCGGCGGTAAAAATGTGACCGGGCACTCCCGGCACGGCGCGCGGCGAAATTCCGCTCGGAGTGTTTTTGTAACGCAGATACGTCTTGTCGTTGTAACCGCTCGCCGGATTCGCTCCATTTCCGTTTCCATTGTTGTTAGGCAGAATCAATTCGCCCCGGTCGATCTTCACTTTGAAGTCGAGATCGTCCGGATCGATGCTCGTGGTTCCTTCGGAAATCAGGAGATCGGCCAAGACCAGACCGGGACATTGATACTTGTCGCAGAGGTTGAACAACTCCGGGATCGTCTGAAACAAATCCAGCTGGTTTGTCGGCGCGACAACGATGCGCGGATAATCGCCCTGGCCGGCGCCGAGTACTTGCCAGAGATCGCCTTGCTCGGTCTTGGTCGGCACGCCTGTCGCCGGTCCGGCGCGCTGCACATCGACGCAAACGATCGGCGTTTCGATCATTCCCGCCATTCCGACGGCCTCAGTCATGAGCGCAAATCCGCCTCCGCTGGTGGCGCACATCGCGCGGCAGCCAGTGTGCGCGGCGCCAATCACCATGTTCATCACGCCGATCTCATCTTCGACTTGCCGGACCATAATGCCGAGCTCACGCGCGTGCGCCGCCATCCACATCAACACGCCGGTAGACGGACTCATCGGATATGCCGCATAAAACTTTACACCGGCAGCCGCTCCACCCATGGCGGTGGCCTGGTTGCCGGTAATTATTCCCAGCGGCTTGGCTCCTTTTGGCGCCTTCCAGGAGAAAGCGGTAAAATTTTGCGCCGCGTAATCGTAGCCTGCGCGAGCAATGGCCACGTTTTCAGCGATCACCGCGTCGCCTTTCTTTTTGAATTGGCGAGAAATAACTGTCTCGAGCGCTTCCGATTCGATCCCGAGCAATTGGAGCGTGGCGCCGAGCGCGGCGGTGTTGACCGCCAGTTTGTTACCCTTGGTCAATTCCTTCATCGGCATAGCCCAGAGTTGGACGCCGTCCGCCGCTTTCCCGGGCGTAACCTTCTCCTTATCGTAAACCGCGCACGTGCCGCTTTTCAAAAGATGGAGATGCCGATCCATCGTGTCCTGGTTGAGCGGGACGAAAACATCGATCTTGTCCCCCATGTTTCGGACCGGACCGTCGCCGGCCCGAATCGTCAGGAACGTGTGGCCGCCGCGAATGATCGACTGGTAAGCGTTGTAGGCGTTGAGATGCAATCCGCGCCGCGCAAAGATGAGCGCGAGAATGTTGCCAGTGGAAGCGATCCCCTGGCCGTTCTCTCCGCCAATGCCGATTGCGAAATCAATTTTGTTCATTACGACGGAACCAGTTTTTGCTGTTGAGCGCGTAAATTTACCTGGGTCGGAGGTTATTAACAAGCCAAGGATAGTTGAGTGCGTAAAGCTCCGTGGGAGCCACGCTCCTTTACGGAGTTACGCTCCCTGGCGCTAGCCGGCCGAGTTTGTTTACCCGACGTGAACTGTCGCTTTGCGACGGGCCGCGAGGGTTGAGAGGACGGCCGTGGTTGGCTGCAAATGCTTGCCTTCCGGCTGAAAACCAAGGAAAAAAATCGGTATGAAGAGGATAAATGCTTTCTTATGGTTCGATTCGAAAGCGGAGGAGGCGGCCAAATTCTACCTCGGCATTTTTAAGAATTCGAGGATCGATAGAATAACGCGTTACGGCGAGGCTGGTCCGGGTCCGAAGGGCAGCGTGATGACGGTGGATTTTACGCTCGATGGCGTTCGATTCGTCGCGCTCAATGGCGGACCGCAATTCAAGTTCACCGAAGCGATCTCGTTCAACGTGAATTGCGAGACACAAGAGGAGATCGATTATTTCTGGGAGAAACTTTCTGCCGATGGCGGATCGACGGGGCCTTGCGGCTGGCTCAAAGACAAATTCGGTCTCTCGTGGCAGGTCACTCCGGTCTTTCTCGGCTACATGTTAGCCGATCCCGATGCCGAGAAGGCGAATCGCGTCATGAAAGCGATAATGGAAATGGGCAAGATCGACATCGCCGCTTTGAACAAAGCTGCGATATCGAGTTGAGGGTTATTGGTTGAATCGTTAATGCGGTCCGAGCCGGACTTGCCTCCATTTCCAGAGCTACTCGACTCTCAACCATCAGCCATCAACTACGAAGTTCTGTCACGCGCGAAAACAATTTTCCGTCGATCTTGAAATCTTCACGCCTTGGCGAAAGTATGCGGATGCCGCGAGCAACGATCACATCAGATGATCTGCGTCGGTTTGCCGTGGCGCGGTCGCTCTTTCCGCCGACTACGCTCCGGCGCGCCATTGCGCGGATGCGCTTCGTCCAGGCAGACCCGATCCGTGCACCGGCACGCGCACAGGACCTGATCCTGCGGCATCGGGTAGAGGGCTATCGCGCGGGCGATCTCGAACGGAACTACGTTTCGTTAAGGATTGAGGAAGACACGTTCGTTAATTACGGCTTTGTCACACGCGAGCTACAGGCGTTGATGCATCCGCGACCGGATGTGCGCGTCCCGGCGGAAGGCCTGCAGGCGTGGTCGGCCGCCGAGCGAAAGAAAGCCGAGCTGCTTCTCGCCTTCCTCCAGTCGCGCGGCGAGGTGCATCCGCGCGAGGTGGAGGAACACTTTGCGCACGGGCGCGTTCGGAATTACTGGGGCGGTTCGTCGAACGCCACCACGCAGATGCTCGACGCGCTGCACTATCGCGGCTTGGTGCGCGTGGTGCGGCGCGAGAACGGAATCCGGATTTACCGCGCGCATCAGCATGAACCGGCGCTGCTGACGGAGGCGGAACGCCGGAGCCGGATCGATGCGCTCGTGGACGTGGTGGTAAACATTTACGCACCGCTACCAGGCTCGAGTCTCTCGTTCTACATTCGCCGATTGCGCTACGCGGTACCACAATGGCGAAATGAAATCCCAGCCGCGCAGAAACGCGCACGTGAGCGCCTCGCTCATGCGCGTGTCGCGGGCGTGGACTGGTATTGGCCCGAAGGAGAGACCTGCGAAGGGCCGTCATTCCACAGTCGGTGCGATTGCTAGCGCCGTTCGATCCGGTCGTGCACGACCGCACCCGTTTCGAATTGTTGTGGAACTGGACCTACCGTTTCGAAGCATACACCCCGGCGCCGAAACGGACGCTAGGTTACTACGCGTTGCCGCTCCTTTGGCGCGATCGCGTCATCGGCTGGACGAATCTGACGGTGAAAAATGGTGCGCTGCTCGCCGATCCCGGCTACGTGCAGAGCCGGCCACCAAAGGATCGCGCTTTCCAGCGCGAGCTCGATGCAGAGCTGGCCCGGATACAGTTCTTCCTTGGACTTCGTACCTGACGAATACTGCGCAATGCAATCGCTGTCACTTTCTTGTTCCGACAATACTTCTAATTCTTCCTTCTTACTTTCGTATCGGTTGCGGCTCGGATCGTACCATTAAGATCTCGCTTCCGTTCTTTCTCCACACAATTTGTGAATTAGATTGTCTTGCCACGAACTTCCTAATTCTTATTTCCGACTTTCTGACCTGGTCAGCTGAATCGGAATCGAAAATCGCCAGATCGTCACTAGGGTGCGAACCGCACGGGCATTAGAAGCGCGAAAAAAATTGAAATCCTAAGGTTACGCATGCCGGCTTTTTTTTCGACGCCGATTGTAAGTGTTGAGCCAGATTTGGCTTGCTCGGACAAAGTGAAGATCGTGCGGAAATAAGACGGTGAACTCGCCATCTTTAACTCAGCCGTTTTTCGTCGAAATCGATCAGGTCTGGAATGCAGGCGATGTCGTTCCTGTCTGTCACGCCTAACGCTTTCTTGCGCGACTCCAGCCTCGCCGTCACCCGATCGCGCCAGCCCAGCTTCGTCGCGAATCCATTCCAGACAAAGAGATCGCCTTCATTGAGGCGGCGACCTTTTTCGAAGCACCACTCCAGAATCTCTTCATCGCTCCCGCCCTCGAGCACCCGCGCGCGCAGTTCTTCATAATTCA
>WNFT01012338.1_pt1 | contig 11954 bp, 13 predicted proteins | sample 5400191 | NCBI WGS metagenome assembly WNFT01 (sample SAMN13153359, study PRJNA577476) | soil metagenome | isolation source: 80 cm saprolite under Madrone tree | place: USA:California | collected 2016-06-14
TGGATGCTTACAAACATGCGGTCGAAGCCGGTTACCGTTTTTACAGCTATGGCGACTGCATGTTGATTCGCTGAGAAACACTCGCTACTTTGGCCGCTTTGGCGGTAGTTTGAAATTATCTAATGAGGAGAGAACCGCACACCATGTGCGGTTCCCCGCTGATTTCGATATTGTCAGCCGAAGCCGGTGTCCAGGTTGTTCGTTATTCGCTGAAAACAAAAACTCTCTTCTGGCCAGCAAAGCGGACTTCGTGGACCTGTCCGTCTGCGCCTAAGAGAATTGCGGTGTACTGCGACTTCTGCTCGCGGTCTTCCCAGCGGCCTTCGCTTTCCGCCACGGTGTTCCTGCCCTTTTGCACGGTGGCTTTATTCCCGTCGATGGAAAGCCGGTATTCACCTGCCTGCAACGAAGCTTTCCCGACTTTTGCGGCTTGTGTGAGATTGATCGTCTGTGTAAACGGTTTTGCAAAAGCCGGCACGGTCATTGCCAAAGCAACCAAGAGCGCCGCGATGCGATACGTCGAATTGATTTTCATGCGTGTCACCTTTTCCCTTTCGCTCAACAGAAAATGAGCCGCAGGGGATGGCGTTCAAAGGCAGTTGACACGCGGAGTCGCTGCGAGTAGTCTCGCCTCGACACCAAGGTTTTCTGGACTAAGCGCCGGAAAAAGATGCGTGTCAATATGCCCCGCGGCTGCTACCGCGGGGTTTTTTCTGTCTCAAACTTGAACAGCCCCAAATTCGGCCGCACCCGTATAGACGAGTGACCCCACGAGAATGTTTCTTCGTTTTCGAAAACTTCTTCGTGAAAGTTTTGCCACGATGGAAAATATGGTTGGGGCTTGCAACGAAGGCTTCTTCAACGCCTGTAACATCGCAACTGGTGGTGAATTGTTGCTAAATTTAGATGTAACCAGACGGCAAAGTGCGCTTCTGCGCGTCGTAAGCGGGTTGTTTCGTTAATGCATCGTTATCCTTTGGTGCATCCAGATAGATGTTCCACTATACTCATCTGCGCTCTTTCGGACATGTGAATGCGACTTCTGATTCTCAGCGATCTTCATGCCAATCTCACCGCGTTCGAAGCTGCCCTGGCGGCCGCTTCCGGAAAGTGGGACGCTGCCGTCTGCCTCGGCGATGTAGTGGGATACGGACCCGATCCCGCCTCCGTGTCGGAAAAATTGCAGGGTATTACGAAGGAAGTGATTCGCGGCAACCACGACAAGGCGGTTGCCGGCATCATGACCTCCGACGATTTCAACCCCGTTGCAAAAATGGCCGTGGACTGGACGCAGGCGCAATTATCTCCCGAGCTCATGACCTGGCTCGCCGCGCTTCCAGCAGGACCAAAAACCGCAGAAGGAGTGGTGCTGATCCACGGCGCGTATCAGGACGAAGACGAATATGTCTTTACTCCCGGCCAAGCCCTCGAAGGCTTGCTCGATTCCAGCACGGTGCTGAGTTTTTTCGGTCATACCCACCATCAAGGTGGTTTTTCTTACCACGAGAGCGACATTGAAGTTCTGCCGCTCCGGCCCCGCCCGATGGAGTCATTTTCCGCGCTGCATCTGGAACCGGGCCACAAGTATTTGTTGAATCCCGGTTCGATTGGGCAACCGCGTGACGGCGATTCGCGCGCCGCCTTTGCGATTGCTGATTTCGATCACAAAATCGTGGAATTTTGGCGCGTCCCGTATGATATTCCTTCAGTGCAGTCGCGCATGTACGAGGCCAATTTGCCGGAACCACTCATCCACCGGCTAACCCTGGGCCGCTGAGATCGGAATAGAAAATGCAGGATGGATTCGAACCGCCGCTGCCGGCGCCGAACGATCAGGACGGCATGATCCTGCGCCATCCCCTGGCCATTGCTGCGGCCACTCTTCTCGGATTGGTCGCGATATACCTGGTTCTGTTTCGTGGACCGGCGCCGAATCCCTCCTTGCAACAGACGCGATTTCCCTTCGGTCCGCCGGAGCAGGCTTACGCGCCCAAGCTGCAATTTGGAAATTTTGAAATGAGCCGCGCGGAAAGTTTTTTAAACCAGGAAGTTACCTACCTTGCCGGCGACGTAACCAATACCGGCGATCGCGCTTTATCAGGAATTGAAGCGACCATTGAGTTCCAGGACGACATGAAGCAGATCGCCCTGCGCGAAACCCGCCCGGTACTTTTTGGTTCTTCCGCTTTGCTGCCGCCCGGGAAAACCGCCCACTTCGAAATATCGTTCGATCATGTTCCGCCTTCGTGGAATATGCAGCTGCCTTCCGTGCAGGTGGCCGGTCTGCAATTTGCGCGAACTGACCGGTAGTCATTAGATACTTATCTGTCGAGCTGGCACTCCGCTTTCATCCTGCCGCCGAGATTCTCCTGCGTTATCTGAACCCCAGAATGGAAGTTGTGCGCGTCGGACTTGCGGAGTCGTGGCGGCGCGGCCTGTCTGTAGTGCTGCGGCAATAAGGTTGGGCGTCCGCGTTTTGTGGAAACCGCAGACTCTGCCGCAACCTTTATCGTGCAGCCGGGTTATAATCTGCATGCAAACAGAAAGGTTATTCCTCGTGAATTTTTCGGTGAAGATCCGCCAGCAAGATCAGGTGGCGCTGATCGCGGTCTCCGGGCATCTTACATTTTTTGAAGTTGGCGCTCTGCGGGACGCCGTTCAAGCGCTGCTTAAGCAGAGTCGAAAGAATATTCTCCTCAATCTGACTGGGTTGCAGTATCTGGACAGTTCCGGCATTGGCGAACTCGCGCGTATTTACGTCAATGTCGTCAAGCAGGGAGGCGCGATGAAAGTGATTGGCCTTAGTCCCAAAGTTGAAGAAGTGCTGAAGATCACCCATCTTTCCCAGATATTTCAGGAGTTTCCGGACGAACAATCCGCGCTGCGAAGTTTCCCAGCAGTCTCTTAGCTCACGTGAATCTCGCAATCGCATTCGCACATTGCCGTAGAGCTTGACCCCGTTCGCCTGCTGTTTCAGACTATGACTTCAGCTTAGTTTGCCTCCAGCCCGCGGTTCGCATAATCCCCCAGCATAGACGTCGTGCTCAAGATCGTGGCGCTCCGCCATTTTGCCAAGTTCGCATGGAGGGTCTTCAGTGAAAGCGAGTTTACTTCCCTTGCTTTGTTGTCCCGATTGCAGTGCAACTCTCTCTCTTGTCAGCGCACGCGGGAAAAATGCCGAGATCGTTTCGGGAACTCTGCGCTGCGAAGGGTGCGATTCAAGCTTTCCGATCGAGGATGGTCTGCCGGTCATTCTTCGCTCGGACATTCGCTCCGAACGTACCAGGCAGTCCTTCGGAAAGCAGTGGAAGCTGCATGAACAGAGACGATTTGAGCAGGAAACAATCTACGGAAAAAGCCAGCAGGAAGGTCTGCACGATTTTCAGCAGGCATTCGGGATTGCGGACCCTGCATCCTTGCAGAATTGCGTGATTCTTGACGCCGGATGCGGTTCAGGGGTTTTGACCGCGGATATCGGAAAAGCCGCACCCGGCGCCACCGTTATTGGCGTTGATTTCAGTGAATCGGCGCGGCTGGCATTTGAACGATGCCGCGAGCTTCCGAACGTTCATGTGATTCAGGCTGACTTGTCGCGGCCGCCGCTTGCGCCCCGTACATTCGACCTGATTTGGAGTGAAGGCGTGATCCACCACACGCCGGACACCCAGCGAAGTTTTTCCAGCCTGGCTCCGCTCGCCAGATCCGGCGGCAAATTGTATATCTGGATTTATTCTAAAGAGGTCTTTTCGCCATATCGCATAGCCAGAAAGGTTTTGCGCAAATCGTATCTGCTTCCACAACCTGCGCTTTACGCTCTGGCCTGGACGCTTGCATTGCCCCTGCACGCCGCGAATAAAATCCGCGAAGTTCTGCGCACCACGAAAATTCGTCATCGCCTCGCATCAACTGCATACTCTTTCTACGATGTCCTCTCGCCGGAATTCATGCATTCCCATTCTCGTGGCGAGGTCGTAGAATGGTTTCGTTCGCACGGCTACGCCCAACTGCATTTTTCTCGCGAGACTTCCGATATCGCGGTATGCGGCACGAAACAATAATTCGACAATTCGAATAGAGTTGGTTTTGCTGCGGAAAAAGTCCTGTAAAAGGAGAGAAGCAGTTAGGGTGTTAACCCTAACTGCCTCCCGGGGTGTGTCCTCGAAGTGGTGTTATTAGCTTAGATGTGTCCGCGCGAAAAAGGTTTCTCCGATATTGAATTTTTTTTCGAATTATAAAAACGCGGCAAAATATTAATAAAACAGATACTTACGCCACCGTTCGTCGCGATGGCCGATCATTCTCATCAATTGCCGCGAGGTGTGCAGAGTAAATGGACGTGGCCGGCGCGCCAATTTGAATCCCGCTTCTTCGGGCGTGCGATCGCCTTTGCTGTTATTGCAGCGGTAGCAGCATGCCACTAGGTTTTCCCAGGACGAGCGTCCGCCGCGCGAACGCGGCACCACGTGATCCAGCGTCAATTCCGAACTGGGAAAAACGCGCCCGCAGAACTGGCATGTATTGCGATCCCTCAGCAATATATTCTTGCGTGATAGCGCACGGCTCTGCTGCGGAATGTGCCGATAAGCCAGAAGGCGAATGACCGACGGCACTCGGTGCACCATCAACGACGCGCGCCTGAGGGCCGTCGGGTTGTGGAACCTACTATCGGCTGGAGAATCGTTGGAAGGCGTAACTGAACTGGCCGCATCGGAAGCAGCGAATCGGCGGGAGTACACACCCTCTTTTCGCATAGCGCTCATTCGCGCGTACCTCAGTCCAACCTAGCCTTACCGGCTGACCTTCTGCCAGTTCAGGATGGCTCGGGCAACAGTCAGCCCCAGCACAGAGCTGACCCCGGCATCGCGCAACGCCTTTGCACACGCATCAAGCGTCGCGCCAGTCGTCATTACATGATCTACCAGTAAGACGCGCTGCTTGTCAACTTGGCTGCCTGGACGTGTGGCAAAAGCGCCACGAACCGCCTCCCACCGCTCATTGGATGTTAGAAGGTGCTTATCCGGCCGAGGCCGCTTTCTCACCAAGAGTATGCCCTGACGCGGCAGTCCAAGCCGCTTCGCAAGCCGTTTTGACAACATTTCCGCCCGGTTTAAGCCGCGCGCGCCGCCCGATCTTGTGCAGCGGCACCGGCACGATCAGGTCTGCCTTCAGGGCCGTACCGTTTTCCCCAATCACTTCCGCCAGCCGGTCCGCAAACCAGTCCGCCAGCTCCATCTCTGCAAATTTCAAGAAGGACCATCGCGCGAACCAGCGAACCCTGATACCTCGCAAAGCTCCGTGCTCGGTCGAAGTGGAATTTCTCGCTACGGCATCCCAGGCAAACGTCCTCGAACAGCTCTCCCGGCCCGGCGCCGTCGCTGTCCTCGTCGCCAGATACCGAATCGATCAGTACGCCGCACTCCCGGCACACGCTTCCCCGAATACGCGGAAACGAAGCCAGGCAATCCTCGCACACAGGCAACCGCGACGCGCCAGTCAGCAGTTGCTCGCAAAGCCGGCACCCGGCAGGCAAAACGATACGAGCCAGCGCGCCTCCGGCCTCCGCCAGCCAAGCAGGCGCGCGCCAGCGTCCTGAAGCAAAGGCGGCAGCCAGGGATTTTCCCATGGCAAGATCCTATGCTCCAGTTATAAATAACCAATAGTAAAACTATACGGTGAGTAAATAGAAGCTATGGCAATCAGAGTTGGCCTTTTTCCGCCTTTTCCTGACAGCTGATGCAGTGCTTCGCCCACGGCACGGCTTCCAGCCGCTTTTGCTGCATCTCGTCCTGGCAATTCGCACACACGCCGTATTCTTCTTTCTGAATACGCTTCAGCGCCGCTTCGATCATGTTCAGAATGGTGCGGTCGGTGTTGGTCATGCCAAACAGGAATTCCTTGGTATAGGAATTCGCCGCTTTGTCTGCCAGATCCACTGTCGGATCTTCGTCCGCCAGTCTGCCTTCTTCCGCCGTGCGCGCGATGGTCTTCAGCAACTCATCGCGACGCGCCAGCAACTTCTTCTTGTAGTAGTCGAGCCTTTTCTTGTCCATGTGAGTCCCGCCCCTCTGTGCGAAATTTGGGGCATCTAAAAACTCCGTAGTCTAGGCTTGATTGCGCGGAGTGTCAAGTAAGCCAATTCATGTAGCGTGTTCAGTACGCCAACCGAACGTCGCTGCCCCGATGTATTTTCAATATATTCTTCAATTTAGCCGTTCCCGTTAGGGTCCGCGCGGGAATTCCTATATACTCCGCGGCATCATCGGTCGGGTTCGGTTCAGCAAAAGTCAAAAAAAATGGCTGTAGCAATTCCACGCGTTCTGATTCCTGCCGCCGCTCGCCTCGCGGACCGCACACGCCACCACACTGCCCTGCGATTGCTGCCATTTCTTTTTGCCTTGTACCTCGCCAACTATCTTGACCGCACCAGCGTGGCCTATGCCGCGATCGGCATGACTCGCGAACTCGGATTCAGCGATCGCGTCTTCGGACTCGGAGCAGGTGTTTTTTTCATCAGCTACGTCGCATTGCAAATTCCCGGCGCACTCCTTGTCGAACGCTGGAGCGCCCGCCGCATGATCTCCTCGACCATGATTGCCTGGGGTTCGACGACGGCGCTGACCGCTTTGGTACATACTCCGGCCGAACTCTATATCGCACGTTTTCTTCTCGGCGCCGCCGAGGCCGGCTTCTTTCCCGGCGTCATCGTATATCTGAGCCACTGGTTCGTCTGTAAAGATCGCGCGAAAGTAACCAGCAACTTCATGTCCGCGATTCCCCTGTCTTTCGTGATCGCATCGCCCATCGCAGGTTTGATCCTCGGCCGTAGCTGGCTCGCCATCGCTGGCTGGCGCTGGCTTTTCATTCTCGAAGGACTGCCCGCCGTGCTCCTAGGCATCATCGCGTTTTTTTATTTGACGGACTTGCCAGCCCAGGCAAAGTGGCTCGCTCCCGATCAACGCCAATCGGTCGAAAATAAATTGCAGGAAGAGCGCTCCGCCGCTGGCTTCGAAGCCATGCCCGTCCGGCAGGCTCTCACTTCCTCGACCATTCTGCTGCTCGCCACGGTTTGCTTCCTGAATTACTTCGCGTATTACAGTTTCCTTTTTTGGCTACCCACCATGTTCAAACGCCAGTCCGGATTTTCGGATTTGAACGTCGGCCTTCTCGGCGCGCTGCCCTATGCTGCACTCTTCGTCGCAATGCTGGTGAATGGCTGGCACTCCGACCGGCAGTGCGAAAGGCGCTGGCACTGCGCGGTTCCATCGCTCATTGCGGCAGCCGCGCTGCTGAGCCTGGCTGCTCACCCTCAATCGATTCCAGTTTTGCTGACCCTCTTTACCCTGGCAACCATTGGCAACGCTTACTTGCCGGCTTTCTGGGCTATCCCGACCGAGCTTCTCTGTAAATCTGCGGCTGCGGCGTCGGTAGGAATGATCAATGCCGTCGGCAGTATCGCAGGATTTGCTGGTCCCTATCTTTTCGGCTACATGAATACGAAGTTCCACTCGTTCTCCTATGGCCTCACGGTCTTGGCCGTAAGTTCGCTGGCCGCAGGCCTGCTGGTGCTGCTGGTCCCGCATAAAACGCTGGCGTCCAAGCTCTAAAGAAAAGTGGAACTCGTTCGAACTGAGAGCCTCCAGAGCTAAACTCATTTCCACCGGCTAGTGCCCTGTTATAAGGTATGTGCTCGATGTAAAACCGTATTTCAAAGGGTTTGCGCCGCGCGGCGAAGTGCGCGAGCCGCCTTGGGCTGGCGAATTGACGACCGGATATTTTCGCAGAAGCTAAACTGCACCGCGTGCGGGAGGACCAATCATGCCGGGAGAAGCGACTACCGGAGCCGCAATCGACGCATACGTCGAAAAGAAAAATCCTAAACTGAAGCCGGTTAGCGATGCCGCGCGCGCGTTGGTTCGCAAAGTCGTGCCCAAATCGCGTGAGCTTCTCAATCCCTGGGGTCTCCCCACCTTCGAATGGAACGGACCGCTGTGCTACCTGATGGTCGGGAAAAATCACGTGACTTTCGGCTTTCCCCGCGGCACGTCTCTCCGCGATCCCACCAGGCTGCTGAAAGGCACTGGAAAAAATCTCCGCCACGTGAAGCTGCGCGAAGTTTCCGACGTTCACGATGCCAATCTGAAGCAGCTCATTCTGCAGGCCAAGAAACTTAATCGCGAGGAGCCATTGAGCGTCGGAATGCGTCCCAAGAGAAAAGCTTCAAAGCGTTGAGTCTTTTCCGTCTCGTCGCAATTGATTGAAATGCCTGGTGGCAAAAATGGACCACCCTAACATATGACCGGCCTGTTCCTGGACCATCCCCTATTCTTTTCCGGCGCCCTGTTCGTGTTGCTCGTCATTGCCGTCGAGTCCGGATTTCGCATTGCCGTGCTCTCAGCCGCGAATTTGGATGAAGACCGCCGCGAACAAATCGCCGCTTCCCGCGACTCCCTCGGGATTCTCCTCAGCCTGCTCCTTGGATTTACCCTGGCAATGGCTCTGCCACGATTTGATTTGCGCAAACAACTGGTTTTGGACGAAGCCAACGCCATTGGCACGACCGGCCTTCGCGCCGGACTTTTGCCACCGGCGCAGCGAATTCAAGCTCGCGAATTGCTACTTCAATATGTCGCAGCCCGGCAAGCCTATTCGCAAGCGAGCCTGGGCCAACAGGAATTAACGACAGCGATCGACCGCACCAAATCAACCCAAACATCTCTCTGGCAAATCGCTCAGGAATCTGCCCGGCAGAATCCAACTGCAATCACCGGTCTTTTTGTTTCCTCGTTAAACGAAATGATTGACCTCAGCGAAAAGCGTTTGGCGGCCCTGGAAAACCGGATCCCTCCCACCATCTGGCTCATGCTGTGGCTGATCGCGTTCCTCACCTGCTTCACCTTTGGTTATTGGCAGCGCAGAAGATTCTGGCTGGTAGCGGTGGTCATACCGCTGATGATCGCCATCGTTATGGGACTGATCGCGGACCTGGACAGCCCGCGCAGTGGCTTTCTTCGTGTGGATCTGCGCAGCCTTGAACGGGTCGAACAGGACCTACGCAGTCTGCCATCCTTCAGCCCCGCGCCCAGCTCTGACCCTCAACCCGCTTCGCACTGATCTCTCGCTCGAGTCGCTTTGCCTGTCGAGTTATTTCTAACGCGGACCTAAATTTATCCTGCGTCTTCCCGGCATTGTCCTCTGCGGCGCGTCTAAATCGCTGCCGGGCAAGGCTTCTCGCCCTCCGGGTCACTGAAAGTAGGAACTCAAGGAGCTACCAGATGAAGCGATTTGTACGCTTGGTTGTTGGTGCGTGTCTCGTAACCGGTCTCGTCAGCGCCGTTTTCGCTCAGGAAGCCCCACCCCCACCTTCTGCGCAATCGGCGGATAAAACCGCACCCAGTTATGACCTGAAGGCGCAGGCCGCGCTGGACTTGCAGCAACTCCAGCAGAAATACACCACTCTGGCGCAGGCGATTCCGCAGGAGAAATACTCCTGGCGGCCTGCCGAAGGCGTACGATCGATCAACGAACTTTTCCTGCACGTGGCAGGCGCTGGATTTTACTTCCCCACGTTGAAGGGCACGCCTGCCGCGCCCGGTTTCACTCCCAAGGACTTTGAGAAATCCACGACCGACAAGGCAAAAGTGATCGAGTGGCTCAACAAGTCGTTCACCTACGCCCTCGCCTCTGTCCAAAGCATGTCCAACGCACAGTTTGCCGCCCCTCTACCAAAGCTTGGCCCTCAGGCAAACGAAGGCGATGTCGTCTATCTCATGGTCGTCCACGCGCACGAGCATCTCGGACAAGCCATCGCCTATTCCCGTTCGGTCGGCGTGGTGCCTCCATGGACCGCCGAAGCGCAGAAAAAAAATCCCAAGGCTCCGCAAGACTGATTCAGATGGCTTTCTGAATAAAACTCCTGGCAGCGCACGGCCACTGTTCTTTCTGCGGGCTCATCCCTTCAGTCGTCATTCAGCGGAGCGAAGCGACGAGGAATCTCTCTTCGTCTCGATTGCAGCAACAAGAAAACTCCCGTTGCATGCGCTACGTCCAACCCCGCGCCATCCGGGCTTTACCCGTTTCCACACTCAGCCATAGAGCTCTCCTCGATCTTTGCGGCATGGGACGGTCGTCATGATCTCCCGCATCCGATGCAGGAGTAGCGTTTTTATTTTCAGCTTATTCGCTGACCAGCATGCATCCTATCGCGGTTCTTATCTCTTCAAAGTCGCGTGCTTACTCAAAAATGAATCCCCGGTAATTTCCTTTCCTTAATCAAACCATTGCAATCCTGCCGCGTACCTCTTAAGCAAGAGACGGATCGGGCGTTTGCCGGGCCGCGGCGAGTGGGCGGCAAAACGAAGCTTTCCAGCAAACGGACTGTGGTGAACGAAAAGTCCGATGGAGGGCTGTATGTCCGTTCGCAAAAGTCTTCTAGTGACGTCATTTTTGAGCATGATCCTCCTGTTTTGTCCATTTCTCGCTCTGCCTCAATCCCAAGTATCCTCGGGCCCGCTACGAGGAACTGGAACACTATCCAGGACCTTGCCAATAAGCTGGCAGCGATGCGGTGAGCAAGATTCGTTTGTAAGAAAGTTTCGAAGCGACGACGCTGTCGAACGGTACTCGCGCGACGAACGATCCGGCGTAAGTCAAGCTTGTGAGGAATCCCTGCTTGACGGACCCCCGCGGGAATTGCTGTCGAGGGGAACCGCCCCTGCCATGGCAAAGCCGTCTATTTTTCCAAACAACGACTGGAACCTTGGTTCGCCCGGAATCGGGGTGTCTCCTCCTGAAGAACTTAAAGATATCGGTGAAGAGGGGACGACGATTGCGCGTGTCCGACAGGCAACGCTGGAGATTCTGGAGAGTGAAAATAACTGCTCCGCTTGGTTCCGGCACTTCGATCCCGATGTTTCCGCTACGTTTCGATCCCTGAACTTTTCGGTGGATGAAGACGGATCGGATAGAGTAATCAAAGAACGGAACGACCGCGGCGTTTGGATCGAGCACGGGCCCTACATCGCCAGGACCAGGCAGAACGCCGGGCCCGGCGCCTCCGTGACCATTAATGCGAACGGAGCCTTTTTTCGGCGAAAGGACGAGATTTACAAGGTCAATTGGCTTGGAGCTGAGGAAAGAGAAACGGGTACCTGGAGATATCTTAGGGTCGGCCCTTACGATGGTGCCACGTTACAAGCGCAGGTAATTGCGGCTCTTCATGAATTGGCGCATGTGATTAATGCGATCCCTTGGGATGACTCTACGAGCGTCGGGTTCTATCGTTCACAGGAAAACACGGAGTTAGTCTTGCGCTATTGCAGGACTGAGGTCACTGGTAGTCCCAAGCGGTTGAGGCTCGTTATCGCGCAAAGTCTGGCAAATCCGCGATAAATGTGGATTGGATAAGGTGGATAAATTGGATAGAAGTCCACGCTAATACCGCCCGAGAGTTTTGTTTTGCACAGCGTCCACAGCATGAGGAAAAGTCTACAAAAAATCTTTTGACAGGGACTTGACGCCTCCGCAAGTTTCTGTATAATTACAAATGGTTCGGGGGATTCCCAAATCCGTCGGACTAATCAGGGGATTCACGGTCGGGTCTGCAGGGCAATAACCAGATCCTAGAGTGAGGTACCTTACGAATACGGGCTAGATATTTGTCGAGCTTCGCGCGGAGCCACTGAAACGCAAAAGTGGCTGTGCCCGGCGCTCGACGCCGGGTTTTTTATTTTTAGGAGGACTTCTTCCTAAAGATCATGCTGGAAGGCTAGATCGACCTGAAAAAGGCGATCAGGTAAGTCCCGCCAGACACGTCCCAGAGATCCTGGGGCATTCCGATGGACTCGGAACCAAACGTTCTTTGACAACAGAAAGGCTGGCAAGTCCACGCCGATAACCCTGATCCTGATTACGGTCGGGAGGGGTGCCATGGTGTGGATTATTACAAGTTCTGCTCG
>WNFT01004668.1_pt1 | contig 11953 bp, 10 predicted proteins | sample 5400191 | NCBI WGS metagenome assembly WNFT01 (sample SAMN13153359, study PRJNA577476) | soil metagenome | isolation source: 80 cm saprolite under Madrone tree | place: USA:California | collected 2016-06-14
ATCATCTCGTCGCGAAGCTCGCGCATCCCGAAGGCGACGATCGGCGCCTCGAGATTGACGTTGGTCGGCGCGCTGAACATCTCTCCGAGGCTGCCGCGCACCCAGCGATGGAGAATCAGCGCGACCCGCGATTCAGCCGGCAGACGCTCGGCGACATCGCGAAGAACGGGCTGCGTGATTTCGTCGTAGGCCAATCGAACCGCGGCATCGATCAGCGCGCGCTCCGACTCATCCAGCCCACCACACAGGCAGGCACAGAGGTCGATCGCATCTGCGGTAGCTGGGCCGATCCATGCCTCGTCGCGGCGGTCGGACGGCCGCAGGTCAAGCACGTTGAGCGCGTGTCCCGAGCCTAGCGCGAGCTGGATGTCTGCTCCACCAAGCTGGCTCGCGAGGCAGCCGTACTCGTGCTCGGGATCGACGATGTAGACCTGTACGCCACGACCAAGTGCACCCATGGCTAGCGTCGACAAGAGGTAGGTCTTGCCGGCCCCCGAGTGCCCGAAGACGCCGACGTTGGCGTTCGCGTACCGACGCTCGTCGAAGGGATCGACGAGCACTGGCGCGCCAGTGGCATGGCTGCGGCCGATGAAGAATCCATTCGGTTGCTGCAGGTCGGGATCCCACCACGGGAAGAACGTGACCAGCGCAGTCGAGTCGAGGACACGCTTTCGGTGCAGCCGATCAGCTCCCCCGGGTCGGGTCGCGATAAAGCCGTCGAGCATGCGGAACGTGCAGGGCTGGAGGTCGCACAGGATGGCGCGCGCCGCAGACTCGATCCTGCGTGAACCGACCTCCAGGTCCGCGGCGGTGGGGGACGTCAGCGTCAGGTAGACCGAGACGTGGAACGCCTTGTCTTGACTGGACGCGAGTCTTCGCTGGAGATCTTCGGCGTTGGGTAGGGCGTTTACGAGCGTCGGATCCGAGATGCCGGCATTGCCGTCCAGCAGACGGCTGGCGCGCATGCTCACGAGCTGGCGCTGCAGGTAGTGGACGATCCAGGCGGCGGGCAGAGGCACCGCGTGCCACGCCAGGCTGACCGCGAGGCCTGGCGGAAACAGCCTAAAGAGCCACCCTGGCTCAATGTCGGTGCCGGGCAATCGATCGACGTACCAGCTCCGGCTGCAGCCGCCGACGTGCTGGAAGCATGACGCGAGCTCGCGTCCGAAGGCGAAGCTGCCCGATGGCATGGCGACGCCGCAGTTGATTCCCATCTCGTTCAGCGCCGCCTGCATGCGGGCCGCGTGCCTTTCCGCGATCACTAGCCGGGTCGACGTCGCGTGGGCCGTGGAGGACTGCGCTACGGCGAACGCAAACTCCATGTCCGCGCCTCGCATGTCGTCGACGTCGCTGGGAACCGCGTGCGACGAGATGGACTCGTCGCCTGGACCGGGCTGAACGTCGATCACCACCTGGAGCGGAGCGTCGAGGCCGTCGAGCAAGCGCCGAAAGGCATTGAGCCAGCGCCGGCGATCGTCCTCCGTCGCGCCCGCGAAACCAATCTGAGAGGCTTCCAGCACGGTCAAACCCAAGGCATTGCTTGCGATGAGCATCGGATCCCGGCGCGCCAGACGAATCAACGCCGGAGTCGCAGCCGGATGGTCAAGCGCGGCGCCTCCCATCTGAATCGATACGTGGCCGCGCAGTAGGCAGTGAAGTCAAGGACCCAGCTGTCCAGCGCTCGCCCACGCCAGCGGCCCCAAGCCGCGCTTACGCCGACTGCTGCGATCACGATCGCGCAGGTTGCGCGCACGGGAACTGGTGCCCAGTGGGTGGACCACACAGAGAATGCGGCAAGCAATGCGATGACGAGGTACGCGAGTCTAGTCGGCGTCAGGCCGTAGAGAAGCTTGTCTTCGAGGTCGACGTCGAGCGGCACGCGAGCGGACACATCGCCAACCTATGCCGCCGCCGTGCGAATTAGCACCCAGGCTGTTAATCGCCCGAGACCCTTAGAATCGAATCGCGATCCCTACTGACGCGCTCGCGTAGCTCAACTGGCAGAGCAGGGGACTCTTAATCCCAAGGTTCAGGGTTCGATTCCCTGCGCGAGCACCAATATGTTGTGCCTTCCCATTCGTGCCGCCCACAGGATGTGGTCAGTCTGCCGCGACGCGTCACATCCGTGGCATTTGACAGCTTCGTTTGACAGCTTCGTCTCGAGACTCGTTGGCCATTCGATTCAGGCTGTCCGCCGCCTTGCTGCGGCGAGGGCAGTTGACCTCCTTCATGTCCCGAGAACACCCGCCTGGCGGGAGTGCGAACAACCGGATGCTGATAAACAACACTGGGACGATCAAGTGGCCTCGCTGCTGGATGAAACGGGTGACGAGGCGGTGAGGACCAGCCAAGCATTCGATAATGCCGCCCTATCCGTAACTTGTTGACCAATCCACGCGCAAAAAGCCTCGTAGACCGAGTCTCGTCCAGTTCCTGACCTGAGCCGCCCGCACCCGGTCCTGGACACTCGCCATCTCTACGACCCTCGGATTGAGGATGAGAATTGTCTCGCCCTTCAAGTCGAGGGTGCCCTTGCCGGCCGCGACTAGGTTGCGGCACCAATCGGTACCCGCGCCATACGGGAGCGGGATGACGAAGCCCCCCTCAACGGGCTCTGCAACGAGAGGTGTCACGAAGGGACGTCCGCTCTTGCGACCGACATGGTGAAGAGCTGCGTGGGAACTTTTGATGGTCCCCGCCCGGCGGAGGGTCATGGGGTTGATGACCTGCTTCGTCAACTTACGGAGGAACCAGTTCAGCCAGAGGGGCATGCCGCCGACTTCCTGCTCTCTCGTGCCGAGGAATGCGGCTTGGCCAGCCGCGCCCCGGATCTCTGTCTGCCTTATGCCAGTTCTATTTTCGGTCTGCGCCGTACTCGACACGACTTCCTCCTAGCCTTCGTTGTCCGCGTATGTGCGGCAAAGAACAGCTTGAGGAGGCGCCTTTGGTCGAGCATCCGGTCCGATGCGTAGTTAAGTACGTATTTTTCCGGTTACGGACGATTAACGGTCGTTCGCGGTGAGAGGCGTCGCTGCGCCACTGACGCCGGCCAACCAGCGGGTTAGCTGAACCCTCGAGTTCAGTCCCAGCTTGTTGAACATATGGGTGACATGGGTCTCCACGGTCCGATCGGAGAGGAAGAGTTTGATCGCGATCTCATGATTACTCATGTCGTCTGCAATCAAGTGCGCGATCTCAACCTCCCTCTTTGTGAGCGAAGTCTTACTTTCAGTTTTGGCCGCAGCCGGCGGTGCTGGTAGCTTGTCCTCTGCCGCGAAGGTCATGACAGCATCGACTGTCATCGTGCGTCCGCGTTCATACAGACTGTCAAACTGCCTCTTCCCCAAGCGTTCGAGGGCGAGTGCCATCGAGTGCTCGTGTTGCTGCCGAAATCCCTCTTGAAACTGCAAGGCGCTCGACTGCCGCACATGCTCGGCACAGCCAAGGAGCGTGGCCGCGCGCTGAAATGCTGCCCGCTCAGCTGCCATCCACGCAAGTATTTCCAGGAGCGCTTGCAGGCCCGACCGATCGTCAAGGGCATGCTTGCATACGGCGCCATCGAGAGCTTGGGCCTCCGCCAGCTGCCTCTCGCCCTGCTGCCAGTTAGCTTGTGATGTCGCCATGAGTAAGTAGCCACGGGCCCACAACTCGCCGCACTCTTGACTGATCATCAGTCCCTGTTCACCGAGCTTGATTGCCCTCTCTGGCTGACCAACGACGGGCAAGATGTTGCATAGAACGGTGGTTGCAACCAGCTCGATCGGTCGAGACTCTATCCGTCGAGCCATTGCCACGGCAGACTCCGCTGCCTCGAGAGCCTCTGCCACCTTGCCATCGACCGCGAGTGGAATCGCGAGCCAGGTTTGAGACAGGGCGATGACCCCCGAGTCTTTTAAGTGGGTTCCGATGCGAAGGCTTTCGCGGCCTAGCGAAGCGCTAGCTTCGAAGTCGTTTTGACTATTGGCCATGACAGCCGCTGCGAGAAGGAGTTGGGCGCGAGGAGCAGAGTCCTCTGGTGCGCGCTCTGCCAGGGATGTCAGCAGCCGGCGCACGTCACCAAACGAACCGCGACATGTCCAGTACGCAACCAGGTGCTGCGCGAACTCCCCACCACGCAGTGCCAAACTGGGCTCGCTCAGGCAGAACTCCAGTGCCGCCCAGAGATTGTCCCGCTCCGCGTCCATTCGTTTGAACAGCTCGATCTGACGGCTGTCAAACGCCCCCACGGATCTGGCCAGTCCAGCGATCCAATCCAGATGCCGCTCTCGGCCGCTTCTTTCTTCATCGATCTCGCGCAAGCACCGAGCGCCGAATTGTCGAATTGTTTCTAGGAGCGAGTAGCGAGGGGCATTGCCGGCCGTGAGGTCGCGCTTCACGATCGACTTCTCGACAAGCGCTCCAAGCATCTCCACGATCCGATCTGAAGGCAATCGCTCATCGGAGCAGACCTCGATAGCGGCCTCGGCGTCGAATCCTCCGGCAAACACTGAGAGTCGCGCCCAGAGAAGTTGCTCTACTTCCTCGAGCAGACCATAGCTCCAGCCGATCGTTGCCTCTAATGTCTGCTGTCGAGCCTCCACGCCCCGACTTCCAGCACCGAGCATCGATCGCTCGCCTGCCAGGCCCTGGTTGAGCTGATCGAGGCTTAAAGCGCCCAGGCGGACGGCCGCCAATTCGAGTGCGAGGGGGATTCCATCCAACTGCCGGCAGAGCAGCAGTACTGGCGCCCTATTCTCTGCACTCACAACGAAGCCCGGAACGACAGCCGCCGCACGTTCGCTCAGCAACCTGACGGCTTCAGAGTTCATGAGCTGCCCAAGCGAACCATCGTCACCTTCGCTTGGCAGGGACATCGGGGGTACTGGCATCCTGACCTCACCAGTCACCCCCAGTGCCTGTCGGCTTGTGGCCAGGAGTCGCAAATCAGGGCAGCCTTTGAGGAGGGTACTGGCCAGGATCGCGCATGCGTCCAGAAGGTGTTCGCAGTTATCCACCACCAGCAGCAGGCGCCTGCTAGCCAAGTAGTCGGTCAGTGTGGCCAGCGACCAGCTTGTGGACTGATCGTGAGCACCGAGCGCATTGAAGACGGCCTGGCTGATGAGCAGTGGATCCTGGATCGAACTCAGCGACACGACCCAGACTCCGTCGGGAAAGCCACGCGCCATATCCGCCGCTGCCCTGAGCGCCAATCGAGTCTTGCCGACACCGCCACTGCCGGTGAGGGTCAGCAACCGGGTGGTCGCCAGAAGCCTCTTAAGTTCGCGCAGCTCCTCCCGGCGCCCGACAAAGCTGGTGACCTCGACCGGCAAGTTCGACGGCCGAGCCTTGGCGGTCCTGGTCCCCACTGCAAGGCAGACTACTCTGCCGTCGATTCGGCCTGATCTGGGAGATCGAAAACCACCTCAATGCTGATGTACGGGGCAAGGGTCGCTTCGTTCGCCGCTCGAACGAGTTCAACGCTCCCGCTGGCGAAGAGTGAAAGTAGCCGTTCCTGGCGGGGCACAAAGGTCGAGCGCAAATAGATGACCTGCTCGCCGCGGCCGGCAAACCGGAGGCACGTCTGGACTAGTGCGGCGTGCAGCATCGTTAGGCCACGAACGGTGATGGCTGGCAGGCGACGCTCCACGAGGAAGAGGCGGACTGGACCGTCTGCTGCCTCTGGGGCGACAGACGAAGGTTCGTCAGCTCCGAGCACGCGTTCCACGCCTGGCTCATCCATCGCCCCTCTCCCTCTTTGTGACCCGTTCAACAACATCAAAGTCAGCCTAGGAAACGAGACGAGATTAGGAATCGTCACCGACTCGTAGGGGAGTACGTATTTGCTGGCTGAGCCTAGCGGGCGTTTTGACGCGCTCAAGCTTTGCCGGTCGATTCGATAGATCAAGCGAGCCTGAGAGGTGCTGGCTAGGTCCGAAAGATACGTACCGAACTACGAGTTCGAACCGATGTTGACCAATCCCTCTCTCTTCAACCTGATGTTGCCGCACTTACGGCGGACAACACAAGTCAAGGAGAGCACATGTCAACGGTGACGCAGACTGAGAGCACGATGGTCACAGGGGAGGCGATCGGCCGTCCCAACGACCGCATCGCGGATGGTGGGGATTCCCGCAGGATCCGCAAGTCAATGGCCGGAGATGGAAACGATGGCCCCCCGCCTTCTCACGATCGAATCGCTTCATCCAAGCGCGTCGCGCGAATCGCCGGAGTCCTTTACCTCTTCGTCGGTATTTTTGGAGGCTTTGCTCAGGGCTATGTCTACCCGAAGGTGTTCGTCGCCGACGATGCGGCGAACACGCTCAGGAATCTACTTGCGAACTTCGAGCTCGTTCGCGTCGGCGTCGTTTCGGATCTCTTCCAGGCGACCGTCTGGGTCTCGCTCGCAATGACCCTCTACCTCCTACTCAGACATGTGGGTCGGAGCGCCGCCAGCGCAATGGTGGTCTTCGCCTCGATCGGGGCCGGCATCACGATGCTCAACGCCGTTTTTGAATATGAAGGCATGCGGGTTGCATCGGGCGCAGTGAACCTGGCTGCCGTGGGCGATGCGAATTCGGGTGCCCTGGCGGTGCTCTTGATCGATGCTCAGCACTACGGACTCCTCATCGCGTCGATCTTCATGGGCCTGTGGCTGGTGCCGCTAGGCTATCTCGCGTACAAGTCAGGTTGGTTCCCCAGGGTGCTGGGCGTTGTGCTCATCGTGGGAGGCGCTTGCTACATCGTGGACATGCTCGCAGCATTCCTCGTCCCCGACTTGGGCAGGGCTATTCATGGCTACGACACCATCCCATCAGCAGTCGCCGAAATTTCGATGCTCGTTTACCTGATCGTGGTCGGCGTAAAGGCCCCAAAGCGCGACGAGCTGATCCCCGGCGCGGCGTAAAGGCGCTACGGCACACCGAGTTGGGGCCCGTCTGCCCCAACCGCTGCCCGGCGCGCGCCGCATACACGCAAGCAATCACGTACGGGCAGCCGAGCCCAACAAATAAGGAGAAAGCAATGTTTGCCGGATGGGGTCGTTTGGTCTACCGCTGGCGCTGGGTCACCGTCGTCGAGTCCGGCGCACTGCTTGCCATCTCTGTCAGTCCGGGGACGCTATGACGAAGGTCATTGCTGAAACTAAGGCTCCGGAATTTGAAACAAGTGCTGGGCCCGGGCCTGTGCGCAATGGCCACATCGGTCTGATTGTGGCGGGATCTCTGATCGCCGGCTTCGTTGTTGCAATCGGGCTTGTCGTCGGTCCGTTCGGCGGCGCGGAGGAAAACGTGATCATGGGTACAGCGCTGATCGGCTGGGCCTGCGGCTGGGCCTTGCTCGTGGTGCTGTCGATCCGGGTAACTGATCAACCCCAAGGGTGGGCAGTAGTGCCAGCAGCGCTTATGGCTCTCGCTGGTGCCAGCCTACTGATCTTCAGGCCCGATGCCAATGCATTCAATGTGCTCGGGTGGATATGGCCGCTGGCCTTGATCGGTCTTGCTGTCTGGATGACGATGCAGGCACGCAGGCACCTGCGCAGCCTCACGCGCCGGTTGATGCTTTACCCCTTGTTCGTCGCGCTCGTCATTGCCGGGGTCGGAGGCAGCTACGAGACGATTCAAGAACAGGTCGACCGCAGCTCTACCGCGATGCCTGGCCACTTAATCGACGTCGGCGGGCGGCGCCTATATGTGCACTGCACCGGCTCGGGCAGCCCCACAGTCGTGTTGGTATCCGGCTTGGCTGAAGCCTCCACCTATTGGGGAGGCTGGATCGCGCCCGCCGTCGCACAGAACACCACCGTCTGCGTTTACGACCGCGCCGGCCAAGGCTGGAGCGACCCACCAGTAAGTCCTCAGGACGGTGTTGCGGTCGCCACCGACCTCCACACCTTGCTAGACCACGCACAAATCCCTGGTCCGTATGTCCTGGTCGGTCACTCGACAGGCGGCGCTTACATCAGAGTCTTTGCCGCCCGCTACCCAGACCAGGTCGCCGGAATGGTCTTCCTCGACTCGCAGCCAAACGAAGCCTTGACCGGACTGCCTGACTTCCCGTCCCAGTACAGCGCCATCCGCCGAGCGTCAGCACTTTTCCCATCACTGGCCCGCTTAGGAGTGTTTCGGCTGGTCAATCAGTTCGCTCCGGACCCTCTGCCGATCCCAACTCGAGACGAAGAACGCGCTGTGATATCGACGGCGCACCTCAACCGCATTCAGCGCGACGAATTTGCCGAACTGCCGATGACCCTCACAGAGGCTTCTGCGCTCACCACCCTCGGCGATCGGCCCCTAATTGTTGTTACGGCTGGCAAAGGGGCTCAGGCGGGGTGGCTCCCACTGCAGGACAAGATGACCGGTCTTTCGTCCAACAGCGTTCACCGCGTTCTGCCTGATACCGATCATCCAGGTCTCATCCACGATCGGGCCGGCGCTGCGCAAGCAAGCCAAGCGATCCTTGACGTCGTCGGCTCCGTGCGCAGCGGGGCTCCGCTAGCGAAATCGTGATCCCGTTCAACGGCTCATGTTGGGTAGCCACGGCATCGCCCTCGGGATGCTCATGAACGCGCGCCTGACATCCGTGATGCCCACGGCGGCACTCGTAGTGTGGCTTGTGCTCGCCTGTTGGGTGCAGCCCGCCCACGCGGCACCGCGTACAAGTACGCCCGAGTTCGCACAGATCGACTCGTACATCCAGGCTCAACTTGTCGAGTCCCGCATGCCAGGCCTCGCGCTCGGAATCGTCCACGGAGACCAGATCGTTCACCTTCAAGGCTTTGGCAAGGCTGATGATTCGGGGCGTGCGGTCACCCCGCAGACCCCCTTTTTCATTGGCTCGAACTCGAAGTCCTTCACTGCTCTGGCTGTGATGCAACTCGTGGAGGCGGGGAAAATGCAGCTCGAGGCGCCAGTCCACGAGTATCTCCCCTGGTTTCGGGTGGCCGATCCTTCCGCCTCTGGACTGATTACCGTCCGTCAACTCCTGAATCAAACAAGCGGGCTGTCCACCTATGCAGGACGCAGCCTCTTGGTCGGTTCAGAGACGAAGACATTGGAGCAGGCCGTCCGCGACCTACGAACAGAAGCGCTCGTGAGTCCGGTGGGTACCTCCTATAACTACTCGAACGCCAACTACATCGTCCTTGGGCTCCTTGTCCAGACGATGTCGCAAGAGGCGTATGGAGACTACATCGAGCGACACGTCTTTCAACCTTTGGAGATGTCGCATAGCTTCACGTCGCAAGACCCAGCGAGGCGTGCCGACCTCGCGACCGGCTACCGATACTGGTTCGGTTTACCCGTGGCCTTCGATGCACCCTACTTGGCTGCTGCGCTCCCGGCGGGAGGCCTAGTTTCCGCTGCCGAAGACATGACCCACTACCTGGCGATGTACCTCGGTGATGGCACGTACCACGGCAGGGCACTGCTCTCTGCAGATGGCATTGCCCAGATGGAGCGTCCGCCGTCCCAGACAGCAGACACGAACTACGGCATGGGATGGGCCACCGGGACAGTTGGAGGCGTGAATGTGATCTGGCACAGTGGGGATGAACCCGCCTTCCATGCAGGTATGGTCCTCGTCCCCAACGGGGGCTGGGGCATCATCGTCCTCGAAAACGTTAATAGTGGGAATCCGCTCGTGGCCTCGCAGATCCGGGTGCTTGAGAACGGCGTAACCAGGCTATTGGCCGGAGACCAAGGAACAACAGGAACCGGCATCGGTACGGTTTACTTCCTGTTTGATCTGGTCGTCATAATCATCATCGCCGTGCAGGTCTGGTCGCTCGCGCGGCTTCTGCGGCGGCGAAGTCGCCCGGAACTTCCGTTGCGCGGACTCTCGCATGGGCTAGGTCAAGGACGACAGTGGGTTATGCCTCTGCTCTGGGAGATCGGGGTCCCGGTCGCCATATGGCTTGGGCTTCCATACCAGGCGGACGCGTCGTGGGGTGTCCTGCTCCTCTTCGCGCCTGATCTGAGTGCCGCGGTACTCGTCGTCGGCGGTCTCTTCCTGCTAACGGGGCTGGTCCGGCTGGTCAGCGCCGGTCTCTCATATTCAAGACTGCGTCAACCTCGGATAAGCCGTATGAAACCTCACGTCCGACTGTCGCGTGGCTGAAGTCCAACGCTGACAGCTTCGTTGACAGCTTCGCCTGGAGACTCCGTGACACATCAGCACACGCGGTGAGACGACTGCGTCATACCCCGAACACGGAGGAGACGCTCTGACATTCCCTGAGATGCCCTGAGACGAGGTGTCGGGAGTCTCTTAATCCCAAGGTTCAGGGTTCGATTCCCTGCGCGAGCGCCAATATGTTTGTACGGCTGACGGCCTTCACCTACATGAGCACCATCTCGGTGTGCAAGTTCGGCTGAAGCGCGACAGAAGCCCTTCGGCTGATGCGCAAGACCACCATCACGATTTGCAAGTTCGGCTGATTGGCGACAAAAGGCCTTCGGCTGATGTTTGTCAGTACTTCGGCCAATTCTCGACAACCGCCTTGCATTGGGGGAGTTACGCGCGACGGAACACAGGTACAAGGCGGTGGGCAAAGTCGCGGAAAGCGTTGCGAAAAACGGCTGTCTCGATAACGATTATCCCGCTGGCGAGGGGGCTTGCCACAAGCCCTGGCCGCCGTGCGAGACTGCGCTTTCGATAGCCCAGTTCTCCGTGCGAGACGAAGGAGGTGCGGCCTCGCCTTACGACCGTCCGTTAGCCGACTACTACTTCGTGCTCGGCGTCCCGCCTGACGCAACGGAGACGGAGTTGCACGCCGCCTGGCGTCGGCAGCTCAAGTACTGGCACCCTGACCGTGGCAACCATCCGGACGCGCTGGAGCACGCGAAGTTGATCAACCTGGCGCACGACGTTCTGACCAACAGCACCAAGCGCGCGGCATACGACCGACAGCGGGCCGCCGCCGGCTGGCGCCCCTCCGCGTCGGCCCCGTCATACGGACGCCCGGTCCAATGGAAGACGGTAAGCCGCGAGGGCCCTCCCCGCGCGCCGAAAGGATTCGACCGGCACGGTTTCGTCGCACGCCTCGAGGAGATGATGAACCGGGGCCGCCTGATGATTGAGAAGCGCAAGGACCTCGCGTCGGCGTCGAAATGGGAGGCACAGACTCAGGCCTTGCTGCGAGATGAGCTCGGCGACCATGCGTACACAAAGCGCTTCGAAGTGGCCCTGAGCCAGCCCCGGCCCGAAGGCCTGGTGGCGGCGTATGGGGTGCTGTGGGCCGCCTATGAGGATGCGCTGAAGGGCGATCTGAAGCCGGTGGTGAAGGAACCGCGCCCTTCCTGATCTGAGTACCCCTACCTTGGCGCCGGGGCTTCCGTAGCTCAAGCCTTCTTCTTGATCGCCTCTGGGTCTTAGGGCCGTCCTGAAGGCCGAGCCGCGTAGATCGCCGCGAAAAGGCCGAATGGCGCGCGAGCACCACGATGTTGCGCAGATTCGGCTGAGGCACCACAAAAGCGTCCCGGGTGATGCTTCAGGCTTTCGCGGTTGACGGAGAGGAGCGTGGCCGAGCAGAGCAAAGGTACAGGGCCCAGGCTTCGTGCGGACGCTAGCTCGACCGGCGCAACGCGCTTGCTCGGGTCCGGCGCGCCAGCGGTCCTAAATTCGTCTCGGGAATCAGACCACCAGTGATTCGGCTGGTCACTCGCCCAAGCTCTTTCACCTCCTCCGGTGTCAGCACGTCGAACACGAGCCGCCGAACCTCCGCGAAGTGAATCGGACCCGCCTCCATCAGCTTCCTGTATCCCTTGTCGGTCAATTCGGCATTTGTTGCGCGGCCCTTCGCCCCTGTCACTCTGCGCACCCATCCTTGCCGCTCGAGTCGCGACATCACGTGGGATAGCCGAGAAAGCGATCCGTTGGCTACCACAGCCAGGTCCTTCAGCTGAAGGCGCCGACCCGGCTGCCGGGATAGCGCGGCCATGACGCCGAACTCGAAATGACTCATGCCGGCTTCCCGCTG
>WNFT01006070.1_pt1 | contig 11953 bp, 9 predicted proteins | sample 5400191 | NCBI WGS metagenome assembly WNFT01 (sample SAMN13153359, study PRJNA577476) | soil metagenome | isolation source: 80 cm saprolite under Madrone tree | place: USA:California | collected 2016-06-14
CGGCTCGAGCGGAAAGCGCTCATTGATGCGTTCGTAAATCTCACGACCCGAAACCACGTCTTCGCGCGACCAATCATGGCCCGAATCGAGCGGCATGAATTCGATGAAGCGCATCTTGACATCGTGCGCGCGCGCGAAAGCGGCAAAGTCCGCCACTTCGCCTTCGTTGTGACCGCGCACAATCACCGCATTGATTTTGATTGGTTGCAATCCGGCTGATTTCGCCGCCGCGATTCCTGCCAGCACACGATCCAGCACGTCAACGCCCGTCATTTGTTTGAACGTGTCGCGCTTCAGACTGTCGAGACTGATTGTTATTCGATCAAGTCCCGCATCCTTCAAACCTTGTGCGCGATCGGGCAGGAAATAGCCATTGGTGGTTAGTGCGAGATCTTGAAGCCCTTTCGACTTCAACGCCGCAAGCTTTTCAATAATCGTTTCGATGTCTCGGCGCATCATCGGCTCGCCGCCGGTTAAGCGGATTTTCTCGATTCCCAGCTCGACGAAAATGTCGCAGACGTATTCAATCTCTTCGTACGAAAGCATCTGCTCTTTCGGTGCAATTGGCGGCTCGCCGTGTGGGAGGCAATAGAAGCAGCGAAAATTGCAACGGTCGGTCAGCGACACGCGCAGATCGCGAATCGGACGGTTGTAGGAATCTTTGAGCGCTGCAGTCATAGTTGAAAATCAATCATAACCCGCAGGCTATTTCGGTCCAAGCTGGGGTGGACACAACAGAACGGCGACGGGCAACTGGCGCAGGTACTTACCTGCAAATTTGATGACTAAAAGTCGATTGCGGCTTATTATTCTGGCCATGAACTCCAACTCTTCCATCTACTCTTCATTTCGCAATCAGGTTGCAGTAATGTTCTTTGCCGCCGCGCTTACAATCTGTTTTTGCGCGTCCGCGTTCGCAGAGTGTCCCCAAACGCCAGTGCCGATGCCCAAGCCGATGCCACCACCGACACAATCCGGCTGCACGCCAACCGGACTCCATTACGCAATCTACGGCACTGGCGAACCCCTACTTGCGATTCACGGTCTGGGCGCCAGCATGTATTCGTGGCGCGAATTTGTAATGCATCAGAACACCTTTCCTGGCTACCAGATAATTCTGATCGATCTTAAGGGCGCCGGCGATTCGGTAAAGCCTGATGACGATAATTATTCGATCCTGACGCAGCGCGATCTGGTTTATCAGTTTATTCAGGAGCGGAACCTCAGACATATTACGTTGGTGGGCAATTCATATGGCGGCGCGGTGTCGTTGCTGCTTGCAATTCACATGTGTGAACACGATCGCGACAGGCTGTCAAAACTAATTCTGATCGACAGTGGCGGTTACAATATAGACTTGCCATCGCACGTGAAAATTTTGCGGACGCCGGTGATTGGCTGGCTGGCAGTGCATCTTATTCCGCCTGACTGTCAGGCGGACATAGTCCTTAAAGACGCGTATTACGATAAGAGCAAGATTACAAAAGAGCAGATTAAGGAATACGGACGGCCGATTGGTTTGAAGGGCGGACGATATGCCCTCTTGAAAACCGGGCAGCAGTTGATACCAAAGAATATTGACGAGATCATCGCGCAATATCCGAAGATAAATGTGCCGACCCTGATCTTGTGGGGGCTGGATGACAAAGTTATTCCGCTAAAGATTGGCGAGATGCTGCATGCAGCAATACCTGGGTCTCGTTTGGAGTTGATTAACGATGCTGGTCACGTGCCGCAGGAAGAAATGCCGGCGGAGACGATTTGCTGGATGAGAGAATTTATGGGCCTGCCTTTTACGCCTTGCCCGAAATAAGTCGCACAGACTTTAGTCTGTGACTTTTAATTACAAGGAATCACAGACTGAAGTCTCTGCTACTTAGGACCTCACTTCAGCGCCTGGTCCAACGACGACGAGTCGTCCAGCAAAATCCACTCAACTATTGAAAGCGGCAAACTGCCATTCTTGATCAAGTCGTCGTGAAACTGGCCCAGGCGAAAGTTTGCGCCCTGCTTGTCGCGATACTTTCCCAGCAGCCGCATGATCTGCCACTTGCCGACCATGTAGTAAATCTTCTGCGTCGGACTCGCCGCGGCGCCGGCTGCTTCACCAGTTGCCGCTTCATGATCGAGACCGCCGGCTTCCATGAAATAGTGAACCGCTTGATCGAAAGTCCACTTGCCGGTTTGCAGGTTTACATCAACGCCGATGCGCGCCGCGCGATAACGCGCCAGACGCAATACCTGTCCCTGCGATGCCGAGTTAACCGGATAAAGGCCGGTGCGCATCAGCATCTCTTCGCCATAGAGCGCCCAGCCTTCGACGAAAACTCCGTCACCATGTTGCCGCCGAATCTCGTCCTTTAAATGATTCGCAATCGAGAGTTGCAGAAAGTGGCCGGGGATTCCTTCATGGCCCAGGATCGGACGCGGGTCCTCTATGGCCGCGCGAATGTAAAAGTTTTTCGATTGCGGGTTGTAAGTGGGAATGAAATAGAAACCGCTGTCGTCTTTATCATAAACGCCGGGCGGATTCATAAAGCCGCCGGGGCTCGTCGGCTTGAACGCCTCGGGCAGTTGCCGGATTTCAAATCGTCCGAGATACGACGGCAAAGTAACGAGATGGTTAGTTTTCAGGAAGTCAATCATCTCGGCCTCGCGGCTTTCATAAGCTTTCAAGAACGCGGCCTGATCTTTCGGCACATTCTTGCTGCGCGCCGGATTCGGATCGGCTAGCGAAGGGTCAGGTAGAAACGATTCGAGGCCGCGATAGCGAGCGAGCTCGGCCTGGCCCAGCATCTCAACCTGCTTCGCATCGAGCGGCAGGTAGTAAATATTTTTCAAAAGGTAGTTGTAGTTCTCTTCGCCCATTGGCTTCCATGCAACCATTCCCGGCAAGCGCTTTTCCAGCCAATCCGCAAACCCATGAATTGAAACTAGCGCTGCGTCACGGGCCTTGATGAGATCGTTTCTCTCCGCCGGCGACATATCCTTCGTCAGTGTCATCAAGCTGTCGGTGAAAAGACTGTCTATTGATCGGGCGGAGTCAATGGCGAGTTGCGCATAGAGTTGCACTGGCTTCGTCAGGTTGCTCTTGCCTTGTTCGATCACAAAAGGCATCTGCTTCATGCGCGCAGTTGCCGCAACGGCACGATTGCGCGGCGTGTCGTATTCCTTTTTCAACAACGAGAAGATGGCGTTGCTGCATTCGTTAACGTAGGTCTGCGGATCGCTCTCCTCGAAATCTATAACGCGACTAAAAAAATCTGTACCGTCAAGCTGCGAACGGAACAACAGCCAGTCGATGCGATCGTCTTTGCTCCAATTCGCAGTCTGCATCGCGCGCACCTTCGCCAGCACTTCCTTGGTGTAGAGCTTTCGCGCCAGCACGGCCGACAGCGAGTAGTCAGTGAGTTTGCTGTCCCAGGTGTGCAGTCCCGCATCACTTGAGAAAACCGGAAACTGCCGGTTGCGCCAGTTGTAGTAATCATCCGCAATGCGATGAAGATCCGCGGGAGTTTTCGTTTGCTGCGCTACGATCGAAGTGAAAGAACAAGACACAATTCCGCACGCAATGATGAATGGGTTTAGCAGTTTCATTTTTTTGCCTCGATAACGTTTAAGTAGTTGCGATTCGTGCATGACGATAACAGGCGCTGGAGAGTTTACAAACCAGCGATATCATAACAGTGCAAGATGCGTAGCTTGCGATCCTGGATGCCGCTATATGAAAAAATGAACTGCGCCTTGTTATGGCGGACTAAAATGATTATTGACTTTTTTCTGAAAGAGGTGCTATTAGAGTGAACATTCCTTGTAGGTCCATGCCCAGCTTCTAAGTGCGGGTGAGTTCCCAGACGAGCCTGTAGAATCTTGACCATCTTAGCGGGCTTTCATTGCGAGCGATTCAGCTTTTTCCGAATCAATCAACCGCAAGTTTACTGACGAGATCAGACAAGGACCCAAGACCGTTCCCGGCACCCAAGCGGGTTGGTCTTTGTGATTGACGCCACGTTTGTGGCGTGGTTCTTTTATCTCAATCGAATTCAAGGAGTCACAATGGCTACAGCAAAACCGAAAGGCCCCGTTAAAGTAACCATCGGTGCCAATTCTGCCGTGAAATTGGAAGCGGCGTTGCGAAAAGGGTTGACTGGGTCGCCGGCTCACATCACAGATGAGCCACCAGAGCCGAAGAAAAGGCCGAAAAACACGTCGGTCGAGTTAGATGCGCCCACGGTCGCCAAGTTCGCCGATCACCTTAGAGATAAACTGGTCGGAAGCGGCGCGTACATTTTCCCCGACGACGACGACGACAAGAAGAAAAAGTAGACCACCCACCAGGCGTCAGGGGATAAAGGGTGAGTCTTGTCTTTCATCTCAGCTCGAGTCTTCGCGCCGAGCCGCTGGAGGTGACGCATGCCCATGCCCGGAATTTGGCTGCGCAGCTAGGCATAACACGCGTCACGGAGATCACGCGTCTCGATATTGTCGGCGTACCCGTCTTCGCCAGCATTCGCCCCGGCGCCTTGCCAGGCTCACTGTGTGTTAATGCGGGCAAGGGCCTGTCGGTAGACGAAGCTCGCGTCGGGGCTTACATGGAGGCGATCGAGTTTGCGTTTGCCGAGTTCGGGCGCTCGGCGCTCAACTTGCGGACTGTGCCGGCAAGCGAGGTTTTCGAAGGTCCTAAACGAGAGGACAGCATCCTGGATTTCTGCCCCATCATGGGGACAGAAATCGATTTGGATGCAGCCGTCTCATGCGTCGAAGCTATCGACGTGCGAACCAACGAAGCGTTTCTGGTCCCCTGTGAGTTGGTTTATCTTCCTTTTCCCGAGTCACTCCAAACGCAACGCTACTTCAGTTCAAATTCAAACGGACTGTGTTCCGGCAACTCGATTCTGGAAGCAACCGTCCATGGTCTGGCCGAAGTCATCGAGCGCGATTGCTCTTCTTTCATGTTCGTTGACGATCGCTCCGAACTGGTGACCGGCCACACTCTGCCGTCGCATCTGCGAGATGTTGCTGAAAGCGTCCACGATGCCGGTCTCGAACTCTACGTGCGATTCAATGCGAATGTTTTCGGCATCCCCTTCTTTCGAGCAATTGTCGCCGAACAAAAATCGACCAATCCCGTCTACATTTCGGAAGGCTTCGGTTGCAACCTTTCCAAAGACATAGCCGCGACGCGCGCAGTCTGTGAAGCACTGCAAAGCCGTCTATCATTCATTCACGGTGGCCGAGATGATTTGTTAAAGCGCTATGAGTTGTTCGCCGAGATGTCGGACAAGGAGCGTGTTGACTACGCGGAACGACTGCAGCGCGACGTGTCGCGGCGAGATGCGATCATCGACTTCGAAAAAATTCCCGACAGCTCAGATTCAGTGACCGACCTGTCCTCGGCCCTGGAATTGATGCTCGGCATGCTGGAGCGCAACGGAATCCGCCGGGTGCTGCGAGTTGTCTTTACATCGTCTGAGCATCCGCTTCAAGTATTGCGGGTGCTGGCCCCGGGGCTTGAGTGCTTCAATCAAACCAGCGTGCGGATCGGCGTTCGTTTGAGAGACTATGTCAGAGACAAATTGTAAACGCTACATGTTTGCTGGACCGAGCTTCTGCGGCAGCGAAGAGCTGCTTTCCGGCGCCAAACAGAGCGCGGAGATCCGGCCACCTGTTCAGCGGCACGATGTCGAGAGACTGGTTGCCGCGCATCCGCCGGGAGTATTGGTACTCGTTGACGGTTATTTTCAGCAATGTTTGTCCGTGGGACATGCGGAGATTCGCGGCGCGGTTTCGGCAGGGTGGTCGGTCTGGGGGCTATCGTCTCTGGGTGCGATACGCGCATACGAGATGCGGGATCTCGGCGTAAGGGGATATGGCCGAGTTTACCAACTCTTCTATGAAAACGAAGACTTCCGGGACGATGAGGTTGCTCTTATCCATGAACCCAACCCGCCCTATCGCTCTTTTAGCGAGCCCCTGGTTCATATTCGCTTTTTCCTTCGCGAACTTGTCAGCCTCGCGCTGCTCACTCCCACCCTGGAAGAGCGTATCCTCGCAAACTTGATGTCGATGTGGTTTGGCTATCGGACACTCGGCTTGCTGCGCTCAAATTTATTTGAGTTGGCGCCGCAAAGCGCGACAGCAATCGAAAACGTGCTGGCGAACTTTCAGCCCTTCCGAGTCAAACACAACGATCTTAGCGACTTCATACGCGAACGGCCGTGGGAGTAACGATGATCCAATCGGTCGTAGTCGATTTTGGTTGGTATGACCTACGGAAAGAGTGGTGACTTACGAAAATCCGATCAACTGAATTAACTCCCTGGTGCGGGCGTCGTCAAGGATGCTATCGAAACAGTTTTCGGTTTTGAGGTGCAGCAGCATTCGATCGCGCTGCTTGTAGGCTTGTTGCAGCCATTCGATAGTGGCCTGATTATCATCGAGGTGAGCGTTGGCGATCGCCAGCAGGTAAGGAGTGGCGTAACCGCCGTGTTGGAGGCTCTTCGTTAGGATTGCTCGATTTTCTTCCCAGAAACCCTGCTCACCCCGCGAGGCATAAGCTTGCTTGAGCGAATCCGCTTCGCCTGTAACTTGCTCCGACCGTTTTCCCAAGAGCATGTCTGCCGTGGCAAAAGCGGAAATTGCATCATCGTAGCGCCCCACCGCCACGTAGGCGTTGCCCAGGCTGCGGTGCGTGCGATGGAAATCCTTGTCAACCTTAATGGCCTTGTTGAGCTGAACGATGGCCGCATCGTAACGGTGGGCCCGATACAATACTTCTCCCGCAGCAGTATTTGTAACGCTTGAGAGAGGATCAATTTCGAGAGCTAATTGAGATTGCAGGATGGCCTCATCATGGCGGCCTACGTGAGACAGATACTCCGCGTACCAGTAGCGAGCCGTCGCATAGTTGGGATTAAGTTCGATAGCCCGCTTGTACTCGTTTTCGACGCCCAGCAGTCCCCAATCATCGTAGCCCAACGCAGCAATTGATGTGTGCGCCTCTGCGAGGGTATCGTCGATCTCGAGGGCTGTATGCGCAGCCTTTCTTCCCTTGACGTTGGCTTCGTCAAAGGGAAGGTCTCCATATTCCATCAATACGATGTACGAGTCGGCCAGCCCCGCATAGGCGAGGGCGTAGCGGGAGTCGTCCGCGATGGCCAGTTGGAAATATTCGATACCTTTCTTGATATCCTCATCCTTTCGCTTGTTCCAATGGTGGCGTCCCTTCAGATAGAGCTGATAAGCCAGCGCGCTTTCCGTGTATCGCTTGCGGAGCCGTCGTTTCTCCTTTACCGAAAGCTTTAACTTCAGGGCTTCCGAGATTGCGACGGCGATCTCTTCCTCAACGGCGAAGATGTCGGCAAACTTCACTTGATAATTTTCGCCCCAGAGCTGCGAGCCATCGGTGACGTCAACCAGCTCCACATGCGCATGCAGGCGATCATCGCGACTCAGTAGCCGGCCGATTAGTACGGCGCGGACGTTGAGTTCTCGACCGACGACCTGAGGATCCACTTCCTGGCCGTGATAGCGAAACACAGTTGAACGAGCCATCACCCGCAGCTTGGGCACTTGCGCCATGTTGTTGATGATGCTTTCGGTAATGCCGCTGCTGAGATATTCCACGTCCGGGGCGGCGCTGATGTTGAAGAGCGGAAGGATGGCAAGCGAATCTACGGGCTTGCTCGATTGTGATCGGCGAGACGGGGACGACGTAGCACGTTTCGACGGCCTGGTGCGCCGCTTGATGGGTTTTATGGGTTCGCCGTCCTGGCTTCTTCCGCGATGGGAAGAACTGGATTCAAGTCGGTGGTCCATCGAATAACGATCAGTATTGCCCGACAGCTCTTTGCGCAGCTCCGGCTTCGAAGTGCTCTCCAGTTCACGCCGCAGATCTCTTAGCTCGATCTTTACATCCTTGATCGTCTGATACCTGTCATCGGGATCCTTTGCCAAACAGCGTCGAACGATTCGCTCGAGGTCAGGCGGCGCAGACGGACTGAATTCTTTAATCGAAGGCGCGGATTCGTAGATGACTTTGTACATTGCCTTGACAGCCGAATCACCCTCGAAGGGTCTGTGTCCCGTGACGGCTTCGAACAAAATGCAGCCAAAGGAAAAAATGTCTGATCGATGATCGGTCTGGCTGGTCTTGCCCTGTGCCTGTTCCGGAGACATGTAGCCTGCAGTGCCCATCACCGTGCCGGGAGTTGAATGCTGAATGTACATCGCAGTGTCAGCCTGACTGTTTGAGGTGCCGCTGCTGCCGGAGGTTAGCGGCTCCATTAGTTTGGCCAGCCCGAAATCCAGGATCTTTGCGTATCCCTCCAACGTAATCATGATGTTCTCGGGCTTCAAATCACGATGCACGATACCCGCCGTGTGCGCCTTATCAAGGCCTTCCGCTACCTGTTGAAGATACTTTAGAGCCTTGCTTAGCCCGATCTGATCGAGCTGGATCATATCTTTCAACGTTTGGCCTTCAATGAACTCCATGGCGATGAAGTTGATATCTTCCGCCTGTCCGATTTCATAAATATGAGCGATGTGCGGATGGTTGAGCGTGGCAGCGGCCTTCGCCTCTTGCACGAAGCGTCGCATCCGGTCCGGGTTGGAAACGAGGTCGGGCGGTAGGATCTTCAGAGCTACGGCGCGGTCGAGCTGTTTGTCCCGCGCGAGGTAGACTTCACCCATTCCGCCGGCGCCAAGCAGAGATCGCACTTCATAACGGCCGAGATTTGTACCCGATCCAATACCTATACTCACTTCAATTAAGCTCGTTAAGGTGCTGCCAAAGCTGATTGACAGTAATGGTTTACTGCGAAGGTTTAAGATCTGGGCATGAACGAAAACATCGTAGCAGAGTAGCAGCAGATTCTCTAGACGCGGCTTTATGATTCGGCGTTTGCTGGCCTTATGATGAGCGCACGCGCGTTTCGTTGCAACCCGGCCAGCTTTGCTCGCTTCATTGCACTACTACGGAAGCGATCGGCATAAGTTTCAGGCGTCAGCTCGAGCACTTCGGAAAGCTCGGCATTAACATTTCCGGCTCGCGGCTGAAAGCGAGTTTCATTGGTTACCTGCTCAAAGCGATTCCAGGGACAAACGTCCTGGCAGATATCACAACCATAAAGCCAGCCCTCCAGATTATCTTTTACGTCCGCCGGGATTTCGTCCGCGCGCAACTCAATGGTCGCGTATGAGATGCATTTGTTTGAGTCAAGGACATACGGTTCGCTAATCGCCCCGGTCGGACAGGCGTCGATACAAAGCGTGCAACTGCCACAGTGGTCTTCAATCTGCTGGGTGTCGTATTCGAGTTCGAGATTCAGCAGCAGCTCGCCAATGAAAACCCACGACCCACATTCGGAAGTGATGACGTTCGTATGTTTACCGAGCCAGCCGAGCCCGGCGCGCACTGCCCAGGCCTTATCCATGACGGGCTGAATGTCTACGCAGACTTTTCCTTCCGCCTCGGGAACTGTCTCTTTTGTCCATGCAAGCAGCGAATGCAGTCGAGCGCCGACCACATCGTGATAGTCGTCGCCCCACGCGTAACGCGACACCTTGCCGGTGTGCGCGTCATCTTCATGCTGTGCAGGCGTGTAATAGTTCTTTGCAACTACGATTACGGAGCGTGCGGCGGGAAAAAGTTTGCGCGGGTCGGCGCGCATTTCCGGATCGCGCGCCATCCATTTCATCTGGCCCTGATAGCCACGGCTGAGCCACTCGCCCAAATGATCATATTCGCGATCGAGAGCGTGCGCCGGCACGATGCCGACTTTTTCAAAACCTTCGGCCAGCGCGCGTTCTTTTATCAGGCGCGCGAGGTCACGCGGTTTTATTTCTTGATTCTTGTTTGTTGGGTGAACGGATGCAATGGCGGACATTTCATCCGTAGCATACGTTCGTAGAGTCCCAGGCGTCTACCGGAGACAACAGCTGGTGAACCGGGCCGGGCACCACGCCCCGTGCTCGTCTTACTGAATCTTTTGCAGCGTCACCGTCGTCAGCGGAGAGTTACCACTGGTGCGATTGTAAGAGAGCCAATAGCCTGCTTTGGGGAAGCGCACCATCTTGTAAACAGAACCGTCAGCTTTTGCTTCAACCTCGGCGCCGAAGACTTGTTTGGAGGTAGGAATACCCGTTCCCGAAGTTAGAAAGTCGGCAGAGATAGTGATCACCTTGTGAGTTTTGTCGTAAACGATCTGGGCTGTTTCAGTGTCATTGAAAATGAAAAAGTCCTGCTCATCACTCTTGTCTTTCGGGTCGCCCAGTTTCTTGCGAACCTCTTCAGCGAGCATGCCCAATTGAATGCCGCGATAGTCGTGAAACACCAAAGAGTCGTCTTCGTTGGTTTTTCGCTGCGCCTCAGTAACTGACGCGGTCATAAGAAATGACAATGCGGCGCCCAGCATAACCATTGTGAAGATGCGGGCCCACGCCGGAGGTCCAATCAATAGCTTAATCATCAGGATTCTCCTCTGAAGAAATTGCGGTCAGGACAGCGCCCGAAGGATTCGCAGGATGCGCTTGGAATGAATGCCGGGGCTGGCAGCCGGCCGCCAGTTATTTCTACTGTTGCGCACAATATCGCCAAACAAATCTCGATGTCAATGGTTTTGGCATAGAAGCAACATGCTTTTCCAAACAAATTTGCTTTCGTCAGGCGTCAGCCACGCCAAGGAGTTGACTAATGAAACGAACTGTCTTTTTGGGGGCTTGCTCCCTGGGGTTGTCTGTGTTGTTGAGCGGTTGCCAGCCCGCAGCCAATACCAATCAACCAACGGTTGCTACCAGCCCCTCCCCAGAACGAGTTGATACGGCTTCAATCCAAACAGAATTGATGCGAATCGAAAATGACTGGCCGCGCATAATTAAAGAGAAGGACTCAGCCGCCGTCGAGCGCATAGAAGCCGACGATGCAGTGTTCATTTACCCGGATGGATCTTTAGGCAACAAGGCGCAGGACCTTAAAGATGTTTCCAGTGGAGCACTGACGGCCGCTTCGTGGCAGGTTGCCGACCTGCAAGTGACAGTGCTCGACGCCGATTCTGCGTTTACCATTGGTCGAAACATTGTGACCAATGGCAAGTACAAATTGCCCGATGGCAAAACCGTGAACCTTCCGGGCCAAACACGTTTCATCGATACTTACGCGCGACGCAACGGCCAATGGAAACTAGTCGCCGCGGCCAGCGTACCGGTAACAGCGCCGGCTGCCGCCGCGTCACCTGCGATGATGGCGTCACCTGCCATGTCGCCAGCAGTGAAACCGTCCCCGGCAATGAAACCGTCCCCGGCAATGAAACCATCCCCGGCGATGAAACCATCCCCGGCGATGACACACACACCGGCGGTCAAGCCTTCGCCGGCGATGAAGGCCACACCATAAATAGCAAAGTCAATGGGTTCTTCAAATTCGGGCTGCGATGGACCATGTTCGTCGCAGCCCGATTTCTAATTAGACACCGAAGCCGCGTGAACTACACTTCACTAGTCCTTCTTCAACTTCCGAAATTTCCTGGTGAGCAATTCTCGCCGCAGGGGACTGAGGTGGCGGATAAATAGGATGCCGTCGTTGTGATCGGTTTCATGTAGGAAACAACGTGCGGCCAGGCCGGTGGCTTCTTTCTCGAAAACATCTCCGGAAAGGTCCTGCGCTCGTAGTTTCACTGTGGCGGGCCGTTTGAGGTCAGCGTGAATGGCGCCGACTGAGAGGCAGCCTTCCTCGCCATCCTGTTCACCTTCAGCCGAAATGATTTCAGGATTGGCGGCCACCAGCTTGATGCCGTCGCAGTCCATCACAAACAGACGCAGCGGCACACCGATCTGCTGCGCTGCAAGGCCAACGCCGCGAGCTTCATACATCGTTTCGAACATGTCGCGGGTTAATCGTTCAAGTTCGGAATCAAAATTGACTACCGGCTCTCCCGGTTGTATCAGAACCGCA
>WNFT01006044.1_pt1 | contig 11948 bp, 5 predicted proteins | sample 5400191 | NCBI WGS metagenome assembly WNFT01 (sample SAMN13153359, study PRJNA577476) | soil metagenome | isolation source: 80 cm saprolite under Madrone tree | place: USA:California | collected 2016-06-14
AATGGCAAAACGCGCAGGTGATCCCCAGCGAGGTCAGGCGGTCTCCTTGGAAGATGCCCCTCACGCCGACCACCGAGTTCGCCTTTAGCAGGGCCAGCGTGTTCGCCGGATCGTCGAGGCTCACCGCGCCGCTCTTGATGCCGGCGGCGACGGGGGCCGGCACGCGCTCCGCGTCCACCTTGAGCCCGACGGACAGCGCGGTCTTGGGAGACACGCCGTCTCCCAAGCCACCGTTCTTCTGGCCGGCGATCGCCCGGTGGAGCTGGAGCGCGCCTCCGAAAAAGTCCTCGCTCCCGAAGGTGTCGTCCCGGAAGATCTCGCGGCCCTGCGCGAGCATGCCCCTCGCGTTCTCGTCGATGATCGAAGCCTGACCGCTTGCGGAGGCGCCGCCCGCGCCGCGGTCCTGGGTTGCATCCTGCATTCCCGCTGTCTTGCACGCACAGGCGATCGCCAGCGCGGCAGCCGCATGTCGTGGGGCCATGGCCGGTCCTCCCGGCTCGCGAAAGCTCCTTCAGGGCAACGATCTGCAAGCCACCGGTTGGCTGCTGCAAGGAATCCGACAAACGATGGCGCAGTAACAGCGGGTGCCCGCCGGAACACCCGTAGCCATGGGAGCCACACTCTCTGCTGTGTTGACCCGCCGCGATACTGGCCAGGACCGCTTGAACGCCGCCGAGCTCGCGACTAGAAGTGCTCACGTGCGGCGCGGCCAGGCGGCTACGGTCATCCTGGTCACGGGCCTGGCAACACTCCTGCCCTTCGTCCCCGCCGCGGCCGCGCTTGCGGCCGGTGTTCTTCTGGCGATCTCGTTCGGGAACCCGTTCGCCGGGCACACGCGGGCACTGTCGCGCCAGCTCCTCCCTGCCGCGGTGGTCGGCCTGGGAGGCGCAATGGACCTCCCGGCAGTGTTGAGCGTCGGAGTCCGGGGGATCGGGTACACCGTATTCGGGATCGCCATCACGTTCGCGCTCGGCTTGCTGCTCTCGCGGGCGCTGGCGGTGGGCCGTCGGACGGGGCTGCTCATCACCGTGGGCACCGCCATCTGCGGCGGGAGCGCCATCGCAGCCGCGGCCCCCGTGCTGGCGGCGGACGAGGAGGAGATCTCCGTCTCGCTGGGAACCGTCTTCCTCCTCAACGCCGTTGCGCTCCTCGTCTTCCCGGCGATCGGATATTCGCTGTCTCTCGGCCAGAGAGCGTTCGGAGTCTGGGCCGCGCTCGCCATCCACGACACCAGCTCGGTGCTGGGGGCTACCCTGCAATACGGGCCGGTGTCGCTGGAGGTTGCGACCACCGTCAAGCTGGCGCGCGCGCTCTGGATCGTGCCCGTGACGCTGCTGATGGGCGTCGCGGTCCGCAAGGAGGGGAGCGGGCGGCGCGGCGGCCGTCGCCCCTGGTTCATCGTTGGATTCCTCGCCGTCGCCGCTGCCGCCAGCCTCGTCCCGTCGCTCCGCGCGCCCGGTCTGGTCGTTGCCGCGGTTGCGCGCCGTGCGCTGGTGTTCACGCTGTTCCTCATCGGTCTGGGGCTCTCGCGGGACACGCTGCGGGCGGTGGGACTGCGGCCGTGCGGGATGGGCTCCGTGTACATGGGCGAGCACCCCGCCATCGGTTCGAAGGTCGCGATCAAGATGCTCCATCCGCGGTTCGATGCGGACGAGCGGATCGTCGAGCGGTTCTTCAACGAAGCCAAGGCCGTGAACGTCATCGGCCACGAGAACATCGTCAACATCCTCGACTTCAACGTCGCCGACGGCAGGCGACACTATTTCGTCATGGAGTTCCTGCATGGGCAGCCGCTGCAGGCACTCGTCGACCCCGGGACCCCGATCGCGCTGCGGCGCGCCGGGCCGATCCTCCTCCAGTGCTGCCGGGCGCTGCAGGCCGCGCACGACCGCGGGATCGTCCACCGCGACTTCAAGCCGGACAACGTCTTCCTGGTCGAGTGGGGCGGCCGCGCGGATTTCGTCAAGCTCGTGGACTTCGGCATCGCCAAGCTCACCGACACGGCCAACCCGCATCTCACCCAGACGGGCACGGTGATGGGCACGCCTGCGTATATGTCGCCGGAACAGGCCGCCGGCGAGCGGGACATCGACGCCCGCAGCGACATCTATTCGCTCGGCGTCACCCTGTTCCAGATGGCGACGGGGAAGTTGCCCTTCGCAAAAGCGGGACCCTCGTTCGGCAGGATTCTCGCCGCCCACCTCAGCGAGCCGCCTCCGCTGCCGAGCGCCCTCAACCCGGAGATTCCGGCGGAGCTCGAGGGGATCATCCTCAAGACCCTGGAGAAGAGTCCGGACCAGCGGTACCAATCGATGACCGAGCTGCACGATGCCTTGCTCGGTTGTATGGAGCGGCTCGGGATCGGCGCGCAGCCGTCGCAGCCTGACGGCCGTCCGGCGACAATCGGCGCAAAGGCGTCCGCCGCCCCTCGCAGCAACGCGACCGTGACGCCCGCTCGCGGCGCGACCCTGCCACGAAGGACCGTCGCCGGCGACGCACCACCTCGCCGGCGTGGCGTCCCCGTTCTTCTCTTCGGAGCGGCTACGGTCATCGCGATCGGGATCGCGGCGCTGGGGTTCTTCTGGGCCCGCGGATCCGATGCGCCGGAGCCGCGGCGGCCGGCGCCAGCGCCGCGAGTCCGCGAGGAGCCCGCCTCCGCGGAGCCTGCACAGGCCCGAGCTGGCGAGGTCGAACGCGCAGCGCCGCCATCGGCGCGGCAGTCACCTCCAGCCGACATTCCAGCCGCGCCCCCGTCGCCTTCCGTCGAGGCGGGTGCGCCGAGGCGTCAGACAGCGCCAGGCCGGACGGAGGAGCGCAGAGTCGCGCAGGCGACCACGCGGCAGAACTCCATGCCTGCGGCAACACCCAAGCGGTTGGGGGTCTTCTTTCAATGCGCAGGCGTCCCGGAGGTGTGTTCCGCTCTGCGGGCAGCGGTGGATGACGAATTGCAGAAGGCGCGATTCGCCAACCTGCGCAATGCAGGGAAGGCGGACGTCGCCCTCAACGCCAGGGTGACCACGGTGCAGGGCCGCGCCGCTCCGGACCAGCAGTTCGCGGTCCGGACGTACTCCATCGAGATCAGCGGCGAGGCGGTCCAGAGCAGCGAGGCCGTCGCCATGCCCGCACCGACGACGCTCAGCTACGACCCCAGCTTCGGCAGCGAGCGCGTGGCGGAGAAAGCGCGCCTAGTCGCCGGTGAGGTCGCCGAGAAGCTGCAGGGGTTCGTCGCCGGCCGGTGACTACTGTTTTCGGATGGTGTCCTTCGGCTTCGCCGCGCCGGTGAAGTGGATGACGGCGTACTTGCTCTGGACCTCGACCACCGCGCCATCTCCGGTCTGTTTCTCGTCGGCACCGAGCTTGGCGCCGGTGTCCGGATCGATGAGCGCCTCGCCGACGCTGATGACCGTGAACCTGTCGCCCACCTTGACCCCGGAAAGCGCGCCGAGATTGATCCATGCCTTGGTTCCTTCCACCTTGATGATCTTCCCCTGCACTCCTGCGGCCGGCGACGCCGCGGACGCGATGCGCGACAGATAGTTCCCGGAGCCGAGCTTCGATACCACCGCCTTTGCCGCCTTCTGGATCGTTTCGCTGGCGATCCCCCATTCGCTGTCGCGACTGAGGCTCGTGCCCTTGAGGAACCCGCCGCCCGTCTTCACGTCGCCGTCCGCCGAGATGGACACCACGCGCTCCGCGGTGGTGGTGTCGACGAACCGAAGGCTGATGGTGGCGAACGATTGCACCATCTGGCCGCCGATGCTGATCGGGCCCACCGCGGCCTTGGTGACGTCGATGTTGAACTTGTCGATGCCGCCCATCACCACGTACTGGACTCCGAGCAGCTTCCCTACCTTCGCGGCGGTGGTCGGATCCACGGCCCCGGCCGTGGCCAGCCCCTGCTCCTTGAGCACGAGGTTCAGCTTGTCGCGCTCGACCACGCTGAACTTCGAGGAGAGCAGCTGGTTCTCGGAGAACTCGGTGTCGATCTGGTTGCGCGCCGCGGGACCGAGTTGGTTGGAATACCAGTAGTTGCTGCCGGCGTGGTTTTCGAACTCCCAGATTGCCATGCGGATCTTGCCCTGGGCGAATCCCTGCGACGGCAGAGTCAGCAACAAAGCCAAAGACGCAACGGCGCACGACGACGTCTTCCCCCTCATGACGCACCTCGATGCGAGCCCGCAGGCCCTTCTGGATGAGAGTCGAAGTATACGCCCGTCACGCCTGAAGCGTGCTGGCGAGGCCGCCCGCGCCCACTCAGCTGCAAGCGGACGCGTACCTCACGCCGCGTACCTCGCGCCGCACCTCGGTCACCAATCGAAGCGCCCTGGGGTACCTGATTACATTGCTCGTGGCAGCATCTCCCCGCCAACGACGCGGGTTGATCTTTGGGTCACCGCCGGCGACAGGGCGCGGGCGCATGCGGGACAACCTATCGCGTGCTCCGACGCGTCCTGACGCAGAGCGGCTAGTTCACTGGGATGCATGGCCATGGGTTTACAGGGAGTCGCGGAATCGACGGGTCGTCATCGACGACATCCCGTGACACCTTCGGATCGGATCCCTGCGGGCGATCGCCGTCGCTCCGAGTGTATACTTCGCGCGCCGGCCTGGGTCGCCGGCCAACGGGCGGGGCGAAGCGGAATACCGCGAGCTCCGTAGGGTTGCGCCGATGAACGAGCAGTTGGGAACCGCGGTCGAGCATCTCCTGGACGACGGTGAGCTCGTCCTTTCGAGAAGCGCGGCCGATGGCGGCCGGTCACCCGTTCTCATGGTGACGCCAGCGGCCGAGCGACCCCTGCCCGGAAGCCTCCTGCGGCTCGAGCACGAGTATGAATTGCGCGACGAGCTGGATCCCGCGTGGGCCGCGCGGCCCCTGGCGCTCGTGCGGGACCATGGGCGGACCACGCTGCTGCTCGAAGACCCGGGCGGCGAGCCGCTGGCGCGTCTTCTGGGAGGCCCGATCGAGCCGGCGGCGTTCCTGCGCATCGCCATCGGCCTCGCCGCCGCGCTCGGACGGCTCCACCAGCGCGGGCTCATCCACAAGGACCTGAAACCAGCCAACGTCCTCGTGGACCGCGCCACGGGCGAGGTCTGGCTGACCGGGTTCGGCGTGGCGTCGCGGCTTCCGCGCGAGCGCCCGGCGCCGGAGCCTCCCGAGGTCATCGCCGGGACGCTCGCGTACATGGCACCCGAGCAGACCGGGCGCATGAATCGATCGGTCGATTCGCGCAGCGACCTGTACGCTCTCGGCGTTACCTATTACGAGATGTTGACGGGCGAGCTCCCCTTCAGGGCGACCGATTCGATGGAGTGGGTGCATTGCCAGATCGCCCGGCAGCCGGCTCCCCCTCGAGAGCGGGTGGCGACCGTGCCCAGCCCGCTCAGCGCCCTGGTGATGAAGCTCCTGGCGAAGAGGGCGGAGGACCGGTACCAGACCGCCGCCGGGGTCGAAGCGGATCTGCGCAGGTGTCTGGGCGAATGGGAGGCCCGCGGGCGCATCGAGCCCTTCCCGCTCGGCACGCACGACGTGCCCGATCGCCTGGTGATCCCCGAGGCGCTCTACGGCCGCGAGCGTGAGACGCTGACGCTGCTCGAGGCCTTCGACCAGGTGGTCGACGGCGGCACGCCACGGCTGGTGCTCGTCTCCGGGTATTCCGGGATCGGCAAGTCGTCGGTCGTGAACGAGCTGCACAAGGCGCTCGTGCTGCCGCGCGGCCTCTTCGCTTCCGGCAAGTTCGATCAGTACAAGCGCGACATCCCGTACGCCACGCTGGCCCAGGCTTTCCAATCCCTGATCCGCCCCATGCTCGGCCTGCGGGAAGCGGAGCTCGGTCCGTGGCGGGAGGCGATCCAGCAGGCGGTGGGACCGAACGGTCAGCTCGTCGTCGCTCTCGTCCCGGAGCTCGAGCTGATCATCGGACCCCAGGCGCAGGTTCCGGAGCTGCCGCCGCAGGACGCACAGAACCGGTTCCAGATGGTGTTCCGGCGGTTCCTGGGAGTGTTCGCAAGCAAGGAGCATCCACTCGCGCTCTTCCTCGACGATCTGCAGTGGTTGGATGCGGCGACCCTCAAGCTCATCGAGCACCTCGTCACCCATCCCGAGACGCGCTACCTGCTGCTCGTCGGCGCATATCGCGACAACGAGGTGGGACCGTCGCACCCTCTGATGCTGACGCTCGATTCGATCCGCAAGACCCAGGCAAAGGTGCGAGAGATCGTGCTCGGGCCCCTCGGCCTCGACGACGTGGGCCGGCTCATCGCCGACGCGCTGCACTGCGAGCCCGCGCGCGCGCGAGCGCTCGCGCGGCTCGTGCACGAGAGGACCGCCGGGAACCCATTCTTCACCATCCAGTTCCTCTCGACGCTCGCCGAGGAACGGCTCGTCGAGTTCGACGCGCGCATCGCGGGGTGGCGATGGGACTTGCAGCGCATCGAGGCCAAGGGCTTCACCGACAACGTGGTGGAGCTCATGATCGGCAAGCTGAAACGGTTGCCGCCGGCGACCCAGGAAGCGATGACCCTGCTCGCCTGCCTGGGCAATCTCGCCGACGCGGCCCATCTGGCGATGATCCGCGGCGGATCGGTACACGACCTCGATGGGGCGCTCTGGGGAGCGGTCGAAGCCGGATTCGCGATGCGCCTCGACGGGACGTACAAGTTCGTCCACGACCGCATCCAGGAGGCGGCCTACTCGCTCATCCCCGAACCGCTCCGGACGAACACACACCTGAGCATCGGCCGGCTGCTCGTCGCCGCGCTGACCGCGGACGCCGCCGCCGAGCACGTGTTCGCGGTCGTCAACCAGCTGAACCGCGCCGCCGACCTGATCACCGACGGCGAGGAGAGGGTGTCGCTCCTTCGCTTGAACGTGCGCGCCGGCAAGAAGGCGAAGGCGGCGATCGCCTATGTCTCCGCGCGCAACTACCTGGCCCAGGCCGCCGCGCTCGCGCCGCCCGACGCCTGGACGCGGCTCTACGAAGAGACGTTCGACCTCCATCTCCTGCTTTCCGAGTGCGAATACCTGGTCGGCAATTTCGCCGTCGCGGACGGGCTGTTCGGGTTGATCCTGGGCAAGTCGCGATCCGATCTCGACCGCGCCAAGGTGTACGGTCTGCGCATGAAGCTGTACCAGGTGGCAGGCAAGTACGACGACGGCGTCGCTGTCGCTCTCGATGCCCTGCGGCTGTTCGGCGTCACTTTCCCCGAGTCCGACGCGGAGATCCAGGCGGCCGCCGAGGGCGAGTACCGCGACGTCCCGCTTCATCTGGGCGGACGTCGGATCGCCGATGTGGTCGACGCGCCAAAGGCCGCCGATCCCGCCATGCAGGCCGTGATCAACCTCCTCGTCGAGGCGGCGCCCTGCGCTTACATCGGCCGGCCGACGCTCTTTCCGCTGATCACGCTGAAAGCGGTGAACTTCTCTCTGCGATACGGTCACACCGAGCAATCGAGCTTCGCCTTCGGCGTGTATTCGCTCATGCTCGTTTCGCTGATGGGCGACATTCCCTCGGCATTCGAGTTTTCCGAGTTGTCGCTGCGGCTCAACGAAAAGCTCCAGAACCCCCGCCTCCGCGGGACCCTGCTCCACCTGCACGGCGACCACATCAACTTCTGGCGCCGCCATCTCGCGACCGGGATACCGATCCTGGAGCAAGCTTTCGTCGCTTGCCAGGAAGTGGGCGACCTCGTCTACGCCGGCTTCCTCTCCTTCGAGACGGTCTGGCAGGTGCTCGAGAAAGGTGACCCGCTCGAGCGGGTCCTCGAGGTTTCCAAAAAATACGCGTCATTCGCGCAGCAGACCCACAACGACCCGATCTACCAGACCATCCGCCTCGAGCAGCAATTCGTCGCCAGCCTCCAGGGAAGGACGAAGGATCCGCTTGGCCTGGAGGATGGGAGTTTCGACGAGGCGGGTTGCGTCGCCGCCATCGCGAAGGCGACGTTCGGCTGCGGGATCGTCTTCTACCACATCATGAAGCAGATCCTCGCCTTCCTGCACGGGCGCCATGCGGAGGCGCTCGAGTGCGCGATGCGGGCGGAGCCGGTGCTCGGGGCCGCCATGGCCATGCCCATCGAGGCCACCCACCATTTCATCCACGCGCTCACGCTGATCGCTCTCCATCCGACGGCCTCCGAGGCGCAGCGGCAAGCATCCACGCGGATCCTCCAGGGCAAGCTGAAGAAGCTCGAGCTGTGGGCCGAGAACTGTCCCGAGAACTACGGCAACCGCTACGCGCTCGTCTCGGCCGAGCTCGCGCGGATCGAAGGCCGCGATCTGGACGCGGAGCGTCTGTACGAAGACGCCATCCGGCAGGCGCGCGAGCACGGTTTCATCCAGACCGAGGCGCTCGCCAACGAGCTGGCGGCCCGCTTCTACGCGGCGCGTGGTCTCGAGACGAGCGCGCACGCCTATCTCCGCAACGCCCGGTACTGCTATCTCCGCTGGGGCGCGGGCGCGAAGGTGCGGCAGCTCGAGCAATCCCATCCGTTCCTGCGCGAGGAACCGACGAGCCCGGGTCAAACGACGACGACCGCCGCGCCGGTCGAGCAGCTGGATCTGGCCGCGGTCGTGGAAACGTCGCAGGCGGTGTCGAGCGAGATCGTCCTCGACCGGGTGATCCACCGGCTCATGGTGTTGGCGGTCGAGCACGCGGGGGCGGAGCGAGGCCTGCTCATCCATCCGCGCGGCGAGGAGCTGCGCATCGAGGCGGAAGCCACCACCCACCCCGACAAGGTCGCGGTCCAGCTCCGCCAGGCGGCCGCGACGTCCGCGGAGGTTCCCGAGTCGGTGCTCCGGTACGTCATCCGGACGCAGGACAGCGTGATCCTCGACGACGCCTCCGCCCACGACCTCTTCTCCGGCGACGAATACGTCCGCCGGAACCGCTCCCGCTCCATCCTCTGCCTGCCGCTGTTGAAGCAGGGCCAGTTGATCGGCGTCCTGTACCTCGAGAACCATCTGACGTCGCACGTGTTCACGCCGGCCCGGATCTCGGTGCTGAAGCTCCTGGCGTCCCAGGCGGCGATCTCGCTGGAGAACGCGCGCCTCTATGCCCAGCTCCGGCAGGAGAACAGCGAGCGGGCGCGCGCGGAGGAGGAGCTCCGCAAGAGCGAGGAGCGCTGGCGCGCGATCTTCGAGAGCTCGGCCCTCGGGATCGCGCTCACCGACCTGGATGGTCGCTTCGTCGCCGCGAATCCCGCGTATGTGAAGTTGCTCGGCTATTCGGAGGCCGAGCTCCGGGAGCTCTCGTTCCGGACGATCACCCACGAGGACGATCGGAAGGAGAATCTCGAGATCCTCACCGAGCTCTTCGAGGGCAAGCGCACGTCGTTCGAGCTCGTCAAACGGTACCGCAGGAAGGACGGCGAGGTGATCTGGGTCAACGTCAGCGGCTCCCTGGTGCCGGGCACCGAAGGCGTTCCCCAGTTCATCCTCGGCATCGTGGAGGACGTCACCGAGCGGAAACGGGCGGAGGAGGCGTTGTCCAAGGCGCGGGCGGAGCTGGCGCACGTCTCCCGGGTGATGACGATGGGGGAGCTGACCGCCTCCATCGCGCACGAATTGAACCAGCCTCTCACCGCCGTCGTGACCAACGGCCATGCGTGCCTGCGATGGCTCAACCGGACCACACCGGAGCTCGAGGAGGTGCGCGCGGCGGTGGAGCGCATGATCCGGGATGGGCAACGCGGCGGCGAGGTGATCGGCCGGATTCGCGCCCTCGCGAAGAAGACCGACCCGCAGAAAGCCTCGCTGGACCTCAACCAGGTGATCCAGGAGGTGACCATCCTGGCGCAGGCCGAGGCACGCAAGGAAGGGGTCTTGCTCCGGACCGAGCTCGCGGCGGCGCTGCCACCGGTCGAGGGGGACCGGGTCCAGCTACAGCAGGTCATCCTCAATCTGCTCATCAACGGGATCGAGGCCAGCGAGGGGGTAGCGGGTCGGCCGCGCGAGCTGGTGATCCGATCGCTGCAGGACGCACCCGAGGCCGTTCGGGTGGCGGTGGAGGATGCCGGCGTCGGGGTCGATCCCGACGACATGGCGCGGGTGTTCGACGCGTTCTTCACCACCAAGCCCGGCGGCATGGGCATGGGACTCTCGATCAGCCGATCGATCATCGAGGCCCATGGCGGCAAGTTGTGGGCCACGCGCAACGCCGGCCCTGGCGCCACGTTCCAGTTCGTCCTCCCGTCCGCGCGGCCAGGCAACGGCCTACCAAGGTAGGGAATTTCCGAGGGCCGCGGCGCATGGGCCTTCTTCGGAAACGATCAGCGACTCGCTGTCACGATCCACGTGGCCGAAGGGATGCGCGCGATTCCATCGACGATGAACGGCTCGAGCGCGGCCCGCACGGGACCGACGACAGCGGCAAGCCGCTCGGGGTGCTCGCGGAGGTACCGGCCGAGAGGCCCGATCTGGAGGGCCAGCTCGAGCGTGCCTGCGCGATCGTTGCCGCCGATCGGCTCGTCGTGTGGGGTGATGGCGACGCCGCCGAACCCGGCGGCCTCGAGGATGCGGCCGAGGCGCGCGCTGTCGGCCAACGCGAACGGGCCGGGTGCGTCCGGATCCAGCGGCGGAGGGAGCGGCGGGAGGTGCGTGGCGGCGGCGGCGATGGGGACGGTCATGATCGGGTTGGCCGCCTGGGCCCGCCAGCACACGAACGCCATGCGGCCGCCGGGCTTCAGCGCGCGGCGCAGGTTCGCGAACGCGGCCACCGGGTCGGCAAAGAACATCACGCCGAAGCGCGAGTAGATCGCGTCGAAGGGCTGGTCGAAGGCGTGCGTCTGCGCGTCGGCGCGCTCGAAGGCGACGTGAGCGGACGGGTTGCGCCTGCGCGCCGCGGCGAGCAGCTGCGAGGAAAGGTCGAGACCGACGACGCGGCCGCCCGGTCCGACCGCGTCCGCGAGTTGCAGGGTCGTCTGCCCGCTGCCGCAGCCGACGTCGAGGACGTGCTCGCCGGGGCGCGGAACGAGCGCGCGGAGGGCGGCGCGGCCGAGAGGATCCAGCTGACGGTCGAGCCGTTCTTGCTGAGCGGCCCAGGTGTCCGCGGCGGCGCCGTTCCAGTATTCGATCTGCTCCGAGTTCACGGTCACGACGATCCGTATCCTCGCACATTCATGCCGTTGGGAATCCTGAAACCTGCGCCGTGAGCTATAACGACGCGACGGCTCGCCGAAGCAAGAGAAAGGGAGGGGTCCTTTGGACGACCACGCGACGGAGATGATCGGGGTGACCCGCGAGCAGCGCGCGATGGCGGTGTTGCGTGTAGCGCTCGGCGCGTTGTTCGTCTGGGTCTTTTTCGAGAACCTGGGCAAAGGGGCGTACACGCCGGCCGGGTACAAGGGAGTGATCGACTATTACGTGAAGAACGGACACTCACCCGCCGTCTGGAAAAGCCTCATCTCCGTGATGGCAGCCAACGCGAGCATCGTCGCGCCGCTGCAGGCCATGACCGAGCTCGGATTCGGCGTGTTCCTGGTGGCGGGCGCCGCGACGCGCCTGGTCGCCGCCGCCGCCGGAGCGTTCCTCTTCAGCCTGTGGGTGTCGGAGCTCGGCACGTCCTGGGTCTGGGAGTTGGGCATGCCCGTGATCGTCGCATTCAGCGTCGCGTACGGGCGGGCCGGACGCGCGTGGGGCGTGGACACCTTGCTCGCGCGCCGGTACCCAGGCTGGCGCCTCGGATAGGTCCATCGGGATGCGAGTCAGCGTCGTCATCCCCACGTACGACGAGGCGAGCTCGATCGCGCGGGTCCTCGAGGACATTCCCGCGGCCCTCGTCGACGAAGTGCTGGTCGTCGACGCGGGCTCGACCGACGGGACACGCGAAATCGCCGCGGCACACGGCGCGCGCGTCATCCTCGAGCCGCGCCGCGGGTACGGTCGCGCCTGCCTGACCGGCCTCGCAGCCGCGAACGACCCCGACACGGTGGTGTTCCTCGACGGCGACTAC
>WNFT01016887.1_pt1 | contig 11948 bp, 7 predicted proteins | sample 5400191 | NCBI WGS metagenome assembly WNFT01 (sample SAMN13153359, study PRJNA577476) | soil metagenome | isolation source: 80 cm saprolite under Madrone tree | place: USA:California | collected 2016-06-14
CGCGTTCACCGAACAGCGGTCGAAGCGTTGCGCTCCAGCGGTAGTTCTTGAACGGCGCCGCAAACGTTCCGTGTGCCAGCGAATCGGGCAGCGGATTCAAGTTCTCTATCGGAAGCATGGCGATGGCTGCCAGTCGGTCTTGGGCGAGCGCGGCGGTTGTGTACGCCTCGCGCGCCCGATCGATGCCGCGGATCTCACCGGCGACGGCCTCCAGTGCGGCCACGCCACTGAGTCCGACGATCGCGAGCGCGACCACGGCCTCGAGGATGGTGAATCCCTCGCTACCGCGGCGCAACGTCGACCTTCCCTGTCCAGCGATCGATCGTGATGAAGACAGCGCCGTTCGGGCCGGTGAGCATCAGACTATCGGCGTCGACCGTGCCGACGGGCCGAAAGCGAATGCGGGGCCGCGCGGTCGAGCTCCAGAGCCGCACACCTGGCTCGGTGGAGACGAATCCGGAATCGAGCGCGGTACTGTCATTCAGCCACGTCCAATAGCGATTCGACTCCGGCACAAAGGCGACCTCGACAGTGGCCGCGCGCTCGAGTGCCGCGCCCTGCGACGACGCGAGGACTCTTTCAAGCCGGCGGGTCGCGCGCGTCAGCTCGTCATCGGGTGCGAGGCGCGAAAGCGCCGGTACGACGGCGGCGGCTGTAATGCCGAGGATCAGGAGGACCGTGACGATCTCCACGAGCGTGAAGCCGCGACTCACCGGTACACCCCGGCGTTCATCCCGTACATCGCCTGCAGGACCGACAGTGCGACGACGGCGACCAGGAGTCCGAACGACAGAATCATCGCGGGCTCGAGCAGCGTGACGAGGCGTTGGGCGCCGCGCTCGGTGCGCTCTTCGAAGATTTCGGCCGCCTTGAGCAGAAACTCCTGCAGACGGCCCGAGTCTTCGCCCACGGCGACGAGCTGCGGCAGCAGCGGGTGAAAGAATCCCGTTTCGCCGAGCGCCGTATGCAGCGCGATGCCTTCGCGCACGCGCCCGCGGATCCGTGTGAGCTCGTCGCGCGCAAGCGGGTCAGGGAGGCATTCCGCGGATTGCTCGAGCGCAGCGAGCAGCGGCGCGCCGCCGCCGACGAGCACGCCGACGAGCCGCGCGACGCGCGCCCCGAGCGCCTGCTGGCGCAGTCCCCGAATCACCGGGATCTCCAGCAGGAGCCGAGCGGTGAGTCGCCGGCCCTCTTCGGTGCGCCGCATCCAGGGCACGATCATCGGCACGGCGACCGCCAGCGCGGCCAGGAGCGGCCAGCCGCGCTTCAGGGCCGCGGCCACGCCGAGGACGAGCGCGGTGGAGCGCGGCAGGGTCGCCCCGGTACCGCGCAACAGCTCGGCAAAGCGCGGCAGGACAAAGAAGGCCAGGATGCAGAGCGCGACCGTCCCCGCGGTGGCGAGGACGATCGGATAGATGGAGAGCGAGAACAGCCGAGCGCGCAGCCGTTCCTCGCGCTCGAGCTGCTCGGCGAGCTTGGCAAACGCTTCGCCGAGGTCGCCGCTGCGCTCTCCCGCCCGGACCAGTCCGACATATAGAGGAGAGAAGAGCCCGGGATAGGCGACGAGGGCGGCGGCGAGCGATTCCCCGCGCTCGACGCGGGCGCGGACGGCGGTGGCCGCATCGCGGGTGGCGCCGGTCGCCACGTGGGCGGCCGCGCCGAGGGCGCGCGCGAGTGGGAGGCCGGCTTTGAGGAGCGCGGCGACGGCGCGCGTCAGCTCGAGCACGTCTTGGCGCTGACCGAAGCGGATGCCGCCGTTGCGTTCGGGTGGCGCTTCGTCCACGTCGATCACGACCAGGCCGCGCGCTTCGAGGCCGCGGGTGAGCGCGAGGGGGCTGGGCGCTTCTTCGCGGCCTTTCACCCGCCGGCCGGCGACGTCGACAGCCTGATAGCCGAAGTCGGGCATCTATTTCCAGCTCACGACATCGGCGGCTTCGCCTTCGCCGCCGGGTTGCCCGTCGGCGCCGTAGGACAGGAGATCGTAGCCGCTCGGGTTTTGGTCGCCGGGCGCCTTATAGATGTAGGCGTGGCCCCAGGGATCGAGCGGGACGGCTTTGCGGAGGTAGGGTCCGCGCCATCCGACCGTATGACCGCCTCCGGTCGGCGGCTGTCATAGCGCGGCGAGACCCTGGCTCGTCGTGGGGTAGCGGCCGGTGTCTAGGCGATAGGCGTCGAGCGCCGCGCCGAGCATTTCGATTTGCGAGCGCGCGGTGACGTTTTTGGCTTCGCCGACGTGTTTGAAGACGTTGGGCGCCACCATGCCGGCGAGGACGGCGATGACGACGATGACGACGAGGATTTCGATGAGGGTGAAGCCGGAACGTGCGAGGCGGTTTTCCATGGCATGCAGTGTTGCGCATTAATTGGAACGGCGACATCCGAAATGTTACGGAGGGGGAGAGTCCGTAAAGTTACGATCTCTGGCTGTTTTGCGACTCACCGTGTTTTTGCGAAGCGATAAGCCTCCGCCACTAGCTCTTCCAATGATTTGCTCGACAGCTTTGCGGCTGAATCTGGTTGTCGGATCGAGAGGTACCGCCTGAGTACAGCCCTTAGCCTTTCTTCCTCGACTAACCCTTCCGCCGAGATTCTCACTCGGCCGGGACGCGCTCCAAATAGCCTGCTGAGAATACCGCCTTGGGGCGGTGGTTCGACGTAAAAGGCTAGCTTGCGGGCTTTTGAGTCGAACCTCTCGGCGCTGCCGTCTTCGACGGCCCAGGGTTCTGGAAACCGCTCTGCATCGGAGACGGACACGAACATCATGACGTCCTGTCCGTCGACGAGGATGATAGGGGGCACGAGCTCGGCCGCTTCGCGCGACGATATCATCCGAAGGGACCCCCGGACTACATGATGATCGGCGCTAGTCCTAATGGAGCGATCACCAGCCGTTGCCCCATGGCCGATGGTTGCGTGCACTTCCACGCCGTCCGGTTCTCACGAATAGGGTTCGAAGGCCGTTTTTGTATGCTCGTCTGAGCCCAAGCTGCCAAACGCTCCTCTATATTCGGTGCCTTGAAGGTCACCCGACGTCAGCTGGAGGACGCCGCTGGCCTTCAAGAGAGCGCCCCCTCGACTCCATGTTTCCTCCACGAATTTGCCCTTACGGACCGCTTCACATATCTCCAAGATGTACTCCGATGTCAGCGGCAGCTCTTCAATTCGGATCGCGGTACCAATGTAAAGCCCAAACGTACCGTACTCGCTGATCCGGAATGTCACAACCGCGGAGCGGGGATTTCGAGGAATCACCCTCACGACGTATTCGTGTGGGGCCTCGGTTTCTTCAATCCTCGCGACAGCATCGGGCAATCCTTGCACCCAGTTGCGCAACGCGGTGATGGCGTTTTCTCTGGCCTTCGCCGGATCTACCATCCGGTGCCTGTTGGACCTGGAATCGGCGTGTAATGCCAATCGGTGCCCGAGCGAGTACTGCCACCATGAGCCCCCCACATGTTGCGACCGGCGTTGTCGTCCCACGACCAACCCACCCGGGGGTCTCCTCCGTTGAATAGACCCGGCCTGCCGTTCCGGTACCGCCCCCGACCGAATAACGGGCCCTTCGGACCCGATGGCACCATCGATCCTGCGAGATTACCTAACAGTCCCGCTGCTTCGTCAATCCTCTCTTCGCCCGTCAACGAACATCCCGTCCAGGGGTCATAGCCGCCCAAGATGCGTTGACCTTCCATCCCCAGTTCCCATCCAGTGTAGCCAGCAAGGACGACCAGTCCGGCTACAGCCAAGACTGGGGACGCCGCTGCGAGAACTGACAGCGTCGCCCCAACCACGACAGCTCCCACCACGCCAGTGACGACCCCAACAGCGAAGCTTCTCACGGCTGACCAGAAGGACCGACCAGTCGGATCCAAGAAGTTAAGGGGGTCTCCGGCCACATAGCTATACAGGTTCGTCTGCCCGTCAGCGAAGAGGAGAGGATCTTTCGCAGTCCATCTTCCTGTCCGTGGCTCGTAGTCCCGAATGCCAAAACGCACCAGCCCGGTTTGAGTATCAACGAGGCCACCCGCAAAGCCGAACGGTTGAAAACCAGGATTCGTGTTGCTGATTACAGTTCCGAACTCATCATAGTCGATCCGCTGTGCGATTGAGCCATCAGACACGTTCACCACTAGGCGCACGCTGCCCAGATGATCGAGAACCAGCCGGTACGTTTGACCATTCTTCACGATGTAGTCGGGAACGTTGATTCGGGTCCCGTACACGAAGCGACTCACGACCGCCCCACTGCCATCCAACTCTGCCACAGGGGCCAGCTGGTTTTGCCATAAGAACCCCTGCACGAGCGCGCCATTGATCTTCTTGCCGATCCGACGGTTCTGCGGATCGATCACGTAGTCAATCGTCGTCGCGCTTGGCAACGCCACGTGAACTAGATTGCCCAGGGCATCGTACGTGTATGTCGTGGTTCCGCCAGCGTCCGTCTTTGTTAGCAGCTCACCGTTTCGCGTGTACGTGTAATTGGCGGTGCCATAAGTGAGCAAACGGTCTTGTGCATCGTAGGTGCCGGCGACGGTGCCGTTAGGTGTGGTGACATCTAGGCGATTGCTGTTCGCGTCATAGCGATAAGTCGCAACTAACTGCCCAGCGCGACGCACGGTCGCCAGTCGACCTGCCGAGTCATAGGTGAACGCCCGCAATGTCGTGACGCCCTGGATGGTCTCACTCAGCTGAGTAATCCGGCTGAGCGAGTCGCGATTATAACTCGTGGCAAAAAGCGGTGTGCCCGAAAAGTCTGCTGCGTACGACGACAGGGCTCCCTTGGAGTCGTAGCTCCAAACCCCAAAGCTGCTGCCGACAGAATCACGCTCTACAAGTCCGCGCTGAGCGTGTCGCTTCAGTCCGAGATTGCCCGCGGCCGTTAGCAGGCCGTCCCGGTCGTACCCGAAGCTTACGGCGTTCGCACCGTTCACGGTCTGCGTTGCGACGCGGAAGTCGTTGCCATACGTAACCCCGACAGTTCCGGCAACCGGTCCTGACCAAGTGGCGCTCAGCGGCAATGACCCGTCGTAGGTAAAGCCGAGACCTACGCCGCCCGGTGCAGTCAGTGACGTTGCGTGCCCGGTATTCGGGCTGTAGCCGATACTCAGGGTTCCACGGTCAAATGTGATGTTGCTTAGCCGGCCGCTCGTAGGTTCGTAGCCTACCGATACCACGATCCCGTCGGGTCGCTGCATTTCGGTGATTTGACGGTCGAGGTTGTAGCGGTACTGCGTCGACCATGTCCCGGCTCCCAGACTGGGTGGCTCGTAGACACTATCGAGACCAATCGCGTTATAGCGGAAGAGATGCGCCGATTGCCCTGGAGGCGTGAGGCTCGTCAGGTTGCCTGTAGCATCGTACCCGTATTGGAGACCGAAGCTGTCGTAGGTGAAATTCGCGACCCGCCCGCCCAATTGAATGCGGTCGATCCTCCCGCGGGCATTGTACCTATAAACCACGGAATCAAGACTCGGAACACGCTCGTTGATAACGCGACCGAGTGAATCCAGCGTGGCAAAGAGCTGACGGCCTTCCGGAGTTGTCGTCACGACCTGACGTCCCGCAGCCGTGTACGTCCTTACACTCCAGTTCCCGTTGAAGGCCACAGAATCTGTCTGCTCGACGAGGCTAAGCGGATTCTCCATGTCCGACAGCGTCGCGTTCCGTCGCGTTTGAATGACAGCTCTGACTCCCGATGGCGTCCTGTACATTGCGCTGTCGAGTATCGGCGCTTGCATGCCCCAACGAGGATCCGGATGACGCACCGTCACCAGCGAATCGCCGGTTGGGAATGCCATTGAGGAGCGACCGCCGCTGTCGGCGCTGCTGACAGTTGTGAACCCGGCGCCATCAGTCGCCAAGCGACGGACTTCCCCGGTTCGACGGCGTTCCAGTCGGGATACCCGGATTCGGTCGAGAGCCGAATGGAACGTCGCTTCTGTGACGGAATCATCTCTCAGCACATTGAGGCGTACGATTCCGCCGACCGCGTCACTATCACTCTTCAATCGACCAACTGAGTCGTAGACGAACGCGGAAGCATGGCTTCTGGGGTCGGTGAGTCCCTTGAGCAACCCCCCAGATTGATAGGATGGAGTGAACGCTTCGCTGGCCGGATTCGTGACCGAGCCAAGACTCCCCTCAGGCGTCAGAGACAGCGTCGTTCGCTGGCCGAACGGCGCGACGATCGCCGTTGGCGCCCCGTTTGTTGTTCGCTCAACCTTTGTCGTGTCACCAGCTTCATTTACAACGGCGATCAAGGAACCTGCGGTGTCGTACAGGAAGCTGTTTAGCACAGCACCGGTGAAACTGTGAATCGTCCTGAGGTGGGTTCCGTATGCATCGAAACGGTATAGCAACTGGCCATCTTCCGATGCGAGTCCGTATTCGAAGTTGGTAAAACCCGGCAGCGGCGGCGCTATGCGACGCACGTGACTGCTGAATAGCTCCGACTCGTAGATGCTGCCGTCCTTCCCTAGGGCGAGCCACGAGGGGTGGTTCATGTGCGCCTGAAGCGCTGCGCCTCCGTCGCCCGCGAAGTCGTTGTTCTCAGCGCCGCCGGCGACCGTGTAGATGATGGCATCCGACGTGATACGCCGAATTCGTCCAGCGTCTGTGATGTAGTAGCCACCATCTGGAGCCATCATGAGAGCGTTCAGCTGCCGCAGGCGGGTTTGTGTCGCGGCGCGACCGTCGCCATCAAAGCCGCTCTGGAAGTACATCCCGGCGACCCTGTGGATCACGCCATTCGGTGTGACTCGACGGATGACGTCAGCAACATCATCCACGATGTACACGCTTCCGTCCGGGCCGATCTCGATCGACTCCACAAAGTTCAGCGGGGCTCTTACCGCCATGAGCTCGTCGCCACACGCAGGCGCGTCTTCGGGGTGGGCAAAGAAGTCGCAAGACCGATCGATGCCGGCGACGGTTGTGATCGTGCCGATCGCGTCAACGCGTCGCACTCGGTAAGTGTCTGCGATGTAAAGGCTTCCATCCGAGCCGAGAGCAATCGAATAGGGGAAACAGAGCGGGGCCTGTGTGGCGGGGCCTCCGTCTCCAGCTCCCAAGCCGTCGCAGTTACCGACCCCGGTACCGGCCACCGTGGAAATGATGCCGTTAGTGCCAACCCGTCGAATTCGGTGGTTCTTGCTGTCGGCGATGTAGATGCTGCCATCCGCAGCGACCTTCACGTCGACCGGATCCATCCCGGTTTGTGTGGCCTGCACCCCGTCGCCCGAGAAGTCTGGCGAGCCATTCCCCGCAATCGTGGAGATGTGCCCGTCCGAACCGACGCGCCGCACTCGTCGATATTGCGCGTCAGTTATGAGAAGAGTTCCATCCGGCGTGAGGGCGATTCCTTCTGGGGCCAGGCTTGCGTTCGTCGCCAAACCACCGTCTCCCATGGGCCCGTTTTGTTGTCCGTTCCCCGCGACAGTCTTGATAACGCCGTTAACACTGCTGGCTCGCCGCCGCTCCCCTGTCCCGAGATACAGCGTTCGAGCAATCGGGTCGTAACCGTGCTGGCCATCGAACGTCCACCCGCCAAGATCTTGATGCTTGAGCTCTCCAAGCAGCACTTGCTGGAGTTGCCCTTTGATAGAAAACCGCGAACGTCGTCCCAGGTTGGGGATGCGGCACGCCTCCCAGTTGGGAACCTCCGGTTGGTCAGGGCGAGGACCAAAACATGTGAGACCAAAACTACGCGCCTGATCAGGAGGGATCATGTACAGCACTTGGTATACATAGCCCAGTGCGATTCTGATGGGCTGGGCGCCATTGATCGTTCGTCCATACGCGTCCTTGCCGTCCCACTCAAACGTCACCTTCGTCGTTGTATCGGAAAACGGTAGCGAGTCGTAGGCGTTGCCAAACGTGTACGAGAAGCGCCGGCCGGCGATATCGAGCTGGAGCTCGATTGCCCGAATGTTCGGAGGTATCGAGTCTCGCAGCGGAATCGTAACAATGGAGCTTGCCCGGTGTCCCAATGCCCGGATGCTGCGGTAGTTTAGACCCTCACTCGTCCCCGTTAGCGGGATTCGCTCGCCAAGGACCTGGTTTCCGCATTCCACAATGGAGTGCTGCTCTGGACATCCATCCGGATCGTCGTTGTCGTGCTTCGCCTGTTGATCGGGATTCTGAGCAGCGCTATCGGGGTCTACCGGAAAGTTGCCGTCCATCGGCGAGAAATGCGTTGTCGGCATCCGCCACAGCTCTTGACCAACTGCATAGGTACTCGCCAGCTGCTGACGTTCAGCCGTCGTGACGCCCATGGCGTTCAGCATGGAATCGGAAGCGGGTTGACCCGTTGTGTCCACTCCGATCGTTGCCACGCCGCCCGAGGCACTGAGAATCTTGACGATTCGCCCGTTCGGGATTGGCTCCCACACGCCACGCTGCCGGTTATAGATCGCGAGTGGGACGGGCAACCCAACGGGAAATCCGAGGAAGTTTTCCAGATAGGCAATCACCGGTTTATCGAATTGCACGCCCAAGGCTCCAGCCGACGTCACCTCGTCCGCGCTGAGCTCGGCGGCCCACGTGTAGCCGCTCGTGGGTGGCAAAGCCGCAGGCATCGCCTGTGGACCCGTACGACCGACCGTGTATTCCGTCGCCCGCACATGCACGGAGCTCAATGTGGTAAGCGAACTGTCTGGCATGATCATCTTAGCGACCGTGTTCTGCTGGAAGAACAACGTCGTCTGCCGCGTCCCGTCCTCGTCTACAACCGGCGTGCCACGAGCGACCTGGATCGGTTGAGAGAAATTGATGGTGGTCACTTGTGGGTCGAGCGCGACCAGGATCACATCATTCACGATGGTGAAGTCCTGCCACGCCACGTCGAGTGTTCGCTGTCCCGCCAAGTATCCCGTCTTTTGGTAATCGACTGTTAGCTTCCCGCCCCCGTTCACCGCCATGTCAAACATTCCATCCGCCCGACTTAGCGTTTGACCGAACTCCGGATGACCAAGAACCTTGATTGTCGCACCAGGCAGCGGCTGCTGATCGCGTGTCAAGACCTTGCCCCGAAGGACGGCCGCGCGCACTGGTTCGATCGTCCCGGCGGCTACACCGGTTTGAATGGGATTGGCGCCCGTGTAGAGGAACGCAGTCGAGTTGCCGATGTTGGTCGGCACATTGTTGGGAATGGGCGTAGCTACGGTCGCCGGATCCGGTGGCAACGTACTCCGCGTCACCGTCCGCCGGACCGTATCCGCATTCGTCGCCGAGTCCGTGGCAATGACGACGATCGTGTTCACACCCACCACCAGATCCACACTCTTGCTAAACGCCCCATTGTTGAGTGTCACCGCGACGCCGTTCACCTTGACGTCCTTCAGCATGGCATCGCTCGCCGTCCCGGTTGCGGTCACCGTCGGCGTCGACACCGTCGAGCTGTCCGCTGGCGCGGTCACCGTCAACGTCGGCCGCTGCGTGTCGCGCCTGCCCATGACGACTTGCGTCGTCGAGGCATTCCCGGCGGAATCCTTCGCCATGAACACCAACGTGTTCGGCCCCTCGGGGATCGGGGGAAACACCGTGAACAACGAACACTGCGACGGCACGCAGCTGAGGAGGAAAACACCGTTCATGTACAGCGATACAGTTGGCGAGGCATCGGCGATCGTGGCATTGACGCCGATCGTGGTGTGATTGGTAATGAATCCGTTCTGCGGCGTCGTAACGCTCAACGTCGGCGGCGTCCGATCGACGTGGACCGTCCGCGTGGAGTCCACGCGATTCCCCGCTGCGTCCACGGCCGTGAAGGTGATCAGATGATTCCCGTCCACTTGCGGCAACGCATAGTTGAAACGGAACGTGTCGGCCACAACGGTCCGCACCACGCCGTTCACGCTCACCCGGGAGGGCGACGGATCGGTCATCGTACCGAGAACGGCCACGCTGTCGAGCCGCGTGTACAGATTCGGGATCGGTGCCAGGACTTTCAACGTCGGCGCCGACACGTCCGTGGATGAGATCAGTAGATCGATAAATCCGGCCTGCTTCTTCGGCAACGTGACCACCAGCGTATTCGAGCCACTAGGCAGCGAGACCTGGACCATCATGACGTATGTGCCCGTCGTGAGGTTGGGGCGCGGCGGCGCGCCGACGACCGTGTCGCTATTGAGCCGGACGGTCACATTAGACAGTCGCGAGGTCCCATTGTTGTTGCCGTTGGTGATCCACAGAAAGAACGGCGGCCCGTCGACCCCTCCATGGGTGAACGTCCGGGTGAAGACCACATCCGAGGTGGTGTTGGTGCGCGTGAACACTTCGTGGAACACCGTGTAGTTGCCGCCGTAGATCTCCAGCAGCTCGATCGTCAGATGTCCCGCGCTCGCTTGCCCCCGGATCTTCACGGTGATGAGCGTCGTCGGCTGGACGGCAATCTCCCTCGCCTTCTGCGCCGTGGTGCCCGTGATGCTGTCGATCCCCACGGTCGCGCGCAGCACGCGCTGCGTGCTGTCCGGATTCCCGTTCTTCACGCGAATGACGTAGCGGTGGTAGGCCTGCAGCACGACCGGGATCGAGTCCACGAATGTCTGGATCGTGTTCGAGCTGCCGATCGGCGCGTCGTAGCGTCGCGGCCCGTGGATGACGGCCGTATCCCCCGGCTGCAGCACGGGCGGGGGCGGGGGTGGCGCCGAGACACGAATCGCCGTGGCGACGACGGCAAGGAACGCGACTGTGGCGGGAACGAGGACGTGCGCACTACCCCGGGACAGCTGCATGGGCCACTCCAGAAGAGAGGGAATCGGTCTTCTGGAGATCGCGTCCGATCCTGCAACGGGAAATCCGAATTGTTACGGAGGGGTGCTTTCCGTAGTTCTACAGACCGCTAGGCGACGATGACGCCTTGTCGAATCGCGTAGCGCACGAGTCCCGCGGTGTCGTGGATGCCGAGCTTGCCCATCAGACTCGCCCGATGCGACTCAGCAGTCCGCACCGAGATCGCCATCGCCGCGGCCGCCTGTTTGGTCGACTTGCTCTCGGCAATCAGCCGCAGCATCTGACGCTCGCGATCCGACAGACGCGGGCCCACGGCCTCGGGGCCGTCCGCGAACGCCTGCAACACACCCCGGGAATACAGCGCGCTCACGTAAATCGCCCCGGCACCGACGTCGCGGATCGCCTGAATCAGGTCGTCCAGCCCCTGCCCCTTCACCACAAAGCCATGCGCGCCGAGTCGCAGGCCCTCGATCACGACATGGTCCTCGGCGTACCCGGTGAGGAACAACACAGCGGTCTTGGGCTGGGCCTGCAGGATGAGTCGCGCGGCGTCGAGCCCGCCCATCACGGGCATCGTGACGGCGAGAATGACGACGTCGGGCCGGCGCTGCCGCGCGAGCAGCACCGCTCGTCGCCCGTTTTCCGCGGCACCTACAACGCGAAAACCGTGGGCCGACAGGAACGAAGCGAGTGCTTCGAGCAGGATGCGATGGTCGTCTGCGATCAAAACCCGCAGCCGACGCTGTCGAATGACAAACCCTGGAAATCCGGGCCCAGCTTTCCGAGCACGCATGCCCGTGGCCGCAGACGGTCCGGTGTTGTGTGGACCCTACAAACGACACGGCGTTTCGAAACGCGTCAAGCGATTCTTATGACGCTTGGCGCGTTCTGAACCCGGGTCTTTTACTAGGATGTCACAGCGCGTCAAATGCTCAGCAAGCCCGCTGTGACTGTTATTGACTCACCGTGCAGCGACCTAAACTCCTGCACTATCTCGGGATAAAATCCAACCCCGGCTCAAGGCGGCGCGCGAACGCGGCGAGCAGATCGGCGGCACGATCGAGATCCTCGAGTGCCACCATTTCATTGGGGCTGTGCATGTAGCGGTTGGGGACGCTGACGAGCCCCGTCGGGATGCCGCGCATCGCGTTGTAGATCGCGTCCGCGTCGGTGCCGGTGTCGCGCGGCGCCGCCTGGATCGTGAAGGGGATCTTCGC
>WNFT01004672.1_pt1 | contig 11944 bp, 9 predicted proteins | sample 5400191 | NCBI WGS metagenome assembly WNFT01 (sample SAMN13153359, study PRJNA577476) | soil metagenome | isolation source: 80 cm saprolite under Madrone tree | place: USA:California | collected 2016-06-14
CTGATCGCTCGACAGCTCTCGCTGGTCGGAGTTCCTAAAGACGTAAGACCCGCCGTCGTAAAACTCGCTGGCCGCGGGATCGAGCGCGAGCAAAACATCATCGCCGGCTCGGTAACCGGCTTGCCTGATGGCTTCGAGAATCGTTTCAATCGCTTCTTCGTTTGATTTCAAGTTCGGCGCAAAGCCGCCTTCGTCGCCGACGCTGGTTGCGTAACCTTTCTTTTTCAAAACTGACTTCAGCGAGTGAAAGATCTCGGCTCCCATCCGTAGCGCCTCGCTGAACCTGCCGGCGCTGACGGGCACGATCATGAACTCCTGAAAGTCGACGTTGTTGTCGGCGTGCGCGCCGCCATTGATGATGTTCATCATCGGCACCGGCAAAGTGTTCGCGTCCGCGCCACCGAGATAACGATAGAGAGGAAGCTTCTGATAATTCGCCGCCGCGCGCGCATTGGCCATCGAAACCGCGAGCAAAGCGTTCGCGCCCAGACTGGATTTGTTCGGCGTGCCGTCGAGTTCGATTAACGCGCGATCAATCGCTGCTTGATCAAGTGCGTCCTTACCCTTCAGCTCGCGCGCGATCGCATCGTTCACGTTCTGCACGGCTTTCAAGACGCCCTTGCCGCCGTAGCGTTTCGCATCGCTGTCACGCAATTCGACGGCTTCGTGCTCGCCCGTGGACGCACCGGAGGGCACGGCCGCGCGGCCGCGCGCGCCGCCGGCCAGCACGACGTCGGCTTCGACGGTGGGGTTGCCGCGCGAATCCAGGATTTCGCGGGCGTGAATTCGATCAATCTGATTCATCGATTGCCGTTGACTTGCTGCGCAACTTTATCACTGGACTCGCGGAATCGGGAACTGTGAAAAAGAAAGGGCGGACCGAAGTCCGCCCTGAGACAAGATCGATGCTCCTAAGAGTTGGCGGGCAATTACTTCGTCGGCGTCTCCTGGTGAAAGACCGCCAACCACTTGCCGCCGCGATTCGCATAGATCGTGCTGCACCAGACCGTTGGGATTGCCTGCCCCGCGCAGGTCCCGTCGCTTTTGCCTTTATAGGTTACCAGGGCGGTCGACGAGTTGATCATGGTCAGCTTCCAATCGCTCAGCTCGTAAGACTTAATCTCGCAGGGCGCCGTCGGAATCATCTTCACAGTGTCTTCCTTCTTTTCAATGCCGTTCTCGCTGATCGCGAAGGCTTCGGCAGCCAGACCTGACTTGAACGGTTTGGGATCCTTGTTCTTGAATGCGTCCCACAACTTCTTCTCGGCAGCCGACAGCGTTTTCAGTATTTGCGCCTTACTCATCGCCGGTTTGGGCTTTGGCGACGGCGAAGGTGTGGCCTGAGGCTGAGCGAAACAGACCGACGCGAATACAAACAGAAGTCCGGCAGCCAGGGGTAGATGTTTCTTCATTCTTGGTCTCCTCGTGTTGAAAAATAGTTTTAGCTAGCTTTGCGAACAAACGTATGGGAGGAATGCCCGCACGTTCTACTACTGCGCGAGCATTCTGTCAATGTGTTGGTTTGGATAAGTTGCAGAGCAGAGAAAAACTAGAAGCGCAAAGGACGCTAAGGGCGGAGTTGGACTGCGTGGCGAATAGGCGCGGAGGAATTGGCCATGTGCGCCAGAGTCAAACGCGCGATCAGTTGAGCCCTTCGCGTCAACGGATCATGTAGTAAAGAGGAATCTAACCAGAGCCATTCCGAACGCAAACAGAAAGCCGTACGCAAAACTATCCAGCCGTATCACCAGCTTACCCTGTCGCCGGCGTATCCAACCGACGCAAGCCATCGTAAAGCCGGCCAGCAGCGGAGTGATGAGCAAGCTGATTCCATGCAGTCTGGAACTTCGGACAAATGAATGCGGAAAGATCATTATGCTGAGCCAGCCAGTGATAACGCCCAACCCGAAGTACATCAGCACGGCGCGAGTTGCATCAAAGTTCTTGTGCGCCCAGGCCGCACCCGAAAACTTCTGAAGCGCTACTTCAACAAAAACCTCTCCAACTATCTGCAGGATAAATTCGATGAAGAACTCAAAGATGATATTGAGGAGGAGTTCCATGACCGTGCGGGCCGTAATGCGACCCAACTACGACTTCAATCGCGGCGGGCCGCTGCCACCGAACGCGAGGATCGTCCCGCCAAAGCCAACCGCCCAACCATGATTCTGATTCGTGAAGAAGAGCCGCTCCAGAGCGTGGGTCGTACCGCTGGTTTCGGTTGACCAATGCACGCCGCCGTCGGTCGTGTGCAGCAGAGTCCCACCGGCGCCGGCGATCCAGCCTTCAGCTGCGTCGACAAATCTCACGTCCAGCAGGTCTGCATCGACACTCGTTCGCTGCTGAAACCATGCGCGACCGCCATCGGTGGTGGCGAATACTCGTCCCGCCGCGCCGACCGCCCAGCCCAGACGATTCCCCACGAAACTGGTCGCGACAAATCGGGTGCTTGCGCCGTCGCGGACAATACCGTTGTGCCAGGTCGTGCCGCCGTCGCTTGTCTGCAAGATGGTCGCGCCCGCGCCCACCAGCCAGCCGTGCTGTTCGTCCACAAACGCGCCGCCCAGCAACAGAAACTTTGTCGGCAGAGTTTGTCTCGACCAACTGGCGCCGCCATCGCGCGTAACCAGCGCCACGCCGCCTTCGCCGAAAGCCCAACCATGCTCGCTGCCGTTGAATACCGCGCGGACAAGTTTCGCGCCGGCGTCAACCCCGTCAGGAAAAATGCGCTGCCAACTCAGTCCACTGTCGCTTGTCTTCAGCAGATAACTGCGCGGCTCATCGTTGGTCTTTAGTTTAAAAATGTCGCGTTCGCAAACCAGCCAGCCGTCGTGATCATTTGCGAAATAGACGTCGCGCAAAGTGTCTGCGGTCGGCGGATGAATCTTGTTCCACGTCTGGCCGCCGTCGGTTGTCTCCAAAAGGGTTCCCGCGCTGCCCGCGACCCAGCCGTGCTGCTGATCGAGAAAATAAACGGCGTGCAGCCAGGCCATTGTGTTTGAGCGCTGGCGAGTCCAGGCAGCGAAAGAAAGAGAGCAGTAGGCGGTAAGCAGTAGGCAGAACACAAATCCGCGAAAACAGAATCGCCCTTGATTGACTAGCTGCGCCCTTCTCAAACGTTCCTCCTGCCGTCTGCTTTCTGCCTACTGTTCTTTCAGAATCCACCTGTAAACAAACGCGCAAAGCTCAAAACCGGAAGGAAGGTACTCAGCGCTGTCTGCCACTTCTTGAAGCTATTGCCGGGAACGACAACTTGATCGCCGGGTAAGAGATAAAGTGAATCCGGCGCCTGACCTTTGTATATGGCCGAGATGTTGACCGGAATCGGCGCGAGATTGCCGGTCTTCTGCTTGCGCAATACGAAGACTTTCTTCTTGTCGCCTGTCTGCAAGACACCGCCGGCTTCGGCGATCGCTTCACTGACCGACAAACGGCGCGTCATCAATCTAATTCCGGGTTGCGTAACGTCGCCAATCACGCTGTAGCGATACGATCCGGCCTGGTCGAGCGAAACCGACACCTGCGGATCGATGATGTATTCGTCATAGCGCTTCTTGATCAGTTCGGCGACCTGGTCCACTGTTTTGCCGCTGACGAAAATGCCGTCGGGTATCAGTGCCAGCGAGACGCGTCCGCTCGGCGGAATCTTGATGCCGCTCTTTGAATAACGATCCTGTCCAAAGACCGTAACTGAAATCACATCTTCGGGTCCGAGTTGATAGGTCGTAAAGAAATTATTGTAGTTCTGTACGATCGCGGCTTCGTCAGACGCCTGATCCGTGCGATTCGTCTGCGCGTCTGCCGCAGCGGCGTCGGGCACCTTGCTCTTGTCCTTGCTCTTGTCGCCTTGATCAATCGGCGTCACGGCGTCGGTCGCAGCCTTCTGATCAGACGCGGCCGGTTGGGCAGCGTCCGCGGAAGTGCGGCGCTGGCGCGTCGCGGTCGTGGGCGACTGCGCGAACGTGCTTACGCCGATCGCCAGTGCGATTACCAGAACCATTGTTTGTGTCAGCAACTTTTTCATCGTCTTCAACCTCCGAATCCTTGCCGGCAGGATGCCGGCGAGCCGCACGCAGGGAGGCGTGCGCTCCTATCGTCCTCCGCGTCCAAGCAGAATCGTCTTGATCGTCTCGAACATGATGATCGCATCGAGCGTCAGGCTCTGGTTCTTGATGTAGTAAAGCTCGTATTGCAACTTCTGCCGTGCGTCTTCGATCGACGCGCCGTACGGATATTTGATTTGCGCCCAGCCGGTCAGGCCCGGCGCGATCAGATGCCGTTGTTCGTAATACGGAATTTCCCCAGCGAGTTGCGCCACGAAATGCGGGCGCTCTGGACGCGGGCCGACAAAGCTCATGTCGCCGCGCAGGATGTTCCAGAATTGCGGAATCTCGTCGAGGCGAACTTTGCGTATGAAGCGGCCCACGCGCGTCGTGCGATCGTCTTCCGTCTTTGCCCAGACAGGTCCGTCCTTTTCGGCGTCGCTGCGCATCGAACGAAACTTCATCAGCGTGAACACGCGACCGTTGCGCCCCACGCGCTCCTGTTTGTACAGAATTGGGCCGCGCGAATCGAGCTTGATTACAATCGCCGTGACGATCGCAATAGGTAAAGAAAGGATCGCGCCGACTAAGGCCACCGTGCGATGCATGGCCGCCCGCGCAACTTCGTTCAGACGCGCGCGCCGGCCGCGGCTGGAAAAAATCAGCCACGAAGGCCGCAGCATGTCCAGCGACACGCGCCCTGTCAGCCGTTCATAAAACGACGCGCTCTCTTCGATGGAAACGTTGCCCGAAAGACTCAAACGCAGAAGTTCCTGCGTTGGAAACTGGCCGCGCCGGTCGCCCATCGCTACCACGATCCGATCGATGTTCTCGCTGACGACCAACGGTCCCAGGTCGGCGGTTAGACCGATAACCGAAGGGTTGATCAGGCTCTTGCCCAGTAATTCCGGATCGTTATCGACAAAGCCTACGACGCGATAACCGGCGTCGGGCCGATCGAGCGTCTCGCGGGCAATCTCAATCGCAAAGTTGCCGGACCCGACAATCAGTATGCGCTCGCCGATTTCCGGATGACCCAGCACCCAATGAATTGCCAAACGCCAACCAACCATCAACATCAGCGCCAAAGGCAATGAAATCAAAGACACGCCCCGCCCGATCATCGCCTGCGGCAGCGCATAGAAAAGCAGCGCCAGGGCCACCCACGCCAGACCCAGCGCCTGCAACAGACGCAGGACGAGTTCACGGCGATCGTGCAGCACGACGAAATCGTAAAGGTCGAGCAGATAGAATGCCGCGAGACAGAAGATGGTCGCCAACGCGGCTTTGTAAAAGCCCCGGTGCTGGATCAGCGCGTCTTCCGCGTCGATCGCACCCAAGCGCACGTACACAGCGACTATCAAGCCGCCGAAAAGCAACATCGCTTCGCTCAGCAGCAGGAGCACCATGCGCGCGTTGAGTCGCGAAGCTCTCATAAAGTAAGTTCCCTCTCCCTCTGGGAGAGGGCGGCAGTAAGCAGACCCACGAAAATTATTTGCTGTCTCTTTCCCATCTAAATCCCTCACCCCGGCCCTCTCCCAGCGGGAGAGGGAGTCTCTCAAGAAACGAAACCCTCCTCGATATAAATCATCTCGGGTTGGTCGGTTGCCTCATCGTCAGCAGCTTCTTCAGTGCCGGCTTCGACCAGCGGTGACTGACGCTGATAGCGCGATTGATAGTAGTAGGCAGTCTCGTCCGCCCGTTTTTCGGCACGATTAAGCACCACTCCCAGAACTCGCTCGCGCGGCAACTGCTCGAGCAAGCGATCGACGACCGCATAGCGCGTTTTGGAAGCGCGCACGACCAGCAGCGCTGCGTCGGCGCGATTGATCAGCAAATTCGCGTCGGTGAAGATCCCCAGCGGCGGCGCGTCAATAATGATGTAGTCGAAAAGCTTCCGAGCTTCGTCCAGCAACCGCGCGAATCGCGGTCCCGAAAGCAACTCGGCCACGTCTTCGCGCGCCGCGCCGCCCGGCAACACGTGCAATCCTGCCGGGTTTAGTTTCACGATCGCTTCGATTAGACGTGTTTCGCCGGTCAGGACTTCCGACAGACCGCAAACCGTTTCGATGCCGAGGTATTCGGCGGCACAAGGCTGTCGTAAATCTGCGTCAATCAACAGAGCTTTCACGCCGTCCGTTTGCGCCAGCAGCCAGGCAAGGTTCAAAGCCGTCAGAGTCTTGCCTTCGCCCACGCCCGGACTGGTGATCACGAACGCGCGCATGCGCTTGCGCTCGCCGGCTTCCAGCAGCCGCGTGCGCAGCGCGCGAAATTGTTCGCACTCAGGCGAACGCGGTTCGGTGATCGCCACCAGATGCGGTTCGACACGCGCAGCCAGAATGTCTCGCGACGTAAATCTGGCTGCGCGCGCCGATCCAACAGCGCCCAAGGTTGCCCCAGCATCACGCGAAGCTGGTCCGCCGGGGAGTGCCGGCCCGCCGGTTTCTTCGGCTGTGTGCGCAGTGGGCGCTGAATCGATTACCGCCGGCATCGCCGTGAAAGGCGAAGCTGACCACGGATGTTCCGGCTCGCTCGGAGTGAAGAGCGAAACGTTATCCGAGTCGCCGTTGCGGGGGACTGAAAAACTTTTGTGGTTGTGGCGCTGCGCGCTTTCCGCGCGCTTCAGCGCATCATAGACTCTGCCCATTGTTTCCTCTCCCGAGACCGGAACGATTAAATGCTGCTCCAACATCTTCAAGGGTCGCTGGAGTTTCGCCGCCGATGCGCACGAACTCGTTAATGACGATCGAGGGTTCGGGCACGCCCGGAGTTTGCGGTCCGTCGTGGCCATTACCGTTACCGTTGCCGTTGCCCGCGGCCCAAAGTTCGGCGCGTCCGGCAGCGCTAAAGATGCGCGCGGCTTCGTTGTCTTCGGCGATTGTCGGCTTGCGATCGCGCGGCAGCAGGTCAAACGTGGCCGCTACCTCTTCGATGATCGCGCGGCTGATGATTGGCTCGCTGGCCGCAAAGCCGTTCAGCAAAGCGTTGTCGCAGAGATTGTTGATGTTGCGCGGAATGCCTTCCGAACAGCGAAAGACGTAATCGATCGCCCCCGGCGAAAAAATGTCCGCGGCGCGCGCGGCCCCGGCCACCGACAGGCGCGAAGCGATGTAACGCGCGGTCTCTTCGACGTTCGGCAAAGCCTTGATATCGCAGCGTAACGCGACGCGCTGCTTGAGTTGCCGTAGATCGGGATAGTTCAAAACGTTGCGCAGCTCAGGCTGGCCCGTCAAAACGATCTGCAACTGCTTCGCCGTATCGGATTCAAAGTTGCCCAGCAGGCGCACTTCTTCCAACACGTACGGCGACAGTCCATGCGCTTCGTCGATGATTAGCACCGTGCGCAGGCCGCGGCTGTGACGGGTCTCGAGGACCTTGCCCAATTCGATCAGCAGATCGGACTTGGTTTCCCAATTCTGGATGTCAAACAGCGCGGCCAGATGTTGATAGAATTCCGGCACTGACAGACGCGGATTGAAGATGTAGGCGACCATCACGGTGCGATCCAGACGCTGCATCATCCAGCGCAGGATAGTCGTTTTTCCCGTGCCGACTTCGCCGGTCACAACGATTAGGCCTTTGCCGCTCTCGACGCCGTAGTGAAGGTTGGCCATCACTTCGGTGTGCGAAGGCGTGAAATAGATGTAGCGCGGATCGGGTGTCAGCGCGAATGGCAACTCTCTTAATCCATAAAATTCAGCGTACATGTTTCCTCCAGTTCGCATGCGGGCAAAAGCCGCGACTGATGGCTTGTCAGATCAAAAATCTTTCGAAGACATGGGTTAACCGCAACACAAACGCGAGCGTCGGCATCGCGACAATCGTGAACGCAAAGCCCGCGGCCAGCGCGAGTTTGTGACGGCGCGGAACGGCGCGCGCTTCGGCCGCCGTCAGCAATTCAGGAATGGTGACCAGCACCGGCAGATTCGTGTAGTGCTTGGCGTCATCCGCGGTTTGAATCGTGAACAGACGCGGGATTTCGAACACGCCAGCCAACAGCAAGCCCAGCGCGAATCCGATTCCGAAGCCGGCCGCCGTCAGCAGAAAGCGCTTGGGCGCCACCGGTCTTTCGGGCAGGTTGGCCGGATCGACGACTTGAATCCCGCCGCCCAGTTGCTGGTTATCGACGTTGGCGCCGAGATTGATTTTTTGCTGCTGCACCAGCAGCTGGTCGTAGTTGGCTTTCTTCGTCTGATATTCGTGGTCGAGCGCTTCAATGCCAACTTCGGCGTTGGGAATCGCGTTGATGCGCGAATCCAGATCGGCGATCTGCGCGTTGGTTTCGCTCAGCAGCTTTTGCTGTCGCTCGACGTCACTATCCATCATCGCGATCTGTGTTTTCAGACTGAGAATGCGCGGGTCGCTCAACTGGATGAGTATTTGCTTCTGTTCCTCGGTTCGCGCTTTCCAGTCTGCGATCATTTGATCCTGTTGCGCCTTGATGTCTTCGAGCTGTTTCCGTTTGGCAATAACGTCCTGATGCTTCTCCTTGTATTGCGTCAGGAGACTCTGTAACTCGCCGTCGTATTCCGAGCGCCGCCTGACCAGTTCAGCCCAGGCCATCGTCGTTTTCGGATCCGTGACATTCTTCGAGGTCATCGCAATCTCCTGATCGCGACTCTTCGAGATATCGGCAAGCTGGCTGCTATAGGCCGCACCCAGATCGCGCGAACGGCCAAGCTCCGCAATCAGAGCTTTCTGCTCTTCATGCAGCGCCGTTAAGCGGCCAACCAGTGCTTGTGACTGCGAAGGCAGGTTGTTCATGTTGTGTTGCAGGTAATCCAGCCGGCGCTTGTCTATGTCGTCGAGTTCCTGTTTGGCGTTGGTCACCTGGTCTTCGATAAACTGCTTGGCCGAAGCGCCGGCGTTGACTGTGCCCTTGGTTTGTTCGTCGATGTACCGGCTGGCGAGTTCGCCGGCGACGGCCTGGGTGGATTTCGGATCGCGGCCGCGATAAGTGATGTTGAATCCGTTGGTGATTTCGTTGCGACTGGTGTTGACCTCGACTTTGATTTGCTTGCGCATCGCGTCGATCAGCGTTTCCATCGGCTCGCCGCGCAAGCGCTCTTCGTGATAGAGGTCGTATTTTTCCAAAAGCGGCTGCAGAGAACTGCGGCTGGTAACGACCTGCGAAATGCTGGTCAGCTCACGCGTCAGGTTCTCTTCGGTCATCGTCGGCACGACCGAGTTGGGCAACGTCGACGGCTTGACGACGATCAGCGTCGATGACTCGTAAATGTCCGGCAGGCGGAAAACGACGTAAGCGATGGCCAGTCCAATCGCGATCGTGGGAAGCAGGATCAGCCACTTGCGCTTAAGCGCGATGCGCGCATATTCGCTGATTCGTCGCTGTCTGAATTCAACACTCATGTTCGCTCCTTAATTAGCCACAGATAAACACGGATTTTCACCGATAAGAAAAGCGGGTTCAGATCTGTGCGTATCTGTGTTCATCTGTGGCTGGCCTTCCTTTTTTGCGCCGCTCCTACAGAGTCGTCAAAGCCTTTCGCGCTTCGTCCGCTTCGGGAAAGCCCGTCTTTTCGCCCAGACGCACAGCGCTTTCAATCTCGCGGCGCGCGCCGGCTTTGTCGCCCTTGGCTGCCAGGGCCACACCCAGATGAAAGTGATACGTCGGGGTTGGCGAGCTGCTGCTTCTGCGCGCGGCGGCTTCGTCAACCGACACAGCTTTCTTAAGTTGCTCCACAGCCGCGGCGTACAAACCTTTTTTGTAATAGACCCAGCCGAGCGTATCGACGAAGCTCGGAACTTCCGGATTCGTCTGCACCGCGCTTTGCGCCAGCCGCACGGCTTCGTCCATGTTGCCTTTGCCGTAGACGGCGTAAAGCCACGCCAGATTGTTGGCCGCGAAGGTTGCGTTTCCATCCTGCGCCAGCGCCTTGCGATAGTTGTCAACCGCGGCGTCGATGTTCTGGCGACTGAATTCCAGCATGCCGATCAAGGTGTAAGCCGTGGCGTTGTCTGGCCGACGCTCGGTGATCTTCTGATACTCAGCGATGGCCCGTTCCTGCTGATTCGTGTTCACGAACAGAGCGCCCAGCGCTGAATAAGCGGGCAAGTAATTGCCATCGATTTCGAGTGCGCGACGGAATTCAAACTCAGCGCCCGACGCGTTCATTTCGTAACCGTAGATCTCGCCCTTTAAGAAATGCAGCGAAGCGTTGCGTGGTTGCGAGTTGATCGCTTGATCGATTCGCATGTGTGCCTGACCGGTCTGCTTTTGCGCGGCGTAGATATTGATCAGCCCGCGCAGCGCGTTAAAGTTGGCGCCATCAATCCCGAGCGCGCTGTTGAGAAATCCCATCGCCTCGTCCGGCTTGTTTTCGTTTAAGGCCACCAGCGCCAGATTGTTGTAAGCGTCGGCGCTGCCCGGAGCGGCCGCGTGCGCCGCGTCAAAATCCGCGCGCGCTGTCCTGGTGTCGCGCAAGCGCAAAGCTGCCGAGCCATGTGCCATCAGATTCCTGGCGCGCAATTCGGCGAGCATCTGCGGCGAAGTGTTGTGGTCGGGTGTGGCCTTCGCCAGCCGATCCTGCAACTGAGATGAAAGCTGCAACGCCGTCTTGGCGTCGCCGCCGGCCAGAGTGATCTGCACTTGCATCAATTTCGCCGGCAGATAATCGGGATAGTTACGGTCGAGATCTCCGGCAAACGCGCGGGCTTGATCGATCTGGCCCAGACGGAAGTTCGCTTCGGCCATAAAAAACAAACCAGCGCGCGAATTCGGTTCCTGCTTGAGCACTTCCCGTAAATCTTCGATGGCGACTTTCAGGTCGCCGGTCTCTCCGCTTTGCATTTCAATGCGCGCGCGCAGAATCAGCGCCTGGCGGTCGTGCGCATCGTTCTTTAGGACTGCATCGACTTCGTTCCTGGCGCCGGCGATATCCCCGCGCATCAGCATGATCTCGCCAAGCCGGTAGCGGCCCTGCGTGTAGTCCGGCGCTTTCGCCACGACTTCCTTGTAAATCGCAATCGCTTCATCCAAACGGCCGACCCCGGAATAGAAGTCCGCGAGCACTGCTCGCCCTTCCGGCTTGTCGCTGTTCAGCTCCGCAAGTATTTTGTAAGAGTCTTCCGCCTTATCCAGACGCTTGTTGACAAGATAAAAGCTGGCAAGCACGAAGCGAGCTTCTCGGTTAGTAGGTTCCCCTTGCACGGCCTTCTGAAACTCCGCTTCCGCGGCGTCCTTTCGATCTGTTTGGACCAGGAACTTTCCGAATTCGTAATGGGCCAGCGCCGAAGCGCCGTCGACTGAAATCGCGCGTTGGAACGTCGCTTCAGCTGTCGCTGTGTCTTTCGTCATCACATAGAAGCGCGCCAAGCTCAGATACGATTCAACTCGCTTCGGATCGATGGCGATCGCGCTGTTGAGTTCATCGAAAGCTTCCTTCTGGCGATCCTGCGCAAACAGTACGCTGCCCATCAGGATGCGGCCTTCGATGTGATTGGGATCTTTCTGGAGAACTTCTTTCGCCAGCCGCTCGGCTTCGGTCACGGCGGTGGGCGACTGTTTCGCGCCAACCAGATAGTAGTTGCCCAGCTTCACGCGCACGTCGAGATTGTTCTTGTCCAACTCGACGACTTGCTTCATCTCATCGAACGCCTCCTGATAACGCTGGAGGCCTTCGAAAGTCTGAGCCAGTCCCCAGTGGGCGTCGGCGAGCTTGTCGTCAATCTGTATCGCGGCCCGAAATTCGAGCGACGCTTCCTGAAACTTTTTGTCTTTGAGCAGAGCCCGACCGCGCGAGACGTGCTGCGCTTTGGCTTTTTCCGGGGTGGTGCAGGCGCCCAGCAAGAGGGCGGCGGTGATTATGGCAACGAATAGAGGAAGGACGTAAAACTTGCGGCGGCACTCGTGATTTTTCATTATTGCAGATCTCCATGGC
>WNFT01020057.1_pt1 | contig 11943 bp, 11 predicted proteins | sample 5400191 | NCBI WGS metagenome assembly WNFT01 (sample SAMN13153359, study PRJNA577476) | soil metagenome | isolation source: 80 cm saprolite under Madrone tree | place: USA:California | collected 2016-06-14
GACCCCTTGCGGAGCCGCTGTCCCCGCGCGGCCCCCAACCCGTTCCTAAGAGACTACGCATGCCTATTGCACGCCTCAATGGGTCAGCAGAGCCACTCGACGGGGTACCAGGGTTGTAGTACATCGCGGCTATGTAGAATCGAAAACCAAACTTGGGCCACCAAGTAAGAGTATTATTATCAGTGATATAAGAGGAACCACACAGCAACCGATTTCCTCCGACCGCCGAATAGTACTAATCCAATTCTCGATCAATCCAGGTCCAATTAACGGGCTCTTCGTGAATCAGCCTCTCATCGAATGATCACATGCCAACGGGCATATGTGGCCATTCCAAGTAGAAGAACAATCCACCAGACGAACAGAACGCCTCGCATCCACAATTTGTAGCGCTTGATGCGGAGCTTTTCCGGAAGCAGACTTGTGCCCGCTGCTAGGAGTACGTACAAACCTCCAAGCTCCGCAACTCCTCCCAACGCCGCATGCGTTGCAGCGAGCGCGTAGTAAGGCTTTCCAATTCTACCTGGGAGTTTGGGGAGTACCTGACTACGAAAGGAAGGAAGCATCATCAAGACGATCAGCGCTAGATTAAGGAGCACGATGACCGACTGGCACTCTGCATGGAAGCGGATACGCCCCGCGCGCGCTAGCAGCGCTCCGGCAAGCAACCCCACGCCCATTCCCATCTCGAGCAGAAGGGTTATGTCTGCGGCTCGCGTGGCTGCTGTTCCCAGAAAGCCAGTTTCTTGCACGCTTTCTCCTCAACGCCGCCGCCCCGCTCTTTAGAGCACTGGCGGCAAGCAGGGGCCTGTGATCCTCACCAACGATCTAGCTGGAAACATTCACGCCGCTGAGGAATCCACCGAGATGCCCAGTGAGAGTCACAAGCACCACGGCGACCGCCTCGACGGGCAGCCGGTAACTGGGCAGAACTCCTCCCTGCTTCCGCTTTGCCCTTACGTGGACGAGACAAACTATCCATATCAACAGGCTGGATGCCCAGCCGAGAAGCAGATGTAGTAGAAGGACGCCTTTGAGCCGCTGCCCTTCGAGCTGCCATTGCCAAGCGAGAATTCCGGTGATCAAAACCGGCACCGTAACGACCGCCGCAGCCAGAAAATTGCAATAAGCCGCCGCGGCCAGGGTTTTTTGTTTCGTCCACTGCGCCAGAAAATCAAAAACCACCCCTGCGATGAACAGCGCGATCGGAAAATGAATCAGGACTACGTGTTGCGCGTGTTTCGCAAGTAGCGCCGCTTTGATGTCGAAGGGATGCAAAGTCGCGCCTCAATCACTGCACGATGACCTTGCCGGTCATCTTCGGGTGAATCGAGCAGAAGTACGGAAAAGTTCCCGCCTTGCCGAATGTGTAGGAGAATTTCTCGTCCGTATCGAGCACTTTGGACTTGAAGACGCTGTCGGTGCTCACGACCGTGTGCGGGATATCATCGCGATTGGTCCACGTTACCGTTGTCCCCACGGGAACCGTCAGCGTTCCCGGGCCGAAGCTGAAGTTATCGATTTTCACCTCTGTTGCTTCCTGCTTCTGTTGTGCCGCAGCCAGAATATTCTTCGAGCCTGTGGCGATCGTTCCCATTCCAAGTACCAATGCGGCTGCCAGAACTGTCATAGACACACTTCTCCTCATGATATTTTCCTTTCTATCTATTTTTCGATGAGAATCGTTTTTTGATTTAAGTCGGTTTTACCGTTACGCGAGCGTCGAATCAACGACTGCCAGCGAATGCTGGCCTTGAACGTAGTTCACATCCGTGATTCCCAGGACGCTCTTCAGCTGCTCTGCCGGCACTTTCATCGGCCCTGGCGAATCCGCCTTGCCCGGCTGCGGTTGTGGAAATGCCGTTGAGCAAGCAGTGTGAAAAGTAACATTGCCCTCGACCTTCTGCATGACTTGGTGGATATGACCGTTGAGCACCGTCACCGAACCAAACTTCTTCAAGTACGCTAGCGCTTGGGCGCTGTCTTCCGTCCCCCATCCCCACTCGGGATAAACCGACCACAGCGGAATGTGCGCGAAGACCACAATCGGCGTACTGCTTTTCAAATGCTTTACGTCGTCTTCAAGCCATTCGAGCTGCTCGTGGTCCAGCGTTCCGAGCCCTCCGGCTTTTAAATTCATGACGTTGACCAGCCCGATAAAGTGCGTGCCCTTCTTATCAAAACTTCGCCAACCCGCCCCTTTGCTGCCTTTTCCATAACGTTCGAGAAACTGCTTGCCGTCATCATTCAGCACATCGTGCTCGCCTGGCACATAAAAGGTGTCTTTGGGCTTGGCGCTTTTCAGAATCTGCTCGACGGTATCGAACTCCTCCGGTTTCGAAAGATGACTGATGTCGCCGGTATGCAGCATGAATTCCGGCTCCGCCGACAGTGCGTTGATCTTGTCAACTGCAGCCTTCAACGTGCCGGCGACGTCCGGATTTGCTGGCTTATTGAAACCCATGTGGCTGTCGCTGATCTGCACGAAGCTCAGCTCGCCCATGGCCTCTTTCGAGCTCAACTCCGGGAGCCGGCTGAGGCTATACGATTTCAGCACTCCCCCGCTCATTACGCAAAAAGCACCGGTGCCAGCCCACGCCATGCACTTCAGGAATCCGCGCCGATCGATTCCATCATGATTGTGATCGTATAGGATTTCGTCCTTCAATTTGCCCGTCATTGTCTCCTCCTCGGCATTTGCACACACGAATACCCGTGACTATTCGCTGTCGCCCGTTCCCGCCAAATTTGCTTGGAGGGCGGCGCGGGTGAGAGAGTCCAGGGAGCCCGCGCCGCATATGGGACGTGTTTCGCTTGTCCAGACCACCAGTGGTCGCCAATTATTCCCAATTTCTGTGCTCACCAACCTTTTGTTTAATTGGTCACATCCAAGAGGGGATTGGGAATAAAATGGTCCTTCAGGCGGTTCCTGCCCATGAGTGGCTCTGACCAGGGGAAAGGCTCGGACGTGTTGGATGCGCAGGACCGGGCGCGCTTCGAGCAGCTCGTGCTGCCGCATCTCGACGCCGCCTTCAATTTGGCGCGCTGGCTTCTGAAGAGCCGTGCCGACTCCGAAGACGTCGCCCAGGAGGCCATGCTCCGTGCCTACCGCTTTTTCCGCGGGTTCCACGGTGGCGATGCGCGTGCCTGGCTTTTGCAGATTGTGCGCAATACTTGTTATACCTGGTTGGAGAAGAATCGCCCTGTGGAACTCATGACGGAATTCGACGAGGACTTGCACCCTCAGTCCGGCACCTCTCCTGAAGCTCTAGCCATTGCGGGAGACAATCGCGAGCGTTTGACCCGCGCTCTGGAAACACTTCCCCCACGGTTCCGCGAAGTTCTCGTCCTTCGCGAACTGGAAGGATGTTCTTATAAGGAGATTGCGTCCATCACTGCGATACCTATCGGCACGGTTATGTCCGCGCTGGCCCGCGCCCGCCAGCGTCTGCAGCGTGCGCTGACGCACGGTTCACCGCAGGAGGCTTCCAAGTGAACTGTGATTTCACCCGTACCGTCCTGCACGGCTACCTGGATGGCGAGCTCGACGCCACGGGTGCTGCTGAGTTTGAGCGCCACCTCGAAAGTTGCCGCGAATGCACGACCGCCCTCGGAGCGGAGGAATCGCTTCGCTCGTCGCTTCACCGCAGCGGCCTCTACGAAAACGCTCCCGTTGCCCTCCGCAAAAGGATTCGGGCCGGCCTCGATGCCGCCACCGCTTCATCCGGCGGCATCCGCATTCCCACTTGGCGATGGCTTGCCGTTGCTGCGTCCATTCTGATTGTTGCCTCTGTTTCCTGGTTTGCCTGGCCGCGCTTACAGAACAGCGCTGCTTCTGCGCCCTTCACGGCTGCCGAGATCATCGATGCGCACGTTCGCTCGTTGCAACCCGGCCATCTCATGGACATTGCTTCCACCGACCAGCACACTGTCAAGCCCTGGTTCGATGGCAAGCTCGCTTTTGTCCCTCCCGTAAAAGATTTTGCGGACGAAGGTTTTCCCCTGATCGGCGGACGCCTTGATGTTCTCGGCGGCCAGAATGTCGCCGCGCTGGTTTATTCTCGCCGCAAGCACGTCATCAACGTCTTTGTGCTGCCCACCAAGGAGCCGGACACCGACATTCATCCTCCCGGACTGCGGCAAGGCTATCAATGGCGCCATTGGCGCCGTCAGGGAATGGAATATTGCGCTATCTCGGATGTCTCTGATTCCGATCTGTACGAGCTCGCCCAGCTCATCTACCAATAAGCCAGCTTATCTACGAAGTTGTTTTACTGCGGATTGGTCCTGCAAACCTGTCGCTTAATTCGCCCACCCATATGCAACAGCGAACCCTCACCAGTCGCGAGTCACCAGTCACTTCTTCACGTACGCCTTGGGAATCTGCCTCGCATACACCAAATGCAACGTCAGGTCTACTGTTTGTCCCGTGCGCAATGTAATGTTCTTCTCCCACTCTGAAAACACGCCCTTCCCTGACGCGCGAAGGTCGTAGTTGTCCGCCTTCAGTTTCGCAATCGCAAATCGCCCATGCGAGTCCGTATACACCACGTGCGGGGCGACTCCGGCTGACGATTGGTAAGATACGCTTGCGTGTGCCACCGGCTTGTCATCGGGGCCCAGCACAACTCCACTCAGCGTGGACGATCCCTTGCTTTGCGTGCGTTGCGGCGCGGCCGACGCACCGCGAACTGCTGCAAGCGTCAGCAAAAAAACCGCTAAGAACACGAATCTGCGTCTCATCTTTTCAACCTCGTCAGTGTCCCGCGCAGGGGAAACCGTGGATGGATTGCGCCTCAAAATCAAACCCGAGGCTGTTCCGTCCCTTTCTATTTTGAGTCTAGACCGTGCCTGACAGGACAAACCGCGCAAGGATCGGAATGTGCTCCACGGCCAACCTGCCACTTCGGACAGGTACTCGCTCTCGAAGATTTTCTTTACTTGGTTCGCTACGCTTGCGTGCGTCTCATCGTTCATCTACGGAGAACTTTCACGAAAACTAAAAAGCTAAATTCGGTCTATGGATCGCCGAGAGCGCTCAAAATAGAAGCCCTATCATCCTGGGGCGATCTGATGACAACCGCCGAAGGATTTCGACGTGGATTCTATGGAGGTCCCTTACTTCTTTGGAACCATCTGATTCAAGTCACTTGACGAGGCCAAATGCCTAAGGCACATTGGCATTGTGACGTCCCCCAGACCGTTCTGAACCCCCTCTCCTCTGGGAGCCTTCAAGAGTCGAACTGTTTTCCAGGACGCTCCCTTCCGTCCGAATAGCACGGTTTCGTGTCCCCGCCGCCGTTCACGAGACACGGGAGGGTGAATGGAGTCGTCCCAGCCGAATCCAACTCAAGTACGAGTACGGATTTTCGTCTACACGCTTGTCCCTGTTGTTCTGCTTCTTGCGGATCTGCCTCTTCATCGCACCGCTTGGCACGGCAACGCCGAATTGCACACCGTGCTCGAATCCGTTGCCACGGAGATGGGTCTTATCGCAGGCGCGATGGCCCTGGTGCGGTATTACACAAAGAAAAGCAGCGCGTTCTTGCTTCTCGGCAGCGCTTACTTGGGCGCCGGTCTATTCGATGGCTACCACGCCATCATAACCTCGTCGCTTTTTCTGGGCCATGTTCCTTCCACTCTTTCCTCTCTAATTCCTTGGAGCGGTATCGCTTCTCGGGTGTTCCTGTCTCTTATGATGTGCGCAAGCCTGTTGGCTTGGAAGGGCGACAAGCTGAGGTTGAAAGCAGACCGCCGGGTGGAAGTTATCGTCTATCTGGTGGTGGGGATCTCGATGGCAATTAGTTTTCTCTGTTTTGCCTTCATACGCCTGCCCTCCACTTACTATCCGAACCTCCTGATTCACCGGCCCACGGAACTCGGACCCGGCCTCTTTTTTGGTTTGGCGGCTATCGGCTATTTGCGAAAGGGCACCTGGAAATCCGATGATTTTGAACATTGGCTGGTCTTGTCCCTGGTCCTCGTCACCTCGAGTGCAGGCTACCTCTGCGGGCTCGTGGGGCTTTTCACCAGCATGCATTCGATTTTCAAGAGTGAAGCAAAGAACTCCACAAACCTTCTTCGGACCAATCTCTCGCTCGCTGCGGAAATCGACCAGCGCGAACGAATCGAGGAAGAATTGCGGCGGGCCCACGTTGAATTGGAGGGACGTGTTCGCGCGCGCACCGCCGATCTCGCTGGCGCCAATCAAGCTTTGCAAACAGAAGTTACCGACCGCATCCGAGCGGAGGAAACGCTTTCGACAGAGCGAACGATGGTGCGCGCTTTGATCGACAATGTGCCCGACTTCATGTACGCCAAGGACACGGAAAGCCGCTTCCTAGTGGCCAACTCCTTCCTGGCGCATTCGCTAGGCATGAAGACTCCCGAAGAACTGCTAGGGAAAACCGACTTCGACTACTATCCAACGGAACTCGCAGGAGCCTATTACGAAGACGAACAAAACGTCATTCGAACGGGACAAGCGCTGTTCAATCGCGAAGTGGCATGCTTGGATGGCCAGGGAAACAAGATTTGGCTGCTGACCACAAAAGTTCCTCTGCGCGACAAGAATGGACGGATCATGGGAATCGTCGGCACCGGCCGTGATATTACGGAACGCAAGAAGGCAGAAACCGAAATGCAAAGAGCCCGGCAAGCCGCCGAGGCAGCTAGCCATGCTAAAAGCGAGTTTCTTGCCAACATGAGCCATGAAATCCGCACGCCGCTGAATGGCGTCATTGGAATGACCGACCTGGCTCTGGACACCGACCTTTCCTCTGACCAGCGCGAATACCTGGAAACAGTAAAACTCTCGGCCGACGCTTTGCTGACTGTAATCAACGACATTTTGGACTTCTCAAAGATTGAGGCAGGAAAGATCGACGTCGAAGCCACCGACTTCGACTTGCGCGATAGTCTGGAAGGGACCATGAAAACCCTGGGGCTAAGGGCCGATGAAAAAGGATTGGAGTTGTTGTGTGAAGTAGCTCCCGAAGTGCCGGAAGTCGTTCGCGGGGATTCCACCCGTCTTCGCCAGATTGTAATCAACCTTGCGGGCAACGCCATCAAATTCACCCCGGAGGGTGAAGTAGCCTTGAAGGTGCACGTGGAATCCCAGTACGGCGCATCCCGTCTCTTGCATTTTACAGTTTCCGATACCGGCGTCGGAATAGCTCCCGAGAAACACAAACTGATCTTCGATCCGTTCTCTCAAGCGGATTCCTCGACAACTCGAAATTATGGCGGAACAGGTCTCGGTCTCACCATTTCTGCGCGTCTGGTGGCGATGATGGGTGGCACAATTTGGGTCGAGAGCGAAGTGGGTCGCGGCACGCAGTTCCACTTTACCGTTCGAATGGAGAGCTCGGAGAATCCGATTCAAATTGGCACGATTGCGGCTCCCGAGGTTTTGCACGGCGTGAGAGTGCTGGTCGTCGACGACAATCGCACCAATCGCAGAATCCTTGAAGGCATGCTAAAGCGCTGGAAGATGAGGTCCACAGCGGTGGAAGGTGGAGAGGAAGCCCTCGTGCAACTTGCCGCAGCCCGGCAAGCGGGAGAGCCGTATTCACTGATTCTGACGGACATGCACATGCCAAAGATGGATGGCTTCACCCTGATCGAACGCATCAGGCAAAGACCAGAATTGTCTACCGCAACCATAATGATGTTGACTTCCGCTGGCCACCGCGGAGACGCGGCCCGTTGCGAGGCGCTGGGAGTTTCCGCCTATTTGTTGAAACCGATACGGCAATCTGAATTGCGCGAGGCCATTGCCCGCGTTCTCGGAGCGCGCGCACACAAAGGTGCGATTCCTTTGATCACCCGCTACTCCTTGCAGGATGCTCGCGACCCCGCAGCCGTCTTACGTTTGCTCCTGGTGGAAGATAATCAAGTTAATAAATTACTGGCGGTCCGCTTACTCGAAAAAAGAGGACACCATGTCATGGTGGCCGGCAACGGCCGTGAGGCTCTTGCAGCTCTCGAGAAAGAGAATTTCGACCTGGTCTTGATGGATGTGCAGATGCCGGAGATGGATGGCTTCGAAGCGACTGCCGCAATTCGGAACAGAGAAAAAGGCACCGCCAACCATCAGCCCGTGGTCGCCATGACCGCTCACGCCATGAAAGGCGACCGGGAGCGCTGCCTGGCCGCGGGCATGGACGGTTATCTGAGTAAGCCGATAAGGCCTCAGGAACTAGACAATGTGCTTGACCAATACGTCGCCATCCGGCAGGCACCAGCGAATTCAAATAGAGTACCTGAACCTAGCAAGACAATTTGAATGCCCATCGCATGCAAGCCGGCGCCGCCGACGGGTGCCGCGCCCTGAAATCTGCTTAAGTGCGTTTCTCGGGTCACGGTTCGCGTTTCTAGAGCGCGACATCCATCTGAAGGTCTCCAATCATCTTCTGAAGTCCTTCATTCGACTTTTCACGCTGCGCTTGGGTCTCTTGCATTTGCTTGCGCAGCGCATCGAGTTGCGTTTCTTCCTCGTCGAGTTGCTTCGTGTAGCGTTGCAGCAGCGCCCTTTCTTCCGCGCTGCCTTTCAGCGCCTTCATGTTTTCCCGCAGGCGTCCCTGGTCGGTGAAGATCTGGTCAATCGTTTTTTGCTGCGCTTTGATCTTTGCATCGAAATCCGCGACTACGTTTTTCTGCGCCACGATTGCTCGCAGTGTCTTCTCGATTTCCGGATTGATCGACTTTTGCAGCAGAAAAACCCCGATCTGATCGTCCGTTATCCCGTTCAACGCATATTGCGTATAGACCGGCTTCGCCTCGTTGATCACCAGTCTTTCCGTTTTTTTCGGTTCCACGCTCAACCGGAAGCGGTACAGCCCCGAAGCCTTCTCCTCGGGCTTCAGATTGTCCTCGGCCAGTTTCCATTCTGGCCGTGCTGGATGCTCGATCACCAGCATTCGCGGTGTCGTATCTTCGTTCCTGACGATGTACGTTTTCTTCTCGCGATCCTCGCTTGTAGTGGTCATTGTCCCGCGATAGATCCAAACTCGCGTCACCCGCTCCTTTGCGCTCTCCAGTTTGGTGTCCACCAGCAGCCCCAGGTCGGTCGCATACGAGAGCAATCTCTTCTCGCCCGGCTTGATGGCCTCGACGAGGCCCTCGCCCGCAAACGTGTTGCTGTCCAGAACGCTGAAGCTCCCCCCATCCAGCGTCAGCGAACTCGCATTGTTCACCCAAAGCGCTCGCAAAGGCCGTACGACTCCCAGCGATTCGCTCCAAAGCGAAACTTTCTCCGCCTCGATATCCGTCTGCAGAATCGGCACCAGCGCAGACTGGTTCTTTCGAATCGTCACTCGCTCTTTCAGCTTGTATTCGAACAGGTCCCCCAGCGCATTCCCTTCAGCAAACGGTTCGCTTTGCTCCCGTGCTTCCTCGACCTCCGCTTCTTCTGCCATATCTGGTGACGGTGGCGGTCCCGGAGCTATCATCATAGGCGCCGCCAACCTACCTGCCGCGCTGCCGCTCCCACTCCCAACGTCGCTGACTACCCCGCCCATCATGCCGCCCGCGACTCCACCTGGAAGGCCGCCCGTCATCCCATGCGCTGAAGGCTCCAGCGTTGCCGCATGCGTCTGCGGGGTCAATTGCACGCTCTCCGGCAGCGGCACCACCGGCCGCCTCCCGTAATATGGCTGCGAAAGCTGTTGGATAAACGAATGCGGCGCTCCAGCCACCAGCGATAATTCCACGTCGTTCCAGTCTTCCCCGATCGTGTTGTCCACGATGGCCCAACCCTGCAGTAGTGGCTTCTTCTCCGGTTTTGAGGACAACACCAGCCGGTACGTCGTCTTCCAGATCGGCACTTCGCTGATGTAGCTCACATACAAATTGCGTTCGCCCGCGCCCGTCGTCGAAATTGTCATGCGCCGCAAGTCCTGGTCCCGAGAAGAAGCGATCAGACCCAGGTACCGCCCTACTTCCACCTGTAAATCCTTTTCAGCGATTCGAACGCTCATGGATGATGTCACCTCGGCGCTTCGTACTTCACCGCTCTCACCCACTAACGAAATCTCCGTCCACTCAGTCGTTGCACCATCTTTCTCGCGCGATTTCTTCTCCACGCTCAGCAGCTTTCCGGCCATCACGGCGCCGCTCCCGCCCCGCACTTCCAGCCTGGCCCCGCGCAACGCCGCAAGAAAATCCGCCATTGTCAGATTCTCACCGAGTGTCAGCCGAAGAGTTGCCAGCCGCCGGGCCAGCGGCGCCTCCGAGTTATAATCCACGCCCGATATCTTCCCGCCGGACAAATCGAGCACCGTCAGTGACTTCAATACGTCATTCAATTGTGCGCTCGTGAAATCCACATGCACGTCCTGGTTGCCTCGTACATGTCCCAAATGTTCGAAATACCCCACGCCATTCTTGTAGAGCACCACGCGCCGCACCGGCAGCTTCGCCGCCGCCGGGTTTGCGCTTTCGCGCGCCTCCGTCGCCGCTTCCACGCTCTTAGGTCTTGTAGCTGAGGTCGGCTTTTCTTGTGCTGGATTCGAACAACAAATCAAAAAGGAGATACACAGACCTGGCAGGACCCGTTTCATGCTGCACCCCCGCCGATGCGAAATGGTTGCTTGCCACCCCAGATGCAAACGACTTCGACTGCGTTGTCTGCATCCTCAATACATTAATGGAAAAAATTGTCATTCTGAGGGCATCCGATGAGGATGCCCGAAGAATCTCAACTTCAACCCCCTCGCGCAGAAGCTTCGACTTCTATGGAATACTTAGACACCAATTCGAACGCGGGAGTTCCGATGCCACGCTACCTCACCCAGCACACTCTGGCCTGCCTCACTCGCCAGGGCGCCGAGGCTCTAGCCCAGCGCATGCAGGCGGGCGGCACGGCCCGCGCCGAGCGCGTCCTCGTCAACATGCTCGAAGGAAAAATGTTCGTCGAGTTCCGCGCCAATTCACGCGAAGGCCTGGAAGCCTGGCTCAAAACCGAAGGAATACATTTCGATTTCCTGGTTCGAATCGAATGGGAAATGCGGGACGAGCAACTCCAAATCGCCGAGTAGAACGAGGATACTTTCGGTGTCCGCTGCCACAGGCTTTTCGATGAATTCGGCAAGCTTGGTGCACTGATTCGCATGACGTTGAGGACTGGCTAAGGTGCCGGCAGCCATCGAACTTGTGACCGGAATCGCCACGCTGCGTCCCACAAGCGGTCACTCCATTTTCCGACTTCAGTCCAAGCTGATACAGTTAGTTCTTTGTTTTCTGTAGTTTGCACTCGCCCTAGCGGTGGCGATTGGCCTGCCATCCTTTACGGCGCCATGTGCAGCACCTCCTCCTATCTTGATGGTGCCACCCGTTCCGCCCTGCTTACCCAAGCGCGCATGGGTGACCGCGAATCGCTCGCTAGGCTCATCCTGCCCTACGCCCCGGGGCTGTACCTGGGGGCTCTGCGGCTAACTCGCAATCCCGCGGACGCGGAAGATGTGCGCCAGGAAGTGTGCCTGAAGGCCATGACCCGTCTCGCGCAATTTGCCGGCACTCCCGGCGAAAACCGCGACGATCTGCACGCGTGGGTTTCGCGAATCGCAGCGAACGCTTCCATCGACGTGATTCGCAAGCGGCGCGACGGGAAACTTTTCTCGCTCGAAGAGCCAAGCCCCGCTGGCGAGGAAACCCTGGGAAGCAACGTGGCCGCGCGCGAAGACAATCCAGAAGAACGCTTCGCGCGGCGCGAAATGCGCAAGCTAATGGCCGACGCCATCACGCAGCTTTCTCCCGATCTGCGGCAAGTATGCCTGCTGCGCGACGTTTTGCAGTATTCGACGCAGGAAGTTGCCGAGCGCCTGCGGATTTCTTCGATGGCCGTGCGGCTGAGGCTCTTCAGGGCGCGCCGCAGACTCCGGGAAAAGTTGAGCGTGGCGCTGCAGCCCGAGAAACACCAGCGTGCGGATGCACGAGCCATAC
>WNFT01013182.1_pt1 | contig 11942 bp, 12 predicted proteins | sample 5400191 | NCBI WGS metagenome assembly WNFT01 (sample SAMN13153359, study PRJNA577476) | soil metagenome | isolation source: 80 cm saprolite under Madrone tree | place: USA:California | collected 2016-06-14
CGATGGTCAATGGAGTTGGTCCCAGCTCAACTTGCCCAAATGGTCCGTTGAGTACTGCTTTCATTAACATTTTCCGTCCTTTCGTGGTGCTCAATACTCTGTGTTTGGTGACGCAGGAAGCCATCAGAACTTCCAGCTTACTTACTAGATTCAATTATCCTAGAGCTGGCACGGTCCATCCATCACTTACCAGGTCAGGCAACCTGGTAAGGAGGAGCGATAAGCATAATCCCGGTCTGTGAGTGAGGTGCCCCGGTGAAGCTGCTGAGGATCAGGAGAACTCCCAGCAGAAGGGCAAGACACAGGAGCGCTACAGGGATACTTACCACGACGGTCTGTCGGACCACTATATTATTCATACTGTTCTCCTCCCGTTGCTGTTCGCTTCTCAATGCGCCAGCGTGACTTCAGCCTCGGCTTTGCTCACACCATTACGTCTCTCTACCTTTCATAGTACCGGGGAAGTGTTACGAGATCGTTACGGAATGCGTTACGAAGTCTTCAACTTTTTGTCTTTCGGTACGTTTCCGTTTTCTTCGCACTGTGCGAGAGCAATAGTATAGGTCTGCCATTCTGCATCTCCATCCCGGCACGGCAGAGGAAACGGCTCAGCCTGGCCTTACGCTGGGATGAGCCCCAACTGTTGCACCAAACCCAAAGCGTCCGCGTTTTCCCAGCCTTCGACGGCCTTGCCATCAACGATGCGGTAGATGAAGATACCCGTAAACGTCACCGGTTTGCCGGTGGGAGGTACGCCCCTCCACTGCCCTTGGTGCGTGCCGTGAAAGGCGTAGCGCAGCACAACCTTCTCCCCCTCAGCGATCATCAGGTCCTCAATCGTGAATTGGCCTGGAAGGGCGGCCAGGAGGCTAAAGAGGAATTGTTTGTAGTCCTCGCGGCTGCGAAACCCGCCTGCGGGATCATGACGGACGAAGTCGGGGACGAATAACTCGTCCAAGGTCGTCGAAATTTCCGTCACGTTTCCCCGGTTGAGTACCTCAGTGCCACGACGGATGAGCGCCTTGTTCTCTTCGATTGACATGGCAGATGTTCCTTTCTTTGAATGTTCACCCAGGGCAAGAAGTCCTTGCCCTGCGCATTGTTCTCATCTCCATCCACTGTGGAGACGATGTTGGACTACATTTTTCAGCTACGATTTGCAAGACATGGTACTATCCAGGCTACCCTGACAACAACACGTTTACATCATCGTCCAGCCAGCGACCTCCACCGTCCCGGCGTTGACGTTGGCAAAGGCAAAGGTCGTTGTGTGGCCTCCATCCAGGGAGCCAAAGACCAGGTTCGTGATTGGGTTTTTGCTCTGGATATCAGTCACTTGCAAAGCATACAGGCTGCCATCGACCGAGACGTTCGACCAGGGATACTGGGTAAACTGGTTGAAGTTGCTCTCGTCCCCCGCGCTCTCTGTAGTGAGGCGGGTGAGACCGGAGCCGTCCGTGTTCATCTTCCATAACCCGTTCTGGCTGGTATCAACGCTGACACTGGCGCCAAAGTTTTGATTCTCCATAAGCAGCAGCAGCTTGGAGCTTTTATAGCCGAGCAAGCGCACCTGGGTGATGGCGAGCGTCGGGGTGGTGAAGGTCGTATGCGCCGAGCCACCGGTGATGGACTCCACAGTGATGCTACTGGGACCCTGCTGGATGCCCCGATCCGTTGAGCCAGGTGGGAAGGACACCGTGCAGGAACTGGTGACGAGCCTGGTCGTTTCGTAATCGCTATCAAAGTCCCAGCAGTACGACGACTGGGTGGGTTGGAACACCTGCTGCAGGTCTTGCTGGTGTTGCTCGGGGCCTTTGCCGGTATCAAGGAGGTACAGGCTCTCTTCAAGACTGGGAGTATTGAGCGGGACGCCGACCACGTAGACCCGTGTATTGTCGGGCCAGGTGCGGGCCTGATAGCTGTAACTCGCATCAGTAGAAGAGAGTTCCCGCTGCACGGTCCCGCTTGCCAGGTTGAGCAGGTACACCCAAAGTCCTCCGGGGATCGCCAGGATCGAGAACACAACCACCTTCTCATCCGGGGACCACTGGACGCCCCGGATGCTCAAGAACGGCGCGCAGAACAGCGTTTGCAGGCCCTGGCCGTCCATGCGCACTAGCTGGAGTTCCGAGTCACCTGCTGTCGGGGCAGCCTGGGGCATGTTGCTAACGAAGAGCAGCCATTGCCCATCCGCTGAGACCTGTGCCTCGGCGATGTTCGCCTTTGGCAGATGCACAATCACCGTCTTGCTGCCGGTCGTCACGTCGTAGCGTTTCAACTCCGCAAAGCTGGCGTTGTCTACTGTCCCTTCATTAAAGATGTAGGCGATGCTGGGATGGCTGCCCAGGGCCAGCGGACGCATCACCGCAGCCCGCCCTGATTCTATCGGCGGCTGCGGGCAACTGGTCTGCGTTGGCGGCATGGGCAGCGTCGAAGTGCCACCAGAGCTAGGTGTTCCTGGCTTCCCGGAGGGAGTAGGAGTACTCCCCGCTGTGGTGCTTGAAGTGACCGTTGCACTTCCATTGGCGCTGTGAACTGGGGTTGGCGGGCTAGTTGAACCACAGGCAGCAGCCAGCAAGAGAAGAGAACAACCCGCGAAGGCGAGCAGGCAGCGCTGCAATCGGTTGGTATGCATATGTTTTCTCCAGAAGGGAGTATCAGATCACCGTAGACGCATTGAGAACGGGAAATTTCATAGTCTTCTTTTCATCACGCGGCCTGCAATGGGCGTATGTCGGTTTCGACTTCAGCAACGAGAGCAACGGGTACGAAGTACTCCTGTCCCAGGAGTTGCTGGAAGATCGCAAGCGGCAACATGTCAGGTTGGATCGGGTACTGCGAACGATGGGCTGCAATGGCCGCGAGCTTCTGTTGGAGATAGGGACCCGCGTCAATCACTATCGCCATGTTCCTGGTCTGCTCCTCATCGCGTTCATTGGTTCCTGCGATCCCGGCGAGTTGAGCGCCCTCTCCTCGTCCCAGGAACGCCTCGGGCTTGCCCGGGGAGAAGACCAGGCAGGTCGTGTTCTCCACCGCCATCACGTGTCCCTGCTGCGGCATGTGGGAAGCCAGTCCTTCTTCCCCAAAGAAGGCCCCAGGCAAGAGGCGTGCCAGGACGTGTGTTGGTCCATCCACGCTCTCGCACCTGACCTCTGCTGCCCCGGAGAGGATCAGGGACAGGCTGCTGACCAGTTCGCCTTGCTCGACCAGAGAGAAGCCGGCAGGACACCACTTGACGTCAAGGTGATCCTGGCTATACCCTAACACGGTCGCTGCCTCGGCGTACAGTTGAGCTGGCCGATGGGGTGCCAGGCCTGCGGCCAATTGCTCAGGAAAGTAACTGCGCTCGCCGCTGTGCCTGCAAGCAGTCGTGGTCGCAGCGCTGATGGCGATATGATCGGGATGGCCATAGCCGCCGTCAGGTCCAAAGGTTATGACCACGTCGGGTTGGAAGGTGCGGATGGTTTCACAGACCTGCCTGGCCAGCACATCCGGCTCCAACTCCCGGAGCCTGCCGTCACCATTGTCCAGGCAGACGGCGTGCTGAACGCGGAGGTGTTGGCAGGCGAGGTGGAATTCCTGCTGACGCACGCGGCCAAGGGTCCGACGGGTGGCCACCCCTGCACTGCGGATCTGCCCGGCCTCACCCCGGGTCGCGGACATCACCATCACCTCCGCGCCGCTGGCGGCATATTTGGCAAAGGTAGCTCCGGCGCAAAAGGTTTCGTCGTCTGGATGGGCGAAGACCCCAAGGATGCGCAGCGGATGCTGTGCTGTAGAAAAACCGTTGGTACATGCTTCTTCCCAGTACGACAGGCCATCGGTGGTCATGCCCATCACTCTTCTCCTTCATCAAGAGGGACAATAGCCGCAATCTGTCGCCCCAGGTGCAGCGTGTCCAGTTCGACCCAATGCTCCATGATCTTGCCGCCAACCAGGCGAAAGGTATCACTTCCCGTGGCTCGAAACTGCTTCTCGACACCGGGTAAACCCAGGTACTCACCTTTCTGTCTACCGCACAGGCTCCAGCGCGTCACCACGACATCCTTTTCTGTGTGCCAAGCGTGAATGGTCTGCTGGCACTCAGGGAAGGTACGAAGCGCGAACGCCAGGAGGTGTTTGAAGTCCTCGCAATTGCTGGCATGATCTGCACCTTCGGCTTTGAACCCCTCAAAAGTGGGGGCCAGCATCTCGTCCAGGACGGCCAGGTGCCTCCTGTTGATCACTTCATCGTAGAAGCGGCGGATGATCGCCTTGTTTTCCTCCATTGACATGGTCTCTCTCCTTCACCTTGCTACTGCATCCATCATGCGGGTTGGTACTGGTGAACTCGCCTCGTCTGTCGGCAGCGACGCTACAGGCTTTTGGCGATGGGATGCCAATTCTTTGCTCAGAACGGCCCACACGACGCGCGGATTGAACAGCACCGTTGGTGGCTTGAGCAGGTGCAGGACTTGATAGAACAGCCCCGCTATCATAGGATTGGACCCGGCGTGTATACCAGTGAAGCAGGTTCATGCCCAGCGGTCGCTTCCCCTCGGTTTCGGGGTAGCGGAAATCCTCACCCGTTGCCAGCATCCAGGGAATCTTCACCGCCTTGACAATCGCTTTCTGGAATCGCTGCGGAAAAACGGCCAGATCGTTGCCTGTACCCTGGCGTTGCTGATCCCGCAAACACGCATCCAGCACCTTGGCTTCGAGGGCCGCCACCGACATGCCCTGTCCATACACCGGGTTGAAGTTGCACACGGCGTCGCCCAGGATCACGAAGCCTTGGGGTAGGCGAGCCATGCGCTCATAGTGCCGCCGGCGGTTCACCGCATATTTGTACGTGACAATGGGCGTCACCGGCTCCGCCTCTTTGATCGCCTCATACAGGCTCGGATCTGGCAGGCTGCGAGCGTATTCCAGAAAGCCTGCCTCGTCGGCGGGCGGGTAGTCGCGCAACCGGCCCGCCAGCGACACCATCCAGCAGTCGTCTTCGATGGGAAACACTAATCCACTCCGTTTCTCATGGGGAGGCGTCGGGAAGATGATTAATAGTTTCCAGTCGAGAGGGAGATCACTGGGGCGACGATAGATACGCGTAGCGTACCCGACATCTACTTTGACGCTGGTTTCTTCCACTCTATCGTACCCAAGAGACATGAGCCACTGGGGTGCTCGCGAACCGCGTCCGCTGGCATCAACAACCAGGTCGGCAGCTAAGTCTTCCTCATGCCGCTCTGGACTGTGATGGACTAATGACACACCCATGATACGCGTATGATCCTCATTGGCATACAACCTGTTGACCTCACATCCGTCGATGAAGCGCACATTGGCTCTGGCGGCCACGAAACGCCGCACACACTGCTCGAGGAAAGGGCGGCTTCCACAATAGGATTTGATCGGGTCTGAGGAGGGCGCCTTCCACACGCCAAAGTCATACCACTGCACGTCTGCGGAAGTCAGTGGGACGGCTCCGTCCTGGGCGAATGTCTCATAGAGGGCTGGGAAGAGCTCCCTTAGAATAGTTTCTCCTTTCATCAATAGGAGATGTGCATGCTGTCCCTGGGGCACCCCTTTACGTGGCTCCACTTGCTCGGAGAGCCGATCACGTTCGATAATTGTTACCTGCTCAAAATGATCTGACAGCACCCGTGCCGCCAATAACCCGGCCATGCTTGCACCAATCACCACGGCATGCTGGTTGCTCTGTTTTGCTTGCTTGATTTTCATAAATGGTTTCTCCTGTATTCATTGTTATACTAATAAGCTATTCTTTATTGTTGTTACTTTTAACATGTACGACCTACGGTTGTAACGCACTCTGCTATACCTGAGCTTCGTCTACCCCTATTTTACTAGGCGCCCGTCTCGAAATCGTTACGAAAAGCGTTACAAACGCGGATTCGTATAAGAGATCACCAATCGTGGGAATGTGTCCTCCTCCTTCTCTTGTGCCGATTTCTTCACTACGCACAGTGTACCTAGCAGAAGGCGCTAGCACATCCGTTGAATCACCTGTTGTCATTACCTGTCTTTGTGTGTGCTGGCAGGACTCTGTTGAGGATTTCCCCGTAGAATTACCGGGGGTGTTCAGTACCCTGGTCATCCTTACCAGAACCCACACCGCGATTTACATTGCGATGACTCGGTTGATGGTCCATCGACTAACGGCCACCTAACCTTTACAAACAGGCGCTTAGAACTCCCCATCCTTCACATAGGGCTGGCTCCACAAGATGACCTGGAGCAGCACTGACTTCAGCCAGGCCTGGTGCATCTTTTCCACCTCCTCTGCGCCGTGCCCCTTCTTGGCAAGGAATGGCTTGAGGGTGGTCGTAATGGGGTAAAGCAGGGCTGGCAGGTAGCGATAGCTCACATTGTCTACTGAGTTCACCCCATCGGTGCGATTCTTGTCACCCCGGTGATGGCGCAGCCCGATCTCGTACTGGTAATCGAGCCAGGCCTGGTCGTAGTTGGCCCTGGCCGTATCGAGAATCCACTGTCCAAAACGTTTGCGGACGGCAGCAAGGTAGGGTCCATCAGGCTGACCAGTCACCTGGTCGCTGAAAAAAGCGACCAGGAACGGATGCGAGGCGACGAAGCCATACCAGACATCGAGGATAGCCTCAACCTGATCTTTCAAGACCTCGTAGGATAGACGCAGGGACTTGCTATCTTCGTCGCTGAACAGGACCGACTGCTTGAGCCGTTCGAAGTCTTCAAGGCTCAGCGGAGAGCGCGGAACGGCACTGGTGCCGTAGGTATAGCCAGGAATGGCTGTTTGACTCATGGATGTTGCTCCTTTCTCTGAATGTTCACGCTAGGGAAGTGTTTCTTCCCTGGTGGAATGGTGATAGCCACTCCATCCACACTGAAGACGATGCGGGTCTGCATTTTTCAGCTACCGATTGCTGGTAGTGGATGCGGAGGCTCAAGCGCAGGCACGGCCCTGGTCACGCTGGTGACAGTCTCAGTGAGGCGATCAATCAGTAGCACATGGTCGTGCCTGCTGTCACTGTATCCCCCTCAGCGCTTACACCTGTACACTGACCTCATAGCCTTCTCGGGTAGGTGGTCCAGCAAAGACCTGGGCGAATTTAGCAATTTGCTCCTGATAGTAGCCACTGGCCTCGCCTGCCCTCATGTCGGCTTCCGTCTCCCACAAGGAGATCGAAACCCCCTTGCCCGTGTTGGGATCTGTCAGCAGAAATGCCCCTTTGAATCCTTGCTGCTGCTTGGACACTGGCATCACAGAGTCGCGATAGATACGGATGGTCTCCTCTATCTTCCCTGGCTGACTCTGAACCGTCACTACTCGTGCGTACATGGTTGATGTTCTCCTTTCTGCATAGTTGCAATATGGTCTAATCTATTCGAAACAATCGAATGAAACGTGCTCCGGTGAGCCCTGTATTCAGCGTCGCCCCACCGCCAGGATCACTTCGTTCTCCATGAGCAGGGTACCGGCTGGCGTCCTATACTGCCCGGCGGCCTCCGCAATTGCCCGCCAGACTTCTGCCTGCCGCTCGATAGGATACCTCGCCAGCAGAGCGTTCAGTTGTGTCGAGACCTCCTGGTGAAAGGACACGAACTCATCGGGCGAGAACCACTCGAACGTCAGAATCATGGGTTCAGTGTAAATGTGCGAAAAACGCGCCTGCCTGAGTACCTGCTTCAGCGCGTCTACATCCGCCAGGCGAAATGGCCCGGGCAGGTCTGGCAGAGGCGGTGGCACTTGAAGTTCTCGCAGCGCCACTGCCACCGGTATGTTGGCGAAAGGAACCTTTTGCGGAGGTCCCCAGACAGCGGCGGTGAACTGCCCACCGGGAACCAGGAGTTTGCGTATCTGCCCCAGGGCCGTCTGCAGATTGGGCAGGAACATCAGGCCAAACCGGCAGAGGATAGCATCGAAGCTGCTCTCCGGCAGTTCCAGTGCCTCGGCGTCCATCTCACGGAAGTCGATGTTGTCTAATCCAAGTTCCAGGACCCGCTTGCGGCCAATATCGAGCATTTGCGGGGCGATATCAGTAGCGATGACTCCTCCTGTAGGCCCGACGCGCCGGGCGGCAGTGACGGCGGGTGCGCCTATCCCTGTCGCCACGTCCAGCACCTGCTGACCCGGTCGAATGCCGACCAGATCCATCATGCGATCGCTGATCGGCTGAAGCGCCGGCTCAATGCGCTGCCACCAGTTCTTCCAGGCAGGGGCAGCCGTACTCCACTCTCGCCGTTGTCCTGCCTTGTACTGCGCAGGATCGAATAGTTGCGTACTCACGGTTTCACATCCTTTTCCTAACCCATCGCAGGAATCACACCGCGTTGGTGCATGAAGCCCAGGGTATCCCCAATTGATCCAGTCTTCCTTAGGCCAGCCAAGTTGTTGCAACAGACCCAAAGCGTCAGAGAGTCTGGCAACCTATTCGCTATCAATTCAATCTTCTCTGAAGACGATGTGAGTCTCTATTTTTCAGCTACCGATTGCTCGCCTGGATAGGCAGATGTTCTGGCTCGTTGAGGAACCCGGCAGCAGTCCACTACCGAGTTCCCCATTCAGCATGGAAGCGGACGTGAGAGAGCACTCACTGGCCTATCCCATCGCAGGAACAAGACCGAGTTGTTGCAGCATGGTCATCAGATCGTAGTAGACGTGGAGACTGACGATCTTCCCATTCCTGATCTGAATGACCTCGCAGAACCGCAGTTCAGAATACCGACCCGTCGCTGGAATATCTCCCGTGGGCAGATGCAGTGGCCCGGTGTTGGTCCCCCGACCCGTAAACTCAACGACGACCTGGTCCTCTGTGGCAAAGGCATTGGTCATCTCTACACTGCTCCCAGGGAAGCCCTCTGCGAAAAACAGCGATAACTGCTTGAGGCCGTCTGCACCAGGAAGCGTTCTACCGGAAGGAACATCGATGAGCTCGGAATCTGCTGCGAGAGCAGCCACACTCTTATCGAGCCACGCTGGGTCTGACTGGTGGCTGTTGTACAGGTCAAGTAGTGACCGAACAAAAGTCACATTATCCTGTGCTGTCATGGTAGTATTCATCCTTTCTGAATAGTTGTAATATGGTTTGATCTATACGAAACAATCCGATGAACCACTCTTGAGACGAGGGAAGCCTGGCTTTTTTCGGCACGGAATCTCCAACTGGTTTCTCTGGAACTTGCTCGTGAACGACAACACCTGCAGCAGCCTCCTATACATCTTTTGCTACATCACCGTTTTGAACGGTTCGAAATTCGATCAGGGATAGCATTAGGATCCCGGTATGCCTGATATTAACACTCATCACACCTTGACAAACCCCTCTCCATTGATTATGCTGTTCTCATGAAAGAACAGAAAGTTCAGTATAGTGAACTAACCTATACTCAGCAAGAGAACATTTCGGCGTCCGTCTCACCTGCGCCGATGGTCGAACGCGCCTTCCGCCTGCTCGATCTCTTGAGCGAAGCGGAAGAAGGCCTGACCCTTTCATACCTGGCGCGCGCGCTAAACATGAGCAAAGGCAGCATCCACGGACTACTCAAAACGTTGGAGAATAGCCAGGTAGTCGAGCAGTCCGACGACCGCCGCTACGTCCCCGGACCTCGCATCTACGACCTTGCGCAGGCCTACGTACAGCGCGCCGGTCTGCGTCACTTTGCTCTACCCGCCATGCGCCGCCTGGCAGCAAGCCTCGGTGAAACCGTATTTCTGGGCAAGATTGAGCAAAATGGCGTGCGTATCATCGAATGTATCATGGAGGAGGGCGAGCGGCCCCTGGCTCTCAATCTGCGCATTTCTGCCCCGCGAGGCACGCGCGTTCACCTGCTGGCCGGGGCGACAGGTCGCCTGGTATTCGCGAGCTGGCCAGTGGCACAACGCGAAGCCTTCTTGCACGCACATCCCTTGCCGCGCTTCACAGAGCATTCGATCGCGGCACCACAACAGTTCTTATTGATGGTAGATGAGGCTGCCCGTACAGGCATCAGCATCGACCGTGAAGAGTACCTGGCCGGCGTCAACGCGGTAGCGGCACCTGTTTATGGCGCAGGCAGGATGTTAGTTGCTTTACTCTGGATCGTTGGCTTTGCCTCGAGCTTCTCAGACGAAGCCATTGAGCGTGCATCTCAGCAGTTGCGTACCGAAGCGGAAGCAATCTCACGCTCACTAGGAGCAAGATAATCCTTTGAATACCGTCTCAGTTGGCTCTACACCTGGCCTCAACAGGGTAAGGAAAGGGGAAAACCCCAAAAATACAGCGCAAACGCGCCACAGTTGCACGCTATCTGGCCGCCAGCCGCCCCAGGAGCCATACGCCAGCACCTCTTCCCCCTCTCCATCTTTGATGGAGAGGGGGCTAGGGGGTGAGGCCCGCCTGATATGCACGAAAAATGAGCAAAAGATCGAGTTTCATGGACTCTGGTGCCCGCTAGGGCATGAATTACTGCTGGCGAAGTCTCTCCGTATCTTTGTAAGGGCGGGAGAGGAGTGGGGTGGAGCGGGGACCCTTGCGGTCGCCCTTTGGATCGCTCCCTCCCCGCTCATCATAGTAGGGGCGGAGACCCTTGCGGCAAGAAAGTCTGGGGGACTTTCCGCCCTTTGGATTCACGAGCAGTATCTGCGACAAACCTGATTGGAAAGACATTGAATTTAGTATGCGAAAGGAGGTCAACATGCGCCAGTTGATTACGCTGCATGTGAATGGCGAGCGCCGCGAAGTAGCGGTGCTGCCCCATCACACGCTCCTTGAAGTGCTGCGTGAAGATATGGGCTTAATCGGGACAAAGCATGGATGTGAACTGGGTGAATGTGGTGCCTGCACCGTACTGATCGATAGTATGCCGGTGCTTTCTTGCCTCACACTGCCGCTGGAAGTGCAGGAAAGCGAAATCACCACCATCGAAGGCCTGGAACAAAACGGCAAGTTACATCCCCTGCAGGAAACGTTCGCTGAACTGGGCGCAGCTCAGTGCGGCTACTGCACACCGGGTATGCTGCTTTCTGGCGCTGCCCTTTTGCGAGAGCATCCCCATCCCACCCGCGAGCAAATGAAAGAATACCTCGCAGGGAATCTCTGCCGTTGTACCGGTTACACAAAAATCTATGAAGCCGTTGAAGCTGCTGCTCAACGCATATCCGGTGGCGATGAACAGGCGCTTCGTCCTGCAGTGGAGGGATATCATGGCTAAAGATCAGCAACAGAAAACGCGTGCATATAAGATCATCGGTACGCCCAGGCCGAAAGTCGATGCCTACGCCAAAGTGACTGGCCGGGCATTGTTCGCCGATGATATCATGCTTCCACGCATGCTCTATGGGCGGCTGCTACGTTCGCCATATCCACATGCCCGGATACTCTCCATCGATACCAGCCGCGCACTGGCGCTGCCAGGCGTTCTCGCCGTCATCACCGGCGCAGACCTCCCACAGAAATTTGGCATTCTCCCCTCCAGCCAGGACGAGTACGCCCTTGCTATCGATAAAGTGCGCTATGTAGGCGACCCCGTGGCCGCAGTTGCCGCGCTCGACCCCGATATCCTCGATGAAGCCATCAAACTCATTGAGGTGGAGTACGAGGTTTTGCCGGCGATCATGAGTATCGAGGAGGCGCTGGCGCACCCCGAAGTAAAGATCAACGACGAGGCGCGTACCGGCAATATCCACAAGGCGGTCTCCTACGAGTTTGGCGAGATCGAGGCCGGTTTTGCCACAGCGGATTACATTCGCGAAGACTGGTTCTACTACGAAGGCAATAACCACGCGCCTATCGAGGAGCATGCCTGTGTCGCCCAATGGGAACCAAACCCCAGCGATCCAGCTGGTGGCAAACTGACGCTCTGGTCATCTACACAAACACCGCACTACGTCCACCGTGAATTGAGCAAAGTGCTGGGTCTACCCCAGTCACATATTCGTGTCATCGCTCCCAATGTGGGCGGTGGCTTTGGCGGCAAGAGCGATC
>WNFT01006987.1_pt1 | contig 11940 bp, 10 predicted proteins | sample 5400191 | NCBI WGS metagenome assembly WNFT01 (sample SAMN13153359, study PRJNA577476) | soil metagenome | isolation source: 80 cm saprolite under Madrone tree | place: USA:California | collected 2016-06-14
CTCTTGACGGCGCGCGCATCCCGCCTCCACCCTTTTATTCCGAAGCCGTTGCCATGAGTGGCGGGCATTTTCCCGATTTCGTGCATCTCGCTTCCGTGACTTACATTGACATTATTGTGTTCAACGACGCGATTCTTCCGCGGACGCTATTTCACGGGCTGGTCCACGCGCAGCAGATGGCTGCTCTCGGATTGGAGACGTACGTCGGTTTTTATCTTCGCGGTTTTCTGAAGGCTCGTTCGTGGATCAATATTCCTCTCGAAGCCCAGGCCTTCCAACTCGAAGCACGTTTTTCCATGACTCCCCCCGAAGTTTTCTCCGTGGAAGAAGAAATCGATCTCTGGGCCCGCGACAATCGTTTCTGACCGGGGAAATTCCATCTGCACGAACAATTGCCGCTCTGAATTAGGAAGCCCCGGGAACCTGTGGGGAGGCGCCCGGGGCCGTGGGGGTGATGCGAGGGAAGCTGAATTTTGTTGCTCGAATTTCTATTTAGATGACTGCGCCGCCAGCAGACAAAGTCTGCGCAGCTCTTCGTAAGTGAAAATCATCTCCTGGCCGTGGCCACATTCTTCCAGGTGACCGATTCCGGATAAACGGGAGAATCGGCGGAGTTCCGTGGGTGGGAGGCCTAGCAGTACCGCCGCCTTGTATTCTTCGACTCGATCTTGCGGGGTCATGCCCATGGGGGGAGCCAATCCTTCCATGGGGCATAGGAGCAAACGTCAATCCAAACCCGCCACGCTGTAAGTCCTTATATTTCTGCTTGTTAGAACTAGCTCTAGCAGGCGGATGCACGTTTTTGTGCAATTCCTTACACAAACGGTACAGAGAATTGGCCATGGGGAACGAGCTTTCGAACGGGGGGATTGCCGGTCAGCGGATCCAGGGGAGGGCGGACAAGTCGACGTTTCCGCCGGAAAAAATCACGCCAAGTTTTGGGGGGCTGCCGTCGGGACGATTCGAAAGATTAAGAGAAGCGACGACGCCCGGTTTGAGAAGCGGCGCGATGGCCACGGCGCTGGAAGGTTCGATGATGATTTTCATGCGTTCCCAGACGAGGCGGGCGGCGGAGATAATTTCTTCTTCGCTGACCAGGAGAATGCGGTCGACATATTTGCGGAGAATCGCGAAAGTGCGCGGGGAGAGGGATGCGCGCAAACCGTCGGCGATGGTGTCGCTGGAATCGAGCGATTGCAAAGTTCCGGTGGTGAGCGAGCGGTAGGCGTCATCGGCGCGCGCGGGCTCGCAGCCGAAGATTCGAACGGCCGTTCGAATGCCTCTGGCGCCGAGGCACGTTCCGCTCAGGAGACCTCCCCCGCTGACCGGTGCATACACGGCGTCCAGATCGCCGACTTCCTCGAGCAATTCCTTCGCGGCCGTGGCCTGGCCGGCGATGATGCTGTCGTCGTCGTAAGGATGAACGAGATGCGCGCCGGTCTCGGCTTGCACGCGGGCAGCGGTTTCCGTGCGGGAGGTGATGGTTGGCTCGCTGAATGTGACCTTGCCGCCGTATGCTACGATGGCCCGAACTTTCACTTTCGGGGCGTTTTTGGGGACGATGATGTAGGCAGGGACGCCGCGCCAGGCGGCGGCGCAGGCCACGGCGGCGCCGTGATTTCCGCTGGATGGAGTGACGATGCCGCGAGCGGCTTCTTCGTTCGAAAGGGAGAAGATGGCGTTCGTCGCGCCGCGAATCTTGAAGGATCCGGTCCGCTGCAGGTTTTCACATTTGAAGAACAGACTCGCGCCGGTGATGGAGTCCAGCGAAGAGGAAGTGAAGACCGGAGTGCGATGAATCCTCGGCGCGATGCGCGCGTGAGCGGCAAGGATGACCTCCCAACTCGGCGGCTGGTAGACGGTGTTTTCGACCTGCGGTGCTATGCTCATAAAAGAATTATGGCATGAGCCCGGCATGGAATGCCTGTACCGCAGTTCTGCATCAGGCCGAGGAGGCAGGTGCGGTTCGGCATGGAGTTGTGGGCGCAGCGATGTTGGTCATCCTAAGTTGGAGACCAAAGCGCAGAGTGTCCCACCTTTGCGAAGAACAAAAGCGCAAAGGTAGGGCACCCTCGTCTTTCAGCCTCATGATAAATTAGAGAGCTGTGATCATCGTGCGTTGTCGACGAGAAAAACTCATCAGGAATCCAGTTGGCCACCAGAGCGGCTCGACCACTCTGGACGGCGCGGCCTATGCCGTCGATAACGCTGGCAACCGCACCTCGCGGACGCCGCAGCCGACGGGTACCGCCAGCAACTACGCGTATGATCTGAACGGCCAAGTGATTACAGAGGTCAGCCCCACCACTTGGCTGAACGTCTATCTGCGCCTGAACGGCCAACTCTTTGCTCCGTACACGCTTGGCTCTCCGCGTACACAGTTCATCCATTCGGATCACCTCCGTTCCACTCGCCTGGTCACGGCTTTCGTTCCCGGCACGCCCCCCACATACTCCGTCCAGGACACGATGGATTACCTGCCCTTCGGCGAACAACTTCCGCGCGGTAGCGGCACCACTCACAAATTCACCGGCGACGAGCGCGACTCCGAAACCAACCTCGACCACACCTGGTTCCGCCAATACTCCTCCACCCTTGGCCGTTGGATGCACCCCGACCCCGCCGGCCTAGCCGCCGTCGACCCCTCCAACCCCCAATCCTGGAACCGCTACTCTTATGTCGTTAACAATTCCCTCGCCTTCGTTGACCCGCTGGGGCTCGATACTTGCTACTTGGACTACAGCAGCATCACAGTAAATGCTGTCGCAGAGTTACTCAGCGGTGGTGGCGGCGGCATGGGGCCAATGAGTCCATGTGCGGGCTTTGTTTCACGGCTTTGCGGCCCTATTCCGCCGTCCCCCAATGGCTTCACACTTGGGGTCAGGCAGAAAAGTCAGACATGGAAACAGTGCATGGAAGCAAATAAGAACACTTATAGTCTTGGAGGTGCCGTCGAGCTAACAGTTAACGTCGCAACAGGAACCAATTCGAACATTTCCGAGTCGACGAGCGTGATTACGGGCAACGGTATAACGGATACTCTGTTTGGAGATCCCACTGAGATCGCGAAGGAGAGTTGCTTTTTGGCTGCTGAAAAAGGTGCGGGAACAACACTCACCTGGGGCAGAAGAACTTCCGACATCATGGCTCTGAATCTAGCAGGGAAAGGAGGCCTTCCAAAAGCTCTCGCTTCTTCCGGCGCAAAGGGGCTATTGAAGTCAGTCGGCAAAGCGCTACACGCTGGCCTAGACGAAGCAGAGAAACTCGCGGTAGACTTGGGGCTAGCTGGCGCTGAGGCGATAGGATGTTCGATACCCGCAGGGAATGTGTTGCCATGACGAAAGACCCCACAGTTCGGGAACAGGTAAAGTCAGGCTTCAGGCGAGCCGGAGGATGGCTTCTTGGCTTGGTTTGGCTTGGCCTTGTGTATGGTGGGATCATCGAGACGTTCGGGTCGCCGAGCAACTTTTCAGAGGGCCACAATCCCGCCCCGATTCTTGGATATACCCTGCTAATTGTGGCCGCCGTGATAATGGTTGCCACGGCCGAGCACTGGAAGAGGGTGTTCCCTGGGATCATGCTCGCCGCAATACTTAACTCCCTTCTCGAACTCTCTCGCGGTCATGCCGTTAACAATCCCTCCGTACTCATTCCCCGCTCAACAGCCACAATTCACCTGCTTGTGACCACAGGAGTTACTATCCTGAGCCTCACATTCAAGAATCGCAGGTTGACTGCACTCGACCGCTTTGCGCTCTTAGCATTCGTTGTCTCATTCTTTTGGGGAGCAGTAGACCCGCGTCTTGCCTCACTTAAGCTACTTGTCGGGGGCTGCTGCGTTCTATTAGCCTGGGCCATTGACCGGCTAAAGGCTGGCCGCCTCGAGCATCCTTCGAGGACCTCGGCGACCGACTAGATGACCTGCAGCCACTAACCTCCAGCATCCAAGCGACTTGACTTTCATCTGCCCTAACCTCGCGCACAAGGCCGACCTATTGCCACTCAGTGGCTGGACAATAAATCCTGAGACGATTTTGGGCGCCCCACACGTCGGTTTTACGTGTGGGTTTTTTGACTTTTCCTCGCTCACCTCACCCCTGGGGGAACGGCATTTTGTGGGGGCTGGGTTGTCCGTTTTTTCCGGTCCTTCAGCTTATCTACGTTGCCCTTAATTGGAGGCAAGCCAAATCGGCGTTCTTTCTCCTGCTCGCAGGATTCGCGGCATTCTTTGTCTCCGGTGTCATCGGCAAATGAATCGGCTGGGACGTCTAGGGCCTGCCGGGGTGCGATTAAACGCGACTAAACCTCGCGTCGTGTGGCGGCTGGAAGATCGGTGCCTACGGCACCGGAGTGGGGGATAGACACATCACCCCTAGAAGGTGCTGCATAGCAACTCTGGTTGCGTATAGGAACAATCAAGAAATCAGCGACTTACGAAATTTAGAGCTCTGCAGAGTGCTGGAGCGGCGCTCTGCTCCATTTGGGACTTTGCTGAAATACCTATTCTTGCCCAGTATGAAAGCGCATTACCGGACTACTCTTGTGTAGCTACATTTTTGGAGTTATACTATTGGTCCATGGTTCGGTTCGAGTGGGACGAGGCCAAGGCCAAGACTAACGAACGAAAGCATGGGGTGCGTTTTGAAGATGCCATGCTTGTTTTTGCTGATCCCTACGCCCTGGTCGACCAAGATCGCATAGAGGGCGGCGAACTCCGATGGCAAACCCTCGGTTTGGTCGGGGGCATCGTACTACTCCTCGTTGCCCACACGGTTCGCAGTGAGGAACAGGACGAAATCGTTCGTATCATCTCAGCTCGAAGAGCAGTTCGGAAGGAGCGCAAACGGTATGACGAAAATCGTAAAGAAGATTCTCTCGGGTGACCGCCTCACATCTGGGCGCAAACGCCGTCTTAAAAAGCTCTCTCGGGGGCCCGACAAGGAGATCAATACTTCCGACATCCCGGAATTGACGGAGAAGTTCTGGCAAAACGCGGTCCGCAATCCCTTCTATCGACCTTTGAAGCAGCAGCTGACTCTTCGCCTTGACGCCGATGTGATCGCCTGGCTGCGACAGCAAGGCAGGGGCTATCAGACCCGAGCAAATGCCCTGCTACGGGAAGCCATGCTGGGGGATCTGGACTCGAAAGGAAGGAAGGAGAGCGGTCGGGCGCGTCCCAACACTCCACGCCATGATGCCGTTGCTCAAACGCGGCGGGCTAGCTGAGGGAGAAAGCAAGGCGGCGTGGGCAGAGCGGTACTGGTATCTTTTGGCCACTGGGGTTTGGTACTTGACCGCTTCTGATGCTCTGTTACGCTTGATATACCTCCCTTTGTTGCGAGAGCCTGCGACAGACTTTTTTCGCGCGCGGGAGGTCCAGATGAAGGCATCCGAACGCCGACAATTAGCGCGCACCAGCATCCGCACCCCGCTGCGTTTCCGGGCGTTGGGCGTAGCCGCGGACAAGACGGAACATTTTACGGAAGCGCTTAATATATCGCGGGGCGGGTTCTTTTTTGCGTCTTCGGCGCCGCTGCAAGTTGGGATGCCCCTGGAGGCGACTCTTCGAATGCCCGCAGAGGTGACAGGGAGCGCGGCGCAGGAGATGCGGTGTACGGCCCGAGTGGTGCACGTTCGAAACGAACCTTACGGTGACGGGCGGATCGGGTTCGGCGCGGAGATTGAAAAATTTGAAGCGATCCCGCCTCAAGAGCGGTGGGCGAACTAGACAGCAGTTGTTCCTGATTTTCCAGAAGAACCCAGAATAATCAGTTGGCCATATTTTTGCGGTTGAGATCCTTCGCTGCGCTCAGGATGACAATTTCGCGTACTGGGCGGAGCAGTTAGGGTCTGCCGGCTGGCACGGTGAATGTTATTTTCGCGCTGCCGACGTTTTCGAAGCGGTCGTAGGCGCGCACGGCGATGATGTGCTCTCCGGGCGGCAGGGAAGGCAGGCCCATGATGTAGTGTTCGACGAGCGCGTCGCTAACGGGTTCGTCCGGCGCGAGGAGAATCCATTCGCCACCGTCCAGGCTGTACTGCGCGCGCTCGATCGCCGTGGAAGCATCTCGCGCGGTGAAGGAGGCGGGATGGCCGCCACTCATCTTGCCGGAAGGCGGCCCAACCTTGAGGCCCTCGATCACTGGCGGAGTGTTGTCGACTTCGAAGCGTTCGCTCTCGCGCTCGGTCTTGCGCGCAACGTCGGGAGGATTCGAAGGCGCATCGGTGGCCACGATCTTCAGGTAGTAGGCGCCATCCGGCAATGTGGTTGTATCCCAGGAATAGAATTTCTGCTCGAGATTCTCCTTCAATAATTTCCACTCCTGTTCGGTTTCGCCGCGGAAGAAAACCGAGTAACGCAACTCGTCGTCGTTATCGTCGTGGGCGCTCCACAGAACGGATTGATAGCCTTTTTGCAGCGTGCCCTGCGGCGGCAGTTCGAATCGAGCGGGGGCGCTGCTCTGCGTGATGGTCACGCCAGAGATGTTCGGGGACGGCGGCTGTTTCAGCGTTACCACGGTGGGCTGATTCGTGGCGACGCTGGACTGAGACTGCGCGCGAATGCCGGGTTCCTGAAGCGCGATGCCGTCAAGGACCGGGGCGACGTTGCGCGGGAGATAGGCGAGGCTCACCCATTCGATGCCGTCGCCTGCGCGGCCATCGTGGATAATGGCTTTCCATTGAACGAATCGTGCGGACGGGGCTTCCATGGCGGCGCCGGATTTCGAGTAGGGGCCGAACCAGCGGGACCATTCCTTGCCGGGGTCTTCGGTGTTGCCGGTGCGGACAAAAAACTCGAGGCGCGACTCATTCGAACGTGCGGTATTCGAATTGGCGGAGGACTTGACGGGAGCTGAAGGCGGAGGCCCCCACCATTCGATACGGCCCCACTGCGAAAAGAGCTGCGAATCAAACGAGCGGGATTCGTAGGAGCCTTCGGCTTCGTATTCAGGACCGACGGAAAATACTTTTCCGGGATTGGCAGTGCACAAGAAAACTTTGCCGGAGGAATTGCGGGCGATGCCGGTGATCTGCGCGGAGCCTGCTTTGGCGAGATGCGCGAAGACGCCGCGGCCGTCAATGGCGAGGAGCGCGCCGCTGTTGCCGGTGCCTGCGAGGAGGCGACCGTCCGAGGCGAGGCCAAGTGCGTAGACCACGTCTTCGCGGGAAGACCAGAGCTCTTCCGGAAGGCCGTCCGGACGGATGCGATAAATGCTGCTGGAGAGAAGAGGAGGGAAAGGAGCAAACGGTTGTTGTACCAGCGGCTGGCCGGAAGTAATCACGCCTCCCATTGTAAGAGTGGTCGCGCCTTGCGGCGTAGCAATCACGACGTTGGGTGCAGCCCCGCCAGCGCGCGGCTTTTCACCAATCGCGGAGGCGTAAATGGAGCCGTCGGAGGCGACAGCAAGAGAGGTGACTTCACGCTTGGAAGTCTCGTAGAGGACGAAGCCATCGGCGGCGGTTTTTCCGGAAGCGCGAGAAATGCGAAGGATGCGGCCGCTCGGTTCGGTGCCGGCGACGAGATTGCCGTGGCCGTCGAGGGCGAGGACGCGGATGTGGGCTTCGTCGCTGGCGTAAAAGAGCTCGCCTTTGCCGTCGGGCGCAACGGCGAAGACCTGGCCCTTGTCGCCAGTGGCGACGTAAAGGGTACCGTCGGGAGCGAAGGCGAGATCCCAGATGTATTTGGTTTTGGGGTCGAAGAAGACGGATTTTTCGCCGGAAGCCGAGACGCGGTAGACCTTGCCGTCGGGAGAAGTGGCGACGTAGAGCGTGCCGTTCGAACTGAAAGCTATGGCTTGGGCGGAAAGGTCGGCGGAGTCGAATACGACGGTTGGCCTGCCGTTCGAATCGAAGCGAAACACTTTTGCGGGAGAGCCGCCGGCGGCGAAGAGCGTGCCTTTCGAATCGAGACGGAGGGACCAGAGATAGGAGGCATCGGCATCGGCGAGGAGCGTGAACCTAGGAGCGAGTTCGAGGCGGCCATCGCTGCGAACGCCGACACCATGGGCGGTGCCTTTTAAGAAATCTTCATAGGTGGATTGGCGCCAGCGGCGGGTGTGCTCGGCATGGAGAGGGATGGAAAGGAAGCAAAGTACGTTAAGGAAGTAAAGGATTCGGAACACTCTTGCTCGGCGTGAAGACATGGGCATTGAGATTCTCACCGGATTTGGAGATTGAGAGAAATGACGCCGGAGACGGGGCCTCCGAGCGGGATGGAAGATTCGCTGGCGAGCGATTCACGCAAGATCTGGACGCTGCCGGGCGTGGGACGGCCGTCGACAATGTTGATTTGAGAGAGTGGAATGTTGGGAAGCTCTTTGTCGCCCCAGAGAAGAGTGGGCGATGGCACGAAAAGACCGACGTACAGGCGATCGTTGCGGCGCTCGCGGTTCAGGAGGGCGATGAGCTGATCGAGGCCGTCGGAGCCGCTGCCTGCGCCGCCAAAGGCAAAACCGCGCGAGGCGCGATTGAGAAGATCGGCGTCACTGACGAGGACGCGGAGAGTGGTGCCGCGCGCAGCCTGGTCGGGGATGTGCACGGTTGTCTCTTCCACGCGTGCAACGCCGCGGTAGGGACGCAGGAGCACGCGGACGCGGAGAGTTTCACCGGGAGCGGCTTCGCCCCTTTCGAGCCAGGCGCTTTCGATGGTGAAAGATTTGCGGCCGGGGACGGATTCGACGCGAAGCGAGATGCGGTCGACTTTGGCCGGTTCGAAGGTGTTGATGAAGAGGCGCGTGAAAACGCTTTGCATGCTGAGAGCAATAGGAAGTCCGTCAGGGGAGAGAGAGTCGCCGGGAGCAAAGGTGTTTTCGATTTGTACGGGTGCGTGACCCTGAAGACGGATTTCGCCGGAAAGGTGGAGGGTGGTGCCTTCGCCGTAGAGAGAATTCTGCGTGAGGCCGCTGAAGGTGGTAATGGCCACGAGAAGTGGAGTGAGCTTGGGGTGATTGACGAGCTCGAAATGAAGAGTCTTTTGTTTGGGCGAGCCAGCCTCGGTGGCCACCAAGGTGAGGTCGAGCGGAACCATGGCCGGAGGCGCGCCGAGCGTTCCGGTGACAGCCGTGAGGTGGTCGCCAGTGATGGTGCCAATGGAGCCGCCGACGTTGACGATTTTGGTGGAGGCAAGGTCGGAGGAGAGTGTGGTAACCACGCGGCTGCGTGCCATGGGGAGTTGGACATTGCCGAGACTCAGGAAGGGATGGCCGCAGAGGTAGACGCGGTCCGCCTGCACCGCAGTGACGGTGCAAGCGGAGTTGATGGAGGCGTCGCCTTGAACGAGAACCATACCAGCCATGTCGCCGGCGGAGAGATGCGCGTCTTCCGGACGCGGCGGGGAGGTGCCGCCTTGCGCGGCAACCAAGCCGTACCCTTGCAGCTGATTGGCGAATTGTTGAATGGCAGCAGGTTGAAAGCCGGAGAAAACGAGGGGAGTTTCGATGGGCTCAAGAGCGGAGCCAGTAGGGAAGCCGGTGCGCGCCGAGGATTCATTGGGCAGCGAGAGCTGCTGTGCGCTGGCTTGCGAGGAACTGTTCTGGGCTGGGGGAGCAAGGACCGCTTCAATAGGCGTGACACCGGCGATCGGTTCCTTGGTGAAGACGCCGAGCTTGAGGGAGAGGGCACCGGCGAGTTTGCCGTCGAGATAGACAGGGCTGCCGCTCATTCCGGCGACGACTCCGGTATGCTCCACCTTCGGACCTTTGAGCTGGACGAGGATGATGGACTGCTTCGGGCCGAGAAAATTGTCGAGGACGCCGAGAACTTCGAGGTCGAATTTTTCAACCTGGTCGCCCGCGAAGATGGTGTAGGCATAACCCTGCATGCCGGGGCGGACCTGGCTAAGGGGAAGGATCTCGGGGGATTCCTGGGCGATGGCCATGCGGAGGCCGGGCCCGAAAAAGACGGCGAATGCGCAGAAAGCGAGAGCGAACCGAACGCGAGGGGTGAACGAATGAGGGCGGGCCGTAAGCATGAACCGGTAATCATACGCGGCGGAGTACCGGGAGGCAATTGGACGAAAAGTCTGGAAACGGTGGGAGAAAGAGGCTGGGCGTACTAGGCCCGCTTGCGACATGAAAGTTCGATGTGAAGCTGGACGTAAAGCAAGCGTGGTAGGTTTTCAGGGTGAGGCGAGGGGTGTAGACTCGCGGCAGCGGCAAGCCTCAAATGTGGAGTGGAATCAGGGAGTAACCGGGGTAGGAGAACTTGGCAGATAGCATACCTTTTGGACAATCCTTGCAAGCAAGAGGGGCGAGCGTGTTTCCGCGAAGGTGGAGAGCGTCCCGTTGCCCATCTGGTGCATGGTGGCGGGAATCGCGAGCGGGATGATCGGCGGGCACTGGGATATTTCCTGGCATCTGTCGATCTTTGTGCAGATCAAGCGTGCAGGGGAAATTGAAACCGGAGTGTTTGACGCGCGCGTGCAGTAACCCCGCCCGTGTGAACAAAGTATCTTTTGACATTCGACGCGCCAAGACTAGAATACTGCCCACTCTCCTGTAGGTTGATCGAGCCCATATCAGCCTTCCACAGGGGATATGTTCGCTTGCCGGAGCCGAAGGAAACTGTTTATTTCCCAGCTCGAGAACGCAGTCTTGAGTTTCGGATTCAAAGCCGAGGCCAAGACGGGGGATGGAACGTATGCACCGACCACTGTTGTTGTGCGCAGCTTTGATTCTTACCGCCAACGTCGCATGGGGGCAGAGTCCTCCCGCGCCAGATCAAACGGAGCAGATCCGGATACTGCTCGAGCGCGTTCAAGAGCTGGAGAAGCGCGTCGCAGACTTGGAGACGCGGCCACCGGCCGGCGGGGCTGCGGTGCTGACCGCTGCGAGTGCGCCCACGGCCACGGCGCCAAAGCAGGAGTCCACCGAGGCGCCGGTATCTCCTGCGCAAGCGCACCGACACGAATCACAAGAAACGCAGGCCACAGTTCACCAGATGGAGACGCACTATCCATCGCTGCAGATTCGGGGTTTCGGCGAGCTGAACTTTTCTGCAACTGACCAGAAGGGGACCACCAGCGGCTTCAACCTGGGGCAGCTTGATCTCCATCTCGCGTCGGCGCTTTCACAAAAAGTCAGCTACTTTGGTGAAATTACTTTTAATGCGCAGACGACGGGTTACACGGTGGAGGTCGAACGGAACATCATCCGGTACGACTACAACGACCTTTTCAAGATCTCCTTCGGGCGTTATCACACGCCGATAGGCTATTGGAACACGGCGTTTCATCACGGTTCCTGGCTGCAGACGACGATTGCCCGGCCGGAGATGGTGAGGTTCGGCGGAACGTTTATCCCCGTGCATTTTGTGGGGTTCCTGGTGGAAGGGAATATTCCATCGGGAGGAGCGGGGCTGGGCTACAGCGCCGGAGTGGGCAATGGCCGCGGATCGACCATCAGCCGTCCCGGAGATTTTGTCGATAACAATGACAACCGCGCGTGGGTGGCGAATCTCTACTCGCGTCCCGCCAAGCTTTATGGATTACAGATGGGAGTGTCTGTGTACCGGGACAAAATCAAGCCTTTGCCTGTGCCGCCGAGTGGAACGGATTTCCGCGAATGGATTACGGCCGCGCATATTGTCTACACGAAGGAAAGCCCGGAATTCCTGGCGGAATTCGCAAACGTTCATCATCAGAACATTTTTACGAATCTTGTTACCAACAGTCAGGCGTACTACGTGCAGGTGGGCTACCGGCTTCCCTGGCTCGAGAAAGCACTGAAGCCGTACTACCGATTCGAACATACCCACATGCCGCTGAGCGAACAGGTGTTGACGAATCAAGACCTGGTGCAATCGATTCTGGGAGTGCGCTACGACATCACGAACTACGCGAGTTTCAAGGGCGAATACCGGAACACGAAGCGCTTGCCGACCGAGCCGCGCGTGAATGGCGTGTTCTTCCAGACGGACTTCACGTTCTAAGCGAGCCAGACT
>WNFT01006771.1_pt1 | contig 11937 bp, 12 predicted proteins | sample 5400191 | NCBI WGS metagenome assembly WNFT01 (sample SAMN13153359, study PRJNA577476) | soil metagenome | isolation source: 80 cm saprolite under Madrone tree | place: USA:California | collected 2016-06-14
GTCGTGGGCGGCGACGACGTGAACACGCCAACGAAGAAACACAAGGGCGTGTTCTACTACTGACGCTGCGAAGGAGATGGCAGTGCGACAGGGCCGCGGTGGGGCGGCCCTGTGTCGCTTCACGGCACAATGCCCGAGGAGAGAGTCGAACTCTCACGGGGTTGCCCCCGGGGGATTTTGAGTCGCCCAATACTTGAGCCGTTTGGAGACGTTAGCCAGCCGGAGCGATGATTTTCAAGGGCTTACGAGACCCGGGCGGGCGGTTCGCGTCGGTAGGCGTCGTTTTCTACTTCATATCTACTTCATACCAGGGCAGCGCCCGCCAGTGCTAGGCGCGGTGTTATCACAGTCACGTCCGTTGCCACCATGATGTTGACCTGGATCACGGTCCGAGCCGCGACGCCCGTGCAGGTTTAAGGCGCAAAGACACGCTGCTCAGAGCAAAGCCGTCTAAAGACGGCGACGCAATGCTACGGGGCTAAAGCGGACTGATCTCCGCCATGCTCCCCGGGCCACCAGCGAATCGACCACGGGGTCGAAGCTGGTGGCCCTCATGTTTTAGGGCTCGACACAAGAGCTGTCGTTCACGTTCAAATTGTCGAAGCGTCGTTGCCAGAGACCGCTGCTGAAGAGAAACGAGTCATGACATTCATGCACAAGCTGTCCGCTCGGTTGGCGCGTATGTGGCCCTCAGGTCTCGCTTTTCTGCTGCCCCAGCTACCCCAAGTCGTCGACTCCCGTCACTTCGTAGAAGGTACCTGCCTCGCCCTCCTAGTGGCGCTGAGGCGCGCCGTGGCCTGCAAGTGGCTGTGCTTGGAATCGGGCGACCGTCGTCACCGCCGCCACATCAGTTTTCCGAGTGGCAGGCGCTTGCGTGATCGACATCTGTGCCGGGAATTCTTCGTACCGGGCACGCGGTTGGCGCTACGCATTGCGCTCCTCCAAGTCCACAAGGTCCTCTAGAAGCCGCCTGTTTTCTTGAGCTACGTGGCGAGATCGCGTAACGGATGCTCCAGCGGGTTGACGCGTCGAGTAACTCCGCCGCGGCCCCGAGCGTCAACACGTCATCGGCGGGCGCCGGGGCGACAAGCGTTGGCCCCGTGAGCTTGGCCGCGGCAACGATCCGCGCGCGCTCCAGCTCCCCGAGAAACGCCTCTACAGCGTCGGCGTCCGCCAACGCCGCCGCGCGTTCAACCAGGGGCGACGTCACTGGGCACCGAGCAGACGCGCGACGACCTGACGCTTCTTCTTGAGCGCGCTCACCGCCTCCAGCGACACGCGCCAGCGCTTGCCGTCGTAGCGACCCGGTAGATGCCCCGCTCGCAGCCAGCGCCAAATACTCTGTCGAACGCAGCCGAGCGCTCGCGCTGCCTCCATCACCGTGATCTCGTCAATGCGTGTTGCGACCATACCGCCTCCGAACGTGGACTAACAAAAGACGCCACAAGGTGACCAGGCTTGGTTCACCCTGCGGCGTCGGTACATCGGGTCGGTTTCGCCGTGGCGACCGCACCCCCGAGCCTAATAGTTGTCCCCTGCTAAGACCGTCCCATTACCAATCCGGGACACCACCTATGTATGCGATCTCGGTAGCTTGTTCAAGGGGGCCGAATGCCCGGGCCGAGAATCGACTCGGATGGGGTTGGCCCCAGCGCCTGCCCGCAACCTGCCGGGCTTGGCCACTCGGGGCGAAGGTCACCTCGATGCCTTCGGGCACCCGCCACTAACAGAGATTTCAGTCACCCGGGCGCTATCGGGGACCATGTCCGGTCGTGGCGGATTGTGATAGTCCTGGTAGCGGTCGTAGAAACGCCGCTCGGACTCCTCATCGACCGCAACCCCCACTCCCTCGGAGTCGAGATTGATAACCAAGCTCCCTTCGGGCAAATGGAGTGTCATCGGCTCACGCGCGGCGATCAGGTCGCCGAACGTCATACCCACGCGGTAGCCTCTTGGCGTTCTAACGTGCGTGCTCGTGCTGCCCATGCTCCAAATGTGACTCGAATCCGACCAGGAACTCGCAAACGTAAGGCGGCCGTCCCCGACGTTCACGAGCTTTGCACGCCACCGGGTCGAGACTTCCCCCGTGAACACCGTGTCCTTGACGTGTCGGAAGACCTTGTTCACGGTATCGAGCTTTGAGCAAAGAGCGATTGGTCCTAGCCGTCCCTTACCGATAACGAGTGGAGCCTTCTGCGCGGCGAGCGAGTGCGCCGGGCACAGCGCGCTGGCGGCAAGTAGCCATCCTAATGACCGCATACCAACCTCCAGTGCCCGAGGGGGGAATCGAACCCCCATGGGGTTGCCCCCACCGGATTTTGAGTCCGGCGCGTCTGCCAGTTCCGCCACCCGGGCCTACCCACTTCTATTGCATGTTTACTGCATGTTTTCGCCCGATGATTCAGTAACGGCTTGAAATCGCAAGGGGTTTTGAGTCCCCTGCGTCTGCCATTCCGCCACTCGGGCGCTGATGCTACGGCTTCGGGGGAGCGACCCGCTCGACGTCTCGCTGTTTCGCGAGCATGCGCTCCGCGAAATCCAGCCGCTCCTCGACGTCGGCCAGTCGTCGCTGCATATCCTCGAGCGAGTCGAGTCGCGTCTGAACGTCGTCACTGCCGCCCACCCGTTTCTGCAGCTCTTCCACCGCCCGCGCCAGGTCGCGCCGCCCCCTCGGCCCGCCCTGCCGATCGGGCGGTCCCAACCGCCCGCCGAGCGCTTTGCCGATCGAGATGGCCAACATGATGAACGCCACGCCGACGGCCCACTCCGGGATACCGAACATGCTCCCCCTCCCGTGAGCCCCTAACTTAGCCGCCCGACTGCGCGGGGGGGACCCTCGACCGTCCGCCGGCGGATCGGCATCTGAAATGTGCTCCCTGTGTCGGATGTCACAGTCTCGATCCGCCGGGAGCCGACATGATATGGCACGCGCGACCACCCGGTGCGCGGATTCGTCAGTCGACCGTGGCACGGAGAGCGCGAGTATGCCGCATGTGCAATACTGGGCCCGAGTGCGGGCCGGGATGGACTGCCCGTTGCGTCGCGGCGCATGGTACCGCGTAGTGGAGCTCACCCCCGAAGAAACCGTTCTGGAAGTCAACAGCCGGCTGCTGCGGATCCCGCGTAAGTTCCTGCAGATCCTGCCGCTTCGCCCCCCAATGTGGTCGCTCGTTCGCCGCAGGCCCGACGACGCGCCCCCCGCCGCCGCGGAGGACGGGAAGTACGCCGTCTGCCCGAGCTGCTGCGAGCGCAGTCCCTTGATCGACTCCGCGCCCACCTTGCGCTGCCGCCGCTGCGGCGCCGTGTACGCGGTCGCCTGGTCCGATTCGCCGTGGCGTGCCTTCGAAGTGCTGCCGGGTCGGCCGGTACCCGGAGCGCTGGCGCGCGCCCGCGCGGTCGCGCTGCGCGCGCTCGCCACGGCGTTCGGCCTGCGGCCGTGAAGGACAAAAAGGTAAAGACGCTTCGCAGCAACTCGCGGTAACGCCCCCAGTTTGACCGAAAATTCCGTGGTTGCCGACGCGCCACGCTGCTGTCGTGCGCGTGCCGCAACCGGGTGCGTGCACAATGCGCATTTGCGCACCCGCCTCCCCAGGTATGCCTCTTGCCCCGACGGCGGCGGGTCCTGGCGTTCGCTTCCAGTCGGAGGGGCCCGCCACGTCATCGTAGTCGGCAACCACTCTTCAGGGAAAGCGAGGCAAGCATGTGTACCGGAACACTCCGGAAAGCGGCAGCTCTGCTCGGGGCGCTCTTTCTGGCCGGGGCGTGTACCGACGGATCGTCGAATGCACCCATCACGTCGCCGTCGTTCGCCGCATCGTCGTCGTCGTTGCCGCACATCAACAACACCACCCTTCCGATCCCGGTCTCCATCTCCGCCGACTTCTCGGCGTACGACTGCAGCAACAATCCGGGACCACAGATCACCTTCTCGGGGGGCTCGTTCCTCGGCGGGTACGGTATCGAGATGACCTTCACCAATAACATGATCGGCACCCACAGCTACACCGACGGTCACACCGTCGGCCTGACGGTCATGCCCGCCAATGAACAGATCGTGATTCCGAAGCAGCCCGTCCTGGGCGGCGCGGGCGGCAATCCGTTCATCTGGGTGCAGTTCGTCGGCGCGAACGGTGCCGCGTTGAGCGACGAGATCTTCGTCGGCCGCTGCGTCCAGGGAGCGGGCTGGCACGTGACCCAATCGGCCGTCACGACCGCTTCGGCGTACGCGACGTTCACCGTGGAGAATTGCACGAACAGCCCCGGGCCCTACATCAGCTTCACCAGCGGGGTGACCATGGCGGGCATGTCCGCTCGGATCATCTTCCGCAACAATGACAACCCGGTGGGCGGGCCGCACAACGCGGACGTGACGCGCAGCGTCGCCGTCATCCCGGCGGGCCTGAACTTGACCTTCCCGAAACAACCGGTACTCGGCGGGGTCGGCGGCAATCCCTGGATCTTCGCCGGCTTCACCGACGCCGACGGGACCGAGCTGGGTCAGCCGACGCTGTTGGGCCGCTGCGAGCAGTTGAGCAAGGCGCTGAGCTGAGCGGCATATTCGACCTGTACACGAGGGCAGCCGGGCGGTCACCCCCCGACTGCCCTCGACGCGCTCGCTAGCGCCGCGGCCGCTTCCGCGGTCCGCCCTGCGGTCCGAGCCCCTGGCGCCGCTGCTCGCGGCGGTGGCGCACGAGCTCCGCGACGCGCTCCTGAAACTGACGGCGCTCCTCTTGGTACCGCGCGTGCTGTACCGGCGTGAGATAGCTCTGCATCTCACGAGCCTCGTCGTGATTCGCCTGCTGTAGCTTTTGCTGGTTGTCCTGGCGCTCGTTGACGAGCTGGCGTACGCGGTCCTGGTTGGGCGTGCCCAACGCCAGCTCGGCGTTCAGCGCTTGATTGACCTGCCGCTGTCGCGCCCGGATCGGCTGCCGCTGCTCTTCGAAGCGCTGCTCGGTCGCCTGCAGCTTCGCGGTCTGGTCGTCGCTCAGCCCCAGCGTCGAGCGCACGTGCTCGTTCCAGCGCTGCCGGATCTGCTTCCGGAGCTGCTGCGCCTCGGCGCCGTTCGGAGGCGGCGCCCCGCCGGTGTCCTCGGGCTCCTGCGCGACGAGCGGCAGGGTCGTCGCGAGCATCAAGATCCACACGAGCGACTTCATTAACCCCCCAGCGACTCGAGCAAAGCGCGCAGCTGGGGCGCGCTCAAGTCCTCAAGGCCCACATCCTGCGCGGACACCGCTTGCGCCTCGCTACCCGGCTGGCCCAGGGCTTCCAGCACGACCCGAAGCTCCTCTCCCGAAAGCTCGCTCAGCTCCCCGCCTGCAGATGCTGATGGCAGGGGCGTCGTGAGCGGCGAGGTGCGCACATTGAGCGCCACGACTCCCCCGCCCACGACGATCACGAGCATCGCCGCGATCCGCAGCCACGCGGGCCGGATCCATCCCAATACGCGGATCTCGGCGCGCGGCTCGGTCCGCAAGCGTGCCACCACCGCCTGCGCCGCGCCCTCGACGTCGAGCCGCTCCGCCGCGCGAGCCCCCAGGCGCCGCGCCACCTCCTGCAACTTGTCGTCCTGCAACGGGGCGTCCTCGTTCATTTCACGAACTCCTTCAATCGCTTGACGGCATGGTGATAGTGCACTCGCGCCGCGCCGGGGGTCGTCCCGAGCGCGGCCGCGATTTCCTCGTATTCGAGTCCCTGCTGTGCCCGCAACAGGAACACTTCGCGCTGCATGCGGGTCAGTCGCTCGAGCCCCGCCGCCAGCCGCTGCTCGGCTTCGCCGGCCACCGCGCGCTCATGCGGGTCGCCCTCCGTGTCCCGCAGGTCCTCGCCCAGCGGCACGACGCGCGCGCGCCGCGAGCGCCGGTGCGCGTCCTTCAATACGTTGCCGCCGATCGTCATCAGCCAGGTACGAAACTGACACTGGCCGCGGAACCGCCCGAGCGCGCGAAACGCGCGGATGAACGTTTCCTGCACCAAGTCGTCCACATCTGCCGCGAGGGCGCCCGCTCCCGCGAGGAAGCGGGCGAGCGGGCGCGCGTGACGGCGGACCAGTTCGGCCGCCGCCGGCTCGTCGCCACTGTGCCAGGCGGCGATCAGCGCCGCATCGGTCGGAACCGCGGCGACGGGCTCGGCGGGAGGCATGCTCGGTACGGTGGACGTTGGAGTTCCGAACAAATTAAGGGCGGCAGGGGCGGCCATGGGCGGCAACAGGCGGCAGCGGAGCACCCGTGCCGCCCTTGCCGCCTGCTGCCGCCCTGTGCCGTCTTGCCGCCCTTGAAATCCTCGGTGCCCGCCTCTAGCTTCGATATTCGAACAACCGTTCGAACCCATGCGCCCCTACGACGAGCGGCTCGATCATTTTCTTTCCCGGGCGGCGAAGGTCTTCGCCGACCAGGGGTACCATTCCACCACGATGCGCGATCTGGCCGCGGCGACCGACATGTCGCTCGCGGGGATGTACTACTACGTGCGCGGCAAGGAAGAGCTGCTCTTCCGGATCCAGGAGCGCTGCTTCATGCGCGTCCTGGCGGGCGCGCAGCGCGCGCTCGCCGCGCTGGAAGGGGGCGACGCCGACCCGGGGGAGCGCCTGCACGCGTTCATCCGTCACCACGTGACGTTCTTCGCCGCCCACATGGCGGAGATGAAAGTGCTGTCGCACGAAGCGAATTCCCTCACCGGCGAGCGGCAGCGAAAGGTCAACGCGATCAAGCGGCGGTACGTGGACTTGCTCGAGGGGCTGCTCAAGGACGTGGCCCCGGAGGAGCCGGCGGTGGAGCGCAGCGCCGCCAGCTACATGCTGTTCGGCATGATGAATTGGATCTATAACTGGTACGACCCCGCGGGCGCGATCGACCCCGACCGCCTGGCGGAGCTCATCGCGCGCACCTTCATCGGCGGCTTTGCCGAGGCGCGTTCCACGGTTCACGGAGGCTGATGGCTCATGGCTACGATGACGGAACCCAAGGCCGAGCAGAAGACGCTCGTGCACTACATGGTCGAAAGCGGCGTCGCGATCCTCGAGCTCGACGACCCCCCGGCCAACACGTACACCCACGAAATGATGCGCCAGCTCGACGACGCGATCCTCAGGGCGCGCTTCGACGACGCGGCGCACGTGATCGTGCTGCGGGGCCACGGCGACAAGTTCTTCTCCGCCGGTGCGAATATCAGCATGCTCAACAGCGTGACCCCGCGCTTCAAGTACTTCTTCTGCCTGCACGCGAACGAGACCCTCAACCGGCTCGAGCACACCCCCAAGCTCACGATCGCCGCCCTCAACGGGCACACCGTGGGTGGCGGGCTCGAGATCGCCATGGCGTGCGACATCCGTCTCGCCAAAGAGAATGCCGGCAAGATCGGCCTCCCCGAAGTGAACCTCGGCGTGCTGCCCGGCACCGGCGGCACGCAACGCCTGGCGCGCATCGTCGGCAAGCCGCGGGCCATCGAGATGATGGTGAAGGGTGAGACCTTCTCCTTCGACAAGGCGAAGGAGCTCGGGCTCGTCAACGAGGTGTTCGCCGCCGACGATTTCTGGGACCAGGTGATGCTGTACGCCAAGCAGTTCACGCCCCCCCACAAGGCGTCCAAGGCGGTGGGGCTGATCAAACGGTCCGTCCAGTCCGGTGCGGAGGTGCCGTTCGAGTCGGGGCTGACGCTCGAGCGTGAGCTGCAGCAGCAGCTGTTCCAATCCGAGGACGCGAAAGAAGGCATCGCGGCGTACGTCGAGAAGCGGGTGGCGGAGTTCAAGGGCCGGTGAAGACCGACCTGTTGATCGGGAACGAGTGGCGCAGCGCCGCCACGCGCTACTGTCTCACCAATCCGGCCACCGAGGAGCCGCTGGCCGAAGTCGCCGAGGCGGGTGAGGGGGAAATCGACGCGGCAGTACAGGCGGCGCGCGCCTGCTGCGACTCCAAGGAATGGCGCGAGCTGCCGGCGCGCAAGCGGGGCCAGCTGTTGTATCGCATCGCGGAGCTCTTGGAGCAGCGCTCCCCCGAAATCGCGGAAGTCGAGACGAAGAACAACGGCAAGCCGCTGTTCGAGTCCAAGATCGACGTCGCGATGGCCGTCGAAACGTTCCGCTACTACGCCGGGTGGGCCGACAAGCTCACGGGCGACACGCTGCCCGTGAGCGGCAATTTCTTCACGTATACGCTGCGCGAGCCGGTGGGCGTGGTGGGGGCGATCGTGCCGTGGAACTTCCCGCTGAACCTCGCCTCGTGGAAAGTAGCTCCGGCGCTCGCGGCCGGGTGCACGGTGGTGTTGAAGCCGGCGCACGAGACGCCGCTCACCGCCCTGCTGCTCGGCGAGATCGCGGTCGCCGCGGGGCTGCCGTCCGGCGCGCTCAACGTGGTGCCGGGCCCCGGCGCGACTGCCGGCGCCGCGTTGGTGCGTCACCGCCTCGTCGACAAGATCGCCTTCACCGGGTCGACGGAAGTCGGTCAGTGGATCATGCGCGAGGCCGCGGGGACCGTGAAGCGCGTCACGCTCGAGCTGGGCGGCAAGAGTCCCAACATCATCTTTGCCGATGCCGATCTCCCGGCGGCCGTGCGCGGCGCCCAGAACGGGATCTTTTATGGAAAGGGTGAGGTCTGCGCGGCGGGATCGCGGTTGCTCGTGGAGCGGGCGGTGCACGATCAGGTCGTCGAGCAGCTCGCCGAGCGCGCCAAAAAGCTCACCCCCGGCGATCCGTTCGATAAGAACACCCGGCTGGGGGCGATCGTGTCGAAGCGGCAGCAGGAAACGGTCCTGTCCTACATCGCGGCGGGGGAGAAAGAGGGCGCCCGACTCGTGGCCGGCGGCAAACCGGCGAAGGTGAATGGGAAGGGCTACTACGTCGAGGCGACCGTATTCGACGGCGCGAAGCCGGGCATGAAGATCGTGGACGAGGAGATCTTCGGTCCGGTGCTCTCGGTGCTGACGTTCGAGAACGAGGCCGAGGGCATCCAGCTCGCCAACCGCTCGATGTACGGACTGGCCGCGGGGATCTGGACGAAGGACGTCCAAAGGGCGCATCGCGTGGCGCGCGCCATCAAGGCCGGGACCGTCTGGGTGAATACGTACAACTTCTATGATCCGGCGGCACCGTTCGGCGGCTACAAGTTCTCGGGATTCGGGCGGGACTTGGGTCGGGAAGCGCTCGATAACTATACGGAGACGAAGACGGTATGGATTGGACTGTGAGGGCGGTAAAGGACGGTAGAGGGCGGTAGAGGGCGGTATGGTCGATCGCGAGGCATACATCTGCGCGGCACTGCGCACTCCCGTCGGAAAACACGGGGGGGCGCTGGCGGGCGTGCGCGCTGATGACTTGGCCGCCATCCCCATCAAGGCCGTCGTGGAGCGCAGCGGAGTGGATCCGCTCGTGATCGACGACGTGATCCTCGGCTGCACCAATCAGGCCGGCGAAGACAACCGCAACGTGGCGCGCATGGCCCTGCTCCTCGCGGGCCTCCCGGTGGAGGTCCCGGGCCAGACGGTGAACCGGTTGTGCGGCTCGGGCGTCCAGGCGGTGGCGAGCGCCGCTCAGGCGATCAAAGCGGACGAGGGAGCGGTGTTCATCGCGGGCGGCGTGGAGAACATGACGCGCGCGCCCTACGTAACGCTCAAAACGGGCGAGGCGTGGAGCCGCCGGGCCCCCGAGACCGCGGACACGACCGTTGGATGGCGCTTCACGAATCCCCGGCTCAAGCAGGATTGGACGATTTCGCTCGGCGAGACGGCCGAGGTGGTGGCTCAGCGCTATAAGATCACGCGCGCCGAGCAGGATGCCTTCGCCGTCGAAAGCCAGCGCCGGGCCGACGCGGCGCTCAAGGCGTGCGTGTTCACCGATGAGCTCGTTGCGGTCCCGCTGCCCGACGGTACCACGTTCGCGAAGGACGAATACCCGCGGGCCGGTACCACGCTCGAGAGTGTGGCGAAGCTGAAGCCCGCCTTCAGGTCGGATGGCACGGTGACCGCGGCGAGCTCGAGTGGGATCAACGATGGAGCGGCGGCACTGCTCATCATGGGGCGGTCGAAGGCGGTGGAGGGCGGTGGAGGGCGGTGGCAACCTCTGGCCCGCGTGGTGGCGACGGCGGTGGCTGGAGTCGATCCGAGCTGCATGGGGTTGGGGCCGATCCCAGGTGAACATCTACGGTGGGGCGATCGCGCTGGGCCACCCGCTGGGCGCCACGGGTGCGAGGCTCTTGACCACTCTGGTACACGCCTTACGCCGTACGCAGTCCCGTTACGGGCTATGTGCCATGTGCATCGGTGTGGGCCAGGGGATCGCGATGATCGTGGAGCGGGCCTGATGGCGGCGTACGAGCGCGTGCTGGTGGAAATCGCGGGGGGCATCGGGACGGTGACACTCAACCGGCCGGAGAAGCTCAACGCGCTGGACCGCGCGCTGTGCGACGAGCTGCGGGAAGCCCTCGTGTTGCTCACGAACAGCGACGCCGTGCGCGTCATCGTGGTCACGGGCGCCGGCCGCGCCTTCTGCGCCGGCGCCGACCTCGGTGTACTCGAGGCGGACGGGTCGGCGCTCGTGGCGGCGGGCAAAGATGTGGCGCTCGCCCTGCGGGCGGCGCCGCAGCCGGTGCTCGCCCAAGTCAACGGCCCGGCCGCCGGAGGCGGGGCGAATCTGGCGCTCGCCTGCGACTATCGGATCGCGTCGGACCAGGCCTCGATCGGCCAGGTATTCCATAAACTCGGCCTGGTACCGGACTGGGGCGGCAGCTTCTTCTTGCCGCGGCTGGTCGGCACTTCGCGGGCGCTCGAGTTGGTGTGGAGCGCGCGCATGGTGCCGGCGGGCGAGGCGCTGGCCCTGGGGCTGTTCGATGACGTGGTCCCGCACGCCGACCTGTCGGCTGCCGCCCGTTCCCTCGCCCAGCAATGGGCTGGTCAGCCGCCCGGCGCGGTCCGGCGGGCCAAGGAAGCGGTGTATCGCAGCGAGGCAAGCTCGCTCGCCGCCATGCTCGATCTCGAGATCGTTCACCAGAACGAGCTGTTCGCCACTCCCGAGGCGCGCCAGCGCATCGCGGGGGCTTTACCCGCCAAGAGGAGCCACTGATGGTCCGCAAGCTCAATAACTTCGACGAGTGGATCGACTACTTCCGCTACTGGCAGGATTCGATCGGCCTGCCCCAGGGCGAGATCCGCAAATTCAAGTTCGAGGCGAAGTTCGGGGAGCAGGAGGTGCCGCACATCGAGTTCGGCCATTACAAAGGCCAGCGCAAATGGCCGACCGTGATGCACATCCCCGACCAGCGGATTAGGGACGCGCTCCTGAACCTGATCGTGTACCAGGGCGACACGGAGTTCGCCTCGGTGGAGCAGCAGCGCAACCTGCTCACGCACGCCCCGTCGGACTACGATCTGCTCGCGCTGATGCGGGTGATGACCGAGGAAATGCGCCACGGCTGGCAGATGTCGTACCTCCTGTGCAGCCATTTCGGCGACGAGGGGAAGCGCGAGGCGGCGAAGCTGCTCGAGCGCCGGGCCGACGAGGGGGAGCGGCTGCTCGGGTCGTTCAACGAGCTGGTGGACAACTGGCTCGACTTCTTCACCTACACGCAGTTCATCGATCGCGACGGCAAGTTCCAGCTCACCATGCTGTCGGTGTCGGCGTTCGACCCCCTGTCACGCTCGATGAACCCGATGCTCAAGGAAGAGTCCTTCCACCTCGGCACCGGCAACAACGGGCTGCTGCGAATCGTGAAGGCCGGCAAGATGCCGCCCGAGGTGATCCAGCGATTCTTCTACAAGTGGATCCCCACCGCGTTCGATCTGTTCGGCACGGACAACTCGTCATCGGCGCACTGGGCCTACGTGTGGGGCCTGAAGGGTCGCTACGACGAGCGGGACCACCAGACCGAGCCCGATAAAGCGAAGCTCAACGAGCTCAGCCGCGACCTGTACCGCCAGGAGATCACCAGGCTGGTGGAGCGGCTGAACATGTTC
>WNFT01007885.1_pt1 | contig 11937 bp, 6 predicted proteins | sample 5400191 | NCBI WGS metagenome assembly WNFT01 (sample SAMN13153359, study PRJNA577476) | soil metagenome | isolation source: 80 cm saprolite under Madrone tree | place: USA:California | collected 2016-06-14
CATGAAGGCCCTGCAGGACGAGGATTCCGACATCATTGTGGCGGGCGGCGTCTTTGCCCCCGGGCCGGCCAACAACACGCTATTTGCCCAGTTCAGAGGACTCACAGCGCGAGAGAGTCGTCCTTTTGACGCTTCCGCGGATGGGGTCGTCTTCGGCGACGGAGCAGGGGTGGTAATACTGAAGCGATTGCCTGATGCTCTCGCCGAAGGAGATCGCATCCTGGCCGTTATTCGGGGCGTGGGTTTGTCCAGCGATGGCCGCAGCCCTTCCATCAACGTGCCGCAAGTGAAGGGGCAGGGCCACGCGATTCGAAGCGCTTACCAAAACTCCTTTATCGATGTGAACACCGTCCAATATGTCGAGGCGCACGCCACCGCCACTCTAGTGGGGGACGCGGTTGAGTTTAGTGCCTTGAAAGAAGTGATGAAGAGGGCCCCGGCCACACCACCCATTGAATTGGGGAGTGTCAAGGCCCTGGTTGGACACACGGGCTGGGCGGCGGGCATGGCATCGGTCATTAAGATATGCAAGGCGTTCCAAGCGAGGGTCATTCCCAAGCAATATAATTACGTCGAACCCAGTCAGGAGATCGATCTGGCTCATTCGCAATTTACGATTACAAGAGTCTCTCATCCCTGGCCCGATAACATCGGCTCCTGTCCGCGACGAGCAGCGATCAATGGCTTTGGTTTCGGAGGAACCAATGCTCATTTGATTCTAGAGGACTTTGATGACGCTTATCATCGGAACCTCTGCAGCCATCTGAAACCCAAGAAGAAGGTCCCCGCGCGCTTGGCGGTAGTAGGTATCGGTGGTCTGTTTCCGGGCGCTGAGGGATCGGTAGCGGTCGACCCATCTCCACAGTTGCGATTCAGACGGGAATCATTCCGTTTGCCGGCCAAAAAAATGCTTCTCCCGGACGTGACGGAGCACATGGATGCCAGCCAGTATTTGGCAGCTTTGGTTGCCGAAACGACCTTCTCGACCATGCCCAACGACTGGATACGATTCAAGGGTGTTACGGGAGTGGTGCTTGGCCTCGAATCCAAAACCGAACGCGGGGCGCGGGCTAACGAACGCATTTTTGCTGATCGGTTATGTCGAAAATTCTCCCAGCACAACGGAAACGGCAGAGTCTCAAAGGCCGACCTGAATCGCATTCTGACTAAACTGATCGAGTGTATTCGGACTCGCAATATTCCTTCCGGCCCGTACACGCTGCCGGGATTGATGCCCAACGTGACTGCCGGCAGGATTACTAACATGTTCGACCTGAATGGGCCGAACATTGTGATCGACATGGGGCGCAACTCATTGCTTCAGTCTCTCTTCATCGCCCGACAGCTTCTAAGTCACAGCGACTGCAAAATAGTTCTGGCCGGAGGAATCAACGCAAGTAATGGAGGCGACGAGCGCGAAGCGGAGGCCGCCTTCATTCTGGCTCTCACCACACTGGAAACCGCACGCGAGGAAGGCTTGCCGGTGCTGAGCGAGATGAGCCTGTTGGAGTCGAGTGAAGTTGACCATTTCCAGCAGGAAATATCCGAGATAAGTCCGAACCTCAATTACAGAGGAGCTCGGGGAGCACCAGAGATATTGAGAGCCGTTCATCAGGCTCGCGAGCAGAATACAACTTGCGGCTTCGGAATCTGGGAGAACGCTTCCGTGGCAAGGAGGAAACTGGTCTTTGCGCCGCCACTCTTGTCCGAGGAATCACCTTCCAACGAACTCAAACCGCAGATCGATTCTTCAAGCACTTACGCATACGTTCAAGGTACGCCGATACGTTCCTATACACCACAACTTACCGCGGCGAAGGCGGACAGCGTCGCGAAGATCCTAAAAGACCAGAGGATCTTGTTTCTGACCGACCAGCCCGATCATTGGTTGGCCCTCGAAAGGTCGGGTGCTCTCGCAGCCCTTGAATACACGGTCTTATGCCCGCGTGGCGCCCATCTGGCGAAATCTGTATCTATTGATTTGAGGTCTGAAGGAACCCTCCAGGATTCCTTGAGGGATCTAGCCGGCGTCGAATTCGATACGGTGATCGCCTTAAAGACTCTGGAAGACCACGCTAAACAAACACTCCTCATAGGCGACTTAGAAAGCGAGCTCACTTGGATCGATTCGTTATTCGCCGTATGCCGCCACTGTTACGAGAGAATCCAGAGTAAGAACATCCCAGTCATTGCTCTCTGTCTTAGTGCCTTTAAGGACGGCGAGCTCGATCCCTATACAGGTTTGGCGGCGGGATTCATGAAATCCCTTTCGCGAGAGTTAGCCGGCCCTGTCTGCCGACTCATCAACACGGATGAGGTCAATTTGTATAAGGCCTTGCGACAGGTGGAAATCGAGCTAGGACAGCCGGGAGGCGAAGTCGAAGTCTGTTACAAACAAGGCACGCGAAACACGTTCACGCTGGCGCCTGTCGTGAACCTGGCCAGGGATGACCAGCCTTACCTAAATGCGGACTCGGTGGTAATCGCCAGTGGCGGAGGACGGGGAGTGACATCGGTGCTGGTTGAAGAGTTACTGAGAAAATTCGGCTGTACCGTAATTGCTCTGGGCCGAACCGATCCTTGCTCGAACTATTGCAGGCGATTTCAGGAAAATACGAATATCAAAGCGTTGACATCACCAGCGAAGAGGCCATCGACCAGGTTGTCGAGGGTGTGTATAGAAAGCATGGCCGGGTCGATCTGGTTCTGCACGGCGCTGGCATTCAGGTTTCCACGGCACTCACCAAGAAATCTCTGTCTGACTTTCGCAGAATTATTACCACCAAGTTGGGTGGACTTAGCAATCTCTACAAGGCCTGCGAAAAGTACCACAAGGGGAAACGAATTCATTTCCATATCCTTACTTCGGTATTCAGCTACATGGGAAACGATGGCCAACCGGATTACGGGGCAGCCAACGAGGGGATGAATCGCATTGCTGCTTGCATGAACTCTCCCGAAAGCAGGACTTACTGGTCGAGCATGGCGTGGCTGGGCTGGGCAGGAATTGGCATGACCCGCGACTCGGAGTTTGCCGCTTTGGCAGCGGCTCGAAGGCTAAGAGGGGTGACGAAAGAAGAAGGCCAGCAGATATTCTCCGCCCTGATGAAGGGCACGCCTACGACTCCCATTAATGTGCTCCTGGCGGACGGCGAAATCGATTACTACAAAGTGGCGATTCAGTCGTCTCCGGCAGCGGCGCCCTTTAAGCCTGGACCGGCAAACATCAAGCAAGACTTTCATGTGATGGAACGGGAAATCTCGATCGCAACCGCTCCCTATTTGCTTAATCATCTCGTCGATGGGGTGCCAACTCTACCCGGCGCTTTTGTTATTGCCCTTTTTGGCGAGGCAGCGCAGGAGCTTCGGCCGGCCCTCAAGATTATCTCCTTTGAGGAAGCGAGTTTTCTGAGATTCATCAAAGTGTATGAGAGCCGCAAGACGCTAATTCGTGTTGAGGCGAGGATTGCCTCTGAGGATGATCAGCAGACCGTGGTACGCGTACGCATTCTGTCGGATTTTGTCCATCGCAGTGGAGTCACTCTGCAAAAGGACGTGCTCCAACATGAGATTCTGGTGAGAATGTCCGCCACTCCTTCGCCGGTCCCCACGCGTCTCGACGTGAATGGACTCGAAGGGCGGCGCACGGTTGATCCGTACATGATGGAGGGATCCCCTGTCCGTCTGAGCGGGCCGTTTGACGCCATGAAGAACATCATAATTGGAGGAGATCACCGGAGGGCCGACTTCGCGATAACCGATTTCAACCGTAGTGCAGAACACCAGGCGGTTCTGTCCAAAGTTGTCCTAATGGATTCGCTATGGAGATTTGGCGTGATTCAAATTGCGCTTGACAACTCTTTGCCGGTTTTCGTCCCAGAGGCGTGCGATGTGATGAAGATATATTTCGACTTTGCTGACTTCGACATCTCGAAGCTGGTCGGCACCTTGACGTTTACCGGCGCAAATCCACGGGCGGATGGGGAAAGGCTTCACATGGGCCCGGTGAAGGCGATAGACGCTAACGGAAATGCGCTGCTGGTCGTCGAACGCGGAATCTGCCGAAGATTCGGAGAGGTAAGAAATGGCCATGCACTATGACTCAAGACCGAGTTCGGCGCTCAACTGGGGCTGCCGGGTGGCCTTACTGGAATCGCGCGAATTGCGGAGCGTAGAATCCGCACGTTACTTATCCAATCGCGAGATCGCAAAGTACATCGTTCTCCCGAGCCAAAGTCGAAGAAGCGCATGGCTGGCCGGCCGGCTGGCGGCCAAGTACCTCTTCTTGAATCGGCTGGAAATGTCGGCAGAAACAAACCGGCAATGGGTTCCCACACTGGTGAAGCTTTCTTCACAGGCTCTGGGCGCCTATTCACCGTGGATGTATCAGCAAGTTGAGGTGCTGCCGAGTGAGAGCACATCGAGCCACCCGAAAATTGTCTGGTGCGGAAAGGATCGCCGAGAAAGTGTTTCCTTGTCGCACGCGGGCGGCGCGTCCTGTGCGTGCATAGGAATCGGAAGCCCCACCGCTGTCGACATCGAAACTGCGGTTCCCAGGATCGATGCATTTTACAGAAACACCTTTACCCGGGCGGAGAGAGATTGGGTCGCTCGTGGAGCTGAAGGGGAGTCAATCAGGTCGGATTGGTTGTACACGCTCTTGTGGACCTTGAAGGAATCCGCGTTGAAATTGGGATGGGTGAATCCGGCAAGCGTTTGGGATCTTCCCAGAATCGAGATCGATGGCTTGCCGGGCCTTAACCATATTGGTCAGTTTTGGTATAGCCGCAAGATGGATAATGAGTTTGTGGTGTCCACGGCAAGGGTCAGAGAACATTGTCGTGCGATGCAGACACAGGTTGCGTTTACCGGCACACGCAACTTGATTCTGACAGTGATGAATCTTTGAGTGGAGTAACAAATTGAGTACAGCCAAAGTAGTCCCTACCATTACGGATCTTAGCGATGGCGTTCGTGAAATCTTTGCGCGGGTCACGCGCTATCCGCTTGAGGTGTTGGATCTATCGTCCGGCCTGGAAGAAGATCTGGGAATTGATTCGGTGAAGCTGGGCGAAGTATTTGCCGTGTTGCGCGACGAGTACAGTCTGCCGGAGAAACTCGATCTGCCCCGAGAAAAACTGAAGACCATAGGCGGCATTTCAGGGGCGCTACACGACTACTTGCGCGGAGCCGTCGTCGCTCCGGCCGAGCAAGGTGGCGCTCAAAATCAGACAGCAGAAGAACTGGCCAACCGTCGGACCGTTAATGGGAACGGCTTTGAAGACGTATCGGCGGTGCAAGCCAGTGTCCGTGAAATCTTTGCGCAGGTGACGCGCTATCCGCTGGAGGTGTTGGACCTGTCGTCCGACCTGGAAGAAGATCTGGGCATCGACTCGGTGAAGCTGGGGGAAGTATTTGCGGTTTTGCGCGACAAGTACAGCCTGCCTGAGAAACTCGATCTCCCGCGTGAAAAGTTGAAGTCCATAGGCGGCATTGCCCAAGCGCTGCACGATTATTTGTCTCAAGAGCAAGCCCTGCCGGATGTCGGGCATCAATCCACCTCGCCTTCACTTTCTCCTGTGATTTTGAATGGCAACGGGAGGCATTTTCCAGAGGCCACGATCGCGGAGTCCTTTGCCGCATTGAGTCCGGAGCGTAAGCCCTTTTTCGGTAAGGTTGCTTTGGTGACTGGCTCAGGCCGGGGACTCGGGCGGGATGTCGCTTGTTATTTGGCTGAACTGGGCGCTTCTGTGATCGTCAATTCTTTTCACTCACGGCAGAAGGGCGAGGAGGCGGTTGAGCAAATCAAAGAGTACGGCGGGAACGCAATCCACGCCTGGGGTTCAGTAGCGAATCCTGATCATGTGAAGGCGATTTTTGAACAAGTTGAGTCCGCTTACGGGGGGCAGCTCGACTTTTTCGTCAGCAACGCTTCGAACGGCATGCTGGCTCGGCTCGAAGACATAACTACGGAACATTGGGAAAAGGCCTTCCGGACGAATGTTGTCGGGTTGCATCAGACCGCGCTCAGAGCGGTCGAACTCATGAAGAAACGAGGTGGAGGAAAGATTATCACGCTCTCTACTCCGGCGTCGCATGGCTATGTGGATTATTTCGGCTGTATGGGCTCCGTAAAGGCCGCAGTAGAGTCTTTGACCAAAAGCATGGCCATTGAGTTCGCACCTTATAACATCCAGGTTAACTGCGTTTCGCCGGGACCTGTCTACGGTGAATTACTCAACAAGTGGCCCGATAGCGATCGTCTGATCCGCCAGTGGGAAAACAACACGGCTTACAGTCGGCTTTGTGAGGCTCGCGACGTTTCTCACTTTATTGCTTATCTGCTCAGTGAGCCGGTGAAGTTATTCACAGGTAGTGTCTTGATCATGGATGGAGGCATTTCGTCCCAGGGCTGGTAGAGACCAATGTCATTACAGATGATGAGGAACCCCTCGGTGCTAAACCGGCTCAAGGGCCGGTTGCTCGACCTCTCTCCGAAAGAAGTTTCTTTTTCGCGGCGAGGGTTTCCGGGCCGTAGTTCAAGCAGCCGATGCCACTTAGAGGGCGTGATTCTCACATTCATCCAGGGTTACAACATGGCAGTCGCTGTGTCTGATGTGAGTCAGTTGGCCTCTCGCCTGGATTCCTCCTTTTCACCGGCCTTCGTCGGATTCGCCTATGAGGGCGCGGGATTGTATTTCGGTCTGTGCGATCTGCTGATTCCTCGCTCGGAAAGCCGGCTTAGCGCTTTCACGCGCTCCGCCGCTCAGCATCACGACTTTATCACCATGGTGGGTGCCGGTTTCGCGATCGCGCGCGTGCCCTTCGGTCTACGCCGTTTGGAGTCTTATCAACGCGCCCTCGATCCAATGAGCGCATGGTGTCTGGCAGACGGTTATGGATTCCACCAGGGCTTCTTCCATTGGAAGCGCTTCATCCATGCGCGTCAGGCGTCGCCCGGAGCGCTCAGCCCACAGAACCGCCGACTGTTCGATGCCGGTGTCGGGCGGGCGATGTGGTGGGTATTTGGAGCCGACCCGGCCTCCGTGGCGTCGGCCATCTCACGCTTTGATAGCAATCGCCAGCCCGAAATGTGGGCTGGGATCGGTACCGCAGTCGCGTACGCGGGTGGAGGTCCGCCGGGGGCCTCATCGCTTTTGTTTGACTTGGCGGGAGGATATCGGTCCGACCTGCTCAGCGGTATTCCTTTCGCAGCACACATGCGCAACAAGGGTCGGAACCCTGCTGAATGGACCGACAAAGTCTGCTCAGCATTATTGGATATGTCGGTAGCAGAGACGTCCGACATTATTGTTGCCGAGCTGACCACCTATTTGGATTCCTGGCGGGGCTCCGAACAGGACAAGTGGAGCCGATGTTACTTAGCCTTGCGAGATCGAGTGAAGTTGCGTTTGGAGAACGGACGTTCAAAACCACTCTATTCCTTCCCTTGACCGACAGGGGATTGTGAGGAGAAAAATGACAACCAAAACTAACTACGACGTTATTATTCTTGGAACTGGCATCGGCGGCGGGTTGCTCGGAGCCGTTCTCGCGAGGCACGGCATCCGAGTGCTGATGATCGATTCCTCTAAGCACCCTCGGTTCGCTGTTGGCGAGGCTACAACTCCCGACACAAGTTTTCGACTCAAGATCCTGTCGGCGAAATACGACGTCCCCGAAATCGCCAACCTCAGCGCCTTTCACAAGCTCCGCGATAACATCAGTGCCGCCTGCGGAGTGAAGCGTTCCTTTAGCTTTCTCTATCAGCGTGAGGGGCAGGAGCAAAACCCTAAAGAATCGCACCAGTACCCGACTTTGGCGGCGCCTTTGGGGCCAGACTGCCATTTCTTCCGCCAAGACACCGACGCCTACCTGCTCTCCGTAGCGGTTGAGTATGGGGCAGAAACCCGACAGGAGACGAAAATCGTCGATTTTGAGATTACCAGCGATCAGGTGGCGGTTACGACCCATAAGGGAGAGCAATTCACGGCACAGTACCTCGTCGACGCGGCGGGCTTTCGATCTCCGGTCGCCGACAAATTTGGCCTGAGAGGAGATCCGGCAGAGTTCTTCAAAACCAACAGTAGGTCCATCTTCACTCATATGGTGAACGTCAAGATGTACGACCAGGTGGGCGCTCCTCGAAAGGAATACGAGCTCAAATACCCCCTCTCCCAAGGCACTCTGCACCATGTCATCGATGGTGGTTGGTTTTGGGTAATACCGTTCAACAACCACGTGGATTCAACCAATCCGATTTGCAGCGTCGGTCTGACTCTCGACCGCAACAAGTACCCCGAAATCGGAATGGAGGCGGAAGAGGAGTTTTTTCAATTCGTGAATCGGTACCCGTCGATGAGGCGTCAGTTTGACGGGGCGCGCGCGGTCCGCAACTGGGTGACGACGCCTAGACTTCAATATTGCTCTACAAAAATAGTCGGTGACCGGTACGCGCTGCTTGCGCACTCAGGAGGCTTTATCGATCCACTCTTCTCGCCGGGCATGAACCTAACAGCCAGCAGTACGGACCTTCTGGCCAGGCACCTACTCCACGCGTTCAGAGAGACGGGCGACTTCTCGCGCGATGCTTTCAAGCTGGTCGAAGATAGGTTTCAGTACAACCTCAAGTATTTTGACCGCGTGGTTGGAACCGCCTTTATGTCGTTTGGCGATTTTGACCTATGGGACGCTTGGTTTCGCGTTTGGGTTGTGGGCGTTTTGGTGGCGACCGAGCTTAATGCCAATTTGTTCATGCGCTATCTGCAAACAGGTGACGTCAGGGCGTTGGACGATTCCGGGAGCTTCCCCTACGCAGCCGTATTGGGGGCCAAATTCGAGGAGCACGCCAAGGTCTACGACACCATGTATGAGGAGATTGAACGCTACGAGCGAGGCGAAATAGACGCAAAGACGGCGGCCGACCGCATTCGTAACGGCTTTAAGGATCTCACATACGTCCCCACAGGTTGGCGTTGGGACGATGCGACTGTGCGAACGACCCCGACATTCACGGTGTGGGGCATGACGAGAATGTATTTCTGGTATTACTTCCGGTCGCCCAAAGCAGTTCGCCGCCAACTCTTTAATTGGAGCGCGTTCACCGCTTACAAGCATATTTTCCGGTCCATTTTGGATAGCAATCGAGTCGCCGGGAGTCGCAAACGAAGGTTCATTCGGGACGTGTTCAAAGCTTGGAATCGTGAATGGCTTCCCAGAAACTCTCGCCAGGTCGCAGAAGTCGCCCCTGAGACGAGATCCGATTTCTTTGCCGCAACGTCGCCACGTAGCGCGATGAACGAGACACCTGTCGGCGTTCCGTTTACGTCAACGTCGCTCTGATTCTCAGCCGAAGATGGTCGTACTTCTTTCGCCGGATTACACAGGAGGAAACTGGAATAGAAGGCAAGCGGTTGATTTGTCTGTCTCCTGCTCGTGATGGTCATCCGATGCTCATTTAACAATCGCGGTGACACTGGGCCGTCACCTCGCTCACAGCATTGCAGTCAAATGGAGGGCTTAGTCAATGGTAAATTATTACTTACTGATCGCCGCGACTATCGCTATCGTGGGAGTATCGCTGCACAGCTACACCTTCGAAGTTTGGATCTGGCCGAAGCTCAAGGACGAGTGTTTCCCCAGTTTTCCCTTCGGCGGGCCGAGCGTTGTGAAGGGCTTCTACCGGACGGTGTGGCACTTCTTCACAGTCAATTTCCTGGTTACCATTGTGGTATTGATCGCGGTCGCTTTCGGTAACCTGGTTCCATACGGAATGCTCCTGGTCCAGTTCCTGATTATTTTCTGGCTGCTCATTGTGGTGGAGATCTTCGTCGTGGCGGCGTTGTCTTTGAAGCCGGGCGACTCCTACATCAAGACAATGATACACGCGTTCCAGTGGGTCATTCTTCTCGTGATGATCCTCTTCATGTATCTCGGAACCCGGCCACAGATTCGTTGAAGTTGGCCGTCAGTGGGAGGTAATCCATGAATCGCGTATTCAAGTGGATCGATTCGTTCGTTAACAGATTGGTGAAAAACTACACGCTATGGATTGTCGCCGGTTTAGTTGGTTTCGCCCTCATTGGCGTCAAAGCGTACTCCACGTTATTTCCGCCTCTCATTGAACCTCCCGTCTACGCTAACTATCAGGCGCTTCAAAATGACTGGAGCAACGACCGGCGCCAACGCTACTACCAGACGAGCCAGGGAAGTCTGGTGATCCCTTACGCCTGGTACCGGGCGCTCGAGGTTCGCACCGGAACGGAGATGTTCTCGTCGCCGGCGGTTTACGCCAGATACGCGCTGCTACCGGACAGCGACGCGAAGTTCAATCCGGATCAGATGCCGATCGGAATCGTCAAGGATATTTTGCCGGACGAATTTGTTAATACCTTTGGCCAGGGGCAAAAGGAATGGGCTAGTGTTTCCTGCGCCGCCTGCCATACGGGCCAACTTTTGTACAAGGGGACAGCGTTGCGAATCGACGGCGGCCAAAGCTTCTGGCGTTTCGAGACTTGGTCATCAGACCTGGTGTTCTCATTGGTTGTGACCTCGACAATTCCTTCCAAGTACGAGCGTTTCTGCGCTCGCGTAAATGGACACCTAAACGGGAAATGCTCGCAGGCGGAAAAGGAAAGACTGCACAGCCAACTAAAAAACTACTTCGACAGCGATCTCATCATGGAAGCTGTCAACGCCCAGATCAACCACACCTATCCCTACAAAGAGGGCTTCGCGCGCACCGACGCGCTGGGCCGCGGAGTCAACGGGGTGTTTGGTCCCTTCGGGCCTGGAAACATAATCCCGAGCATGGGCGCTGTGAGTTTTCCGCCGCTTTGGTACACGCACGACTTTGATTGGGTTCAATCCACGACCGGGATCAGACAACCTCTGGGCCGTAACGTCACCGAAGCCTGGGGCGTGAACGTCAGGGTCGAGTTGAACGATCCGGCTAAGCGCTGGACCACGACGGCCAGGATGGACGACTTGTTTTGGATAGAAACACTAGTTTCTACTCTGCAAGCGCCAAAGTGGCCGGAGCAGGTCCTTGGTCCGATCGACCATCAGCGGGCGGAACGTGGCCGGAAGCTCTTCTACGAGTCGGTCTGGGACAAGGCGCTGCCGGCGGAACAGGCTGAGTTACCAGCAGATCTCGCGGCCAACATTGGAGGTCCAAACCCCAGCCGGCCGACGACAGGTTTATGCGCGCGTTGTCACGCTCCGGCGCTCGAGACAAATCCCAATCGCTACGGCAAGTCATATCTCCAACTCCCGCTTTATCGACAGGATGTCATGGGTACGGATCCAACCGATGCCACGCAGTTTAACGCGCGCCAAATACATACCGGCAATCTGGCGTCGTTTTTTGACGGCAAGCAGGTGGTCGGAATTGGAGAGGGCCTCACAGTTAGCGTGGGCGCGGTCGTGGATAAATGGTTCAAGGATCGGAACGTTCCTGAGAAGTGTAGAACAATCATGGAAGGCTTCCGGGAGACCAGGTATCGGGCGCCGCTGGGCTATCCGGCACGGCCGCTCGACGGTTACTGGTCGACCGGCCCATTTCTTCACAATGGATCGGTGCGGACTCTCTACGAATTGCTGTCTCCAGTTGAGGAGCGATCCAAATCCTTCTGGAATGGGACGCGTGAGTTCGATCCCTACTTTTTGGGGTTTCTCAGCGAACCGATAGAAGGAGCTTTTCTTTTTGACACTTCTCTAAAGGGTAATTCCAATGCCGGCCACGAGTTTCGTGACGCTCCAGCGGGAACTCCGGGAGTAATTGGGCCCACGCTTACGCGCGACCAGCGGCTTGACCTACTTGAGTTCTTAAAAGTGCTTGCTTCCGTTCAAATCACGCCGGAAAACATGGCTGAGCGCACTCGCCTTCTCGATGCCATGGCGCCTTACTACGAGAACTATGCGGGTTCGGCCCGGTAT
>WNFT01012005.1_pt1 | contig 11937 bp, 7 predicted proteins | sample 5400191 | NCBI WGS metagenome assembly WNFT01 (sample SAMN13153359, study PRJNA577476) | soil metagenome | isolation source: 80 cm saprolite under Madrone tree | place: USA:California | collected 2016-06-14
CGCCTGGGCGATTTCCTTCTGTCGCTGTGTTTCCGCTTCAGTCATGAAAAAATGAATCCGCCGACGAACAAGCGGCGGGTCACGGATTGTAGCTATTCATCCGGGCCGTGTCCAACGCGACGACGTCGACTGGGACCTGCTCTGAAATAGCTAGCTACACCCCTGGCTGGTGCCACATTCGGTGCAGACGCCGCAGGCGCCGGCGCGGATGACTTTGTCGCTGCCGCAGACGGAACAGGTAATGCCCATGAAGATGCTGCCGAGCGCTACTGTTACCCGGTCCGGATTTTTGTCGCCGTTCCCATTCGCTTCAGCGGACTTGCCGCCGTTCGTGCGATTGGATGGATGACTCGTGATCACGTCGATCACTTCTTTTTCGCCGGTGCGCGCTAAATCCGTTACGGGTCGGTTTAGAGCTTTCTTTTCGATCTCAGCGATTTCCTTGAGCGGCAGGTCCGGCTGGGCTCGATTGGGCGAAGTCGCCTCTTTGTAGCCTTTAATGAACTGGCACGCCAGCCAGCGAAATACGTAATCGGTAATACTGGTTGCGTGACGAATATCGGGATTCTTTGTGAACCCACTCGGTTCAAACCGTTGATAGGCGAATTTTTTCACGAGACTTTCGAGCGGGACGCCGTACTGCAGCGCGATCGAGGTAAGCGTACCGACGGTGTCCATTAACCCGCCAATCGTGCTGCCTTCCTTCGACATAGTGATGAAGAGCTCACCGGGTTGACCATCCTCGTACAAACCGACGGTGATGTACCCTTCGTGACCCGCGATCTCGAACTTGTGCGTCAACGATATGCGCGTGTCTGGCATGCGATGCCGGACTGGTTGATCGAGCTGACCACGTAGCGCTGTGAGTTCTTGCTCCAATTCAAGAACACGTTTTTGAAGCGCGTCTGTGCCGGAATCCGCGGAGAGGCCGCTATCGTCGCCAGCGGCTACAGTTCCCATATCTTTTGTTTTTCGAGTGTTCAGAGGCGCTGAACGCTTCGAGGCGTCGCGATAAATCGCTACCGATTTCAACCCGAGCCGCCATCCTTCGACGTAGGTGTTCATAATGTCGTCGACCGTGGCGGCTTCCGGCATGTTGACCGTCTTCGAAATTGCGCCGCTAAGGAACGGCTGCGCTGCAGCCATCATTCGCAGGTGCGCCATGTAATTGAGACTGCGCTCGCCTTTGAATGGCTTGAACGCGCAATCGAATATTGGCAGGTGCTCCGGTTTCAATCCGGATGAAATTGTCGATCCATCCGTATCCGTGACGTCCTCGATGGTGTCGAAAGCGTCGATGTGCGCGATGATTCCTTCGATCTCATCGGAATTGTAACCGAGTTTCTCCAGAGCGGGTTTCACCGTTTGGTTGACAATTTTGAGCATTCCGCCGCCCGCCAGCAGCTTGTATTTCACCAGGGCAATGTCCGGTTCGATTCCAGTCGTGTCGCAATCCATCAGGAAACTGATCGTGCCGGTCGGTGCGAGCACGGTGACTTGTCCGTTCCGATAACCATAACGCTTTCCAAGTTCCGCCGCGCTGTCCCAGACCTTCGCGGCTTCCTCTTTCAAATGTGCGAATTCCTTTGCGTCCGAGATTTCGCGCACCGCCTGGCGATGCAGTTCCATCACTTCCAGCATCGACGCGACGTTGTCCTTGGCGACTGGCTTCGGCACGCCGCTGGCGTGTGCGTCGCGGTAACCTGAAAACGGCCCGATCGTCTCTGCCAACCGTGCGCTTTGTTCGTAAGATTCGCCGGTCATGATTGCAGTGATCGCGCCGCAGAGCGCCCGGCCTTCCACACTATCGTAACCGAACCCGTAACTCATGATGAGCGACCCGAGGTTCGCGTAGCCGAGTCCGAGCGTGCGGAAAATATGAGAGTTCTCGGCGATTTCCTTGATCGGGTAACTCGCGTTGTCGACAATGATCTCCTGCGCTGTGATGAAAATGCGCACCGCCGCTTTGAATCGATCAATATCAAAGTCGCCCTCCGGACTCTTAAACTTCATTAAGTTGAGCGAAGCCAGATTGCACGCGGTGTTATCGAGGAAAAGATATTCCGAGCACGGGTTCGTGGAATTTTGACGGCCCGTGCCTTTGCAGGTATGCCACTTGTGGATCGTGGAATCGAACTGCATTCCAGGATCGCCGCAGATGTAAGTTCCTTCGGCGATCTTGCGCAATAGCGTGCGCGCGTCTTTGCGCTCGCACGGTTTGCCGTCCGTTACACGGCGCGTCCACCATTCACGGCCTTCGTGCGCCGCTTCCATGAATTCATCGCTTACACGCACGCTCACATTTTCGTTCTGATACATGACCGAGCCGTACGCATCGCCGTTGTAGCTGCCGTCGTAGCCCTGCTCGATAAGCGCCCATGCCTTCTTTTCTTCCTTCTGTTTGGCGTCGATGAACTCTTCAATGTCCGGGTGCCAATCTTTGAGCGTGTTCATCTTCGCGGCACGTCGCGTTTTGCCGCCGCTCTTCACCACGTTCGCAACCTGATCGTAAACTTTCAGGAACGAGAGCGGTCCACTGGGTTTGCCGCCGCCGCTCAATTTTTCTCTCGTTGATCTGAGCGAAGAAAGATCGGTGCCGGTGCCGCTGCCGTACTTGAAGAGCATCGCTTCGCTGGTCGCCAGCCGCATGATGTCTTCCATGGTGTCCTCCACACTCTGGATGAAACACGCGCTTCCCTGCGGATATTCGTACTGCGACGCGGCTCGTTCTGCTTTGCCGGTTTCCCGATTGTAGAAATAATTGCCGGCCCCGGCGCCTTTGCCGACGCCATATTGATGATATAAACCGACGTTGAACCAGACCGGTGAATTGAACGCACCGTATTGGTTCAAGCACAGCCAGGTCAGCTCATCGTAAAAAACTTCCGCAGCTTCCGCATCCGTGAAATAGCCATCCGCCAAACCCCAGTCGGCAATCGTGCGCGTGACGCGATGTATCAGCTGCCGCACCGAAGTTTCTCGTCCGCCCTTATATGGATCGGTGCCGTTCGCGATGTCGCCGTAAAAATACTTCGAGACCGCTATTTTGGTCGCGAGGGCAGTCCAGCTTTTCGGGACTTCGATGTCCTCCTGCTTAAAGATGACTTTGCCACTGTCATCGGTGATTTCCGCGGTGCGCCGCTCCCATTCAACTTGATCAAATGGCGCCACAGCGGCATCGCTGAACACGCGCTTAAAACTCAGGCCAGTCTTTTTCTTTTTGTCGCTCCTATTTCTTCGGCGCACAGCCGGTTCAGATGGTCCGTTAAGTGAGGCGGGCGGGATTCCGGGTTTTAATTGAATCATGGCAATTAGGGAGGGTTGAAGTTCTGAATAAGGTGCGAATACTTGTGAACAGCGGCGCAAACAACTTGTGAATGCTGGTGAACAACAAGTAATAGCGTTGGCTGTCCTTGGGACATACAATATGCAGCCCTAAGTGAAGGCGTGGCAAGCCTAAAATTGTAACATTTTTTGCCTCCGGAAGCATTACCCGACCTACCCAACCACCGCCTTCGTCAAAGCATCCATATGATGTTCGTCGGTTCCGCAACAGTCACCCAGGACTGGCTAGATCAAACTCTCGCGCGCATGCCATTCATCCCGCACCCAAATCCGGACGTCGGTCGCCGTCCATCGCATCACCGAAACGCTCGAGCCATGCTTAGCCTTTGCAAACTCAGGGGACGACAATTGCGTGTGCTGAAATAACACGCACAATATCGAGCGATTGGAAGGGTGGCTGAGTCCGGTTTAAGGCACTCGACTCGAAATCGAGCGTGGGGAAACCCACCGTGGGTTCGAATCCCACCCCTTCCGCCACGCCTCATTTTTCATAGCTGAATCAGTATCGAAAAGCATCGCCGAAATCCGTCGTTCGCTTCGGAATCAAGCCTTGCCCTCAATTCGGTCAATGATGTTGAGCATGTTCAAGGCTGGTCTGCGCCAGAAGTTATTTCGCGCACGATCGCGCGACACGGCAGTGAAGACGTTGAGTGATTGATATACTCGTTGATATAAAGACGTCGCGCCCACGCCCGAGAGCATCATCCTTCTCGCGCCCAGCAATCTCGGATTGCGAACAACCGAGAGCGGCGGAGAACCGGGAATGTGGCGGGCTCCGCAAGCGCTGATGGACGCGGGCCTGCCCTTGCGGTCGACGGCGCGTTCGTTATTGCCGATAAGCAGCTATGTGAACAGATCAGAAACGATGTGACGCGATTTGCTGTTCACGGAGTTTAGTCGGACGCACCTCAAAAACGACGACTATCATCTCAAAGCTTGCGCGACGGGAAGTTTCAGTCGTTCTCAAATGGATATCGACTAAGATCGGATGCGGTTTAGACAAAATCGCCACTTTGCGGCGTCTTCAATATATGATCGTTCGAATGCCGTGCACGGGATGAAATCGTAGTTGCATCCTGTGTGTTCAACGGCAGCTTCCTCACTTCATCTTTTTTCCTATGAACATACTTTTTCGGTTGTTTGCTCTTCTGTGTTTGACTTCATCCGGTCTGATTTCAATCACCGGTGTCTACGCACAGAAGTTCCCGGACACAACGCGCCTGTTGCGTTTCCCGACGACGAACGATACGCAAATCGTCTTCTGCTATGCGGGTGAGATTTATACAGTCGGCAAAGACGGCGGTATTGCGCGACGCCTGACGAGCGGTCCTGGCTACAGCTCGTTCCCGCGTTTCTCGCCAGATGCGAAGCAGATCGCGTTTACTTCGCAATACGACGGCAACACCGAAGTCTATGTTATGCCAGCCGAGGGCGGCGCGCCGAAAAGGCTGACGACTTCGGCCACGCTCGGCCGGGACGACATTTCCGACCGCATGGGGCCTAACAACCTCGTGATGGCATGGGAAAACACCAAGCCACTCGTCGTCTTCCGTTCGCGTATGAAGTCATTCAATGATTTCATCGGCTCACTGTTTACCGTCGGGCTGGACGCGGAATTACCCCAGCAGCTGCCGGTGCCACGCGGCGGTTTCGTTTCGTTTTCGCCGGATGATTCGAAGATGGCTTACAACCGTGTGTTCCGCGAGTTTCGCACCTGGAAACATTATCGCGGCGGCATGGCGGACGACATTTGGATATACGATTTCAAAACCGGCGCGACCGAAAATCTGACGGACAATCCCGCGCAGGACATTTGCCCGATGTGGGGGCCGGACAACAAAATCTATTTCGTCTCCGATCGCGACAACCGCATGAATTTGTTCGTTATCGACCTTGCGACCAAAGAGACCAAGCAGCTGACGCACTTCACAGATTTCGACGTCAAGTTCCCGTCGATCGGTAAAGACTCGATCGTGTTCGAGCAGGCTGGATACATCTGGCGTTACGATCTGGCGAGCGGTCAGGCCATGCCGGTGCCTATCGAGATCAAGGAAGATTTCGCAATTGGCCGCTCCGCGCTTGTCGATGCAGCCAAACATATCGAAACGGTGAACCTCGCGCCGGATGGCGAGCGCTCCATCACAGTCGCGCGCGGCGATCTTTTTTCCGTGCCGGCAAAGAACGGAACGCCGCGTAACCTAACGAAAACTTCAGGCGCGCACGAGCGCGATGCAGTCTGGTCGCCAGACGGAAAATGGATCGCCTACAACTCGGACGTGACCGGGGAAAACGAACTGTACGTTCGTTCCCAGGACGGCAAAGGCGAGCCGCAGCAGATTACGAGTGGCGCCGACACTTATTACTACGCGCCGAAATGGTCGCCCGACAGCAAGAAGCTCTTGTGGAGTGATCGGTTGCAGCGATTGCGCTACGTCGATGTTACAAGCAAAGCGATCACGGTGATCGATCAGGACAAATACGGCGAGATTGAGGGTTACGCCTGGTCGCCGGATAGTCAGTGGGTCACCTGGGCGCGCCCAGAGGAAAACGCGATGTCGCGTGTCTATCTCTACTCACTCGCGAACAAGCAACAGATCGCTGTCACTGATAGCTGGTATGGCTCTGGCGAAGCAGTCTTCAGCGACGACGGAAAATATTTGTTGCTCAGCTCTGCGCGCGATTTTAAGCCGACCTTTGGCGACGAGGAATTTGCAAACGTGTATCGCGATATGCAGCGCGTTTATCTCGTCACACTGGCCAAAGAGACCGAGAACCCACTCGCTCCGAAGAGCGACGAAGTCGGGAAAGCTGAAGAAAAACGACAAAAGGAAAAAGCAAAGAAAGAGGAAGAGAAAAAGCCGGAAGAAAAGGCGCCCGGCAAGAAACCGGAAGAAAAACCAAAGAAGCCAGTGATTGTGAAAGTGGATACCGATGGAATCCAGAACCGGATTCTTGGCTTGGAAATTACGCCTGGAAATTATCGCAATATCCGAATGCTGGATGATGGGCGGATCTTTTATCTGCGTCGCACGGCCGCTGATGATGTCGGTGAAGATGACGAAGAAGGATTCCCCGACAGAGACAGGAAATCACACCTTTGCGTTTACAACGTGGACGATCGCAAGGAGACCGTCCTCGGGGACGCAAACAATTACCAAATCACGTTCGACGGCAAAAAGATGCTGGTGAAGGTCAAAAAAGATTACGCCATCATCGATGTGCCAAAGGACAAACTCGAGACTAAAGACCACGAGCACAAAATCCAAGGTCTCGATACGCAGTTGGATCGACATGCCGAGTGGAACCAAATCTACTTCGAATGCTGGCGGCAAATGCGCGATTTTTTCTTTTCACCCACGATGAACGGTGTCGATTGGAAGGCAATGCGAGACAAATACGCTGCGTTGCTACCGTTCGTGAATCATCGCAATGATCTTACCTACTTGTTAGGCGAGCTCATTGGCGAGTTGAACAACGGCCACACGTACGTCGCCGGAGGTGAGCGCCCCGACACGCCACGGATCAAGCTCGGCCTGCTCGGCGCGGAATTTTCGCGCGATCCAGCCACGCGCGCGTATCGCATCGAACGCATTTTGCCGGGTGAAAATTGGGACAAGAAAACCCGCTCGCCGCTCACGGACGTCGGCGTGAACGTGAAACCAGGCGATTACATTCTAGCCATCAACAATACGCCAGTCTCCACACTGCCCAATCTTTACGACGCACTCATTGGCACCGCAGATAAACAAGTGATCCTACGCGTGAATTCCAAGCCGACTGATGCCGGCGCGCGCGACGTGACTGTTGTGCCCACTGACAACGAAGCGCCGCTTTACTATCTCGATTGGGTGCAAGAGAATATCGATTACGTAAACAAGAAAACCGGCGGCGAAGTCGGTTACCTGCACATCCCCGACATGGGCCAGCCGGGGTTAAACGAGTTCACCAAGCTTTATTTCCCTCAAATCCGCAAACACGCGCTCATTGTTGATGTTCGCGGCAACGGCGGCGGATTCGTCTCGCCGTTGGTGATCGAGCGGTTGCGGCGGGCGCTGGTGATGGTCGGGATGGCGCGGAACGGCATGCCGCAGACCGACCCGCAGCAAACCTTCGTCGGCCCGATGGTCACGTTAACCAACGAATTCTCCGCATCGGATGGCGATATTTTTCCCTATCGCTTCAAAGCACTTGGGCTGGGCAAATTGATTGGTAAACGAACCTGGGGTGGCGTCATTGGCATTCGCGAGTCCCTGCCGCTTGCCGATGGCGGTCAATTCTTCAAACCCGAATTCGCTCCGTACGCAAAGGACGGCAAACAATGGATCGTTGAAGGTCGCGGCGTCGAGCCCGACATCGTCGTCGATAACGATCCCGGGAAAGAATTCAAAGGCGAAGATCAGCAACTGGACCGTGCGATTCAGGAGATTCAGGAAGAACTAAAACCCTGGCCCAATCGGAATCCCGCCAGCTGAAATTGGAGTTTTAACAACTGGGGCTACTCAGGCTCGTTTTTGTAGCACACGCGCCACTGCGCGCAAAAGCGAAATCTTAAGAGGAAGGATTTCCTTCGAAGGTTATGCACAGTTTCCCTCACGATATGCAGTCGTTATTTCCGGCGCTCGCATCGGCAGCGTGAAGCGGCGAGATTAGCCGCATGGAACGGGCTTTTCCAAACCGAATCGAAGCGGGGCGGCTACTCGCGGAGGAGCTCGAGAAATATGCAGATCGGGACGACGTGATTGTGCTCGGGCTGCCCCGTGGCGGTGTGCCCGTTGCCAACGAAGTTGCAACGCGACTGCGGGCGCCACTCGACGTTTTTATCGTGCGCAAGCTTGGTGTTCCCGGCTTCGAGGAACTGGCTGCTGGCGCCATCGCTTCCGGCGGCGTGCGTGTTTTGAATGAGGATGTCATGCGTGCAATCCCGCATGCAGATCAGGCTATTGAAGCAGTAACTACGAGGGAAACAGCTGAACTGGCACGGCGCGAACAAACTTATCGGGAGGGACGTCCAGCACCGGACTTACGGGATCGGATTGCCATTTTGGTGGATGATGGATTGGCCACGGGGGCAACGATGCGTGCTGCCGTAAAAGCGCTGCGGCAGCGCGGCGCTGCAAAGATTGTCGTAGCGGTGCCGGTCGGACCGCCGGATACTTGCCACGAGATCGAAGAACAAGCCGACGAAACGGTCTGCCTGAGCATGCCTGAATTCTTTCAGGCTGTTGGCCAGTATTACGAAGATTTCTCGCAGACAACCGATGAAGACGTGCGCCAATTGCTGACCAGCGCCGCGCGGGAGATGCCTGAGAGAAACCGAAAAGAATGACGATGACAGACGCCGAATTTGTTCGCGAGATCGCACAGCCGCTCTCTGGCGGCGTAAATGATTATGATGGGCTTCTTAAGCTAATCGGCAATGCGCGATTTGTGCTGGTGGGCGAAGCGACGCATGGCACACATGAGTTTTATTCCGAGCGCGCCGCGATCACGAAGCGGCTTATCGCTGAAAAAGGTTTCTCCGTCGTGGCCATCGAGGCAGACTGGCCGGATTCAGCCCGGGTGCATCGCTATGTTCGCAGTAATACGGCGGACGCCAACGCGAATGAAGCGCTCTCAGGTTTTCGCAGATTTCCGATCTGGATGTGGCGGAACACCGTCATGGTGGAGTTTGTTGAGTGGTTGCGTGGTTTTAACCGCGATATCGATCCGAAACGGGCACTGGTTGGATTCTACGGAATGGATCTTTACAGCCTGCATGCCTCAATTGAGGCGGTGCTCAAATACTTGAAAAAGGTCGATCCTGAATCAGCGAAACGCGCACAGTTGCGATACTCCTGCTTCGATCATTTCAGCCGCGAGCCACAGGAATACGGATATGCCACGACAGTCGGCGCAGCCGAACCGTGTGAAGAGGCAGTCGTCGAACAACTCATCGAATTGCAAAGCAAAGCGGCCGAATTTCTGAGTCGCGACGGCGACGTTGCGGCGGAGGAACTGTTCTTTGCAGAGCAAAATGCGCGACTGGTGAAAAATGCGGAACAATATTACCGCTCCATGTTTTGTGGCCGCGCGTCATCCTGGAATTTGCGCGACCGGCACATGGTCGAGACAATCGAAAATCTGGTTGCCCACCTCGATGGAAGCCGGCAGCCCAAAGCGATTGTCTGGGCGCACAATTCGCATCTCGGCGACGCGCGCGCCATGGAGATGAGCCACTACGGCGAAGTGAACGTCGGCCAGCTTATGCGCGAACGTTTTGGCGATGAAGTGGTGCTGATCGGTTTCAGCACCCATCATGGGACAGTAACCGCAGCCTCGGATTGGGGGGCGCCTACAGAACGCAAAAATGTCCGGCCTGCCTTGCGAGGAGGTTACGAGGAGTTGTTTCACGAGACAGGCCTGCCTCGATTTTGGATCGACTTGCAAGGCGCTGGCCAGATCGGCGTCTTGCAACAGCGGCGCATCGAGCGCGCCATCGGAGTGATTTACCGCCCCGAGACAGAACGCTTAAGCCACTACTTTCATGCACGCCTTCCGGAACAGTTCGATGCGATCATTCATATCGATGAAACTTGTGCAGTTGAACCGCTCGAACAAACAAGTCTCTGGGACCCCGGCGAATTACCAGAAACCTACCCGTTCAAAGTGTGAAGCGCATCTATGAAGACAAATTTGGTGGGGCGCGACCGCCGGGCCCGCCGAATCAAACGAGCGATTCTCTTCGATCATGAGCGAGGTGCAAATTCAGGCCGGGCGAGCAATTCTCTCGGGAACTTTGCATCTTCCTGCGAGCGCGGGTGCGCTCGTGCTTTTTGCCCACGGTAGCGGCAGCAGCCGTCACAGTCCGCGCAATCAATTTGTGGCGCGCACACTTAACGACGCCGGACTGGCGACGCTGCTTTTTGATTTGTTCACGGAGAAGGAGGAAGCAATCGACATGCAGACTCGCGAGCTTCGGTTCAATATCCATTTGCTGGCCGAACGCCTTGTTCACGCGACAACGTGGGCAAAGCAGCGACCACAAACGTGCGATTTGCGGATTGGCTATTTCGGCTCGAGCACAGGCGGCGCTGCGGCATTGGTGGCGGCGGTCGAAGTTCCGAAAGATGTAGGCGCGGTCGTATCGCGCGGCGGACGTCCAGATTTGGCGGGTGAAGCTTTACCAAAAGTGAATGCACCAACCCTGCTCATTGTCGGCGGCAACGATGACATCGTCATCGAGTTAAACGAGCAAGCACGCGATAGGATGCACTGCGAAGTGAAACTCGAGATTATCCCCGGCGCGACGCATCTCTTCGAAGAACCAGGGACGCTGGAGAAAGTCGCACAACTCGCAAGCGATTGGTTCGTTAATCACATCGGCGCGAAATCGGCGGCCTGATTGTCATTCCGAACGGAGCGAGGAACCTCGCAATCCAAGCTGTAATCAAACTGAGTAGCTTGTGTAACGCAGCGTCCAGCGAGAGGTCCTTCGCTTCGCTCAGGATGAGGCGCGTTTTTATTCGCGTGTGTCTTTATACGTCACCACCCGTCCCCAAAGGCTCTTTGTCCCCCAGATACCGGCGCGAAGACATTCCAATTGAACGATCTGGCTGTGATCGACAAACAGGTTTACATCTGCACCGTAGTTTTTGATGTACCATTCGAACACATCGGGATCGGCAGCTTCAAACATCAGTTTCTCCATGCCGATCTCCTTGATGAATTTCGCGGGAACATCCATCCGCCATGGATCGACGTTTTCAGTAATGCCCTCGCTTTCGATCATAATGATCTCCGCTCCGGCGTCGAGAAATTGCTTTGCCTGTGCGACGGCCCAGCTCGGGTCGCGCGTACCTTCTGCCTTTAGTTCCGCAGCCGCAGTGGCGCCACCGGCGCCGAATTGAATCCCCACTTCTGGTTTCGCTTTTAATCCGGATTTGCGCACCAATTCAATTAGCCGCAGCCAATCGTCAGTTGGAATCGAGACGAACCCAGCCGAGATCTCGATGATGTCGAACCCGAGCTTTTTGCATTGGGCAACATACTCGCGCACGGCATCGTCACCCTGCACAAGAACGCGCTCAACAAAACCCCCCGTGGAAACGAGCACCTCATATTTGTGGCAAAGCTCGATGATGTCTTGCACCGCTCGTTCTGGCATGAGTGTGAACGAGCCGCCGGCAAACTTCAGCGAATCGACGTAGGCGCCCATCGTTTCGAACAGATCTTCAAGATAACGCCGGCCTATGACGGTGTAATACGGCCCACGGATCTCCGTTAAGCCGCGGTTCCGCGGCTTACTTTCCCGCTCATTGACTCGCAGGAACTGAAAACTGCGTTCCCGTTGTTTTAATTTTCGCTTCGTCGCCACTCATCTGGAAAACGTTATGCGACAGGGCGGCGGTCGCCTCTGGGAAAGCGGATGCTCAGCCGCGAGCAGCTTACGCCGGCAACACCGTGGAGAGCGTCACTTCGCTGTCCATGGTTTGCTCAAGGACGTTTTCAACCGTGGCGCCGACTTTCGATCCATCGCGATCGACTATCCAGACCTGCTGGCCTTGCTCGAATGAGCCGCGGGTCATTACCTTGAGCAAAACGCCTTCCTCGGTA
>WNFT01004680.1_pt1 | contig 11934 bp, 10 predicted proteins | sample 5400191 | NCBI WGS metagenome assembly WNFT01 (sample SAMN13153359, study PRJNA577476) | soil metagenome | isolation source: 80 cm saprolite under Madrone tree | place: USA:California | collected 2016-06-14
TCCGCTTCGCTCGTCGACGTCATCCGGAGGGGGGTGCAGCGAGGTCCGGGAACCGGCGTTCGACGGAACAACCTGGGACCTTTCATCGTTCATGAGACCCGGCCCCGTCCCTCGCTGCACACCGGTCGCCTCTGCATCCGACGTGCCGCGCTCGACGTCGTGCACGTCGCACCGTCCGCGTCCTGCCCGATCACGAATCCGCGACCGCCCGCACGCTGCGCCCTGGCGCTCCCCGTCGTGTCGTTTCGACGCGCTGGATCGTTGGGACACGAGGCGAGTGACGCACGCGAGTCCCATACGTTCGGTTCACCGCGGAATGTCGATTGCACGAGCGGAACTCGGCGCCTTGGCGCGCCGGGAGGGCGACGATGAGCCACGCACACGCGACCTGCCCGATCGACGATCCGGTGGAAGCGGAGGAATCGGTGCCGCGGCCGCTCCGCCGCCCGCGCGTCGGGCGCCCGCCGGTCGAGGAGTCGCTCGAGCTCGTGATGCCGGTCCAGTTCCATACCCCGGCCAGCGAGGCATGGTGGCCGGGTGAGAAGCGCCTCATGCTCGCGGTGCTGACGGACGCGATCGACATATTGATGAAGGGCCCGGGGGTGAACGACCCGCGTCGGACGACGGTCTTCGACGAGACGGTGGCGTGGTTCACCCGCGACGACGCCGACTGGCCGTGCTCGTTCGTCAACGTCTGCGACGCGCTCGGGATCGACGCCCGCGCGGTGCGGGCTGCGGTCACGCGCCGCATGCGGCGCCGCCCGCCGTCGATCTGAGCGCTACCCGCCGGCCACGCCGTACTGCTCGAGCTTCCGGTAGAGCGTCTTCCGGCCGATCCCGAGCACGCGCGCGGCGAGCGTCTTGTTGCCGCCGACGCTCTCGAGCACGCGCAGGATGTAGCGCCGCTCCGCCTCTTCGAGCGGGACGAGCTCCGACGGATCATCCGCGGCGATGAGCACGTGCGACGGCCGGTAGGCGCGGATCTTCTCCGGCAGGTCGTCGACCATCACCTGCTCGTACTGCGCGAGCGCGACGGCGCGCTCGATCGCGTTCTGCAGCTCGCGCACGTTTCCCGGCCACGCGTAGGCGAGCAGCCGCTCCGCCGCCTGCGGAGAGAGGCTGGTGACGCGCTTCCCGGCCTTCCCGGCGTGGTGGACGAGGAAGTGCTGGGCGAGGAGGAGCACGTCGCTCCCGCGCGTCCGGAGCGGCGGCATCTCGAGGTGGATCACGTTCACGCGGAAGAAGAGGTCCTCGCGGAACCGATCCTCGTCGACGGCCGACTCGAGGTCGCGGTTCGTCGTCGCGACCAGACGCACGTCGAACGGGACCTCCTCGTTCCCGCCGATCGGCCTCACGACCCGTTCCTGGAGCGCGCGGAGGAGCTTCGGCTGGAGGGCGAGCGGCAGCTCCGCGATCTCGTCGAGGAGGAGCGTGCCGCGGTGCGCCTGGACGAAAAGGCCGGTGCGCGCGGCGCGCGCATCCGTGAAGGCACCGCGCGCATGGCCGAAGAGCTCGCTCTCGAGGAGCTGCTCCGGCATCGCCGCGCAGTTGATGGCGACGAACGGGCCGTCCTTCCGGTGCCCGTGGCGGTGGAGGATCCTGGCGACGACCTCCTTCCCGGTGCCGCTCTCGCCGGTGACGAGCACGCTCGCATCCGAGTCGATGACCCGTTCGAGCAGCTGCCGGACGCGCGCGATCGCGAGGCTGTCGCCCACGAGCTCGTCGAAGCGCCCCGCCTCGCCGACGAGGCGGCGGAGTCGCTTCACCTCTTCCCGGAGCGACCGGTGCTGCACCGCACGCGCGAGCGCGACCGCGAGCGCCTCCATCTTCACGGGCTTGGTTATGAAATCGTAGGCCCCGGCACGGATCGCGGCGATCGCCGTCTCGAGGCTGCCGAAGGCCGTGATGACGACGACCGGGACGTCGGGCCGGCTCGCGACGACGCGCTCGCAGAGCGCCAGGCCGTCCATGCCGCGCATGTTGAGGTCGGTGAGGACGACGTCGACCTCGGCGGTGTCGAGCGCCGCGAGCGCGGCCTCGCCCGAGGTGTGCGACTCGATCTCGAAGCCGCGGGGACCGAGTCCCGCGGCGATCGCCTCGCACATCTCCCGCTCGTCGTCGACGACGAGGACGCGTCCGCTCATCACTCCGCCTCCCACCTGGAAGTTCACGACGCCGCCTCCGCCGGCTCGGCCGGCCGCGGCAGGAAGATCGAGAAGCGGCTGCCCTTCCCGACCTCGCTCTCGACCTCGATCCAGCCGCCGTGCTCGGCGACGATCCCGTGCGCGACCGCGAGCCCGAGGCCCGTCCCCTCCCCGACCGCCTTGGTGGTGAAGAACGGCTCGAAGATGTGCGCCAGGTCGTCGCTCGCGATGCCGCGGCCCTCGTCCGCGACCGTGACGCAGAGATAATACGCCTCGGCGGCGCCGGCAGTCGGCGGACGGACGCGGCGTACGCCGGTGTCCACGCGGAGCCGGCCGCCGCCCGGCATCGCCTGAATGCCGTTCATGAAGACGTTCGCCAGCACCTGCTGGATCTGGTTCTGGTCGAGGCGCGCGAACAGGGGACCGCTCGCCGCGCACTCGAAGCGCACGTTCGCCCGCTCCGCCACCGGGGAGATCAGGTCGAGCGTCCGCCGCACCAGCTGCTCGAGGTTCGCGAGGCCCATCGTCGTGCCGCGTCGCCGCGAGAAGTCGAGGAGCTGCTGGATGATCCGCGTCATGCGGTCGGCCTGCTCGAGGATCGTGCGGCCGTTCGTGACGGGGTCGGGCGGCGGGACTCCGTCGGCGACGAGCAGCTCGGCGCGTGCCGTCACCACGTTCAGCGGCGTGCCGAGCTCGTGCGCGACGCCGGCGGCGAGCTGGCCGACGGTCGCGAGCCGCTCGCTGTGGCGGAGCTGCTCGAGGGCCGCGAAGCGCGCCGCGGCCTCGTCGGCGGCGCGGCGGTTCGCCTCGGCGATCCGATCGCACATCGCGTTGATCTCGGCGGCAACGTCGCCCATCTCGTCGTGCCGGCGAAGGAGGAGCGGCTTCGAGAAGTCGCCGGCGCCGGCGCGCCGCGCCTTGTCGCGCAGGTGCTCGAGCGGGCGGCCGACCAGCCGGACGTGGAGGAAGCTCACGAGCAGCGCACAGACGACCACGATCGCGACCGTCGCGCCGATGATCGCGAGGTGGCTCATGCGGATGAACGTCCGCTCCTGCGCGAGTGGCTCGACGTGCTCGATCGCCGTCGGCTGCGCGGCCGTCCGGACCGCTACCCATGCGTGCTGCCACTCCTGGCCTTCGGCGTCCGCCAGGACGCGGCGCAGGACGTCGCCGGCCTCGAGGGCACGGACGTCCTCCGCGGAGAGAGGCGCGCGATCCGGCGCGTCCGGCGCGAGCGAGCAGACGCGGAGGACACGTTCCGCCCCCGCCCGGCGCCTCGAGAGCTCGATGAGCTCTCGGGCGCGCGCTTCCCCTTCTCGCGCCCACACCGACTCGACGGCGCCGAGCCAGACGAGACCGTTTCGCCGCGCACGATGCGCGTCGGCCTCGGAGAGCACGTCCTCGTTCGAGATCTGCACGGCCGCGTAGATCGCCATGACTGCGACGATGCCGAGGACGAGCGCGCTGGTCAGCTTGACGGCGAGCTTCATCTTACTCTCCCCTACGAGTGCAATGCCGGATCCTGGCTCCGGAGCGGCCGCAGCTTAGCCCACCACACTCGTGAAAGAGTAGCGGCGCGGTCGTCCCCGACGGCCTGCCGGCGGGTTCTTCTGACCCGCGTGGCGAAACGACCCGAGCGGGCGCCTGCTCCCCTGCCCGCAACCGCGGTCCTCCCCGAACGTTTCGCCGCGAGGATGCCGTGCGCGAGCACATCAACGGTCATGCCGCGGCCGGCGAAGCCGGCGCGGCAAAATGAGCCGGACACTCAACGACCGAAGCCCGCAGGCCAAGACGGGGGAGGCGCGTGTCAGTTTGCCGCGCTGGCTTCGCCAGCCGCGGCACGACGGCCGCGCGTGATACCGACGCCACATGCTCGCGTCCGTTTCGCGACCCAAGAAGTCTTGGGTCGCGCTCCTTAGCCCGCGACCGCGACGCCGATGGCGTGGCCGATCGCGTAGGTCGCGGCGGCAGCAGCGAAGCCGAGGAGAAGTTGGCGGGTTCCGGACCACACGACACCGCGGCGGGTGAAGAGCGAGATGGCCGCGCCGATGACGAAGAGCGCCACGCCGGCTGCGGCCAGGCTCGCGACGGCCGCGCGGGTGCCCGTCACGAAGAAGAACGGGACGACCGGAACGATCGCGCCGGCGGCAAAGAGCAGGAACGACGTGATCGCCGCGGTCCACGCCGAGCCGCCGAGCTGGTCCGGGTCGATCCCGAGCTCCTCGTGCGACAGCGTGTCGAGCGCCGTTCGCTCGTCTCTCATCACCGCGCGGGACAGCCGATCGGCTTCGTTCGCGGTGAGCCCCTTCGCCTCGTAGATCAGCTGGAGCTCCTCGCGCTCCTCGGTCGGGTTCTGCTCGACTTCGCTCCTTTCGATCCCGACTTCCCGCTGCGCGAGCTCGCGGGCGCTCGTGACGCTCACCCATTCCCCGAGCGCCATCGAGCACGCGCCGGCGAGCAGCCCGGCGAGGCCCGTGAGCAGGATCGTCGAGCGATCCGCCGTCGCTCCGGCCACGCCCATCAGCAAGCTGAGGTTCGAGGACAGTCCGTCGTTGGCGCCCAGGACGGCCGCGCGCAGCGCGTTGCCTCCGACGTTCCGGTGCCTGCCCTCGATCCGCGCCAACACGCCGCCGTCGACACCGGGCGACTTGGCGAGCACGGCGCCGAGCACGCGCGCATGCATGCGCTCTTCCTCGGTCATCGCGGTGCCATGTGTCTCCGGGTGACCGAGATAGTCGTTGCGTTGCGCGTACTCGGCGGCCGCGATCGTCGGAAGGATCGCCCCCGCTCCGACGCGCCGCGCGAGCCATCCGAGCAACCGTGCCCGCCTGGACGGTCGCCGGGGCCCGATCGCGTGGCCGGCGCCGAGAAGGCGACGCTCCCAGAACGCCGCATGCTTCTCCTCGACCGCCGCAAGACGACGGTAGACGCGCGCGACGTTCGCGCTTCGCTCGCCGTCGGCCATCGCCAGGTACTGGAACGCGCTGTCGATCTCCTCCTGTCGATTCTCGAGCCAACGCGCGACGTCGGCCTTCAGGTGACCGCCATGCCGCGCGTTCATGTCTCCAGTCCGACGGCCGTTGCGGCTCGGGATGCGAACCTCGTCACGTGGCGGAGGCCCAGCGTCCGTCCGGTGACGGTATGCCGGCTTCCGGCGATCCGACGAACGGACGCGATCTTGACGGGCCGGGGCACCGACGCCGCCTCGGTGCTCACCCAGCGGCGGAGCAGGCCGCGGATCCAATCCGGCTCGAGCCCGAGAGCGTCGCAGATGTTCTCGAAGCCGAACGGCCAGCTCGCATCGGACGAATCGAACCACTCCGCGGTCTCCCGGAACAGTCGCTGGTTGCGTACCCCTCGCGAGCCCGCGCATCGGCAGAACGTCCGTATCGCGTCCTCGAGCACCGCGGCCATGAGCCTCAGCTCCGGCGTCCGCTCCGAGGCCCGTTGCAGGAGCTCGGCGAACTGCACCGGCAGCATCTGGTCCGGAGCGAGCTCGCTCGGACCATCCGCATCTTCCATTCGCCAACTGAGACTCGAACCGATCATTTGCCCCTCCGTTGGTATGCTGACCCGGCGCGACGGGTCGCGCCGATCGCGCCCGACATCCCGAATGCATCATCCGGGCCATCGTCGCGTGCTGGACCTTGGAGCACGGCGGGACGCAGGAGTGTCGAGCGCCCGGCACACGAGCCGACGGGTCGGCAGAGACGAGATCGCGGCACAGGTCTGCAGTTGGATCAGGCAGGCGGCCGCGCGGCTCGCAACCGGCGTGCGACCGCATGGAAGGAGAGGACCGCTGCTGCGGCGACCATGACGCCGCGGAGGAGCCGCTTCTCGAGTACCGCCCTTAGAGCGACGCGGGCGGCGGCTGCCGGCAGCGTTCCCCCTCGCATGCCTCTTCGTGGGCGTACCGCTGACGACGTTCGCGGAATCCGGCTGGTCTCACGCGGTCGGCATCGGCTGCCTGTGTGCGTGCGCGGCATCCGCCTTCGTTTGCGTCGCGACGATCGAGGACGACTAGCCCGCTCGCGGTGTCGCCAGTTCGGCACGGTTGACCGCCGATCGCGATTCTGGTGAATGCCCGTTTCGCCATGATCCAGAGCACGGCCGACCTGCTCACGGCCTCCGCCGCGGTCGCGTACGCCATCGGGCACGTCGAGACGCCGAAGCGACCATAGAGGTGGCCGGTCTTCGCTCCGCTCGAGCACCAGGGAGGGACGGTCGATGGTCAAGCTCGCTGCGCTGCTGGGACCCGCTCTCGCTGCCTTGTTGGTGGTAGCGACTTGCACGTGGAGCGCGGAGATCCCGGTGGCGGACGAAACGCCCGCCGAAAGCGCGTCCGAGCCCGCTCGCGGCCGGTACTCGCTCTGGAACGCCGCCGGGGAGTCGGTGTTCGGCGACGCCTACTCACACCCCGAGCGCTGGCGGCCGCTGTCTGTCGGCACGTTCTTCACCGAAGGTTGGGACCAGCCCTGGGTCGGCCCGCCGCGGGGCGGCGGCGGCGCGCCCCGACAGAGCTGGCTCAACGCGTTCAACGGCGCCTTCTACCGTACCGTCCACACGACCGGCGGGTGGGTGCACGACGGCGGCGACGCGTACAACGGCTCGCTCGCGCTCGACACGCCGCTCAACGCACGGACGGAGCTCATCTGGGCGATCCCCTACGTCGACTCGACCGTCGACGCGAACGGCAACCGTCACACCGGCTTCGGCGACTTCGCGCTTACGACGCGGTTCATGCTCTCCGAGACGCGCGACGTTTCGCAGTCGTTCGACGTCATATTCCGCACGCCGACGGGCCGCCTCGACAACGGCAACGGCGTCGCGTCGATCGAGCCCCACTACGAATTCTGGGCCAACTGGTGGCGGGGACTCGTCGTACGCGGCGGCGTCGGCACCGCGGTGCCGTACAACCATGACGGCGTGCGGGAGGCGAAGGCACGCACCAGCTTCCTCGGCAACCTGGCCGTCGGGTACTACTTCACGCCGCACGACGTCCCACCGGTCGGCGATCTCGTCTGGTACGTCTCCACGAACTTGGCGACGCTCACGGACGGACGTGGGCCGAACACCACCACCCTGACCTTCACGCCGGGCTTCCGCACGTACCTCGGCGGGAACCTGTACCTGTTCGGGGGCGTCGAGGTGCCCGCCACCAAGCCGATGCCGTTCGACTATCAGGTCCTCGGCGAGCTGCTGAGGCCCTTCTGAACTAGTTTGAGAACAGGGCCGTCAGATGCGGTCGCTCCACTTTGCCGGTTGCGTCCTTCGGTAGCTCCTTCACGAAGTGGATGACCTTGGGAATCTCGAAGTCCGACAGTCGCCTTCGGCAGTATGCCTGCAATTCCGCAGCTGTGATATCGGCTCGGAGCACGACGGCGGCTTGGACCTCCTCGCCGTAGATGCGATCCGGGACTCCAAAGGACGCCGCCTCCGCGACGGCGGGGTTGCCGAGCAAGACAGCGTCGATCTCCGTGGGCGATATTTTCTCACCACCACGATTGATCAATTCCTTGATCCGACCGGTAAGCCTTAGGTAACCGTCGCTATCGAGGACCCCCAGATCACCCGTTCGAAACCATCCGTTCGCAAAGGCCGATTTGTTCGCATCGGGATTTCGATAATAGCCGTGCATGACGGTTGCGCCGCGTACGACCACTTCACCTTGATTCCCGAGCTGTAACAGCTCCCCGTCGTCGTTCATGATGGCCACGTCCACGTTCGTCCCCGGGCCCACGGTTCCGGATTTGCGCAGGCCGGGCGGTACTGGATTCGAGGTTACTTGATGCGAGGTCTCTGTCATGGCGTAGGCTTCGATGACCGGCGCGTCGAAACGATCTTCGAGCTGTTTCAGCGTCGGCGGGGCGAGCGGTGCGCTACACGATCGGACGAACCGCAATCCGCTCCGCGACGGCGCGCTGTCCGAGGCCGCACGGGCTAGAAGGATCTGATGGATGGTGGGCACGGCCGAATACCAGGTGACGGCGTGCGCTTTGACCAAAGGCCAGAACGCATGCGCGCTGAAACGATTCGGCAGTACGATTTTCGCGCCCGCGAAAAGCGCGGACAGTGTGGCGCCGATCAACCCATGGCCGTGAAAGAGAGGCATGACGACGAGGCCGGTGTCAGCGAGGCTCATCTGATAATGCGCCGAAATATTGTGCACCGCGGCCATCACATTGGCATGACTCAACGGTACGGCCTTCGGCCTGCCGGTCGTGCCGCTCGTGTGCGTCAAGAGGGCGATGTCCCCGGGCAAAGCCATATCCGGGGCGCCTTTCGTGGACGAGCTGAATCCGGGGCCAGCGAGCTGCACATCGCCTGTCGCATTCCGGGTGGCGGTCCAAACCGGCAGGCGCAAGGCGCGGGCGGCCTCGCGGACCGGATCGGCTCCAGACGTCGTAATGACGATTCGAGCCTCGGAGTCCTCGAGGAAGAACCGAAATTCGGCGGCCTTGTAAGCCGGGTTCATTGGAGCCGCAACCAGTCGAGCGCGAGTGGTCGCCAGAAATGCAACCAGGTATTCGATCCCATTCGGTAGCGCGATGGCGACCACCTGTCCTGGGTCGAGCCCGCTTTGCCGCAGGCGTGTGGCAAGACGGTCGACCTGATCCGAGAGAGAGCCGTAGCCAAGTTCTGTCCCGTCTTCGGGCAGAATGATGGCGGATTGCCTCTTGTCCGTATCGATGAAGAGATCCGCGAGGGTTTGCATGGCGATCTCACGGCTCCGGGCCGAGGTTGCCGGACGCGGGCGCCGTCGCGTGCGCATCATTCACCGGCTGGCGTCTGCATTTACGCTCTGGCCGCCGCCCGAACACTGCCAGTGCCAGCAGAGGCAGCAGAGGGGGCAGCAAGACCCACACCCCCAACCGCGGTATCGCTGCTCCGCCCAACATGGCGCCGGTCAGGAAGCCACCCCATACGCCCAGCAGGAGGAGCGCCCGGCGTCCGTGCGTATCCCACGGCCCTTGCGCGTCTGGAAGGGGCGCACGCGTGACCGCCAGCGCGAGGTGCGTCCCCATCCTCGTGAGCGTGCCGGTCACGAACGTGAGGCTCATCGGTTGCGCGCCGACGTGGGACAGCGCGGTGTTCATGATCCCCATCGCCACACTGAGCGTCGCAATGCCGACCGCACCGCGTGACCAGCCAAGCGGCGTGAGACCTATACTCACCGCCAGCAAGGCCGCGACCACTCCGAACCGCACCCGCCATGATCGATGCGTCCCCGAATATGTCAGCGAAGTCCCTGTGAAGACACCGATCACGAAGGACACGATCGCGAGCAGGCTCGGCATCGCCGCTGCAAAATCGCCCTGCCCGGTCAGAAAACCGGTTTGCGTGGTGTTCCCGCTCATGAATGAGAGGTACGTCTTGAAGCTGAGATAGCCGTAGGCGTCGACGTATCCGGCGATCGTGGCGAGCGCGGCGGCTAACGTTTCGTCGCCTTCTGTGGAGACTTGGGCGGATGCCGCCGCAGCCCTCCGAGGTGTCGCCATCACTCGGGACTATCACGGCGGGCATCGGCGCGTTGTCGTTCGATGCGCTCGGTCACGTCGCGCGCTACGGCAACTGCACCGCAAGCCGCGCGCCCGGCTGGTCCCTTGACGAGGGCGAAAGTCATTTCGACGTAGAGCTTGCGTCCGGTACGGTGCGTCGCGCGGGTCACGGTCGGGCGGCCCTGCAGCCTCATGACACCGCCGGTCATGGCGGCTTCGAAGCCCCGCCAATGGGCCGCCCGCAGATGGTCGGGGATGATCGGGTCTAGCTTCTGACCGAGCGCCTCGGCGGCGCTGTAGCCGAACAGGGCGGCGGCGGCATGGTTCCACCGCATGATCGTTCCCGTAGCGTCGGCAAAGATAACGGCATCGGCGATCTGTTCGAGGATCGCTTCAGCCAGCGAAGCCGCGTCTTCCACAAGCTCACTGCTTCTGTGAAATACTGCTCTGCGGGTTGAGATTGCCGATGTGGCCGCTCTCCGTCCCCGCGGTCGGATCGATCGCGCAATTGATCAGGCCCGGTTTCCCCGAAGCGAGCCCCTCGGTGAGCGCCTTCGCGAGCCCTTGCGGTTCGGCGGCATAGTAACCGGCACCGCCGAAGGCTTCGATCACCTTTTCGTAGCGCGCTTCTTTCATCAGGACCGTTGGCGCGGGGTCGGTGCCACCACCACGGTTGACGTCGTTGCCGCGATAGACTCCGCCGTTGTTGAAGATGACGGTGACGATCGGCAGCTGATAGCGGCAGATGGTTTCGACCTCCATGCCGCTGAAGCCGAAGGCGCTGTCACCTTCGATGGCCACGACCGGCTTGCCGCTGACGACGGCCGCGCCGATGGCGTAGCCCATGCCGATGCCCATCACGCCCCAGGTGCCGCTATCGAGGCGTTTGCGCGGCATGCGCATGTCGATGACGTTGCGGGCGATGTCCAGCGTGTTTGCCCCCTCGTTGACGAGATAGACGTCCGGTTTATCGGCGAGCACGCCTTTGATGACGCCGAGGGCACTGTAGAAATCCATCGGGTCGGGGTTGGCGGCGAGGTGGGCCGCCATGCGGTCTCTGTTGTGCTGCTTGTGCTGGGCGAGGTCATCGAGCCAAGCGGCACGAGGCCGGATCTGGCCGGGCTTGAGCCTGGCCAGCAGGGCCGAAACGGAAGAGGCGATATCCCCGACCACCGGCGCGGCGACGGCACGATTGCTGTCCATCTCCGTCGGCACGATATCCAGCTGGACGAATTGCGCCGTCGGCGACCATTGCGGGCTCTTACCGTGGCCCAGCAGCCAGTTGAGCCGCGCGCCGATCAACATCACCACATCGGCCTGCGCCAGTGCATGAGATCGGGCCGCCGCCGCCGATTGCGGATGGTCGTCGGGCAACAGGCCCTTGGCCATGGACATGGGCAGGAAAGGGATCCCGGTCTCTTCGACGAAGGCGCGAATGTCCGCGTCCGCTTGCGCGTACGCCGCACCCTTGCCGAGGATGATGAGCGGCCGCTCGGCTTTGGCGAGCACCTCCAGGGCGCGCTGGACTGATTCCGGAGCAGGAAGCTGCCGCGGTGCAGCGTCGACCACGCGGACCAGCGATCGGGCTCCCGTCTCGGCGTCGAGGGTGGCACCCAGAACACTGGCCGGGAGATCGAAGTACACGCCGCCAGGACGACCCGAGACGGCGGCGCGGATTGCGCGCGCCAGACCGATGCCGATGTCCTCGGCCCGATCGACCCGGTACGCTGCCTTTGCGTACGGCTTGGCCGCGTTCATCTGGTCGAGTTCCTCATAGTCGCCCTGCTGCAGATCGACGATCGCGCGATCGCTCGACCCGCTGATCTGGATCATGGGGAACCCGTTCGTGGTGGCGTTGGCCAGGGCCACCATACCGTTGAGAAAACCGGGAGCAGAGACGGTCAGGCAGATGCCCGGTCTCTGCGTCAGATAGCCGGCGATCGCCGCCGCGTTGCCGGCGGATTGTTCATGGCGGAAGCCGATGTAGCGAATGCCTTTGGCCTGAGCCAACCGCGCCAGGTCGGTCACTGGAATGCCGGCTACACCGTAAATGGTGTCGACACCATTGAGCTTCATGGCATCGACGACCATGTTGAACCCGTTCGTTATGCCGGGGGCGTTCGCCTCTGTTGCCATGGGAAGCCTTCCTACGCAGACTGCCGGATGTCGCGATGCCCTCGACTCGAGCCGGACGATCCGACGACGTTCTTACTGTGCAGTTTGGCGATCTGTTCTCGGCTGTAGCCGAGCTCCGTCAGCACTTCGTCGGTGTGCTCGCCCAGCAGCGGGGC
>WNFT01004685.1_pt1 | contig 11933 bp, 12 predicted proteins | sample 5400191 | NCBI WGS metagenome assembly WNFT01 (sample SAMN13153359, study PRJNA577476) | soil metagenome | isolation source: 80 cm saprolite under Madrone tree | place: USA:California | collected 2016-06-14
GTCAAACCGTAACCTTGCATGATCGGCAAGCCTGCGCCCGCGAAAGCCAGGGCCACGTCCGGCGACAACGGCGCGGCTCCGGAAACGAAAATGCGAATTCGCCCGCCCAATGCCTCGCGTAATTTCGCAAATACTAATCGGTCGGCGATCTCGTGGCGCCGCGAAAGCCAAAACGGAATCGGCCGTTGACTCAACGCAAGTCGCGCCCAGCGCTTTCCGGTCTCAATGGCCCAATCGAAAAGCAAGGCATTCGTTCTTCCCTTTTCTGCCGCTCTTTCTTTCGCCTTCGCCAAAATCTTTTCATAGATTCGCGGCACGCCAACGAAGACCGTTGGGTGAACTTCGCGCAGATTGATTGCGATCTTGTCCAGTGACTCGCCGAAATAGACGCTCATGCCGTGATGCAGATACATGTTCATCGCCTGTCGTTCGAATCCATGCGACAGCGGCAACACCGACAATGCGGAATCTGTTTCCCCGAACTCAAAATGGTTCGATGAAGCAAGCAGGTTCGAAACCATATTCGCATGCGTCAACATCACACCCTTCGGCTCGCCCGTGGTGCCCGACGTGTAAATGATCGTCGCGAGATCGCCAGGTTTTGCCGCGCGAGCCAATTCATCGGCCAATTCGGGGCGTTGACCTTCCAATTCCCGCCCGCGCGTTTCCAACTGGGCCAGGCTCAGATGATTTTTTTCATGCGGCGCCGCTGGGTACGCAGGCATCCCTGCCTGCTTTGTGGGGTACGCCCTCTCAGAAGCACGCTGGAAGCGTGCGTACCCAGACGCGTCCAAGTCAAAGAGCACTGCGCTTTCGACGTTGCCACCCTCGCGCAAGACGATTTCAATCTCCGTGAGTTTCGCCGGTGTCGAAACGAACAACGCGCGCGCGCCGCTGTCCTTAAGGATGTATGCGACCTGCGACGGCGTCAGCGTCGGATAAATCGGCACACCGACCGCGCCGGCAAAGATGCAACCCTGATCGGCCAGCACCCATTCGACTCGACTCTCAGAAAGCAACGCGACGCGATCGCCTTTGCGAATTCCCAATGAATACAGCCCCAGAGCAATCGAGCGCGCACGTCGCAGCATCTCGCCCGCCGACATCGAATGCCACGCGCCATCGCGTTTATAGTTCAGCGTGTCCGGTTTCGGATGGTTGCGAGCCACGCCTTCGTAGATGTCGACCAGCGTCGTCGGCCCGGCGTCAGCGTGCGGCTCGGCCATCTCTAATTTCTCGGCTATTTCCACCATAGATAACGTTCAAGGGGAATTTCTCTGTGCAACCTCTGATTCTTTGTGTCTCTGTGGTGAAATTACTCTAAAGAAGCTCACCACAGAGACACGGAGATCGTACAGAGAACAACAGAGGATAATTTTCAGCCTACTACCAAACAGAGGGCCGTCTCAGGCGCTCACTCCACTTAGAAAAACTTCCATGACAACATCAGCCATTGGTTCGAGCTTGTAGCTTCGCTTTGAAATGATCCAATTCGTAGCCATCTCGTCCAAGGCGCCAAAGAGAATCTTCGCAGCAACCTTCGCGTTCAATTCCTTCCGAAAGACGCCTTCACGCTGTCCTTCTTCAAACGTGTGACGCAATAACGCCAAATACTCGGCAAAGCCTGCGGCTGAGAACTCTTCCATGAACTTCGTCGAGCCGCGCAATTCAACCTGAAACACCACGGCCAGATCGCGGTCGGCTCCCAAACGCTCAAGATGCAGCTTAGCAATGCGTCGCAGCTTCTCGCGCGAATCATCAAGATTCTCGATCAGCTTGCGGCCCGCCGCGATCGCTTCAGCTATGTTTTGATCGAAAATCGAATGCAGGATCTCTTCTTTGCTTTTGAAATAAAGATATACCGTGCCGTCAGCGACCTCTGCCGCGCGCGCGATGTCTGCGACCTTAGAATTGAAATACCCATTGCGAGCAAACACCCGTGTAGCCGCGCGCAGGATTGTGCCCCGCTTGTCGGCGATGGAATTGCGAGCTGAAACCCGCTTCTTAGAAGAGCGCGCCATGAATGAATGAATCGTCACTCAGTGACGCCTAGCCTAACTTGACTTGAAGATTGTCGCAAGCCTGGGAGCGAAATACACGGCGTAACTCTGTGTGAATCTCTCTGGTCCTCGGTGCCTCTGTGGCGATCACTTTTCGAGGCAGATTCACCACAGAGACACCGAGGCTGCACCGAGAAGCACGGAGTGAGTAACTCATCGCATAAATGCTTGCAACGTCAGATAAAGTTACAGGCAATCAGCGAAAAGAATCTGAGATTGTGCTTAAATTCGACCAACGTTGGCTGCATAGTCCGTCGCGCATCGGTGAAGAGCGCGTCTTCGCTATTTAGTCGTCGGCAGCCGAAACATCGTCATCATCATTGAACGAGTGGACCTCTTCGGTCTCCACCATGTCCTCGCTCGATTCCAACTTTTCAGCTTCACGGCCATCGCCAGCGACTTTCTCTCTGGCAATCAGCTTGCCGGCAGAATCGAATTGCAGCGCGCCGTCGCGGATTCTCACCTGGGTTAGCGGGAAGGCGGTCTTAAGACCGGCTGCGCTGAAAAGTTTCTCGATTCGATAATTGATGTCGCTGCGAATCTGCACGTGTCGGCGGGGGCGATTGGTCCACACCAGCAACCGAAAGTCGTTCGACCAATCGGCTAAGTCCATGAACTGCACTTTTGGCGGCGGGTCGTCCAAAACGTTATCAATGCCTTCAGCCGCTTGCAGCAAGGTCTTGGTTACCAGTTGGACATCGCAAGTGGTATCGACCTTAAGCGGAATTGCGATGCGCGCGCGCGGGTCCCCGTAAGACCAATTGATCAAGCGGTCCTTCACCATCTTGGAATTGGGCACGATGATCGAGATGCGATTATTCGTCATCATGATCGTCGTGCGCAGGTTGATGCTTTGCACGTCGCCTTCGTCGCTGCCGATGGTGATGCGATCGCCGACGCGCACGGGTCTTTCAAACAACAGGATGAAGCCGCCGGCTAAATCGGAAGCGATGTCGCGCAAGCCGAAACCAATGCCCACGGACAGCGCGGTGAAGAGTACTGCGATCGAAGTAAGATCGATGCTGAACGAAAATTTGAGCGCCCACAGAGCGCCGAGCGCGATAATGATGTACTGCGTGAGCCGCGCCAGCGTGTAGCGCAGTCCCGGCTCGAGGTAAGCCTTCTTCGTAATCTGGCGTTCGAACAACCGGCTCAGCGTTCGCGAAAGGAGCACCGTGAGAATAAGGATGAGCAGTCCGCCCGTCAGCGAGGTCGCTGAAAACTCCGCATTGCCCACCTTGAATTGGTGACCAAGGTAGACCGCAACTCTGCTGAAAACGCCCTTCCAGCTTTGCCAGAACTCCCTTATGCCAAATATAAAGGCAACGGAATTTGTTTCTGCGATGATCATGACGATGCGCCACACGCTGGCGGGGACAACACCTACACCGCAAATCCTTAACGGCCGACTAACTCTTCAAAATATAAAGGGGCTTGAACCTATCCTACCATCAGCGATTGGCAAGATAAAACTCGGTGGCTGTTTATCAAAGGATTGTAGGTAATTCTAAAGGTGTTTTGGGTTGCCTCGCGAGGCTTACGATCTAAGTAGTCAAAGATCTAAGCACCTACCAAGAGCACTGGAAACAGGTGAAGTGCGGCAACGATCTGGTTTACAAAGCTCGCGCGTAACTCCGAACAGCAAAATGGCGATATGTAGTCTTGCGCAGATTCGCGCAGAAGAGCTTTACATTTATTGAATTGTCCGGCAAGATTGTCTCCACTTCGCGCCTTACAATCCAGTGTCGTTGGAGGATAAAGATGGCAACAATTCAAAGCAACACAGGTCACGAAAAGCTGACGGCAAAAGCACTCGCGGACGCCAAAGGCACGCTCTCGCTGAAAAATCTAGTGGGAACGTGGAGCACCTGCGACAAGAACACTCGCAACATAGTGCGCGTCGTCCTTGGCGCCAAGGGAAGCTCGCTGACTGTTCAGGTATTCGGCGCCTGCTCGCCTACGCCCTGCGACTGGGGTGTCGTCGAGGGCATCGCTTACGGCGACAACGTCAGCGCGACCGAGGCCTCGGCCTTTTCCGCCGTTTATAATTTCAGCTTTAAGGACGCCATTGTGACGGGACAGCTCGACAATGGCACCTTGATAGTCGAGACCTACAACAGATTCAAAGACGGAAGCGGTCGCTCCAATTACTATACCCGGACGTATCTCTGCCGGTCGTAGGCCGCAGCGTTTTCAATTCAAGAGGTCGAGGGATTCCCCGCAGCTTGCTGCGGATCAATTTGCTTTGCCTTGAAAGCGTTTGACGCTCGGATTAGCGGGCGTGCCGACACAAGCATTCAACCTCAGGGCGATTTAGCGCCCCATTCGACAGATATTTCCTTTGCTTAACACCTCTGGGCGAGAAACGATGATGAAGGAGGGGCCTGCTCCGCGACTGAGGCTTGCGCGCTAGGAAGCAGGTAAATGATCAGCCTGATCGCCCCATTCGCGCGTAACCTCAGCGTTGATGGCGCGTGGCGATTATTAACAAGTCAATAAACAAGTTGAGGGACGCGCTAACCGCGCTCCGTTCCAACCTGGTTGGGCCGTTAAGTTATCCCGTGATTACTTAGCTCAGGCCGAGAAGAGTTGCGCAAATGCCTGCTCAGAAGGCGATATGCAATTGCTCTAATTAGCCCTAGAGTTGATCGAGTTCCGGTAGTTTGAAAAGTAGCCCAGCGATGTCCAATGCTAATGCTACTATCTTCGCTGCCAGCGCTGCTCCGCCCGTCGCCGTCGCAGCGATAATCCATGCAATGATTTTGGCGATGGTGATGGCATAGTCGTACCAGTGTAGTTCCGCGAAAATGTGTGCCAGAATTTCTCCGAGATTGCCTGAACCCTCAAGATATTCGAGAAACTTAAGAATCGCCTTCCAGTCCTTTTGCTTTAGGGCTTCAAGGAGTTTCTTGAACGCGTCTTGAAAGGCCGGTTCTTTTACTAGGCGAGCAAAGCTCTTCTCAAGTGATTTCGGATCAATCTTGGGCGTCTTGATCCCAATGATTCCCAAAATCAATCCAATAATCTCGAGCACTAAGTCTATGACAAGGGCAACTTTCGCAGCGTCAGATTTCTCTCCACCTGCCTTGGTATCAGCTTGGATATCGAATAGACCAAGGTCAACGCGTCCATTGATGGTCACAAAGAAGTTTTCTTCCCGTATATGTGCTCTTATTCCGGCAAATTCCGTGTTGCGCAGAATGAGCTCCGAGTCTAACGATGGAATATTGAATTGCTGCCTCACGAACCCGGCGATGATCAGACGGAGATCGTCCGCTTCTGAGCTTGTCGGCAGTCGTCGTCCGGCCGCACTCAGATAAAAAGGAAGTCGTTCCATTGTTGCGGCAACGACTTTGCCGATCTCTGATTCAGAGATGTGCCTATCGAGATCTTTAGGAGTGAAAGGTTTGTTTTCAGCTAGGTATCGTAATAGGGGACCTGCGTGCTTAATGACATCATCGAGTGTGTTCTTGTCGAAGACGTCACCGAAAATGGACGGACACCCTTGAGAATCCTGTCTCTTAGCGCGCTCCTTTTTGGCCATAATGATCTCCTCCTATTCCATACATGGCTGACACCGCATTGTGAATGGGTACTTGCTAGGACGAGACTTCACGGGGATAATGTCGGCATCTTCGCCCTTGCTCACTCACAGTTTGCAATGGCACGCCTAACAAGTATTCATCCGCAGAGTGCAGGATGAGACCGGATTTGGTGGTAAGATCCCGCACCTGCTCAAACTTCTTGATTTATCCGTCACAAGCGCGATGGGCCAAGCTGAGATTAGATCATTTGTCTCTATCTGGCAAGCAAGAAAATGCAGCGAATAACTCAGGTTACGTAAGCTTGCTAAGTCTGATTGTTCTCCAGCTTCATATCCAGCCGAAACATCGTCGAATCTACGATGGATGCAATTCAACAACTCAACGAATTAAAACATTTCTCATCTTCGGAACGATCCAAGTTAGCTACAGCATTTTGGTTCCGGAAGCGCCGCTTGCTGCGGATAGTAAATTGGCTTCTGCGGGTTGCGGTGCCAGTCGTATTCCGCTGCTTTCGCCGCCGCCTCTGCTACGGCTCGACCTGCCAGCCGGTCGACGAGATGAAAAGCCATGTCTATCCCCGAAGAAACACCGGCGGACGTGACGTAATGGCCGTCGTCGACCCAGCGCGAGACATTGTCCCAAAGCACGCGCGGCCCGAACGTCGTCACCCAGGCGAACGCCTGATGATTGGTCGCGGCGTGCCTGCCGTCGAGGACACCGGCTAATGCCAAAACCGCCGCACCCGTGCATACCGAAGTCATGAGCTTGACGCGCTTGTCCATCGCCTTCACCCAAGCCACGAGCGCTTTCACAGCTTCTGACGTCTTCACAGCTTCCGGGTCGCCACTGACCACGTTTTCCGTGTGCCCGCCCGGAATCATCAGCACCTCGAACGGCTGAGTCAGCGCTTCGTCGCGAAACATGTCAGGCGCCACGCGAGGACCGTTTGCGCTCTTGACAGGCGCCGGGACTGCCTTCGATTTTCCAGCGGGCCGTACTTCGTTCGAGATGAGCAAGACCTCGAAGGGATAGGGCGGTGGACTCTGATAGCCGGTACCGATAAAACGTGAGATCGCGAAAGCTTCCGTAAAACCCCACACATCGATTGGTTCGAATGCCTCATACACAAGGATTCCAATGCGAATAGTCGTGGGAAATTGAATTGTCGTGGTCATTGAGTCTCTCCTGTGCACCATGTCTGTCTTGGCCGGTTCAAGTCGAGGGGCGGTAATGCCTCACTTTCTTAGCGTGCCCTTCCGGTACTGGTTGCCTAGTGTCAGCGTTGATCGGGCGGCGGCGATTAGCAACAACATAGAATCCACAAGACGAATTAAAAGAACGTGCGACCTGGTGTAATGAAGCAAGCGTCTCCGGTCCGAGAGTTGTTAGACTGACGGTGAATGGTCTGCGCTAGCAGAAGAAGACGCCCATGCGAGTATACATCGGGTGACTTTCAAGCTCGCCAACAAACGCTCAGTTATTTGACAACCGAAGAGGGAGAGATAAAACAAACAGAGTTGCAGCACGAAGGCTCGGAGGTGCCCGCCTTCCAGTAAAGGTGACATTTCAACTTGGGTTTTACGATTCCAAAAAATATGTTTACATCGAAGCCTTGGAGGTCTAAGCTAAACAAGTTAAGTTCTTGTGCGCTCGCGACATCGGGAGAGTTCTTCATAGCTCCCGTCTGGAAGCTGTTTGTGCGCAAGGACTGTCCCGTCTGATATTGGTGCTGTCTATATCAGATTCACAATTAAATCTATGACGACGAAGGAGAGAGACAATGGCAACTCAGGCAACGAAAAACGCGGGCAACGCCCACGTAAAGATTGTGGTCGAAGAAGGTCGCGTCACAATGGAGGATCTTCATAAGGCTCTCGACCTGGCCGTTCGCCAGATTACCAAGGGCGGGTGCAATTGTGGCCTGACAGGATTTGACCTCAGCTTCCTGCGCGGAGATCCGGCGCTCAGTAAAGCACTGACCGGTGTTGCTAACATCAAGGGCGGCATCGTGACACAAGGGTAGGTTGGCCCGCTTTGCCCCTGAATAGCATCGACCGAGACATGGTGCCTCAAAGCACCATGTGTAGCAGCGTTCTACAAAAGGAAGCGCCGCCACCCGTGGCGTTGGGGGTCACGTACGAGGGGCGTGACCCCGCCCTTCTCGAAAAGATGCTGCCTCACGTTGACTACATCGAAGTGACTCCTGAGACTATAGCCGAGGTCAAGGGAGAAGAGATCATTCTTAGTCCCGAGGTGATGTCGGAAATCAAGAATATTGGCAAAGCCGTTAAGATTATCATTCACGGAGTCAGTTTATCCATCGGTTCGCATGAGGGATGGTCCCCCAATTATCTCTATCTTCTGGACGATTTTCTTCAACAGATAGACGTCGCCTGGCATAGCGAACATCTCGGCTATACCAAGGTCGACGGGGAGCATTTGGGCATCATGCTCGCGATGCCAAAGACCGAACAGGCGCTCGATCTGGTGTGCGAAAGAGTACGCACCATTCAAGAACGTTATAGGTTTCCCTTTCTACTTGAGAACATTGTTCACGTAATTCCTGATTTCCCAGGGGACTATTCCGAGGCCGGGTTTCTCAACGCGCTTACTGAGAGGACCGGTTGTGGCTTGATCCTGGACGTGTATAATCTCGAATGCGACGCACACAATCACGGGTTAAATATTCCTGAATTTTTAGACGAACTCAATCCTACTAATGTATGCGAACTGCACGTCGCTTGTGGAGTGGAACACAACGGCTTTCTGTTGGACGTACACTCTCAACTGCCCCGCAACTCCACGGTCGACCTGGCGCAATACGCCATTAAGCAAGTAGCCAAAAATGCCCAGGTAGTAGTGTATGAGTTCATGCCCGAGGCAGTGCCCGGTCTAGGCCATGCCGCTATTGCAGAGGAGTTGCGGCATCTCCGCGCCCGCTTTCAGAATTGAAATATGGATCTTGCTAACCACCAGCGGATACTCTTAGGCCTAATCAGATCCAACTATCAGGTGCGTCCTGATGATGACGCATACTTCCACAGGGTTTCGCAGTCAAAGGACCTGGAGGAAGCGCGAGGAAACATTTTTCTATGGCGAGTCTATGTGCTGGAGCGTACTTGTGTACTCACTTTTACGCTGCTGAAACAACGCAATTTTCTAAAGCAGGAGCTGGACGCTTTTATCAGGCAACACAATATATCTCCCTTCAGAGAGACTCAGGCTCCGGCCTTTTTGGAAACGCTTAGCTCTCATTCTGACCCCCTGATCGCCTCTGTCGCACAGTTTGAGCTTTCGCTCATGAAGGTGAGGCAGGGAGATCCACGTGCTTACACGGTCTCTTGGGCTGTTGAACCGCACACTATCTTAAATAACCTCGCCAAAAACATTCCTATCGAGGAGGAAAGAGTTCCCGACGGCGACTACCAAATACTTATCTCGCGTGACCTTCCTTCCCTGTTTCAGATTGACCGTTGCCCCCGGATTACATCGGGTAAGGAGGCGCCGTTGCCGCACTGAAAAAGTATTGGCGGTGGACTCTGATAGCGTCAAAACGTGAAATCGCGAAAGCTTCTGTAAAGCCCCACACATCGATTGGCTCGAATCCCTCATAGACAAGGATTCCAATGCGAATAGTCGCCGGAAACTGATTTGTCGTGGTCACTGAGTCTCTCCTCTACGCCATGACTGTCTTGGCCCGTTCTAGTCGAGTGGCGGTGATGCCTCCCGTTCTTAGCCTGCCCTCGCGGTGCCGGCGTGTAACGATCGAATTAATCCGGGAAGGGCGCAGCCATTCAACATCGAAAGAATAAATCCATGATTAAGAGAATGCCATCGAGGCGTCGGGTTGAATGAGTTGATATACCCATTTGAACCGATTTGGCGGCTGTTCTTGTCTTCTTGTCCCAGAGCATTCTATCTTCTTATCAAGAGGATAATAGTATTCAACACACTACCCACGAGTAGCACCACTGACACAACTTGTTCGATGGCTATCACCTTCTTTGTTTGAATGAATACGATGGGCACGATGCCGAGCTTATTTGAAATATCGCTAACTGATTTTTCAGTGCTAGTTAACCACTCGATGTATAGCTTACCTCCCAAGAATCCAATGATCGCGGCTATCGAAACGATTATTGATAAAGCACACTTAGTCGCAAAGTTTACATCCGCGCGAAAAATGTAACTGGCCAGCACACTAACTACAGCTAAATAAATGCCCGCAGCTTTTAGAAACAAATCGTAATGATGCTTATATAGGTCTATGTAAATGCTCAATTGCATTTTTAGGAGATCGGTTTCGCCGTTGTGATTTGCCGTCAACTTTCGCTCCTGAACCTTACTACGTTGATACTCGTGGGTCTGACGTTAGAGTTGACTGAGCTCGGTGCTTACATTCAACCTTCAACGATTTGTTCGAGCGCGTTATTTGTAAACTTCCACCGCCTCGCTTGAGCTCGTTATGCGGCGCGCACTTCGACGAACTCGACACTGGATGAAGGAGCGGGAATGGGAAGGCCGTCTTCGCAAAGACCTTCGATGTGAAATTGAATAGCTTCCTGGATTAATTTCAGGACTTCGTTCCTGGTCTCAGCGACTGCCACGCAACCCGGCAGGTCGGGAACATGTGCCCCAAAACTAGTTTCGCCTTGTTCAACCACCACGGCATATTTCATATTCGCACATTGACTTGTTGGGCGGCACCGAAATGCACTCTTTCTAATTTAGGAGAAATCCTTAGTTTTCCTTTTCTGAGAGATTCGCAAAATTTTCTTTTTCTTGTCCATTTACCTTGCCTGACACTTTGATGACACCAATTTTTACTTGGGACTTAGATAGCGACTCTCCTTTCTCATTTTTCATTTCCTCCGGTGAGGCAGTGGCGGTTCCCCCTTTTTCGAGTGTTCCGATTTTCTTAGAGAAAGACTGTTTCGCGTCCAGAACATTGCCACTCTTTGGCGGGGGGAACGCCGTAATTACAAGGTCATTAATTGGGTATGCCTCTTTGTTCTCAATTATGTAGGGGGCTTCTTTGACACCAAAACTTCCGATCTCAACATTCAATTTACCGCGAGTTGGTTCTTCTGTTCGGTCAAGGATTGGCTCGAGAACAACAGACCATTTCGTGTCCGGTGGAGAAAGAATCCACTTGTCAGTCTGAGCCGTGAACATTTCACCGCCAGGCTGGCCTCCAATTTTGCCGCCAATCCGTATAGCACCAACTTTACGTTTAGAAATAGAAAGCAAGTCGCCCGTATCATTTTTAAGTTCGTCTCGCTTAACAGTCGCTATACTGCCCTTCTCCAGAGCTCCCACATTCTTAGAGAAAGAATATGCCTTTAGCAAGATGTTGCCGCTGAGTGGTGGCGGGTAAGTGGTGATCTGAAGTTCCTCAATCACACTTCCGCCAACATTCTTGATGGTGAACTGTGTGCCATCATCAACAATTTCCACCGTGAGTTTCGAGTCTCCTCCATCGGTAATTGGCTTGGTTTCTGGCTTGATTTCCGAATTGCCACAACTAAGTGCGAAAACCAGCGACAACACCAACAGAATGAGAAATTTGTGTTCAGACATTTTACACCTCCGTGGTTTTGGGGTTACTCATTCAGGAAGCGATGCCCAACGCTTGAGTTCAGGTGGCGCGGTGACACGCAACCTGCGCCGGACCAAGCTAGTTGAGAAGGGGCTATCCCGCGCTCACCTGCAACGAATTGTTGAACTAAGCGCTACGCGCAGGGAAGAGCTTTTCCGGCCACCTCTCTGAGTTAACTCGATCACTCTCAATGGCGAATCCCATCCGGCTACACTTCTTGATGAAAGACCAATTTCAATCTGGAGGTGTAACCATGACTGAACTGCGCCAGAGAATGATCGAGTCTCTGCAACTCAGGGGCTTGTCCGAACGCACGCAAGAAGCTTACGTCCGAGCAGTGCGCCAACTCGCCGAACATTATCACAAGTCGCCGGACTTGATCACTGAGGAGGAACTGCGCCAGTACTTTCTTTTCATCAAGAACGTCAAACACTACTCCCGCAATACCATGACCATCGCCATCTGTGGCATCCGCTTTCTCTATCAAGATGCGCTCAACCGCGACTGGAGCATCTTCGGCATCGTGCGGCCGGCGCCGGAGAAGAAACTGCCCGTTATCCTCAGCGGCGCGGAAGTGCGCAAAGTTCTCTCACTCATTCGACTGCCGCGCTATAAAGTTTGTCTGTCAATCATCTACTCGTGCGGGCTGCGTTTGCAGGAAGGCATCAACCTGCACGTCGCAGACATCGACAGCGGGCGCATGGATCAAGTTGTCGCTCGCTACCGAGC
>WNFT01007576.1_pt1 | contig 11933 bp, 6 predicted proteins | sample 5400191 | NCBI WGS metagenome assembly WNFT01 (sample SAMN13153359, study PRJNA577476) | soil metagenome | isolation source: 80 cm saprolite under Madrone tree | place: USA:California | collected 2016-06-14
GCCACCATTATTGATTAAGTCAATAAATTCCTTCTCTCTTTGATAGAAAAATAACCTATCGGTGAAGAAAGCTCGCGGCCACACATTTGCGCATTCAAAAACATTCAAATCCAGAGAGGCCACAGCTTTCAGGTTTGGGATGGGTGGCATACGTGCCGCAACCGAATCCAGAATGTAGCCGACATTAAGCATCCCAAAAAGGCCCCTGTTATCACCGAGCTGCTCTGCGTTCACTTTGTACCGCCAGGCCCCGTAGCATTTCAGATCGGCAGCGTCCATCAGAGCGCGATAACGCTTATTGACGAGTGCGTCGGGGCCATCGATCTGTTCGATACCGACACCGCCTCCGTAACCAGCAATAAAATTATGATCGAGTCCAATCGAGCGCGAGGGTTGGTTTGACCGATTTTCTATCAGCTGAAGGGCAGGCGAATACTTTGCAATCAAGGATTCCCGATGATGCGGATTCATCACGTATGGGTCGAAGGGCGTCTTGAGATGCATTCCGTGTCGCCAGTGCAAAAGAATGAATAGGAACAATAGCGAAACGATGTGCCACGGGCGAACGCGGTTGACTGAGATCGCGCTTCTCCCAACTAAAGGCGCTACAATCATCGCAACGATGAGTGAGAACGAATAACGCCAAAAGAAAGGTGAAGCCGTCACATGCTGGCCGAAATGGCGCATAGCGATAGTCGAGCGCTGCGCGGCTTGAGCAGAACCAATATAAAGTGCAAGCAGAAGCGCCAACAGGACCACCATGCGAAGGTAAAGCCGTCTAAAATCAGACGCCTGGCAGTCGTTCCAAAAGGCCTTGATGCCGAAGCCCGCTAGTATCAGTAAACAAATGATCGCGACACAAGAAAAGGTATTATCTATATGAATAATGTTGCGCAGAAAGGGCAGTCGAATGATTAAGGCCGGCGGAATGACCCCGAACACCATCGCCAATGCTAGAATACAGCTGATGCTTAGAGCTAGTGAGAACCTTCTGTGATCAATTCTCGTTGAGCTAATGCAGAACCAAAGAACTCCCGCGAAGGTGAGAAAGTTCGCTGCGGGGTCGAGATGCATTTCGTTTGTGTTGAATTGGCGATAGAAGATATCATCGAACAATCCGATAATGAGGCTGGGTTGGAGTTGGTCGACTCCGCCCTGGTCGTAAGAAGTCCACGAATTCCGGAGTACCCCCAAGAACGTCAACCAGATCGGCATGGCGATAAGGACGAAGAGGACCTGGACACAAATTCCTTGCAGTACCTTAACGCTTTTGCTGCCTGCCACCGAATTAACGCATATCAACGTAATCAAGCCGCATGAATTCATTGCCAAGAGCAAGACGTAAGCTTCCTTAACCGTGCCGCTATTTATTACCATCCAGTTGGCCACCGCCATCGTTCCCAGCCAGGCTGCGGTTGCGGCGCCCCTGCGTGTATCTGCGAGTTTAAGCCAGCAAAGTAAGATCAATGGTGCATAGCAGAAACTGAAAAAGGCGGGGTGCGCATAACGGTAGGAAAAGAAACCGATAAATGGTGAGCTGATCGCCATAATCATGGCCGCGGGAAGGTGCTTGGTTGTGTGGAGAACACATAGGCTGATGGAGAAAGCGAAGAGAAGTTTCGCTAGAATGTATTTCACATCCCACCAACCAGCCGAACCGTTTGTCAAAAGGACGAGCAGATGAAGTGGATCACCGAACATAGATTGACCCTGGCCTAGGAGAGGGACACCGGCAGAATCGAACCGGTTCCAAAGAGGCAATTCATGGTGCTTCAGCAAAGCTCTGCTTTCAACTACTGATGTCGGCCACATGTACCACATCGCCGCACCAAGGTCGGCTCCTTTCGCATCGTCGGTCGTAGTATCTTTGTAACCTGGTAGAGTGGGCATTGTGCCATAGAGGAGGTACGTTCCCGAATTGTTATTCGGTGAGACAAAACTTTTGCCAAAGAAGATCACTGGGTAGCAGCTCAGCGAAACGCTTGTTATAGCTAATAGAAAGCAAACGGCGGAAGGGTATCTACGCACCAAAGCCTGAGCGGAGATGAGCCAATGTTTCCAAAACATGCTAAACCGACGTTTCCAGGCTAAATCGGCTGCCGGCAATGACTCATTTGTGCGAATGGGAAGCATTCTCAAACTCCTGAATTCTTTTCTTCGGTTTCGATCGTGAGTTCAATGGAAATAACTTTAGGAAAAGGAAATTCCTCATCTGCTCTTCTCATGCCAGGTAGTTCTAGCCAGAGATCAATTCCGCTGGGGAAAAGCCCGGCCAATCTTCGAAGCACACCACTGATCGAACCTACGGTCACGTTAGTCACGGCCATCTCGAAGCGGCGCCAAGAACACCGGAGGCGACGATGAATCTCTGGAGGAATAAAGGAAAAATGTTCCGCAAGAACGCAGACTGGTCCCTTGGAGGGCGCCATTCCGGTGTGCGCTTTCAGCGCTCCATAATCGATCCCGACGGTTCGACTCCAGCATTTCCTGCGTTATCGGTCTCGCGAAACTGGGGTGAATCGCTATCATACCGAAGAGAAGATGACGACAGATGATTTCCGCATCCTCATCGCCGCGACCGAGAAAACTGGGAACACCTGGTTGAAACTCCTTCTATCGCAGATTTATGACCTGCCGACGCCGTATATCGGGCAGGATTTTTCCGAGGCCGAAGCGGATTCGCTCGGAAATCGGTGGGTGACGCATCAACATTTTTTGCCCGAGCGCCCTCTTCTGGCCTGGGCGGCGGCGACGCAAACGCATCTGCTGACGATGATCCGGCATCCGGCGGACATACTGGTCTCGCTCTATCACTATTGTTGTAATTACGCGAACCATTACAAAGACGACGTCGCGATCAAGCGCGCGATGGCGACCGATGCCAGGGAGCGAGAGGCGACGACGGAGCTGCCACATCACGTGGTCGACGGTGAACTGATCCGCACCCTCCAGGAACGAATCATGTGCGATTTGAATATTTCGATCAGCTGGATCCAGTGCGGACGAAGTATTCTCGTGCGCTACGAGGATCTCAGAGCTGAGCCGTTGACAACGCTGAGCAGCTTGACGGCATCGATCATGCCTATTTCGAGAGATCGCATTGAACAAGCGATCGAGGCCTGCGACATCGAGGTCCTGCGAGACAACTACGCCATTGATAGCAGGTTTTTCCGTCGGGCTTTGATTGGCGAATGGCGCACGGTGTTGCCAGTAGAAATTCTCCGCCGCTTTGCCGAAGAAGAGCCGTTTAGGTCGCAACTCGCTTTCCTCGGCTACGAAGTCGAGCTTGATGAAATTGCGCCAAAACAAGTATGGCGAGGACAAACGACAAACCAACCTCCCGGGGAGTGTTTCGATAACGGCGTTCCATTTGTTCCAGTCTTGGCCGAACTGCTGCAAAGTGTCGCGCACGAGAAAAGAGCAAGTTGGGACCCGATCCTCAATACGTCGTCGCCCGATTGCTTTTTCAATTGGGCGAATGCCGCAGCCGAGGAAGATGTTCTCGGAGCGGAGGCAGTTCCACGAATCACGAATCTGGCCGCCTTCGTCCATAAGCAACGGCCAGATCTGCAAACTGCTTTTCCCGATATATTCGACTTAAACCGTCTCGGATATGCAGGCTGGTTTCTCCGGTACGCTGCTCACCGCTATCAGCTCGACCGGAGTTTTCTCACACCAATTGCTTTGAGTTGGATTAGCAAACCCGCCGGCCACGACTATCCGCATCCTCAGCAATTAATCCGTTGAGGAGATTATTCTGGTGAAACCTAACGGCCCTCACCTCATTCCTCTCCCACGGGGAGAGGAGGACACAGGTCGCGGGTGTCTTAGGAATCAGGGCGGGAGGCCGTTACGCAAAGTGCCAGGTGAGGGGTAGATGTGCAGACACAAGGGACGCTTCAACGCTTCATCACTTCAACGCTCGTTAGCTTTGTCCTCGCGGAGATCGCTGCGCCGATTAAAGTGGAATTCTGTCAGATCGAATGAATGAAAACGTTGCCAACGCTATTTGCTGTCCGGCCTGTCATGGCGCACTCCGTTCGGGGCGGCGCCAGCTACAGTGCGAAGGATGCGGCATCACCTACCGAATCCAAAATGAGGTACCGATCTTTGTCCGGGAAGATGTAGTTGCGGTCGCTTCCGATCATCTCTCCAACCCAATCGGCGCTGAGTTCGAAGCAACCCTGCGGAAGGGCAATGAATTTATCCTACATATTGGTGCGGGCGCGACCGCGCAGAAATATCCGAATTGCATCGAATTTGAGCACAAGATTTTTAAACACACTGATGTGGTAGGCGACGCCCATTATCTTCCTTTTCGCGACGCGGTTTTTGATCGTGTTTTTGCCTTCAATGTTTTCGAACATTTGCGGGAACCGGCACGCGCCGCCGCTGAAATTGCACGGGTGTTAAAACCCACGGGGGCGGTCGCAATTCATACCGCTTTTTTGCAAGCCGTGCACGAGGAACCGGCCCATTTTTATAACACAACAGAGTACGGTTTGCGCGAATGGTTCGCCGAGTTTGAAATCGAAAAACTCTCTGTCAGTCCGAATTTTTCTCCGGGCGTCATGCTCGCTTACTTGATGTCGAGCGTGCGGACGGTGATGCAGGAAAGCGGAGTCGCCTGGCGCGAACAAGCGATCGTGCAAGAAACAACTCTTGGGGAATGGGCGGACTTCTGGGCCGGCAAAACCGGACCACCGGATGGGTTCGAGACGTTGCAAAAGCTGCCGCAAAGTTCGCAAAAAAGAATCGCTGCCGGATTCGAGTTGATCGGGCGCAAGCCAATTCGGGGGTGAACCGTATTGAATCAGACGTCGCTACTGGCGCGCCAAAGCGCAGATGTGAGTGCTGAACCGCGGGCAAACCGCGACGAAGTCACTCACCTTCCCGCGCCTGATTCCCACGGCTTCATCTTTTGGGTGGACGAACCACAAAGTTGGCGCACCACCTCGCGCTGGCTGCAATTAAGCGGCTGGTGTCTCCACGTCAGTGGAAAACCTGTGACTGCCATTCGCGCCAGGATCGGGGGCAGGAAATTCGTTACTGGACTGGAAATCTCGCGGCCCGATGTCGCTAATCATTTCGGCCGAGCAGAGCAAAACCTGCGTTGCGGTTTTTCCGTCGATCTCCGGACGTCGCGCGGACGTGGGCGACTTACCCTTGAAGCGCAAACCAGCGGATCGCGGTGGACGAAAGTTCTGGTCACAACCGTGCGCGGGCCATTCCTGGCACGCCCTGGAGAGCGGCGCCGTCGAAAGGAGCGAGATCTGGCCGCGACGATTCAGCGTTATCGCTGGTGGTACGATCGGCCCGCCGACTGGCAGAAACCTACCAGTGTTCTCTACGTCAGTGGCTGGTTTATCGACACGATCGGACTGCCGATTCGCGGCATTCGGGCCAGAATCGGCCGCAAATTTTTTCGCGCGAACGTCGGTCTCCGTCGTGACGACGTGTCTGCAGCATATCCCAAGTTGCCGTCGTCGCGCCACAGTGGTTTCGCGATTGCGATTCCGTTGCCGCGAAGAGTGTCGAAAATCTTTTTTCAATATCAGGGAGCGGATGGAACCTGGCGAGGTTTCGATTCCCAGCGCGTCGAGCGTGGCGATCGCCCGGCGGAGGTGCCGCCGCCGAGTCAAATCAGCTTTTTCACTACCCCTTCCGCGTTAAACTCGCGTTTTTCGTCCTGGGTGCACGTTCCCAATTTCATCGAACGCAGATTGCGTCTTGCCGGTTGGTGTTTCGCGAACGAAGGGCCACACGTTGATGCAGTTCGCGCGCGCATAGGCCGCAGAATTACGCCCGGCGAGTTCGGAATCGTCCGGCGCGACGTCGCGTTAGCGCACAACAACTGCCCCGGCTCACTGCACAGCGGTTTTTTAATCCGCGCCTCCGTTCCACGTGGACGTCGTCAACTCATTCTGGAAGCGAGGAGCACGGACGGGAGATGGGAAGTGTTTTTCGAAACCACCATTCGTCGACCCGTTTTCCGGCGCGGTGGTCCACCGCTGGGAAGCGAAGCGGAAATTTATGCTCATTGGATAGATCGCTACGAACGACTGACGCGCAACGACAAACTCGCAATCAAACAGCATGTCAGTGCATTATCGCGCCGCCCCCGATTTTCCATCCTGCTTCCGACTTACGAATCCGATGCGCGTTGGCTTAAGCGCGCGATCGAGTCGGTGCGACAGCAGTTTTATTCAGAATGGGAACTGTGCATCGCGGACGACGCTTCAAGCAAAACAGCCGGCTGGAAAATGGTGCAGCGTTACGCCCGGGCCGACGGGCGAATCAAAATCTTACGCCGTGAGAGGCGAGGCGGCATCGCCTCGGCCTCGAACGATGCGCTTTCCCTTGCCACCGGAGACTTTGTTGCCCTGCTCGATCACGACGATGCAATCGCGCGGCCTGCGCTTTACTGGGCCGCGACCGAACTTGAGCGCAATCCAGCGTTGCAGTTAATCTACAGCGACGAAGACAAAATCGACGAACATGACCGACGCCACAGTCCTTACTTCAAACCTGAGTGGAATCCGGATTTGTTTCTCGCGCAAAATTACGTCTCGCATTTGACCCTCTTGCGCACCGATCTGGTGCGGCGCGTCGGCGGATTCCGCTCATCCTTCGACGGATCGCAAGATTACGACCTCTTCCTGCGCTGCACTGCGCAGATAGAGGCGGACAAAATCGCCCGAATTCCGCGAGTGCTTTACCACTGGCGCGCCTTGCCGCAAAGCACGGCCGCGAGCACATCGGCGAAAGAGTACGCGCATGTCGCGGCGGTACGCGCGGTGCAGGAACATCTCGACGCGCGAAAGATAAAAGCGTCGGTAGAGCCACGGGAATTTGGGATTTATCAGCGCGTTCGCTATCCATTGCCGTCGGAGCACCCACTGGTTTCAATTATTATTCCGTCGCGAGATCAATCTGCCCTGCTCGAGAAATGCGTTGCCAGCATTTTGCAGAAAAGCGATTACACGAATTTCGAAATCATCATCCTCGATAACGAAAGCCTTGAAGAGCAGACCCGCAAATTGTATCGACGCCTTCGGCCGGAGCGCCGCATCCGAATCCTCGAGGCCGGTGGCGAATTCAATTTCAGTCGCCTGATTAATCTCGGAGCGAGCCACGCCCGCGGATCGATCTTTCTCCTTCTCAACAACGATGTTGAAATCATGAACCCGGATTGCCTCAGCGAACTCGTGTCGCAGGTTTCTCGGCCGGAAGTAGGAGTAGTAGGGGCACGGTTGTGGTATCCCAATGGCACCCTCCAGCACGGCGGCATTATTCTCGGAGCTGGCGGCGTGGCCAGTCACATCGATAGCATCCGGCATGATGATCCTGGTTATTTCGCCCGGCAGCATCTGACCCAGGATTTTTGCGCGGTTACCGCCGCGTGTCTGACGGTGCGGCGGGAGGTCTTTGAAAAGCTGGGCGGATTTGATGAATCACGGCTGCCCGTCACATTCAATGACGTCGATTTCTGCCTGCGTGCCCGAGAACTGGGCTGGCGCATCGTTTACACCCCATATGCTGAGCTCACGCACCATGAATCTGTCAGTCGTGGCATTGAAAACACCACGGAAAAGCAAAGGAGATTTTTCCGCGAGAGCGAGTTCTTGCTCAAACGCTGGGCCCCGCTGATCCAAAACGATCCGGCCTACAATCCAAATCTCTCCCTTGGCGAAAAACGCTTCGAACTCGCCTTTCCACCACGGGTAATCCCGCCATGGAAAAAATCGGCGCTCGATCAACCTTCGTCATGATTGGATCGAAAACATTCGAAGACGAATTCGCCTACGGTTTCGATGATCCGATCGCAGCCGTGACTTTCACCCGCGCCCTCCGGATCAGCGGATGGCTCGTGAATGTAAAGGCGCGGCCCATTCATGGAATCCGTCTCATCGCGCGCAACAGTTTATGGCCGCGCCAGATCAGGCGCGCGCGACGTAAGCGGAGCCGCCTCGATATCGCCGCGGCATTTCCGGATGTCCCCGATGCGGGCGCGAGCGGTTTCCTCATCGAGATACAGCTTCGGAGTGGGCGTAATGAAGTATCCCTTCAGGTTCAGGATGAACAGAAACAGTGGCGCACATATTTCAACGCGACCATCAAAGTATTGCCCTTCGATCTCCTCGAAAAAATAGGACTACCAAACGTCCGTGACCATTTCATTGGCCAATTCCAGCGCCGCCACGCCGCACGTTCGACTCCGCCTGAAGCCGCCAAATCCATCCGCCAGGTAGCGGAACCTCCGGAGTTCCAGACCAGCCGCGTCGTGATTTATGGAACGTTGCGGTCGAATCTTTTTATTCGCGAGGTCGGAGAATTGGTCGCGGCCGGATTCGCCGAGCTCGGTTGTGATGCCAAACTTCTTTTCGATCGATTGCCTGAGCAGGAAAACAACAATGCCTTACAAATCGTTCTGACTCCGCACGAGTACTACAATTTATTCCTTCTCGAGCAGGTTCCGCGGAAAACGGCACGCGCGCTCAGCGCCAATCTCGTTTTTCTTTGCACCGAACAACCTGCTACAGGCTGGTTCGAACAAAATTTGCGCTGGGGATGTTATGCTCGCGCGGTCGCCGATATCAATCCGCTCGGCGTCGACTCTTATCGCTCCCACGGGATCCGCGCGCATCATCTACCTCTCGGCTATCATGAGCTGCTCAGCTACGTTGGTGAAAAACCACGCCGTGATACTGATATCGTTTTTCTCGGCTCGTTGACGCCGCGCCGGGAACACTTTTTTGCGCGGCACACCGACTTTTTTTCGCAGCGCAATTGCCACTTGCGCTTCGTTCCTCTCGGCTTCGCTAAAACTGAATTGTCCCGCAGCTATCTGCCCGCTGCGGAACGCAACGCTTTACTGGCCAATTCCAAAATCCTGCTCAACGTCCATTACTCCGATCAGCAATATTTTGAGTGGCACCGCATGCTCCTTGGGCTTGCCAACGGCTGCTGCATCGTCACGGAAAACTGCGCCGGATACGCGCCGCTCGTTCCCAACAAGCATTTCGTCATGGTGGAAAGCGGCGCGCTCATCGAGGCCTGCCAATATTATCTGGAGCGGCCGGAGGAACGCGCACGCATCGCCGCCGACGGCGCGGAATTCGTCCGCACAAAATTGCGGCAAGCGGCCGGGTGTAGCGCGCTTTTGCAAGCTCTCGAATGCGACCGTAACGACATTGTCCCTGGAGGGGTGAGGTCCGGCGAGCCCGGACTTCCTTTAAGAGCGCTGCACTTCGATCCTCCTCCGGCCGCGCTGCCGCGAGAGTTACGGAGCGCATTATCGGGAAAGAGAAGCTTTTGGAGTGCGTTGCGGAAAGATCTTCTCGACGCATCCGCGGATACTTCTGTTGACGAGCCGGCAAAATCTGCTTTTCCGCCAGAGGAACAGGAACGTCTTCGCCAGGAAGTGGCGGTAAAGCGTGCTGGTTACATTCGGCGACGGCACGAGCAAGAGTCGCGGCTGAATGTCGGCGAACAAGTCTGGACCATTTACGAAAATGCCGAATTTCTCCGCGCCCCCGCTCCGCAAATCTCCGTTATCATCACTCTCTACAACTACGCCTCATTTATCGAAGCCTGTATTGAAGCGATCGATCGCTCGGCCTTCGACACGATGGAGCGCTACCAATGTGCCGCCGCCTACAGTATCCTTTGTCGCTTTCGCAAATCACCCAAGCACCCACTCGGCCTTCTCTCCCATTATGACTGGGATCCGGAAATTCTCGTCCAGGGCCCGTATGTCGATGCCATGGCGATGTTTCGTCGCGATACGCTGCTCGAGCTGGGCGGCTACGATCATACCTTAAGCGAGATCGGCTGGTTCGGTTGGGAGGATTACGACATGTGGCTTCGCTTCGCCCAAAATGATCTGCCGGTCGGTTTCGTTCCAAACATCCTTTGTCTCTATCGCCAGCACGAGGCCTCCATGATTAACACCACTAATCTCTTTGCTCGCGAATTGGTTGGCCTATTCCAAAAACGTTATCATTCTCTCGCCGATCGTTTCGCTCCTCGGGAGAAACTTTTCGGCATCGACCGCGAGAGGCTAACTGAGCCGACTGAGCTGACCGGAGCCGTTAGCTAACGACACTTAAATTCTTTTCCAGGCACTCCCAAGGAGTCCGGCTCGACGGAGTCTCGCCCTACCAGGCGGCGCGCTCGCGAAGCAATTTGGTAGGGCGACGCTCCGCGGAGCCGCTAGCAAAAGCCGCTTTATCCCGTCCCCTTGTAAAAGGGAGAAGCAAAAAGCATCGCGGTGGGAGAGCAAACAATAAAAAAAACGGCGCGCCTTTTGCGACGCGCCGTCTTGCAGCAACAAACACCAACAGTACTACTTCAACTTGGCATCAATCTCTTTCGCCATTTCCAGATGCTCCCGCACTGTCTTGGCGGTTTCGTCGGCGAAATTTTTCACCTTCGGATCGCTCCCGTTTTTTGCCTCCTTTTCGAATGCCGCCCGATCTTTTTCATGATCTTTCACCATTGCATCCATATAATCCTTGTCCGACTTCCACTTGCCCGCTTCCTTTTCCGCCGGCCACTCGACATTTTCTTCTTTGGCGATCGCCTTCAAATCTTCATTCGCCTTGCTGTCGTCCTTCACCATCCGAGCTCCAAAGTTTTTCACTTCACTCTCGCTCGCGTTCTTCTCTGCCACACGGCCCATCGCCACTTCCATCATTCCGCCTTTGGCCGCATCTTTGATGAAAGCCTTGTCAGCAGAACTCAGCGTGCTGGTCTTGGCCTTGTTGGTATTGCTATCGGATTTTGATTTAGGATTTTGGGCCAAAGCCGTTCCACTCAGGCCGATGCTTCGCACCGTCCTCGGGAGCTGGTCGTAATTGCAGTCGCAGTGCTTAATCAGCTACCGGCCGCATAGGAACTTTCCACTCGCGTCGCTACATCTTTGTAACCGTAGTCCGCCTCGTAAATTTGCTTCATGCAGCCAAGTGACTTCTCGCGGTTACCCATCCGCTCGTAAACCAGTCCAAGATTGTAAACGATTTCCTTCTTTGTTGCGTCCATGGTTGCGATCTCGCGCGCGGCTTCTTCCAGTTGCTTGGCCGCCAGATCAAACATTCCCAACTCGCGATAACATCGCCCGAGCGCATTCATCGCCTTCAGACGTGCATTCGGATTCTGTCGGGCGCGCTGCAACTCCGGCAAGCCCTCACGAAAATGTCCCGCATTCATCAAATGTTCACCCAGTTCAAAACGAAACTGCAGATCGGTCGGATTGCGCTCCACCCGTTTCCGCGCCTCCTCAATCAACATCTCCGCCCGACGCTTTTTCGCTGCCGCCAATGCGGAATTCTTTTCCGCGAGCACCATGGTATCGCCGGCACTGTTCGCGATTGATTCTTCCAATGCCGCAATCTCGCGCTCGGTCTGCTTCACGCCCAGGTCGGAGATTTTTCGAATCAACCCCGGATCACTCCCGTGCGTTAAATCAGAAGCGTATCGGTACCATGCGATCGCCGCGTCCAGATCATCTTTCTGTTCGCTCAATGCGCCAAGCCGCCGCGCCACATCGACATTCTGTGGCTCGGCCTCGTGCATTGCATAGGTCTCGGCGATTTGCTGGCCCAGCGACTCTCCGGTCAGCTGCATTCGACTCTGCTGTTCCAGCGAAACCGCCGCTTCCTTGTCCTTAATCAAATCACGATAGCTTGCAGCTGCGCCCCAACCCCCGCTCTTCATCGAATCGCGCGCTGAAGCATCCTTCCCCAGCCGCATCGCCGCTGCATCGGCCGGATCGATCGCACTGATCCGATTGTAAATCTCGACTTCGCGCTCGCTCTCGCCCAGCTCGTGGTAGAGCCGCGCCAGTTCGTGCATCACTTTGGTATCTCGCGCGTTTTCTTCGAGCAATGTTTGCAGCGCGAAGACCCCGGTCTCAAGCCATCCCGCCGCCA
>WNFT01004688.1_pt1 | contig 11929 bp, 8 predicted proteins | sample 5400191 | NCBI WGS metagenome assembly WNFT01 (sample SAMN13153359, study PRJNA577476) | soil metagenome | isolation source: 80 cm saprolite under Madrone tree | place: USA:California | collected 2016-06-14
CGTTACCCGCCTCACTCCCCGTACCTGCGATAAAGGCATCCGCCTGGTCATAACTCAGTCGCGCGGATATCCGCACCTTGGCCGGATAGATCGAGTATTCGAGTATCTCGCCCGTCCCTGACAGCAGCACATCCGTCGTCAGTACATGCTTCTGACGGCCGGCGATAAGGCTTGCGGCGTCGCACGCGACCCTATCCGGGAGCATCCGGATCGTCGCCTCGGGCAAATATACGGTTGCGCCCCGCGCCGCTGCCTCCTTGTCCATCGGACCGCCTTTGAGAACGAAGTCGGCCACGAGCGCGATATGGACGCGTACCCGCACACCACCGTCGGCGAGCGGTTCGCATGAAATCGCGTCGTCAATCTCGACCGTATCGTCGTCGTCGATGGTGACAGCGCATTCCACGTCGCTGAACTTGCGTTCGGGCGGAGCAATGCCCTGCGCCTCGAGCTGTGCCGCCTCACTGAACTCGGTTCTGACCCCGCCGATAACAACGAAGCGCGGACCCGGCGGCGCCGCATCGATCCGCTCGAGGATCTCGTAGGCCGCCTCGGCCGGCGTGATATCGCTGACGGATGACTCGAGGATAGCCGTGAGCTCACGGTTTCGAGTAAAGGGATTCTCGAGATAGCGAGTCAGCTCGGCGGCGAGCGGCCCAACCTCTTCTGGCGGCGGTCTCAGCCCCTGCTCGAGAATTCCGCGGACCAGGGTGCGGGTCTTGCGGCTGGATTCGCTGCGCAAACGCACCTTGTCGTATTGCACGCGCAGGCGTTCCACTTGCTCGGGGCTGCGCGCAAGGAATTCCATGTGCCGGCGGACGAAGTAGAGGCTGTCATTGAACAGCGCCTCGAACATCACGGACGTGGCGGTTGCTGAGCGCCGGCCGAAAAAGAGCTCAGCCAGTTCATCGGCGCTGAAGTTGCGCCCCTGTTCGTGGACGATCTCCCATAGCAGATTAAGATCGAGTTCCGCGGCCAGACGCGTCCGCTCATCTCCCAGCACGGTCAACGTTTCGGCGAGATTTTCACGGCTAGTTTTGAGCTCAGGATGGCGCAGCAGGACGAGATCGCGCGCGATAGTCCGTTCGCGCCCGCCCGCTTCGATAATGGCGAGTTGCGCGCCCTGCTCGCGCACGACCAACGCCGGACGCAGACGGCCTTCGTCGAGATATTCGACAACGTCACCGAGGTATTTGGTGTTGGCCGCCACGATAGTCTCATTTTGACCCGCCGCAGTCTCCGAGACTATATGGATGAAGTACGATGGCTGAAAAACGAATAGAACTCGAACTGCCTGACGAGCTTTGGAACGAGCTTAAGCGCGTCGCCGACGCGCTCGGTATCGCCACCCCGGTCGAGGCCGCAATGATTGGGCTCGCGGAATGGGTGTCGCGGCGCAAGGCTGAACTCGACGATCGCGATCCCGGCCAAAAGTACTTTATCAATGAAGCATTGGACGAGCTCGCTTCGCAAAAAAAGCGAGACTCAACATAAAAAGCGGAGATTCAGAGAGTGAAATTCGGGATTGCAGTGATGCCGCAACATCCGCGCTCCGACTCGCCGGTGCTGCGCTTCAGACAATGTGTGCAGCAGACTATTCTGGCGCGTGACGCCGGTTTCGACGCGATCGCGTCCGGCCATCATTACCTTTCGCCACCGTACCAGTCGCTGCAGAACGTGCCACTACTGTGCCGGCTTGCGGCAGACGCCGGCGACATGCAGCTTGTTCTCGGAATCGTACTGCTGCCCCTGCTCAACCCGGTCCAGGTCGCGGAGGAAATAGCGACGCTCGACATAATGTGCGAGGGCCGGCTGATCTTCGGCGTCGGGCTCGGCTATCGCGAAGTCGAGTTTGAAGGTTTCGGCGTCAATCCGCGCGACAAGGTCGGCCGGATGGTCGAATCGCTCGACCTCATCAAACGGCTCTGGACCGAAGACAACGTTACTTTCGAGGGAAGGTTCTTCCAACTCCACGACGCCACGTGCACGATTCGGCCGGTACAGAAGCCGCATCCGCCAATATGGATAGCCGCCAACGCCGACTCTTCGGTCGCGCGCGCCGGCCGCCTCGGATACGCATGGTTCATCAACCCGCATGCTGCGCTACCCACGATCGAACGCCAGTGGCGTCTCTACAAGGATGCGGCAGCCAAGGCAGGCCATCCCATCCCCGCCACGCGGCCATCGATTCAGGAGCTTCACGTTGCGCCGACGCGCGAGGAGGCGATCGCTACCGCGCGGCCATTCCTCGAAGCGAAATATTCCGCCTACGCCGAGTGGGGCCAGGATAAAGTGCTGCCGGGGAAGGAATCCTTTCGCGTCGGATTCGAGGAGTTGGCGCGCGACCGCTTCATCCTCGGGAGCCCCGAAGACGTTATCGAGCAACTCGAACGGCGCGTCGATCGCCTCGATTGCAACCTCTTCGTCTTCAGGGTCGGATGGCCCGGGATGGAGAACTACAAACAACTCAAAGTGATCGAACTCATGGGCGAACACGTCTTGCCGTATTTCCATAAGAAATACGGCCGCGGATAGATTTCGGCACGACGGCTGCTGCGAGGCCGTTGCGTTTATAGCGTTTGGTATTTTTTCGAACTGAATGGACAGGACGTGCGGTACCCTTAGATCGGTTTTTGCCTCGAAGTTAGAAACTTTTCCTAGTTCCTTTTGGGCTCGAATTCGAATGCAGGCGGCCTATAAAAATTGTGATCGTCAAGGTCTACTATGTACCTGATGGAAAGGGCGCTGAGGGGTACTGTCCGATTCGCACGCTGAGCCCGCTAAAATTAGGGCATCCTTCTTTAGGGACTGCCTTGTGTTGGGATGCTGGGAGTTATCGGCGCTTCGATCGCTGAACTCAGCCTATTACCCTCATAAACTTTGAGATAGCGGTGCTGGCGACAGTCCGCCTCATACATGCAAGCGAGCAACCGGAGGAGTTTCCAGAGATCGTTTTCTGGAGGAAAATATTCGACCTTCAATCCCAGTTTGACCGCTTCTTGATGGTCGATTACTGACCCGTGAGAAAAGTATGTCTCACGCGTGAGTAGCTTGCTGACCAATTCCTCGATTTAAGCGTCAGGTGCTCCTTTTTTCATGCCATTCTCAAGAAGGCGCTTAGCGAGCTTCCTGGTCTGTTCAATAGTGAATTTCGCAAGGTGATGAACTATAAAATTTTGAGCCGCAAAATCTGGCATCGCGAGAATCGTTGAGGGAATCAGGCCACCGAAAACATTTAGCTGCGGCTCAATGGGCCCAAGCTCGGACGAAGCTCCCAAGACTATTGATTTGCCCGCGAGACAAATGACCGTGCCGTTGCTCTTTGCGGCACCAGCAACGACTACGCGAAGGTCCGGAGCCATGTTTTCAAGAATCGATACGACCCGCTCTGCTGTGTCGGTGTAACCTCCAATTGTCTCCAGCAGTAGATCGACCGGCTGTCCCTTTGCATCTTCCAGCATTTCGACCAAGTAGGTCGGATCAGTAGCGTCCAGTTGGGCGTTTTCAAATCGGTTCGCGAAATAGACTATCAGTCGCCGTTTCGTCACGGCTTCGATGTCGCGGATCAGAAGTTGCCGGAGATAACGGTCCTTTTGCTGGGCCCAAAAAAGTGGCGATTGCAGCGGAGGCGCGGTGCCCCTGGGAAACGGCTCCGGTTTCGGTGCAGGAGCCCCGCTGTCTCCCTCTTTGGCTTCGCTCACTCTTCTGGTTTCTTAGCGGTGATGCGTTCAGCCGATTCCTTAATCAGCCGTTGCACAGCACTGTAGTCGGTTTCCCGCTGCGGCTCGATACGAAAGACATATGTGTTTACAGGCTCGCCTACCGATGGCGGATTGAAGAAAACAAATGCGCTTTTGCGCTGCTCATCCATCGCTTTCACCCTCCATCGCATTGGAACCGCTGTGCCAAGAAGTCCCTACCAGTCTTAAGTGTACCACTTCAAGTGCCTACAGAGAAGCAAGCGTCAGAATTCACCTGAACATCAGTGTGGCAATCTTTAGCATACTTCCTGACGTTGTGAGACGTGCTTGCAGGATATACTTGCTCACGCGAAGCTCGAGCACTCCGCGCGTTCGCCGTCAGCGCGACCACATGTTTTTTTAAGTGTATCTATTTTTGCACCTACTTCACGTCATCGAGCGTGATCGAGCGTCACCTCGTATAGCTAAACCTCTCGCAGTAACTGCTCTTCGGTCATCCTCGCTGGTGCTCATGAGGGGTCGCATTTCCATAAAAATAGGGCCGCAATAAAGTCCGCGCAACGTTTGCCGTGAGGTGTTGCGTCTAGTCGCGATTGCGTTTTTTTTCGGTCCGGTTATTTCCAGGGGCGGTCGATTACTTCGGTGTCGCCGGTCTCGCCATCGACCAGCAGGACCTGGAGTTGCTTGTAATCGCCCTTCGGGAAAAAGACGTAGCCGCTCACCGTAAAGTCGTGGCGCACTTCGGTCGAAGGTAGTGCAAGCGCGCCCATCTGTTCGTTCGCTTGCTGGTCGGCCCTGCCCTGCCCCCTCCCCGCGCCGCCAATCAGTCCTTGACCGCCGCCAATCGCCCCGCCCACGGCCGCGCCGTTAGCGGCGCCATGGACGCCGAGGAAAAAGTCGCTGCGTCGCGGAACGACCGAACCGACGATCGCGCCGACTCCGGCGCCGATCGCGCCTTCGAGAATCCCGCCTAAGGCGGCGCTCTCCATCGCTCCTTTAAGCTCGTTGGCGCCGCCGGCCTGGCGCGCCGCTTCGCCGGGCGGCAATGGCGCGACCCGGTTTCCGTCCTCGTTTAGCGCGAAAACCTGGCTGGGCACGACGGATCGCGGCATATCGGTGCCATTGGCAATCGATACGTACACGGGTTGGACGTTACCGATGGGAGTGGCCGGGGCCAAAGTCACATTCAGTTGACCTGATTGCGGCGTCGCCACGACCCCCGGCGTGTTGTTGAGCGGTGCCGGCGCGACTGCGCATCCGCCGATGCAAGCAATCAGTGCGAGAAGCGCGTGCAGCCGGCGCTTAATCATGAAATGCAAACACCGACCAATTTGCCACGATGCGCTTTGCATTTCCATGACGCTCCTTGCCTCGCGGATTGCCGTCCGCTGGCACTCTAACTTTCGCGCAGGGCAGGGAACGACGCAAGAGCCGTTCAAACCCGAGTCAATATGAGGTTGGCCCAGGCGTCGCGTTCGACTTTCCAGGTCGGCGGCACCACGACAGTCGTGTCAGGCTCCTCGACGATCAGCGGGCCATGTTCGACGCCGTGTATATCCATCCGGCGGCGGACGCGCGCCTTCATCAGGCCGCGCGACGGGCCAAAGTACGCCTCGCGGACTCTATCCGGTTCGCGCGAATCGCCATTGCCCGCGTTGAGCTTTGCGGCGAGGTCAGCAAAACGTACCGAGGACGCCGTCGCGAGTGAGCGCAACCGCAAGCTCACCAGTTCGATTGGGTCGTCGCGATGGTAGCCGTAGGCCTGGTCGTGGGCGCGGGTGAAAAGCGCGGCGAGTTCGGAATGTAGATCCGCATTCGCCACCTTCGCCGGAAACGGCAAGGTCATCTCGTACATCTGGTAGCCGTACTTGAGGTCGACGTATTGCTCGAAACGGATCGCCGACGCGGCGACGCCTTCCGCCGCCATCTCACCGCGGGCCCGATCCTTCAATTGCTCCCAGCGCGCGGAAACCTGTTCCGGCCGAATCGAGTCGAGCGGTGCGACGACACTGGAGATGTAATCGTGCCGGTAGTCGGCCAGCAGCAGGCCCAGCGCGCTGAAAAGCCCTGGATAGATCGGCACAATGATTTTGGCAATCTGCATGTTTTCAGCGAGCGCGGCAGCATGGATCGGACCCGCGCCACCGAAAGCCACCAGCGTGTATTCGCGCGGATCGCGTCCGCGCTCGGTCGATACTGCGCGCAGCACGCGCGTCATCGCCGAATTCGCCACTTGCGTGATTCCGTATGCGACGCCTTCGACGTCGAGCTTGAGCGGCCCGGCAAGCTTGCGCTCGACGGCAGCTTGCGCCGCTTTGCGATCGATCTTGAGCTTCGAGCCGGCGATCGACTCGGGATTCATGTAACCCAACAGCACGTTGGCATCCGTGACGGTCGGTTCGGTGCCGCCGCGCCCATAGCATACCGGACCAGGATCGGCGCCGGCGCTGCGCGGGCCCACGCGCAACGCGCCACCGTCGTCGATCCACGCGACACTGCCGCCGCCTGCTCCCGCCTCCACGATGTCTATCGAGGGCACGCGCACGACGTGTCCGCCGCCACCGAAGAGCCGGGTGCCAACGGTCGCGCCGGAGCCTATCTCCCCGCCCGGCTTTTCGAGCGGTTGCCCGTTCTCGATGAGGCATGCCTTGACCGTCGTCCCGCCCATGTCGAGCGATAACACCTTGCTAATCGAGCATTCGGCCGCGAGACGCGCGGCTGCCAGCACGCCCGCCGCAGGGCCGGATTCGATCATGTAGGCGGGGCGCCGGCGCGCAGTTTCGCCCGTCATGATGCCGCCATTCGACTGCATCACCAGCAGCCGCTTGCTCAGCGGGTTGAGCGGCTTCTCGATCCCGTTCAGGTAGCGGTCGACCACGGGGATAAGCGACGCGTTGATGACCGTCGTGCTTGCGCGGTCGTACTCCCGGATTTCCGGATGTATGTCGCAGGAGAGGCAGGCGACGAGCGCCGGCGCGATTTCGCTGAGGAGCTTCCCTACCGCTCTCTCATGCACCGGATTGAGGTATGAGTTGACGAAGCAAACCGCGATCGCTTCGACCTTGCTGTCGACGAGCGTTTTGATCGCGACACGGGCCTCTTCGAGGTCGAGCGGCTGCTCGACCTTGCCGGTGCCCAGGATCCGCTCGCGGACGTCGAGCCTCAACGAGCGCGGCACGAGCGACGGCAGCCGATCCCAGTTGAGGTCATAGATGTTGGGCCGGCGCTGTCCTCTCATCTCGAGATCGTCGCGGAAACCGCGCGTCGTGATAAGTCCGGTGCGTGCCGCCGTGCCCTCGATTACCGCGTTCGAGGCGACGGTCGTGCCGTGAACGAAGCTTTCGACCTGCTGGGTCCGCGCAAGCGGCCGCACGCACGCGGCCACGTCCTCGCCCACGCGCTCGAGCAGCGAGAGCACCTTGTCGGTGACGATCTCGCCATCGTCGCCGAGCACTATTATGTCAGTGAAAGTTCCGCCGATATCGAAGCCCACACGCATTTAAGGGTTTTTCACCTTTCCGCGCGGCTCCGTCGTCGCCGCGCCAGTCCGCCACATGCTTTGAGAAAGCTATACGAATCTTTCCGCTAGACGGCGCGTTCGGCCGCGCCTCCATTCGCCCTGAGTTCACTAGTTCTCTGGTGGTCAATAGTCAGACGGTCAGGGTAGATCGCTACTTTGTAGCGGAGAATCGCCTGTTCGGTACTCACTTTGCCTTCTTTCACGTCGGCGAGCACTGATTCAGGATCTCTTTCATGCGGGTCGCCAAAGCCGCCCGACCCGGAGATGCGATGGTATATGACGTCGCCGGGTTTTACGTGGACATGCACATGCGACTGTAGCGGCAATGGCGTTTCAACTTCCGCCGATCTGAGTATATTCGCCGAAAGCTCTCCCTTGTCGCCGCCCTCCAGACCTTCGCACGGCCGGACCAGCCGGTTGGTGCGCACCATCACGTCGCCCGCCTCGAGGAATCGCCACTGGCGGTAGACGCTGAGCGAACCACGGTACTTGCCTGCTCCCTCGGTGTCGGCAACGTAGCCAAATCCATCGATGACGATCGGATATTCGCGCTCGAGGATCTCGGCCGGAATCGCGCCGTAGGAACCGAAATTCATCGGTGCAACACCGTCGATGCCGTCCTTGTTCGGTCTGCCGCCCCATCCGCCGAAGAACAGGTCCATGAAAAAGAAATGGCTGCCGTCGGGCTTCTGACCGCTGAAATGCAATACGTCGCCACCCTCACCGGCGATACCAATCCTGTCGGGCAGGGCTTTGGCCAGCGCCCGGAAAATAACGTCAAGCACCCGGAAGAAAAGCGGTGCGCGGCCGCCGACCGCCGCCGGATAGCGCGGATTTATTATCGTGCCCTCGGGCGCGATGATTTTGATTGGACGGGTAAATCCGACATTGGTAAGCACGTCGGGACTGACTATGCTTTTGATCGCTCCGTAGACCGTACCGCGCGTCATCCCATACGGCATGTTGACGGCGGCCTGTGCCTGGGGCGCCGTCCCGGTGAAGTCGACGGTGAGCGTATCTCCCTCGACTCTGATTGCGACCCGAACCGGCATGGCCACGCCCTCGGTGCCGACGCCGTCATCTTCGAATGTGTCCTCCTGGACATATTCGCCGGGCTTGATCGTGCGAATCGCGGCGCGCGTTGCACGTTCGGCGTAATCGACGAAATAGTCGCAACTCGAATTGAAAACCTCGAGACCGTATTTTTCGACAACCGCCTGGATCTCCTGCTCGCCGCGGCGGCATCCGGCAATCTTAGCCTCGACGTCGCCCACCCATTCCTCTGGCGCACGCACGTTGGCTTCGAGCATCTGCAGCAGTGCGTCGTTACGCACGCCGCCCTCGTATAGCTTGAGCATCGGAATGCGTACTCCCTCCTCGAAGATTTCCATGCATTGACTACTGAACCCTCCGGGGAAGCGTCCGCCGATATCAGTATGATGTGAGTATGCGAGTGTGAAACCAACTCGCTGGCCGCGCCAGAACGCGGGCGCGACGATGGCCACGTCCGGCAGATGTCCCATTCCCGCGTACGGATCGTTGACCAGAAGCACGTCGCCCTCAGCTAATGTGTCGCCGAACTTCTTGAGCACGCTTTCCAGCACCACCATGAAGATGCCGATCTGGAAGGGCGCCGCGCCTTCACCGACAACACGGCCCTGTCCGTCGCATACGGCGGTGGCGAAGTCGCCCACCTTGACCATCGCCGAACGCCCGGTTCGATAGACGGCGATCGCCATCTCCTCGTTGACGGCGGCGAGTTCGTTCTTGAGTACCTCGACCAGAATCGGATCAAATTTACGTTCCACTCGTTACTCCTTGATTCGAATAACTCGGTGCAAAAACCAGATATCAGGCTCCAATCAGCTTCGCCTGTTGATCGAGCACCGGGAGCACCTTGTCCGCGCCTGCCGGTGGCAGGAAGAAGACCGCGCGCTCCGCGCCGAATGCCTCGTAGCTATCGAGGGCGCGCTTGTCTGTGGGCGCTGCGAATACCGTTACCGAGATGGTCTTCGGATCGCGGCCATTCTGCTCAGCCGCGCGCCGCAACTCCGTAACCTCCTTCGCGAGGTCGCCGCCGCGCATGGCGTTCGGCAACCATCCGTCGCAGTACCTCACGACGCGCTGCAACGCGCGCGGGCCGTGGCTGCCAAGCAGTATGGGCGGATGCGGCTTTTGCACCGGCTTTGGCCATGACCAAATTGGGTCAAACTTGACCATCTCACCCTGATAGCTTCCGTTGTCATTTGCCCAGATCTGCTTCATCGACTCGATTCGTTCGCGTAGCAGCTTCCAGCGCGACTTGAAGACGGTGCCATGATTCTCCATCTCCTCCGCGTTCCATCCTCCGCCGATACCGAAGATCACGCGGCCCTTGGAAATCAGGTCGACGCTGGCAACTTCCTTGGCGAGAAGAATCGGATCGTGCTCGATTACGAGGCAGATGCCCGACGCCAGTTTGATCCGTGTCGTGGCAACGGCCGCTGCCGTCATCGACACGAACAGATCGACCGTATGAAAGTATTCGGGTGGCAATTCGCCACCGCGCGCATAGGGACTGCGCCGCGAGGTCGGGATATGGGTGTGTTCGGGGAAGAAAATCGATTCGAAGCCCCGCTGCTCGGCAGCGCGTGCAACTTCGTCGGGACGCATCGCATAATCCGTCGGGAAAATAGCGACACCGTACTTCATAGCGACCACCTCGTGCTTTTGCTCGCACACCCTGCGGCACCCGCAGTTGGCTGTGCGGCTGGCTCAGACATTAAGCGCCTTAATAGGACGTATGGCCAGCGCATGTCAAAAGCCCGCTTTCGGGGTGCTGCCGCGATGGCAGGAGATTCCTCCGGCGGGATCACCAAGCCTCGCCGAAGCTGATACTAATTACACAATCGAGGCGGCGGGTCACAGTGGACACTGCCATGCGACATGCAGTTCAGGCAACCGAGTTCGCTCAGGAAACGGATGGCTGCGTCCCTCCTGGTCCCGCCTAGTCCCTACTTATCTCTATGCCGTAGCCGGTCACACGAGGAGCGCCAATCATGGGCCAGCAAGGGCCGAATCGCACCGTCAGAGAGATCGAGAACCTCCTGATCCCCATGGCCGACGGTACACGGCTTGCCGCGCGCGTGTTTCTGCCCGACGATGCGGAGACCAGTCCGGTTCCGGTCATTCTTGAATGTGTACCTTACGGGAAACGTTTAGGAACATGGGAGCGCGACGAGCTTCTCCATCCGGCATACGCAGCGCATGGCTATGCGGGAGTCCGGCTGGATCTGCGCGGGAGCGGCGAATCAGAAGGCCTGCTGGAAGACGAGTATGCGCCGCAGGAGCAGACTGATTGCGTCGAGGTGATCGATTGGCTCTCGCGTCAGTCGTGGTGCAGTGGGGCGGTCGGTCTCATGGGCATCTCCTGGGGCGGGTTCAATGCGCTCCAGGTCGCGGCCCGACGACCGGCGGCGTTGAAAGCGATTATCACGGTTTGCTCGACGGACGACCGTTACAGCGACGACGTCCACTACATGGGCGGCGCGATGCTGCAGGAGGACCTCCTGTGGAACATGGCCCTGATGATGTCAGTCACGCAGCCGCCCGATCCTGTGCTGGTCGGCGCGCGGTGGCGTGAGATGTGGCTACGGCGGCTGGAAAATGTCCCGCTGTTCCTAGCGACGTGGCTTCGACATCCGACTCGCGACGCCTATTGGAAGCACGGGTCGGTTGCCGAGGACTTCACGGCGATTAGGTGCCCCGTATACGTAATCGGTGGATGGACCGACGCTTACACGAACGCGGTCCCGCGTTTGCTGTCCGGGCTCCAGGTACCGCGCAAGGGGCTGATCGGCCCTTGGGCGCATCGCTATCCACACATGGGTGTGCCGGGTCCGGCAATGGGATTCGTGCAGGATTCGCTCGAATGGTGGGACAAGTGGCTCAAAGGCATCGACAGCGGTGGGATGGACGGGCCCATATTGCGCGCGTGGATGCTCGAAAGCGTTCGGCCGGCGCCGCAGCATGCGGATCGCCCCGGGCGCTGGGTAGCTGAGCCCGTCTGGCCACCGGCGGACCAGCGCGAGCTACGGCTCTGCTTGAACGAGACCGGCTTGGAGAGCCAACCCGGCGCGGTTGTGCCCCGCGTCGTGTGCTCGCCGGAGACCACGGGCGAGTATGGCGGTAGTTGGTGCTCCTTCGGATCCGACGATGCTGATGACCAACGCTGCGATGACGCGAGATCGTTAGTGTTCGATTCGCCACCTCTGGAAGATCGCCTCGAGATACTTGGCGCCCCGGTGCTGACTGTGGATCTCGCTTGCGACAGTCCTCAGGCGACGCTGACGGCGCGCTTGTGCGACGTTCATCCGGATGGCGCGTCGTTGCGGGTCACTTACGGTGTACTCGACCTGACGCATCGCGAAGGGCATGAGTTCCCCGCTCAATTGGAGCCGGGGCGGCGCTACGCTGTGCGAATTCAATTGAACGACATCGCCTTCGCGTTCCCTCCCGGCCATCGGATTCGCGTCGCGCTCTCGACCGCCTATTGGCCGATGATCTGGCCGAGTCCGACGCGCGCAACTCTAAGCGTGTTTACGGGCAGCTCGTCAATTGCGCTGCCGGTGCGCAGCCGCCGTCCCGAGGACACACGACTTGCTCCGCTGCCACTACCGGACCCAGACTCGCTTCAGGTCAGGTCGGGGGTTTATGGCGGACGTGGCGG
>WNFT01011927.1_pt1 | contig 11928 bp, 8 predicted proteins | sample 5400191 | NCBI WGS metagenome assembly WNFT01 (sample SAMN13153359, study PRJNA577476) | soil metagenome | isolation source: 80 cm saprolite under Madrone tree | place: USA:California | collected 2016-06-14
ATATGATGTGATCATACAATAAAACCTAAAATACCAATTGAGAACATTGCATAAACCATTCCAAGATACTAATATAACTATAAGTTATATGTTGGACCATATCTTTATTCTAAATTTTTTTCCCATTTTTCCCATTTAACTAAGAATTTAGTTCAAACTTTACCTAAAATAGAATAAGGTGACGCTAGATGTGCCTTTAAATCCCTAAGTTCATGGTATCTCTTAATAGCTTTTAATCGATTATGCTTAGCGGACCTAGAAGGGCATATATTAAAATAATCTAAAAGTTTAATGATTTCCGGTTTCTTATACACTACCCATTTTAAACTTTCTTTTTGAATATAGATAGTACCTCCATACAAGTCTATTAAAGGTTCTAATATAGACTGATATTTCTGTGAAGCAGTAATAAACAATTGAGAGGATGCTAGATTTAAATATACACTACCATCACTATCAAAAAATCCAGAAAGTCAACCATTATAATAAGTTAAAGCAGAAGGATAGATAAGGGTTATATTATAATTATCGCAAATTTTTTTGAATTGAAGTAATCTAACCGGATTTCTTATTTCACCGTTTACTGCTTGAATTAAAGATAATAAACCTTTTTTATGGTGAAGTCTATACCTTAATCACTGGACTCCAGACCGCAATTTAACTGAGCCACCAAATTTTTGTTTAATTTGGTAGAGACAATGCATGTCTCTAGTTTCCATTACGATTTCTAAACTCGCATATCCCTTCTTAGAGATTTGAAAACAACCATCTCCGTCAATTAACCCTGCAACTCATTGATTAAAAGTGTTTTTATTAGATCCATTATTTAATTCTTTTTGGGGAATATTAGAATAATATCTTTTATTTCCTAATGTGTCTATTTTTTTTAAAGGGTCTTTAATATATCTTAAGTATATGTGTTTCTCACCCTCTCACTTTCAGTTAAGATGAGGCTTCGTGAGTCACTCTCACTTTTCACTTAAGGTGTGGGTGGGTGAGTGAGATAAAGAAACGGGAAAAAAATAATTTAAAAATAACAAACGTATGGCCTCTGAAATTCCTACTAACATGCTTAATCCGTTAAATTTTTTAATATTGGATTTGTATATACTAGATATACGTGCTTTGGTTATTTGCGGATTGTAAGAATAAACAAAAATTTTTACCATGACTAACAATGTAGTGATGACTACTACTCTTAGATAAGAGTAAGCAGATATACCGGCACATTCAACTTTTCCTATTACTAATTTTACCAACAGCAAAAATAGACAGAAAAGGTGATAGAAATTATCCATAAAAGATAAAAATTGTGACTTACGAGTATAGTATTTTGTTTACATAAATATCTTATTTCCCCGCATATAGTTTGTTTCAAAATATTGATTCAATATTTAGGGCCATCTTGACCAAATATAGGTTTACCTGAGAATGTTGAAACAATATGACTAACCATTCCGAATCCTGGTATAATTAAAATATAAACTTCAGGGTGACCAAAGAATCAGAAGAGGTGCTGATATAATATAGGGTCACCACCTCCAGCAGGATCATAGAAGCTAGTATTAAAATGTCTATCACTTAATAACATTGTAATTGCACCAGCTAATACCGGAAGTGATAATAATAATAAAATAGCAGTTACAAATATAGCTCATACAAATAATGGTAGTTTATGTAATGTCATCTGTGACTCTTATCACCCTTTTCACTCACCACCTATCACCTAGGTAACAATCACCCCCACCTTTCATCTGGGGGTGAGTGGAGTGTCACTTTTGTCACCCTATCATTCACTTTTGTGTGACAGATGGGGGCCTCCTATCACGGTGTCAGTTAAGATGAGGGTGGGTGTCACTTAAGGTGAGTGAGTGGGTATGGTGACCAGAAAAATGAAACATTTCTCCTTCTATCCTCTTGCAAGCAGGAGAAAGTAGAGAAATAGGACTATATCTTTGATATCTTTATTTTTCTTTTTAATTTTATATTTAAAGAGAGCAATATAAATTAAAATAATGATAACAACTAACGTGTAGTCTCTGAGGATCCTACTTTAATGTAAACATTATTTGGTTTCCTGCTGATTATGCTATTAAGATTAATAACAGTTTCCAGCATATAGTTAGTTTTATACCGGGCATGACTTCTTAAACATAGATTAAAGACCTAATTTATAAAACATAGATTTAGTCATATAAGGTATTACTAGTTCTCTCAGTTTAGTTAAATTTGCAGCAGGGATAATAATTCTCCATTGATTATTTTTATTAGCCACTGGAATAAGTTTAGCCTTTATTCCTAATTTATTTAAGGCCAATATCAATAGTTTATTTTCTTCAAATTTAAATGATTGAACGTTTAAATACACCGCATTATTAAATAAATGACCATCATCCATTATCCATATTGCTAGACTTATTGGAGAGAATATAGATATTATATCTAAAGGGACTCTCTTAAATCTATTACCCATTTCGTCTTTATTATAAAACATCATTTCTAAATTATTAATATTTAATATATTATTGTATATAGGCCTAGTCTGTAGAGTTAAGCTTTCGTATAATTTATTATATCTCTTATCGAAATGACATGATATACTAGGTGAACCTAAAGTTAGAAAGGGTTTGAATATTAGAAAAATAAAGAAAAAATAATCTGAGTGAATAGTAGATTGTTTAAATCTAAAGTGGTTCAAACCTCTACCCGATCTAGTAATACACCCATCTCCTAATAAAGATCCAATTAAGACTTCTTGATAAGAATTTTGCAATATGTTTATTTGATTTTCAGAAATAACCTGTTTAAATCTATCTGAATTATAATTAGACTTTAATTTACTACTCTTACCCGGAGCTCTCATGTTTAATACTGTTGTAATAAAGTTTATAGCACCTAAAATTGAAGAAATTCCAGATAGGTGAAGACTAAATATAGCTAAATCAACAGAACCACCCGAATGTGATTGAATTCCAGATAGTGGAGGATAAACTGTTCAACCTGTACCTGCACCATTTTCTACTAATGAAGAAACTAGTAATAATATTAATGATGGAGGTAATAATCAGAAACTAACATTATTTAATCTTGGGAATGCCATATCAACCGCTCCTATTTGAACTGGTAGAATATAGTTACCAAATCCACCTACCATCGCTGGCATAACCATAAAGAATATCATTACAATGGCATGTGCAGTGATGATTACGTTAAATAATTGGTGGTCTCCTTGTAAGTATTGTACACCAGGAGCTGCTAATTCAAGTCTAATTAAAACTGAAAAAGCTGTACCAATCATACCTGCAAAAACCGCAAATATTAGATATAAAGTTCCAATATCTTTAGCATTTGTAGAGAATAATCATCTCGTCATACTTATTATTTAAAATAATAAGTATAACTCTATGCCACTCCTATTTACTTTACTAAAAAAATTAAGTATGTTTATACTAAAGTAAACTTAGTTTAATTTAAAATTTAGTTAAATTATTCTAAGTTCAAGTTTATTTATATAACCAAATATTGTTTATTAATTATATATTTATTATTACAGTTATATATTAGTACAATATACTAATTAACAGATTGATGTAGAACATTACGGAATAGAGGTGAGTCGAACACCTAAGGGTTGTAGCCCAGACAATTAGCAATCGTCTTCTCTTACCAATGAACTATTCCTAATCATATTATAAAATATTAGTAATGATTAACTTAATACTTAAATGATCTATTAACCTGTATCTGTGTAAAATATATAATATATGTCTACTGTTTAAGTAGTATATAAAGACTTGGTACTAATAAATGAAAACAAGTGGGATCGAACCACTGACTTTCTCCTTAAAAGGGAGACACTCTAACCAACCGAGTTCTGTTTCCTTAAATTTAGTCATTCAGAATCATCACCAATTATATGTAAGTATACCAAAATTAAAAATGAAAAATTAATCAATACCAAAAATATCTGAGTCGACCAGACTCGAACTGGTATAATCCATTACCAAAAAATGGTGTTTTTCCAGATTAAACTACAACTCAGTATTATTACCAGCGATCTACTTTTAAAATATACAATTATTTATAATTATTAACTTATGACTAAAATTAATGTACACTCGTGACAGGAATCTATTCACGATGTAAACAATCAAATATTAACTAATGAATTGATAGTTAAATCTTTTAAACAATTTGTATTAGAATTAAATCAACTGATTAAAGAAAAAGAATCAAAACAAAAAATTATCGTTCAATTTAAAATAGAACTAGAGAATGGTTTAATTAAGTAATATTTACTTATAAAATAGTTCCTTCAAAGTTTCCTACTCGATTAAGTCCGGTTGTTAAACCTAAACCGAGTTTTACATTTAAAGGCTATGACTTACCCAATACTATGGATTTAACACAATGAGGTGAATATAAATTTAGTCCTAATTATCATAGTGCCATTATTAAAAAACCTAAATCGAAAGCTTACTATTCAGTAGTTTTAAAGGATAGTGAACAATTAGTTGAATTAAAAATTCACGATAAAATTTTATTGACTTTTATTGATAAAATGAACAATAATAACGATTTAAGTTCATTTACGAGAGTAATACATGAGCATACTTATATTTTTAGAGAGGGGAATTTAATTCTAAAACAGAAGAATATTAAAAATATTCAGTATTTAACTAAGGTTATTGGAGCTTCACATATATCTTATAAGTTTGTAAGTATGGATTTAGAAACTAGAGCCATTAATGGCATAATCACTCCTTATGCTATAAGCATTTATGATGGGAAAGACAAAATATCCTTTTATTTAAGTGATTATCCAACCTCTGATGAAATGTTAATTGCAGCTATTTCTTCATTATTACGAAAAAAATATGATCAGTATAAAGTATATATCCATAATTTTAGTCATTTTTATAGTGTATTTATGATTAAAGTGTTATCTAATATGAATTTAAATATCATACCTCTAATTAGAGACGGTAGAATTATAGATTTAAAACTGAGTTGAAATAAATACTCAATTTATATGAGAGATTCTTATTTATTGTTACCGAGTTCACTAGCTAAATTAGCTAATAATTTTAAGGTAGCAAGTAAAGGAATATTCCCTTATCAATTTGTTAATAATTCTAATATTCCGTTAGATTATAGAGGAAGTGTTCCTAATAAAGAATTTTATCAGATATATTACTTCAATCAGTTCAATCAATGAAACTATTGCTTCCATTACCTTTACTACTTTTCAAATTATCAATTATACTTGATATTTCAGTATTTAAAGTTTGCATTTTTTACTTTAAAACCTCATGCATATTTGACAAATCTTGAGTAATATTAGCCTTATCTTCACTAGATACATTATCACTTACAACTTGTTCACTTAATTTTCGAGCTTTATCCAAATTACTTTGGATATCTTCCATACTTCTTCGAGAAGATTCAGCAGCCTGAGTAACAGCACCTTGCATTACACTATTCTCAATTTTATCATCCATTAATTCTCTAATGGTTGCGCTATTTTGTTTAGGGCTTTCAATAAGATCTCTGAAATTTGGTTCATCTTTAAGATCTTTTGTAAGACCTCTTAAGTAAGATTCTGCAGTCATAGCAGCTATTGCACCAGTACTAAAATGGCTGAATTTATCAATAAAAGTTTTTCACTTAGACATTAGAGTTAAAATAATAATTTTTGTAAATGGCCCATTATAAATTCAAATAATATATAAATATAAGTATAAATAAAAAAACTATAAAAAATATAGATATAAATACTAATATCGATAAAACAAATATTTAAATTTATAGAAGAATTAAGAGAGATAAGACCAAACAAATCTCTAAGTCCACTATTGAACTCTTCTTCATAAAGTGGTGTAACTAAAATTTTACGGATGGCGAGGGTTAGTTTTCCCCCGAATGTCGAAATTCGGGAATGATCCGAAAATAATTTTTTACAAGAAAATCGTTTTACCAATTAAACTATTTCGACATAGTTTAAAATATTTCTATATAGAAATATAAAGACCAAAAAAGATATAACCCTTACCAGAATCGAACTGGTGCCAGCCGCATGAAGAGCGATGGTACTACCATTATACTAAAGGGTCTAATTACTATAGGTTATATAATTATTTATTTTTAAACTTATATTAAAATAAAACATTATACAAATAAGATTATTATTGAAATATTTGTGATACTTTAATAATTAAAGCGTCATTAGGACTTGAACCTAAATCAACAGAACATGAGTCTATTATGCTACCAATTACACTATAACGCCTCTTTTAATTTAACCTTTTGCTTTCAATTTAAAATGTAGTGCACAAATATATCTACTTTTAATTTAAAATTAGATATTATTAATAATTTTTATGATTAATCAATTTTTTAAATTACACCATTATTCTCAATGGTACTAATTAAAAGTTAATCTTTTTGTCTATATTAGATAACACCATAAGTTTTTATATTATAATTAATATAAAACTCTAGTCTATTAGTAATATTGTTAACTTTCATTTTTATATATCATAAATAGGTCTATAATTAATATGATAGTTACCTATAGTTAATCCCAATATATTAGCAATATTATCATTTAATATTTTATCGGGTAATATAATTCTATTATTTCTATTGCTATCAATACTAATGTCATAATTTTAAATAAATATGATTTAAACTAACATATTATGATAGAGAGTTACCTAAGCTTAAGAAATTGTCTTTTTCATTTAAAGACAATTTACTTTGTATTTCATTTAGATAATTCTCTTTAGGCACACTTTCATCAATTGCTGGTATTTCCTTATATTTTATTTAACTCAAACTTTAAATAAGAGTTATATAATTCTTTATTTATTGGTATGGTAGTAATATTTCGATTATCATCCCTTTATAAAAAAGGATTTCATTGGTAAGTAATACAGCAATGAATGTAGTATTAGATATACTTCTTATTAAATATTTGAACCTTTTTATTTAGAAATAAGTTATTATATTTTTATATCTGTAATATCTCGATTCTAGGCTATAAGTGATTTTAATAATTGTTTCCCAATAGAACTGTGCAATAACTTAGTTTTATTACTTAATAAATAATATATATCCTTTTCTTTATTGTAAACTTTCTGTTATTTTTTTAATTTGTTTTCAGTCACACTTAAATCCTTATTTAATAATATTATATTTATATAATTATATTGGTATATTTGAAAAGGTTTTCTTAATTAAGTTATTTTGTCTTAAATCATGATTAACTATTTGTGCTAAAGAAAAAGTGAATGTGAGTGAGTGAGTGTAAGGGGGAAATTGTCTCAATCAAATTAAATTGATTGAATTTTAGTTTTATGAGCTGTAAATTTTAAAGCTCCAGAAGAGATTTCATATACAAAACCTACAGTTAAAATAGAGAAGAAAATAAGAACTATTCAGAAACCATAAGAACCTACTTGATATAATGTTGCAGAGATAGGATAAATTAATAATATTTCTAGATCAAATACTAAGAATAGAATAGCTACAACATAGAATTGAATTGAAAAAGGTTGTCTAGTTTGTCCTTGAATTGAAAATTCTCCACATTCAAAAGGAGTTACTTTTTCAGAATCAGGTCTATGAACTGCAAATAATAAATTTAAACCTATTAAAATAAAAGCTATAACAGGTACTAATATAAATAATATAAATAATGAATTCATGTTTAACAATTAAATATACTTAAAGCCAGAATATGAGTACTATTTAATAATATTGAAGGATTTAGTATAAATAACAATATAGTTAAAGTTAATATACTGATTGTCATACTATGTATATTTGTTATAGGTACTATGTTATTTGATTTATTATTTGATTTATTATTAGAATTGTTTTCTAATACCTTTAAACTATTTGAGTCATTTTTAATATTAGTCATTGAAATAGGAAAATGAATTACCTTAATAATTTGTAAATAATAAGAAGCACTAATAACACTTACTAATATAGCTACAATACTTAAAAAATAATAACCACTATATGTTGCAGAATATAGTACTTGCTGTTTTGCAAAGAACCCTATTAAAGGTGGAACACCTGCCATACTAAATAAGCAAATTGCAAGGCTTAAACTTAGAATAGGATTATTAATAAATTGTGCTTTTAATTCAGATATATATCTTATATCTAAATTGCTTTTAATATTTAAATTAGTGTTATTATTTTTTCAAAATGTATTTAAACTATAACCAAATACTAAAATTATTAAAAATGTATTTAAATTAGTTACAGAATATTGAAAAATATAAAATATTAAAGATTCAGTAGATTGTTCAGTATTAACCGCTAATGCTAATACTAAAAACCCAACATGAGATATAGTACTATAAGCTAATAATCTTTTTATTTTATACTGAGCTAATCCTAAAACAGTACCAATGATTAAGGACAATAAAGAAGAAAATAGAAATAAGTTTTTAAGTATATTACCATCTATGGTAATAATATTATCTATACTTATATTTAATAACGATAAAGAATGAATATCATTAGTAATATTAGATATATCTGAATTTATAAATAGACCGCTTTCTAATTCTAATAAAAATATAATAATAGCTATTTTTGGTACAATTGTTAATCAAGTAGTAATAATTGTAGGTACTTGATCATAAACATCTGGTGCTCAATTATGGAAAGGTGCAGCAGCAATCTTAAATAAGAAACCTGAAACTATTAATATTAGACCTAATAAAAATCCTCTATGTCCATAAATATTAGATTCACCGGCACCCACCATAAAGTGAAGGTGAGAATCAGATACTATTGTATCAGTTATATTTGGAACCGAAAATAAGCTATATAAAGCTTCTAAGTTAGTTAAACCCGTATACGCGTAAATTAAACCTGCACCTAATAAAATAAAACAAGATGATAGACCTCCTAATAAAAAATATTTTAATCCTGCACTAGTTGCAGATTCAGAATCTCTATACAATGAAGCTAGTAAATATAAAGCAAATGATTGTAATTCAATACTTAAATACATTGAAACTAAATCATAGCTAGATATTAATAAAACTCCACCTAAAGTAGTAAATAATATAATTAGAGCATATTCAGAAAGAACGGGTCTATGATATTTAACTACTCTATCATAAAAATTTTCTCACCTATCACCCAGGTGAGGGTGAGTAATTGATATATTATCTACTTTATTATCATTTAATGATATCCCTCACTCATTAACCGGGTGTGAAAAAGTGCTAGGTGATTCTAATTTTAAGACATTTGCTTTCTCTCATTCACTGTCACTTTTTAAATCACCCACCAAAAGTGAAAAAGTGCTCGGTGAGGGTGATGGTGAATCTCTCTCTCATATTAGTTTATTGTTAAAGATATTAGGATATCAAGGCATTAATATTAAGGCACCTATTATATATATGAATATTTCTAAACTTAAAGAAATATTACTTACTTGGAGATAACCACTAAATATACCTAAACCTGAATCTATAATATCTATATATAACATATTAAATGTTAGAATTGCTGCATAAATTAACATAATAGAAGTGATTCGAGAAAATAAGATTGGAGTTATTTTAGATTGTTGAGTATTTTGTAAACCTATGGCTACAATTAAAGTTAAAATCGTTATAATTAGCATTTAAAACTCTAAATTGACATATTGACATTTTCAATAAAACTTACTATATAATATAGTATAGATCTATTAAAAAATTGTTTATTTGTTAAATTATATATTAATATTTTATATTTAAATAGTTTATATAGTTTATACTATTATTCACAAAAAAAAATGGGAATAGTAATAAATTAAAAAAAGAATTTTTATAATACATAGTTAGGTTAGTTAGAAAACCTTTAAGACAAATTTTGTAGAAATTATTCTAAATGATTTAGTTAAATCATTGATGTAAATTATAAATCAAAGATAAGAACCAAAAAAAATTAAGAATAATTAACTGAATTTAAATCTAAATATCAATAGATTAGGTATAGGGTTTATATATTTTCAGATATTTAATATATATTTAAAATATTAAAAATATTTCAAATAAACTATATTAGGTTTAAACAAACTTTAGTGTTATATACTAATATATATTTAAATATTTAAATCACTATGAAATTACCACGAATTATTTCGTTTATATACAATATGTATAGTATATATACCTTAATTAACCTTGAACCTTCCAAGATTACATATTAATATAATTTTTATAAGTAATTATGAATATTTAATTATCAATCATTTTTACAATTAAAAATTAATAAACAATCTCAGTTTTAGGCTTCTGAACTATTCAATAATACTTAGTATTAAAATAATTTTAGATAATGTATAAGATATACAATATATATAGGGCAGAGTTCCAGATTCGAACTGGAATCTAGCATCGCCACAGGATGTAGTTTTACCAATTAAACTAATTCTACCTGAAGATTATTAATAATTAAGATAATTAAACTCTCAGTTAATAAAAAATACGCTACTTATAAGTACAGGGGTGAAATTATAATAAAGATTCACTAAATATCTAACTAAGTCACATAACTATTCTATTAAACCTATATAATCTGATTAATATTATAGGTTTTAGTTAGAATAAAAAGTAATAGTAACAGATATATTAAAAATATATCTTAATTTGTTACTGTTATATAATCTTAAGATTTAGTATTTATAAGAAATAATGATGAAATGAAAATAAAAATAAGTCTAATTTCAGTAATATAACTATTATATAATAAATGGTCAATAGTCAATAAATCACCATTAATTATAACAGGATAAAATAATATAAATAGAATACTAATTAAACCTAATACAATATATAGTGCATAACTTGTAACTATTCCTGTATCTAATCGACTAATATTAGAAGCCGTATTCATTAATAGATTAGATAAACCAAAAGGTCCTAATAATTCTATAATACCTCTATCTAATACCTTAGATATTGTAATTCCTAATTTTAGACCCATACCTATAAAATATTTATTATAGACTACATCTACTAAGTATTTTCCATTTAAGAAAGTATATATTCTTCTACCTAAACTTCCTTTAATATTATTTAATGAATTCATTAGATAATAAGGTGAAGCAGTTAAATCAATTAATACATTAGGTATATTATTGTATAATATAATTGCACTAATAGCTGCAAATATACTTCCGATAGTAGGTAATAATTTAAGTATTAAAGGTAAAGAGAATTCAGCTTCTACTAAAGTAATATGACTAGGGTGTATAAATATACTATTGCCAAAGAAATCTGTACCTATACCGACAAATAAGTCAGAAAATATAAACCCAAAAAATATACTAAATAAACTTAATATAGTTAAAGGTATTACTACTGAAATACTAGCTTCATGTGAATGTAAGTAATCATTTTTGGGTGCATTAGGATAACTTAAGAAAACTAATGAGATAAGTCTGAAAGAGTAGAATGCTGTAAATATAGCAGTTAAAGTTCCTAATCAATAAGCTATTTGACCACTAAATTTATATTGAGCATAAGCTAATTCAATTATTAAATCCTTAGAGTAGAATCCTGTCATTCAAGGTAGAGCCATTAAAGATACTGAACCTATCAATATAGCTGTATATGTAAATGGTAAGAATTTTTGTAAACCTCCTAATTTTCTAATATCTTGTTGATCGGCCATTGAATGGATAACAGCACCAGCAGCCAAGAATAGTAAAGCTTTAAAGAAAGCATGATTTACCATATGGAATAATGCTACATTGTATTGACTTAATCCTATTGCCATAAACATATACCCTAATTGAGATACAGTACTAAATGCAATAATTCTTTTCAGATCATTTTGTAATAAACCTGTTGAGGCTGCAAAGAATGAAGTAAGAGCACCTAATCAAATGATAAATAATAAAACAGT
>WNFT01016530.1_pt1 | contig 11927 bp, 11 predicted proteins | sample 5400191 | NCBI WGS metagenome assembly WNFT01 (sample SAMN13153359, study PRJNA577476) | soil metagenome | isolation source: 80 cm saprolite under Madrone tree | place: USA:California | collected 2016-06-14
CATCGGGATGGGGGCGGTCGGCTGACCACGGGCGGGGACACCTCCGTCTTGCCCCGCGTGCTCGCCGCTTCCGGCATGGAACTCGCCCTCACCCCGTGCCGTCACCGGGAACGGGAGGGCTCCATGCACACAGCGCGAGTCGTCGGACTGCTCGCCGCGCTTTCCTGCGCGGCGGTCGCGGCCCAGGGGCAGTACCCGCAGCGCCGCGACGGCTTCTGGATCGGCTTCGGCCTGGGCTATGGCTCGGCCAACATCACATGCGACGCCTGCGGCAGCGGGCCACGCACCGACGGCATCACCGGGTTCGTGAAGCTCGGCGGTGCACCCAGCCGCAACGTGCTGCTCGGCGGGGCAATCAACGGCTGGTCGCATTCCGACGGCTCGGCCACCGAGACCATGACCAACCTCACGGCGTCGCTGTACTTCTATCCTGCCGAGAGGAGCGGGCTGTTCGTCACCGGCGGCCTGGGATTCTCCAATTATCACGTCAATTCGGCTCCGTCCTTCGACGGTACGGGTTGGGGGTTCACCGCCGGCGCGGGTTACGACATCCGGGTCGGCCGGGACGTGTCCCTCACGCCGGTCGTGAACTACGTGTATGGCGCCGTGGGCGACGTGAACGAGAGCGGGGCGGGAAGGTTCGCCACCGGTTGGAAGCAGAACGTCGTCGAGTTCGGTCTGGGCGTCACGTTCCACTAATTCGGGCACGCTCCCGGCTTTTCATTATCTTGACCCACCCGTCAATGCTCATGGTGCTCGTGGCGCTCGCCTCGCAGGTCCCCCCGCCGTGCCTGCACGCCGCGGCCGTGGCTGGCGAGGCGACCGCGGGTTTGGAGGAGTACCGCCGTGGGGCCATCGCGCAGGCGGCGACGCACTTCGCCGTCGCCGATTCCCTGTGCCCCGGTGATCACGCCACGCAAATCGGGCTCGGCTTCGTCCGCCTGCGGCAGGGCCAGCCGGTCGCCGCTGCCGAGCGATTCCAGCGGGCCGTCGCGAGTGACGCGACCGACGCCGAAGCGTGGTACGGGCTCGGCCTGGCCCGCTCGCGCCTCGGCCAGCGGGCGGCGGCGGCGGACGCATGGCGCCGCACGCTACGCCTCGCCCCGCGGTACGAGGACGCCGAGCTCCAGCTCCTGGCGCTCGGGATCGACAGTGGGCTCGCAGTCCCCGCCGTCGTACGGCCGGTCCACCCTGATGTGCCGTCCCGGACGGCAGGGGACGGCTTCGAGATCCACACGAACGGCGGGTGGCGACCGTTTTACGTGAAGGGCATCAACTTCGGGGTCGCGTTGCCGGGCCACTTTCCCTCCGAGTTCCCGACCGACGATTCGACCTACGGCCGCTGGCTCGAGCTGATCGCCGGTGCGCGCGCCAACGCCGTCCGCGTCTACACGATCCTCCCTCCCGCGTTCTACCGGGCGCTCAAGGCGTGGAATAGCGCGCACCCGGATCGCGCGCTGTGGCTGGTGCATGGCGTGTGGACCGAGCTGCCGCCGGGCGACGACTACGACGCCCCCGCCTGGAAGACGGCGTTCCGTGCTGAGATGCGCCGCGTGGTCGACCTGCTGCACGGGCGTGCGGTTATCGCGGCGTGGCCCGGTCATGCGTTCGGCCGGTACGACAGCGACGTGTCCGAGCACGTGCTCGGATTCATCCTCGGCCGGGAGTGGGAGCCCTTCTCGATCCGAGCCTATAACACGCGCCGCCGCGACCGGACCAGCTTCGCGGGCCGCTTCCTGACGGTGGACGTTGGCACACCGGCTGACGCGTGGATGGCGGAGCAGTGCGATTACCTGCTCACGTACGAATGGGACACCTATCACGCACAGCGGCCCATCGCCTACACCAACTGGCCGACGCTGGATCCGCTCGCCCATCCGACCGAGCCCACCCTGGAGGAGGAGCAGCGACTGCGCCGCACGTCACCCCCGCGAACCTTGCCGGCTATTTCGCATCGTATCACGCGTACCCCTACTATCCAGACTTCATCGATCTCGACTCGGCCTACAGCGCGGCAGGGTCGGCCGAGGGCCGATCACGCTACTTCGGCTACCTGCGCGCCCTCAAGCAGCATCATGCGGGGCGGCCGCTGTTGATCGCCGAGTACGGCGTTCCCTCGTCGCGAGGCGTGTCGCACTTGCAGGGGGACGGGCTGGGGCACGGCGGGCATGACGAGCGCGCGATGGCCGACATCGACGCGCGGCTCACGCGGGAGGTGCGCGCCGCCGGGGCGGCAGGAGGAGTGCTGTTCGCCTGGCTCGACGAGTGGTTCAAGCACACCTGGGTCACGGTCGATCTGGAAGTGCCGGCGACGCGCGGCCGACTGTGGCACAACTTGGAGGACGCGGAGCAGCACTACGGGCTCATGGGCGAGTACGGGGGCGTGTCGGCTGGCGCCACGCCCGAGCCCGGGGGCGACCCAGCCGTGTGGCAGGCGCTCCCGTTGCTCCAAGGTGGCGACTCGCTCGTATTGCGCGTCGGGGCCGACCCATCCTATCTGTATGTGGCGCTGGCGGGCCGACCGGGGTTCGACTCTGCGCGCTACGTGGTCGGGATCGACACGTATCGTCGGGATCGGGGCGGCTACCGGCTACCGGGCGTCGTCGGGTCGAGCGATGTCGGATGCGAGTTCGCGCTCGTCCTGAACGACACGACGGACGCCCAGCTCGTGGTGGCGCCGTGGTACAACCCCTTCCTGGGGCCACGCAAGGGGATGGGGCCGACGGGCCTCGATCTTTTCTATAATGAAGCGGCGACCGTCGACCAGGCCCGGCGCGACGGGGCATTCGATTCGTTGTTCGTCACGACCAACCGCTGGCGGATCGCGCGGGGCGGCCGGACCTACCCGGCGCGGGGCGTGAATCGCGGCCGGCTGCGCTACGGCCGGGCGCAGGAGTCGAGCCTCGTCGACTGGTACGTGGACCGCACGGGCGGGGGGCTCGTGGAGGTTCGGATCGCGTGGGGGCTGCTGAACGTCACGGACCCGTCCTCGCGCCACGTCATGGTGCGCTACCGGCGGAGCGGGACATTCGAGACCGCCGTGACCGATGGGTTTCGGTTCGACGTCGTGGCCCTGGGCCGATCCGGTGGTGGCGTGGTCGCGCGACTCGAGCCCCGGCAGACCTACGCCTGGCCGACCTGGGAGGTGCCGACGTGGCACGAGCGCTTGAAGCCCGCGTACGAGGCGATGCGCGACGTGTGGGGGTCCTGGTGACGCGCCACGTCGCCCTCGCACTCGCCGCTTTACTCGTGCGGCCGCTGGCCGCGCAGCTGCCGGCGGCCGACCAGGCGTTCCAGCGAGGGGATTACGCTGCCGCCCGCGCCGGCTATGAACGCGTCCTGGCCTCCGACTCGACGAGCCAGCGGGCCTTGTACCGGCTCGCGATCCTCGACAGCTGGGACGGCAAGCTGGTCCGTTCGCTGGCGCGCTTCCTCAGGCTGCGACAGATCGATCCTCGCGACCCCGACATCATGGTGACGCACGCGCAGGTCCTGGCGTGGGCGGGCAGGACGGCGGCGTCGGAAGCGTTGTATGACTCCGTCCTGGCGCGATACCCGGACCGCGCGGATGCGCTGGCGGGGCGGGCGCGCGTCACCGCCTGGGGCGGGGACCTGGACCGGGCCGAGGGTCTGTGGCGCACGGCCCTGGAACGGCATCCCGACGATCCCGAGCTTCTGGTCGGGCTGGCACAGACGCTCTACTGGAAGGGTCAACCGGATCTCGCGGAGCCGGAGATCGCGACCAAAGTGGATGGAGCGAGCGACTCCGACGACAATGCGTTCGTGGCGCAGGAGGCGACGATCTCGACGTCGCTCGGCTCGGACCTCCGCGGCACGCTCCACGCGGGCTGGCGCTACGCGACGCTTTCAGACGCCGCAGGCAACGTCATCACGTCCGGCACCAGCTATGGCGGCGGTGCGTATGGGATTGCCGCGCTGGGGCAGGGCGCCGTGCTTCGCGCGGGCTTGGGCGCCCGACGCGTCGCGCCCGACGGCGGGCGGGCTCGCACACCGCTGACTGCGCAACTCGGCCTCGGGTTGCGTCCCGGACGCTACACGGCCGTCAGCCTCGGCTACAGCCGCACGCCATTCGACGAGACGGCCGGACTGATGCAGCGGGACCTGACCATAGACGCACTCGACTGGAGTCTCGATGCGTCGCCTGGTGCCGGATGGTCCCTTTCGGCCGGAGGCGGCGGGGCCTGGTTCTCAGACGGGAACCGCCGCTACTCCGCGGTGGGTGCGGTGCTCGGTCGCGTGGCGAAAGGACTGCAGATCGGCCCGTTTGCCCGCGTGATGGGGTATCGCGAGCCCAAGCCCGGTCTCTACTTCACGCCGGTCCGCTTCGGTGTGATCGAAGGCCGCGCAGTATACCAGTGGCAGCGAAACCGCTGGGGCCTGCGGGCCGACGGCGGGTTGGGGTCGCAGCAGGTACAAGCGTTCGGCTCACCCCCGGCCCCGCACCAGACGGAATGGCATGTCGGACTCTCGCTGTCACGCGACTGGGGCGCGAACAACGAAATCGCCCTGGTCGGCTCGATCACCAACAGCGGAGCGGCCACAAACGCGGCCCACGTGACGAGCGAAGGCTTCCGCTATCGGACGCTGGGGCTGCGCTTCCGGCAGGGGCTCTAGCCGCCCTCGGCGGCGTCCAGCCGCCTGGCCGCGCCCAGCCCGAGCGCGCGCAGCAACCGGACAGCGCGGGCCTGCTCGCGCGGCGGCAGTGCGGCGACGGCCTGCCGCATCGCGGCGGCGTGCGTTGGAAAGATCGCCTGGATCAACCGCCGTCCCGCGGGCGTCAGCGTCAGCAGGACCTCCCGGCGGTCGGCATTGCTGTGACGTCGCCGCACCAGGCCGCGTTTCACGAGCTTGTCGACCACATACGTGGTGCTCGACGACTCGACCAGGATGCGACGTTGCACTTCGCACACCGGCAGCTCGCCCTTGTGGTACAGCACCTCCAACACCCCGAACTCGGTCGTGCCCAAGCCGAAGCGCGCGATGCTCGCACGCGAGTGTCGTTCGACGGCGTCGAACGCCCGGGCCAGCACCACCCACAGTTTCAACGGCACGTCCGCACGGCTCGGCGAAGCTTTCATTCCACCCCCAGGAACCTCCCGGCCTGGGACGTTGTTCCCCGTGTTGTTCGATGTAAAGTATCTCGATTTCGAGACAATTTCCAGGAGGTATCGAATGTTTACAGATCTGGGATTGCTGGCCCTGCGGCTGGTGCTGGGGGCGGTGTTCCTGGCGCACGGCGCGCAGAAGGCGTTCGGGGCATTCGGCGGTCCGGGATTCGAGGGTGCCACCGGGTTCATCGGGAGCATGGGATTCCGGCCGGCCCGGTTCTGGACCGCGCTGGCGGTGGGGGGTGAGCTCGCCGCAGGATTCCTGTTCCTGCTGGGACTACTGACGCCCCTGGCGGGTCTGTTGGTATTGGCCACGATGGCCGTGGCGATCGCCAAGGTGCACGGGCCGAAGGGCTTCTTCGTGCAGGATGGCGGATACGAGTACAACCTGGTGCTCATCGTGACGGCCCTCGCCGTCGCGGCAATCGGACCGGGGCGGTTCTCGCTGGACTACGTGCTCGGGCTTGCCCGGTAACAAGAAGCAGCCTCGTTAGATTCTCTGCGTCGCTTTCCGGCCAGGGGATCTGGAGAGGCTCGTCCCGAAGCTCGTCACCACGCTCGCGGGGTACACTCGCGAGCAATTCCTCGCCGATCTGAGTGCGGGGATCATCGTCGGCATCGTGGCGCTCCCGCTCGCCATCGCGTTCGCGATCGCGAGCGGGGTCAGCCCCGAGCGCGGGCTGTTCACCGCCATCGTCGCGGGGTTTCTCATCTCAGCGCTGGGCGGCTCGCGCGTGCAAATCGGCGGGCCCACGGGCGCCTTTGTCGTCATCGTCTATGCGATCGTGCAACGCCACGGGGTGGAGGGTCTGGCCATGGCGACCCTCATGGCGGGCGTGATCCTCGTGGGTTTCGGCCTCGCCCGACTGGGCGCCGCGATCAAGTTCATTCCCTATCCCGTCACCATCGGCTTCACGAGCGGGATCGCCCTGATCATTCTCTCGGGGGAAGTGAAGGACTTCCTCGGGCTCGAGGGCCCGGTGCCCGTCGAGTTCCTGGCGCGCTGGCGCACGGTCGCGGCGCACTTTGCCTCCGTCAACGTGTGGGCCGTGGCGGTGTCGCTCGCCACGCTGGCGATCATCATCCTGTGGCCGCGGGTCAACCGGCGCATCCCCAGTCCGTTCGTAGCGCTCATCGCCACCACCGCCGCCGTGCAGCTCCTCCACTTGCCGGTGGCAACGATCGGCAGCCGGTTCGGCGTGATCAACGCGGCCCTGCCGGCGCCCGTGCTCCCCGCGGTCACGTTCCACCAGATGCCCGGGTTGATGGGCGCGGCGTTCACCATCGCGCTGCTCGGCGCCGTGGAGTCACTGCTTTCGGCGGTGGTGGCGGACGGCATGATCGGGGGTCGTCATCGCTCGAACATGGAGCTCGTGGCGCAAGGGATCGCGAACATCGCCTCGCCGCTGTTCGGCGGAATCCCGGCCACCGGGGCGATAGCCCGCACGGCGACGAACGTCAGGAATGGTGGCCGGACGCCCATTGCCGGGATCACCCATGCGGTCACGCTGCTCCTCATCACGCTGTTCTTCGGGCGCTGGGCCGGGCTGATTCCAATGGCCACGCTGGCGGGGATCCTGATCGTCGTGGCCTACAGCATGAGCGAGTGGCGCACATTCCTGGCAGAGTTCCGGGCGCCGAAGAGCGACGTGGCCGTGCTGCTGACCACGTTTCTCCTGACCGTGCTGTGGGACCTGACGGTCGCGATCGAGGTAGGGATGGTGCTCGCGGCGTTCCTGTTCATGCGGCGCATGGCGGAGGTGACGAACATCAGCGTCCTGACGCACGAGTTCCAGGATCCCAAGGACGATTTCGAAAACGATCCCAACGCAGTGCGGCGTCGGGTGGTGCCGCCGGGGGTGGAGGTGTACGAAATCACCGGGCCGTTCTTCTTCGGCGCGGCCGAGACGTTCAAGGAGCGGTTGGGGCGCATCGCGGTGCGGCCCAAGGTGCTGATCCTGCGGATGCGGCACGTCCCGGCGATCGACTCCACCGGCTTGCACGCGCTACGGGACCTGGTGCGGCGCAGCCGTCATGACGGCTCGTTGGTGATCCTCTCCGACGTGCACGCTCAACCCGTGGTTGCCCTGGAGCGCTCCGGCTTGTACGACGAGCTGGGCGAGGAAAACATTCACGGCAACATCGACGACGCGCTGAACCGGGCGCGGGAGCACCTCGGGCTCGCGCCGCTGGCGGCGCCGGCGTTCGCGACGCCCACCGTAGCGCGGGAAGGCAAGGAGCTGGCCTAGCGGAAGTACCGGTGCCGGGGTGAGCGTTGGAGGGAGGAGGACGTCGATGGCACCCCCGATCATCGCGGAAGGCACCTGTTACGTCCTGTTCGCCTACGACGTCGCGCACGCGTTCGACCTTGCGGCGGCCGAGCGGCGACTGGCGAGCGCCACGCAGCGCCAGACGGTCAAGCAGAAGCGGCGCGCTCCCGCGTTCTTCGAGTACGACCCCGCTCCGCTGCGCGTGACCGAGCCGGCGGATTCGTTGGCCATCGGTGAGCACGTCACGGCGCCTTATGTCGAGTTCGTGCTGTACGACTTCGGCGCCGTATCCGTGAGTTACGCCATCCCCCTCCAGGGCCCGATCACGGGGCTCCCGCGCTTCAGCACCATTCTGTACGGCAACGAGCAGCTACAGGCAGACTCACGCCGTCGAGTACAGCAGCTCCTTGAGGCCCTCGGCGATGCCGCGATCCGGTCCCGCCTCGCCGACTTCGTCGAAGATTACGTGGTATTCCAGATCGAGGCGTTCGACGAGCCGCTGGAGGCGTCGATGCTGTGGACAGAGCACGCGCAGACCGTGGCCCAGGTGCTGCGCGCGGAGTCACGCCCCCTGTCGCAGCAGGAGGTGAGCGACGCCCTGTCATCGCGTCTGTCGTTCGGGCCGAACGACGCGACGCTGATCGACACTGACGTGACGCTGCTGTTTGACCCGGAGGGGGAGGACGTGCGGGCGGTGATCGAGTTCGCCAACACCCAGCTACTCGAGATGCGGTACCTGGACGCGCAGCTCGACGAGGCGCTCGAGCAGGCGTACGACCTGCTTGGGCGTACGCCCGGGCTGCGCCGGTTTCTGCCCAGCCCATATGGGCTCCCGCTCCGCCGGCTGGGGCGGCTGCAGCTCGACGCAGCAGTATTGTTCGAGCAGGTCACGAACGCCCTGAAGCTGATCGGCGAGCAATACCTCACCCGCGTGTACGGCCACGTGTCCCGTCGCTTCCACCTTGCGGAGTGGGACGTGAGTATCACTCGCAAGCTGCAGACGCTCGACGGTATTTACGGCAAGCTGGCGGACCGGGCGGCGACCCAGCGCATGGAGCTGCTCGAATGGATCATCATCGTGCTGATCGCCGTATCGATCGTCCTGCCGTTCTTCACGGGGCTCGTCGGGAAGTGACTCAGTAAGGCCGCTCTCGGACGCGCTGGTCGCGCGGCAGAATCATCGCGCGCACCACCGCCGTGGCATCTACAGCGATGAGCAACCCCTCCTGCGGCAGCGACTGAACCCCGATCACGATTCCCGCCGGTGGGTTCCGCTGCGGGAAGAAGTCCGGCGCCGCCTGCCGGATGGCTTCGAGATCCTTGGGCGAATAGTTCACCACGTAGATCGTGAGCTTGGCGACGTCAGCCGGGGTCGCCCCGCCGATGCGTAACACCGTCGCCAGGTTCGCGAACGCCTGGGCGGCCTGGGCGCGCACGTCCCCGGGGCCGACGAGACGGCCGGTGCTGTCGAGCGCCACCTCACCCGACACGTATAGCGTCGGGCCGATGCGCACGGCGTGCGTGAAGCCCGGCAGTGCCGCCAGCGTTCCGGGGTTGATATAGCGCGTGGAGACGGGATCGGGCACCTGGCGAACGGCGCCCGGGGTCGGAGCGACGCAGGCGGCGAGCAGAGGGATGATGACGATGCTGAACGACGCGATGCGCATGCGATGCTCCTCAGGAGGCCGGGGTGGGGATGTTACGCCACTCTGTATACGCCGGCGACGGCTGGGAGTTCAGGGGTCCGGCGGCTGCGCGTCAGGGCAGGGCAAAGCGCAGCGACAGCTGCATGGAGATGTAGCGCCACTGTGCGGTCGTCGCGGACTCTGTGGCGACGCCCGAATCGTCGCCCTCCAGCTCGAACCGGAGCTCGCGGCCCGGCGCCAGGGGCACCGCGACCAGCGAGTAGAGTCGCAGGGCGCGACGCCAGGGGCCGACGGCGGCACCTTGTTGGGCCACCCGCTGCACCCCTACGCCGAGGTCGAAGGCGAGCACGAGAGACCGGGCGGTCTCCAGCTCGATATACGATCCCGCCTGCGCGATCTGGATGAGCCGGGGTGCGAAGTACCCCGCGTTCGAGGGCCGGGAGTAGCGGATCTCGTGGATCTGGCCCGACACCTCGAGACTCGGCGTCACCGCCACTGCCGCGACGCCGGCGAAGGTAGTCCGGTGGTTCATATCGAAGGAGCTGCTCAACGCGGCGGTACGGCCGATCCCGCGGAGTTTGAGTCTGCTCGCGACGGGCAGCTCGACGATCGCGCCGATCTCCGTTCGCACAACCCGGTTCGTCACGAGGAGCGGGCTCGCGTCGATCACGTTCCGCCGCGCGCGGAGGTCGACCGCCGGTCCGCCCATCGGGTCGCGCCAGCGGGCGCGCAGCTGGCCCGTCGGGGTGACCGTAGCGGCCGCACCGCCCACGGCGTCGACACGAGTCGCTCCCCCCTCCGCGTCGATCTGCAGCGCGCCGCCCGGCCGCGCGCCGGCACGGAGCGTGAGCTCGTCGAGCCCGATGGTGGTGACCCCGTCGCGAACCTGCTCACGGGTCGCCCGCAGCCCGAGCCGGGTCGGCCCGGAGGCTCCGAGCTCGGCGGTGCCCCCCAACCTGAGTGTGGCGTTCCCATCAGAATCGTGGCTGCCGCCAAACAGGGGCGCTATGGCAGGGGCAGCCGCCACCTGGGCCGCCGCCAGCTCGTGTCGCGCCTCGGCGTCGGTAGGATGGGCGGCGAGCCATCCCTTGTAGGCCGCGATGGCGGCGCCTGCTCGGCGCGCCCGCGCCAAGGTCCGCGCGCGCCCTATTACTGCGTCCCGCTCGCGGGGCGCGAGACGCAGCGCATCGTCGTAGCAGCGCAGCGACTCGCCGTAGCGCCCTGTTCGCGCCAGCATCTCCGCCAGCGCCATGTACCCCCATGGGTCCGACGGCTCGAGCGCGACGTAGCGGCGGAACAGCCGCAGCGCCAGGCGGGGATCCTGTCGGCCGAGTCCGCGCGGCCGAGATGGCCTGTGGCGAGGTTTGCGCCCTGCGCGGCGGCTGGGCGCGCGTGAGCCGCGACGACGGCTCCGAGGACGAGTGGCAGAATCCGGCTCCGGCGCTCGCCGGCCACGAGGGCACGGCGCCTTTGCTTACGGTCGATGGTGATCTCGCGCTCCGGCCGTCGGCGGACCCACAGGCGCAACAACTCGACGCCGAGGAGCACGACGGCCAGGGTGCCGATGCTGAAGAGGAGTGCCAGTAGGGGCAACAGCCTCCCCGGATGCGGTGCGGCAGCGGCGGGGACGAAGCGCTGGGACGCGCTGAGCGCGAGGCCCAGGAGCCAGCCCGTCGCCCACACGCCCGCGAGGATCGCGCCTGCGATCGTCGTTTGCCCCGCGACCGGACGCCACCCGCGGGATCGGCGGCGGCGCACCCGCTGGTATGCCTCCCACAGGGGCGTTGCGAGGGCGCTCAGCAGGTAGAACATTCCACCGATCCCCGTGCCTGGTAGGCCGGCCGTCATGATCAGTGCCCCTTCTCGTACACGCGCAGCGGGCGACCGAGCAGCAGCTCGGCGCAAACCGCCCGCAGAAAGAACACCGCGTTGACGGTTCGCAAGAGGAAAAACGCGGGGACGCTCGCGATCGCGCGACGGATCTCCCGCCGCCGTGCGGCGCCGGCGAGGACCGGAACGAGTACGGCAGGGGCATCGATCACGTAACCGATCAGTATCCAGGGCCTCGCGAGCAGGAGCGCGAGGACGGGCAGGAGCACCAGGTAGACCGCGGCCGCGATCGTCGCATCCCAGAACGCCACCGCCACCGCGGAGCGCAGGTAGGGCACCGCGAGGAGCCCGCGCCAGTGCAGCTTCACGTTTTGAACGAACCCATGTGACCAGCGCCGCAGCTGCTTTCCCATCAGCGTGAAGGTGCAAGGCTCGATCGGGTAGCACACCGCTTCCGGCACGAAACGCACCGCATGGCCCGCCTGGTACAGGCTCCAGGTCAGGTCCACGTCCTCGGCGAGGGTTCGGTTGGACCAGCCGTTGTGCGCCCCGAGGATGTCGCTGCGGTACATCGAGAAACAGCCCGACGAGATGAGCGGCTTCCCGTAGTACTCCTGCAGCTGCTTGTAGTAGGTGAACGCGAACAGGTACTCGATGTAGCGCCCTCGCTCCCACACGCTCCGTACCCGCTGCGGGAGCACGAAACCGCATGCCGCAGCGACGCCAGGGTCGTTGAACGCCGGCAGCAGGCGCTCGAGCGCATCCCGTGCGAGAACCGTGTCGGCGTCGATGGCGACGGTGAGCGCTGTACGGACGTAGCGGAGCCCGAAATTCTGCGCGCCGGCCTTGGAGCCGGTGTTCGCCGGCGGTCGGACGACCACGACGCCGAGCGCGTGGGCCACGTCGCCCGTCCCGTCAGTAGAGCAGTCGTCCACGACGATGATCGCCGCGGGCGGCGAGGTTTGGGCTTGCAGGCTCTTGATCGTGTCGGCGACGCTCGCGACTTCGTTGTACGCCGGAATGATCACCGTCACGTCGAGACCGACTACCGG
>WNFT01021468.1_pt1 | contig 11925 bp, 9 predicted proteins | sample 5400191 | NCBI WGS metagenome assembly WNFT01 (sample SAMN13153359, study PRJNA577476) | soil metagenome | isolation source: 80 cm saprolite under Madrone tree | place: USA:California | collected 2016-06-14
CGGTCGGCATCCCCCCCGCGCAGGTGACGCACGACGTGCTTCACGCGCGAGCCTCGCACCTTGGCCGCAAAGAGGATTCCCTGCGCGACGTAGCTCACCTCCTGGGGAGAGGCCGCCATGAAGTGGAGGACCTCGTCGTCGGTCATGCAGAGCCGCCCGTTCACGAACATCGTGTCGTCCTCGGAGGGCTCCGATACGTCGGAGTCGGGAAAGAGCTCCCGCGTCCAATCCTCGAGGTGCGGGCGCACCAGGAGATGGAGCTTTGCCTCAGGGAACGCGAGCGCTAGCTTTTCCGCGAGCGTGAAAATGCCGCACCGGAGCGCGAAAACCGGCCGGAGCAGCGAGAGCGGTCCGAACGATTGCGCCTCGATGTCCTCGTAGATGCAGAGGTTCATCCCCGGACAGTAGAGAGTGGCCGAACCGCCGTCAAGTCGCCTACAATGCGCCCATGGCCCTGGCCAAGAGCACCGCCGCCGAGAGCGATCCGTCCGTCAAAGCCCTTCGGTATCGCGAGCACCGGATACCACGTAGGCACCGCGTGTTCGTGAACCGCAATCTGAAGCTCTCGAAGATCCGGGCGATCGGGTTCGATCTCGACCACACGCTCGCGCACTACGATCCGATTCCCGTCGAGCAGCTGGCGTTCGACCTCACGAAGCAGAAGCTCGTGGCCTCGAAGCAGTATCCCAAGGAGATCCTGGATCTCCAGTACGACCCCGCGTTCGTGATCCGGGGCCTCGTGGTGGACAAGAAGCGCGGGAACTTGCTCAAGATGGACTACTTCAACTTCGTCTCGCGTGCGCACCACGGCCTGCGCGAGCTCCGCGCCGAGGAGCGCGAGCGCGCCTACCGCTCCTCGCGGATCCGCCTCAGCCACGAGAACTACTCCTCGGTGGACACCCTTTTCCATCTTCCCGAGGTGTACCTCTTCCTCTGCGTCGTCGGAATCCTGGAACAGGCCGGGAAGAAGACGCCCGACTACACGAAGGTCTACGACGACGTGCGCGAGATGATCGATGAGGCGCACCGGGACGGAAGCCTGAAATCCGTGATCACCGCGAATCTCGACACCTACATCCGCCTCGACAACGAGATGCGCACCGTGCTCGAGGAGTTCCGCCGCGGCGGGAAGAAGCTCTTCCTGCTCACGAACAGCGACTGGACGTACGCCGACGCGCTGCTCCGGCACCTGCTGGAGCGCGGACGCGGGGCGCCGTCACACTGGAGCGAGATCTTCGATCTCGTCGTGGTCGAGGCCAGGAAGCCCTCCTTCTTCGCCGCGAATGCGCCCCCGGAGCCGGTGGCCGAAGCGGTGTCGCTCCCGGGCGCGATCGGAATCGTCCGGGGCGCGAACGGCGCCTATCTCGAGCGCACGCTCGGCGCGAGCGGGGAGGAGATCCTCTACTTCGGCGACCACACCTACGGCGACATCCTGCTCTCGAAGAAGGCGCTCGGATGGCGAACCGCCATGCTCGTCCCCGAGCTGGACCGGGAAATCCGCGTCACGCAGGACCATGAGAAGGACTTCGACCGGCTCTCGCGCCTGTCGGCGGAGCGCCACCATCTGGAGATCGACAAGGCGGCTCTCGGCCGGGAGCTGCGGCGGCTCACGCTGCTTCAATCGGACGCCGACGGCGCCGATCCCGCGCGGCTGCACGAGCTGGTATCCCGGATCCAGGCGATCCCGGAGGAGATCAAGCGCATCGAGGAGCGGGGCCACGAGGTCGAACCCGAAATCGAGGAGCTGAGGCTCAAGATCGACCGCGCCTACAATCCGTTCTGGGGGTCGATTTTTCGGGAGGGAAACGAGTCGAGCCGCTTCGGCCACCAGCTCAAGGATTTCGCCTGCCTCTACACGAGCCGGGTCTCGAACTTCCTCCACTACCCCATGAACTACTACTTCCAGTCCCCCGTCGGGTACATGCCGCACGATATTTGAAGCGCGCGCTCCACCGCCCCCACCGCGAACCTCGCCTGCCCCTCCGTGATCGTGAGGGGCGGCGTGAAGCAGATCACGTTGTCGTGGACGCCCCCCGGCCATACCAGCACGCCCTCTCGCATCAGGGCTCCCACGGTTCGAGCGGTCAGCTCCGGGGCGGGCTCGCGCGAGTCGCGGTCGCGTACCAGCTCGATCGCGGCCATGAGGCCGGCGGCGCGCGCGTCTCCGATCGCCGGCGACCTCGCGGCGACGGCACGGAGCCCTTCCGCGAATATCGTCCCCACACGCTCCGCGTGCGCGCGTGTTTCGGGCGCGGCGAGCCGCTCGAGCGTCTTCAGCGCTCCCGCGCAGGCGACGGGGTGCGCGTAGAACGTGCTGGAGTGCGGCGCTTCTCCGGAAGGGAGTACGTGCTTCCGCCACGATTCCATCACCTTCTTCCGGCCCAGGACCGCCGCGATCGCAACCCCGCCTCCGATTCCCTTCCCCGCCACGAGGAGATCGGGAGCGGCGGCCTCGCCGTATCGTTGCCACGCCCAGAAGGGTCCGGTCCGGCCGCCCCCGGTCATCACCTCGTCCAGGATGAGCAGGAGCCCGCGCTCGCTCGCGAACGCGCGGAGCTTCGGTAGGTACTCCGGGGAGGGAACAACGCACCCGGAACGTCCCTGGATCGGCTCGATCAAGATCGCGCCGGGCGGGTCGGACCCTCGAAGCTCGCGATCCACGGTTTCGATCGCAGTATCGAGGCAGCGAAGGTCGCAGCGGCCGCCGCATGCGGGCGCGACGGGGCAACGGTACGTGTAGGGATAGGGAACGCGGATGGCGAGGTTGGAGATCTGCGCCGCGAAGGGCTTCCCCGGGCCCGGATAGTCCGTCACGGCAAGCGCGCCGTAGGACTGGCCGTGGTAGGCGCCCGTGAACGCCACGACGCGCCGGCGGCCGGTCGCGAGGTGCGCGGTCTTGAGCGCAAGCTCCACGGCCTCGGAGCCGGTGCTCGCGAGCAGCACCCGGTCGAGCGCGCCGCCCCCGAGGGAGACGAGCCGGCGCACCAGCTTCTCCCGTCCCTCGTGCGGCATGAGATCGCCGAGGCCCTGCGTCAGCTTGCGGGCCTGGGCGGAGACGGCGCGCGCGACTTCGGGCGCGGAATGTCCCAGGGAGAGGACGCCGAACCCGGCCGTCAGGTCGAGGTAGCGGTTCCCGTCAGCGTCCAGCACGACGGAGCCCTTGCCCCGCGACCAGACGATGGGGGAATCTCCGGCGCCCCAGATGGCCGCGCCCTCATTCCGGCGAAGCCGCTTCGCCGAGGAACGGGAGCGCGGCCCCGGAGGCGGCACGAGAATCCGCGGCAGCTCGGTCCCCTCGAGCTTCTCGCGCGGGCTCATGGCGCCGGCGCCGCCTCACGCACCACCGCGACCGCTCCCCTCCGCGTCTCCACCCAGGTCACGCCGAACAGGATGAGCGCCGCGGCCGCCGGCAGGCTCATCAAGGTGCCCGAGACCAGAACCCAGGTCGTGAGCGTCATGGGATCGTAGCGCCTCAGAAGCCCCTTCGATCCGATCGTGTAGAGAGCCCAGGAGAACACGGCGACCAGCATCAGCAGATCGCCGCGCATCGCCGTCATCTCGCGCGCGAGACCCCGGTCCGCGAGGATCAGCGCCACGCCCACGAACGCTGCGGTGATCCCCAGGAGCTTCGCCCCCGCGTTCCCCTCGTGCAGGAACCGCCGCGCGAGCAGGAACACCACGAGCGGCGTGAGCGCGTAGAGGAGCGCGGCATGGCTCGCGGTCGACTCCGTGAGTCCGAAGAGGAAGAAGCCCTGGTTCACGGGGATGACCAGGAACCCCAAACACAGGATTTTCGGGATGTCCTCACGCGACACCCGCTGGCGCCTGGGACGCAGCAGCTCGAACAGGAGGAGCGTCAGCGAAGCCGCGCTGAAGCGCAGGAGCGCGGTGGAGAGTGGACCGATCGCGTTCAGGGTGGCTTTCGCGATCAGATGCGTCCCGGCGGAGAGGATCTGGTTCAGTACGAGCGCGAGAATGACCCGCCGTTTCGTGTCGATACCGCCCCCCGCGCCAGCGCTTCGTGAAAAATGGAAGCGGGAGTGTACCACGGGATGGGACTGGGATATGATGCACGGCTTGGGAGGGATTGGACGATATGGATGCCGATTTTCGTAATTATCTGAGAGGAGCGCAAGGGGAAGAGCCTCCGGTGTCCTTGGCGGAGCCGCGCTGGTCCGAGACCGATGCGCTCGCACATAGGCTCATCACCGGCACGCTGGCGGAGCCCGCGCTTCGCCTCCTCAAGCAGGAGCCTCAGGCGAAGAAGCGTTGGGATCTGCTTCTCCTCTCGGGACTCCTCCAGGGGGCGCTGGGCGAGCGCGCCGCTTCCATCGAGTCGCTCGAGATCGTCGGCGACAAACTGACCGCCGCGGGCGACCGTGAGGGTGTTCGCGCGCTCCTCCCACGCTTTCTCGAGCCGGAGCCGGTCTCGGCCGCGGTCCGGTTCCTCCACTTCCTTTCCCGCACAGCGACCGGGGACTCGGAGAAGATCGAGCACCTGCGACGCGCCCTCGATATCCGCCACAACGATCCGCAGCTTCTCCTCGAGCTGTCGCAGATTCTCGAGCGGGCGGGCGAGACCGACGAAGCGCGGGAGCTCAGATTGGATGCGCTCGAGATCTGGCTCAAGCTGAACCATCCGGAGGCGGTCGGCGACGAGCTGCTCCGCGTGGTCGAGGAGGATCTGCCGCGCGAGCCCGGACGCGCGGGCGCGATCCTCCTCCACTACGCGGGGGCGGTTGCGTGGGAGGCATCGGAGCCGATCCTGGACCTGGCCCTTCCCGAGCTCACGCGGGTCGGGGCGGGACGCTGGACCTGGCAGGACCTGGATCCGATCGCGGCCCGCGCGCCTCAGAACGCCCGCGCCCGCGCGCTCCTGGCGGCGCTGCTCCGGATCGCGGTCGCCTCGGAGCCCGATCCCGACGCCATCGTGACGGGCTCCGGGATCCAGAATCCCGCCGAGCCTCTCGCCGCCGTGCGCGCGCGCCTCCCCAAGATCCTCTCGCTTCCTCCGGGCTCCGACGTCGCGCACGCGACGTGGGGCCTGGGACGTGTCGCGGCAAACGACGGCGAGTCCGTGTCCCTCGAGTTCCCGGGACGCGCGGGACACAAGATGTCGGTTGCCATGGCCTCGCGGTCCCTCGACCGGCTGCCCCCCGACGGAATCCGTGTGCTCGCCGCGCGCGAGCCGGAGCGCCTGCGGGAGCTGATCCGGACGCGCGATCCGCAGGTCGTCGTATCGGCGCTGCGCGATCTGGGAGGAACGGCGACCCAGGCGCAGATGAAGCCGCGCATCGAGGCGGTGCTCCCGCCGGGCGAATGGTCGGCGTGGTGGAAGGAGACCAAGGAAAACTTGAAGCTCGACCCGAGGCTCGACCTGAGCGGGGCCTACCAGCAGCTTTTCAAGCTCGAGTCGGAGGAGAAATCACGCGAGGTATCGCTTCCCGAGCTGAGCCCGCGCGCCGGCGAGGCGGGGCTGGGTCTCGTCCGAAAATTCCTGCGCGAGCATCCGGAGCAGGAATCGCGGCTCGCCTCGCACGCGGCGAAGGTCATCGTGCGCTGGGCCGAGGATCCCAAGCTCGATCCCACGACGCGAGCGCAGGCGCTCCACCACGCGGTCTCGTGGAAGGCGTTCACCCCGGACGCCGCGCGGGACGTGCTCGACACGCTGATCGCGGAGGGTCTCTCTCCGGGGGATCTCACCTTGAGCCAGCAGCAGGACGCGCTGATCGATCTCGCCAAGGGTGGGCGGCAGGAGGAGTCTTTCCTCTGGCGGGCCATCGAGAGCCGGCTGCCGCGGCTCCGCGAGAGCGGCCGGTCGCGCCTCCGCGCGCTTCTGGGCCCGGCGTTCGGAAAGGCGATCCTGAACCAGCTCCAGCACGCGGCGGAGACGCCCGCGCTGGCCGCGCGCCTGATCGAGCACTACGCCGCCAATCCGGGCGAGGAGGAAGCGCCCCCACCGCCGACGCTTCTCATGACCGCGCTCCGGCTCCTGGAGCGCGACGGCGCGGGCGGCCCTGCGTCGGCTCGTCGAGGAGCGGCCCCTCGACACGGAGACCGCCGAGACCGTGGAGCGCACCGTCCTCCACTGGCGCGGGAGCGAGCGGAGGCTTCAGCCGGTGCTGGAATTCCTCCGCGGCGCGGGCCACGGGCAGGTCGCGGAAGCGCACGAGGCGCGCCGGAGCGCCACCGCGCAGACCCTTCTCGAGGGGAAGAGCGTGGAGGATCTGGAGACGCGGCACACCATCATGTCGCGACCCACGTACGAGAGGCTCGAGGCTGAGTTCAAGAAGCTGAAGCTCGACCTCAAGACCGTGATTCCCGCCGCTATCGAGAAGGCGCGACAGCTGGGCGACCTCCGCGAGAACGCCGAATACGAGGCTGCGAAGCAGCGGCAGGCGAACGCGGCCGCACGAGCACAGGAGCTGATGAACGTGCTCGACCGCACGCGGCTCCTCGAGACGATCGAGGTGGACGCGACTCGCGTCGGCGTGGGCACGGAGGTGACGCTCGAGCCCGTGGATTCGCCCGGAGCGCCCGCGCTCCAGTACTGGATTCTGGGCGAGGGAGACCACGCGCTGGGCCCCGGCATCCTCTCCTACCGCGCGCCCATCTTGAAGCCCCTTCTCGGGAAGCCGGAGGGGGCGGAGGCCGCGCTGGAGTTTCCCGAGGGCGCCCGCGCGTATCGCATCCTGTCCATCCGGAAGCGCCTTCCCGAGTAGTACGGCGCGCCTCCACCCGCGCTCGCGAGTTCTGGTATTATTCTTCGGTCCATCGAGTTGTGCATAGTTCCGAACACGAAAGGAGAAGCTCTATGGCCAAGCATCCCGTAAGGGCCCTGCCCTACGCGAACGACGCGTTGAAGGGCATTGGAGCAAAGACGATCGAGATCCACCACGACAAGCTCTATGCCGGCTACGTGAACAAACGGAACGAGATCGAGGACGAGCTGGCGAAAGTCGATCGCAGCAAGGCGAATCAGATCTACAGCCAGATGCGCGGTCTCAAGCATGAGGAGACGTTCGCGGCGAACGGCCAGATCCTCCACGAGATCTACTTCAACACGATGGGCGGCGATGGACAGCCCGCGGGTGAAGTGTTCGATAAGATCAAGGAGGACTTCGGCTCGTACGCGACCTGGGAGGAGGACTTCAAGGCCTCCGGCATGTGCGCGCGCGGCTGGGTGGTGCTCGCGTACGATCCGACGGACGGACGTCTGCACAATTTCATCGGCGACGCGCAGAACCAGGGCGGTGTGTGGGGCGCTTTCCCCGTTCTTCCCTGCGACACCTACGAGCACTCCTATTTCATCGATTACGGCAGCGACCGGAAGTCCTACCTCGAGGCCTTCATGCGCAACATCAGCTGGCCCGAAGTGAACCGGCGGTACCAGGCGGCCGTGAACATGGCGCTGGCCAAGAAGTAAACGTCGCACCATTGCAGGCCGGTGGGCGCTCGTGCATTCCGCACGATGCGCCCGCCGGACCTCGCTGAGCCTGATTCACCTCCCGTCCAACCCTCCACGATTCCAAGCAGATAGCGACGCCGTTCCACACATTGCGTCGTGGCATGTCCCTTGCTCGACCCCGCTTGGGATTCTCTGCTTTTCCTCTGGACCACATGCGATTCGGGATCGCGAAGGCCAAGGAGACGTCTATGAAGTGGAATCGGGCAGTGCTGGCAGGGATGGTTCTGACGGCGGTCACGGCGCTGTTCTTCATCAGCGGATGCACGAGTACGTCGACGCGCTCCGATCTGCACGTGGATAGCGTGAACGGCGGCTCCACCTACTATAGCGATCTCATCAACGAAGCGGACACCGCCCACATCTTCATCCCGGTGGATCAGATCAACGTGGTGTTCAGCAACGTTCCCCACAGCGGCGGTCTGCCGCAGACGCCGGGCAGCGGATTCGATCAGATCATCGTCGACCACTACACGGTGACCTACGACAACGGCGTGTATAGCCCGGTCAGCGGGGGCATGAACGTTATGATCCCATCCGGCGGCAGCGCGACCGCGGCCATCACGATCAGCAACCCGTCCGAAAAGGCCGCGCTCCTCGGCACGATCACGACCACCGTCACCGCCACCGCGAAGATCGATTTCACGGGCTGGGTGCGGACCACCGGAAACGACGGAGATCGAGTCTCGGCAACCGCCTATCTCACGGTGCAGGTGGACAACTTCGGAGATTCGGACGTCAATCAGTAAGTCCTGAGCAAAGAGCGATCCCGGCGGCCCGGAGCGCCATGCTCCGGGCCGTTTCGCTTGATATCCGCGCGCCGCTTCCCTACCCTTCGATTGCCATGCGCGTACCTCTGACAGGCGCCGCCGCGGGCAGGCGGCTTATCGTCAATGCCGACGATTTCGGCCTCACACTTCCCATCACGGATGGAGTGATCGACGCGTTCGAGCGCGGGATCCTCACGAGCGCGAGTCTCGTCGCGACCGGAGACGCCTTCGACCGCGCGGCGCGCTACGCGGCCACCCATCCCGAGCTGGATGCCGGTGTGCATCTCATGATCGTGCGTGGAACGCCGGTCCTTCCCGCGGATCAGGTTCCGTCCCTCGTCCGGGAGGACGGCCATTTCCTGCCGGGCTACGGCGAGCTCATGGCGCGCTATCTCGCCGGGGGCGTGAGGGACGAAGAGGTCGAGGCGGAGTGGTCGGCACAGATCGCACGCCTGCGCGGCGCCGGCGTGCGCATGACGCACCTGGACTCGATCCAGCATCTGCACCTCGTGCCGGGGCTCTTCCGGGTCGCGCTCCGGATCGCGCGCGCGAACGGCATCATGGCGATGCGTTTCCCGCGCGTCCCCACGGTGCTGCGCCGCGCCGAGAAGGGCACCGTGCGCCGCTCGCTCGAGTTTCTCCCGCTCCGCTTGATGGAGCAATCGAATCTTCCGCACCTGAACTCCTCGGGCATCCGCACCCCCGACCGGTTCTTTGGCTTCCACAGCACGGGACATCTCGATCAGAAAGCCCTGCGCTCGGTCCTCTTTGGCGTTCCGCCGGGCACGAGCGAGCTGGTCTGCCATCCGGGGCGCGGTGAGCCCGAGGGTTCGCCGATCGCGGGCTGGGACTACGAGTGGCGCGAGGAGCTGGAGGCGCTGACCAGTCCCGAGAGCCGCCGGATCATCGAGTCTCAGGGGATCGAGCTGACGACGTTTTCGGAGATGGCCGCGCTGCCCGTGGGGTGATGTCTTCGGGCTCGACCTCCAAGACAGCGTCGCTTCCGAACTCCGCCAGCGGAACGAGGCGGCGCTCACCCTGGATCCTCGATCGAAGCAGGTCCCGCTCCGCCTCCGGATAGTCCGCGTAATGGACGATGATGAGCCTAGCCCCCAGGATGCTCGCGGCCCCGACGGCGTCCTCGTTCGGGAATCGCTGGATCCGCGTCCTGAACTCCTTGTACCTCCGCGACACGAATCCGCTCGTCCCGTCCAGGCGCGGGTGTCCGTGCTGAAGAACGCGAAATTGCCGCAGGGCGTGTGTCTCGTTCTCGTCCGCATCCACACGCGGCACCGGCAGCTCCAAGATCGGCTCCGATCCGGGCCGCGCCTTCAGCCAGGCGTATACGGGAGGAGTGCGCGATTCGGAAGGCAGCTCCAGCGTGGACAGAGGTCGCGGCCACGCGAACGCGATCGAAAGGGCGAAGAGAGCCGATAGCGTGAGCCCCCTGATGAACGGGGGGCGAATCCGTTCTCGAAGGCGGTCGTACCCGAAGGACGCGAGCACCGCAAGCCCGAGCAGCACCAGGCACGCGAAGCGCGCCGGGGCGCGCATGCTGGAAAAGCCGGGCACCAGGTAATACAGGACGGCGTGCGGCAGCGGGATCCAGATCCGCGCTCCCGCGACATGGAGGATGGGCCCGAGGGAAAGCAGGAACGCGGTCGCGGAGAGCGCGAGAAAGTATCCCTGAAGCTGGGGCCGGTCCCAGGAATCCCCGGCTGGCCGGGCTTTCCTCCAGCCCATCGCGCCCAGAAGGACGGTCGCGAATCCCGGCCAGTAGGATTGCGCTCCGGTGGCGAACGGGAAGAAGCCCGCAAGAACCGCGTTCCTGTTCAGCTTCAGATAGTCCATCACGTCCGCGGAGTAGAGAGCCGATTCGCCCAGGCTGCGACGAAACTCCGGCAGGATCCGGTGTTCGTGGACGTAAGGCAGCGTCACGGGAAGGATCAGGAGAAGGGCGGCCGCGGCGATCGCGCCCGTCTTCCAGAGCGGGACACGGTCGGGCGCGAAGGAACGCGTCAACGCCGCACAGGCGAGCAGGAGTGCGATCGCGATGGCGAGGTAATAAGCGTAGTACCAGCCAAAGTACACCTGCGCGATGAGACAGCCCGCGAGCGCCGCCAGGTCCCGCGCACGATACTTTCGAAGGAATTTCACCGCGAACAGGATGCCGAGAGGCAGGAATTCAGTTTGGAGCTGATTTAGTAGATCCATGTTCGCGAAACGGTAGGGGCTGAAAGCATAGAGAAAGCCCGCCAGGCAGGATCCCGGCTGGGACGCTCCGCAGAGGCGCGCGAGCCGGTAGACGGCCCACGCCGACACGACGAAGGAGAAGAGAACCAGGAAATTGTAGGCGGCCGCGATCGATCGGAACATCGCAAGGACGGGTGAGGCAAGGAAGGTCTCGCCCAGAAGATGATCCATGTAGGTTAGCGTGTTCGGCTCCGGATGGAAGATCGGGGCGTTGAAGACCGCAAGGGGATGCGCAAGAAGAGCGTGCCAGTCCCACCCGAGAAGGAACGCCTGCATCGGGGGGTCGAAAGCGACGCGGCTCGAGGGAATCGCGGAAGTGAAATTCGCCGCGAGAGGCCAGGTGAACAGAACCGCCGCGAGGAGATAGCCCGGCAGCACGAGGTTGGTGACTCGGAGAAGAGGTCCCCTTGCCCCGGAGTTCCCAGGTGTGGGACCCGGTTCCATCTACCCCGCGACTTCCGCGGCGGGCGCCGGGCCCGCGGGCTCGGTCCCTCTCACCACCGCCGGCACATTCACCACCCCTCGCCCACGCTCCCCGAGGATATACGCCCACCGCCGCACCGAATCCACAAGGACCATGGCCACGAGCAGGATCAGGATGACGCTCAAGGCACCGTCGATGTAGGCGACGGTGGCACCCTTGTCCGCAACGTACGCGGGCGAGAGATATCGGAACGTGTTCAAGACCCCGGCAGTCATCGTGCTCACGGTGAGAAACGCGAGAGGCACGAAGGTCACGAGCGCGTAGGGCGCGGGGCGCTGCCTCAGGATGAAAGAGGTCCCCACCGCAAGCGCGATCACCGCCAACAGCTGATTCGACACCCCGAACAAAGGCCAGATGGTCTCGACGCTTCCGGTCACGGCGAGATACCCCCACGCGACGCACACCACCGCGCCCACGGCGGAGACGCTGAGCCAGTTCGTGGTCGAGCCCAGCGGCGACCATACGTGCCGCGCCACGTCCTGGAAGAGATACCGCGCCACACGCGTCCCCGTGTCGAGCGCGGTGAGGATGAACACCGCCTCGAACATGATCGCGAAGTGGTACCAGTACGCCATCAGCTGCCCCATCCCAGGAATCTGACGCAGGACGTTCGCCATCCCGACCGCCAGCGAGACCGCTCCTCCGGTCCGACCTTGCAGGGTCTCCTCCCCCACGAGGCGCGTCAGCTCGTGCAGCTGCGCGGGCTGGATTCCGAGCGCAGCGACAACTTTCGGCACTCCGTTGATGAGGTAGTAATCGGCCGGGTGGAGCGTGGTCGCGGCCACCAGCGCCATGATCGCCACGACGCCCTCGGTGAGCATGGCTCCGGCGGCGATGAACTTGATGCTGCCCTCGTTGGGCACCATCCTCGGCGTCGTGCCGGAGCCGATGAGCGCGTGAAATCCACTGATCGCTCCGCACGCGATGACGATGAAGCAGAAGGGGAAGACCTT
>WNFT01019028.1_pt1 | contig 11924 bp, 8 predicted proteins | sample 5400191 | NCBI WGS metagenome assembly WNFT01 (sample SAMN13153359, study PRJNA577476) | soil metagenome | isolation source: 80 cm saprolite under Madrone tree | place: USA:California | collected 2016-06-14
GGACGCGGTCGTCGACTATCTGCCGGCGCCGACCGACGTGCCCGACGTGAAGGGCCTCAAGGTCGACAGCGACGAGCCGGTGGTCCGCAAGAGCTCCGACGACGAGGCCTTCTCCGGCCTCGCCTTCAAGATCATGACCGATCCGTTCGTCGGCTCGCTGACCTTCGTGCGGGTCTATTCCGGGGTCGTGCAGAGCGGCTCGCAGCTGCTGAACAGCGTCAAGGACAACAAAGAGCGCGTCGGTCGCATGCTGGCCATGCACGCCAATCACCGCGAGGACATTAAAGAGGCGCGCGCAGGTGACATCGTTGCCTTTGCCGGTCTCAAGAACACGACGACGGGTGACACGCTGTGCGACCCAAGCGCGCCGGTCATTCTCGAGCGCATGGAATTTCCCGAGCCGGTCATCGAGATCGCCGTCGAGCCCAAGACCAAGGGCGATCAGGAGAAGATGGGTCAGGCGCTCGCGCGTCTCGCCACCGAGGATCCGTCCTTCCGCGTCTCGGTCGACCACGAGAGCGGTCAGACCGTGATCAAGGGGATGGGCGAGCTTCATCTTGAAATCATCGTCGATCGCATGAAGCGCGAGTTCAAGGTCGACGCCAATGTCGGCGCGCCCCAAGTCGCCTATCGCGAGACGATCACCCGGGTGTCGGAAGTCGATTACACGCACAAGAAGCAGACCGGCGGTTCGGGCCAGTTCGCGCGCGTCAAGATCCGCTTCGAGCCGCAAGAGCCCGGCTTCGGCTTCGAATTCAAGAGCGCGGTGGTCGGCGGCAATGTGCCCAAGGAATACATTCCCGGCGTCGAGAAGGGCATCAAGGGTTCGCTCGACAATGGCGTGCTTGCCGGCTTCCCGGTCATCGACTTCCGCGCCGTGCTCTATGACGGCGCCTATCACGATGTCGATTCGAGCGTTCTCGCCTTCGAGATCGCGGCGCGCGCCGCCTTCAAGGAAGGCATCATGAAGGCCGGACCGAAGCTGCTCGAGCCGGTCATGAAGGTCGAGGTGGTGACGCCGCGCGATTACATGGGCGACGTCATCGGCGACCTGAACTCCCGGCGCGGCCGGATCACTGGACAGGATCAGCGCGGCAATGCCGAGGTGATCAATGCCATGGTGCCGCTCGCCAACATGTTCGGCTACGTCAATACCCTGCGCTCGATGAGCCAGGGGCGGGCGCAATACACGATGCATTTCGACCACTACGAGCAAGTTCCTCAGGCGGTCGCGGATGAAGTCCGCGCCAAGATGGCCTAAGCGGATAAACCGGAGAAAAAAGCCATGGCGAAGGCGAAGTTTGAGCGGAACAAGCCGCATTGCAACATTGGGACGATTGGCCATGTCGATCATGGCAAGACGTCATTGACGGCGGCGATCACGAAGGTCTTGGCGGAGACGGGTGGGGCGACGTACACGGCTTACGACCAGATCGACAAGGCACCGGAGGAGAAGGCTCGGGGGATCACGATTTCGACGGCGCATGTTGAGTACGAGACGAAGGCGCGTCATTACGCGCATGTCGACTGTCCCGGTCATGCCGACTACGTGAAGAACATGATCACGGGTGCGGCGCAGATGGACGGCGCGATCCTCGTTGTCTCGGCGGCGGACGGTCCGATGCCGCAGACGCGCGAGCACATCCTGTTGGCGCGCCAGGTCGGGGTTCCGTCTCTGGTGGTATTTTTGAACAAGGTCGACATGGTTGACGACCCGGAGCTCTTGGAGCTTGTCGAGCTTGAGGTTCGCGAGTTGCTATCGAGCTACCAGTTCCCGGGCGACGACATTCCGATCGTCAAGGGCTCGGCGCTGATGGCGCTGGAGGGCAAGAGCCCGGAGCAGGGTCATGACGCGATCCTGAAGCTGATGGAGGCTGTCGACAGCTATATCCCGCAGCCCGAGCGGGCGAAGGACCGTCCGTTCCTGATGCCGATCGAGGACGTGTTCTCGATCTCGGGTCGCGGGACGGTTGTGACGGGTCGGGTCGAGCGCGGGATCGTCAAGGTCGGCGAGGAGGTCGAGATCGTCGGTCTTCGCCCGACGGTGAAGACGGTTGTGACGGGCGTCGAGATGTTCCGCAAGCTGCTCGACCAGGGCGAGGCTGGCGACAATATCGGCGCGCTGTTGCGCGGCACCAAGCGTGAGGAGGTCGAGCGCGGTCAGGTTCTGGCGGCGCCGGGCTCGATCACGCCGCACACGCATTTTCAGTGCGAGGCCTACATCCTGACCAAGGAGGAGGGCGGCCGCCATACGCCGTTCTTCGCCAACTACCGTCCGCAATTCTACTTCCGGACGACGGATGTGACGGGGACGGTGGTGCTGCCGGCGGGGACGGAGATGGTGATGCCGGGCGACAACATCTCGATGGAGGTGCAGCTGATCGCGCCGATCGCGATGGACGAGGGCCTGCGCTTCGCCATCCGCGAGGGCGGCCGCACCGTCGGCGCCGGCGTCGTCGCAAAGATCATCAAGTAGGGGTCGGGATCGCTTTTACGAGGAGCGACGAGGTTTGGCGGGCGGCTCGTCGCCCGCGGACAAATAGGAGTGTAGCTCAACTGGTAGAGCACCGGTCTCCAAAACCGGGGGTTGGGGGTTCGAGCCCCTCCACTCCTGCCACGCGGCCGAGACACGCATTGCGAGATTTGAATCCGGCGCCGCCAGCGCCATATAGGGTAGTCGTTACACAAAATCATGGCTAAGGCGACTCCAGCAGAATTCTTTCGTCAGGTCCGCCAGGAAGTTTCGCGGGTGACTTGGCCGACGCGCAAGGAGACCGGCGTCACCACGGCGATGGTTTTCGTCATGGTGTTCGTCGCCGCGCTCTTCTTCTTCGTGATCGACCAGATCCTGTCCAATGGCGTCCGCTTCATCCTGGGTCTGGGGGCCTGACCATGGCGATGCGTTGGTACGTCATTCACGTCTATTCTGGCTTCGAGAAGAAGGTTGCAAGCTCGATCCGCGAGCAGGCAGAGCAGAAGAATCTCGCTGACAAGTTTGAGGAGATACTCGTTCCCACCGAGGAGGTCGTCGAGGTCAAGCGCGGCGCGAAGGTCAACGCCGAGCGGAAATTCTTCCCCGGTTACGTGCTGATCAAGATGGACCTCACCGACGAGACTTGGCATCTCGTGAAGAACACAGCGAAGGTTACGGGCTTTCTCGGTGGCCGCGGTGTCCGACCCTCGCCGATCAGCGAGGCCGAGGCTTCGCGCATCATGCGCCAGGTCCAGGAGGGTATCGAACGGCCGAAACCGTCGATCACCTTCGAGGTCGGCGAGCAGGTGCGTGTCTCCGACGGGCCGTTCACCTCGTTCAACGGGTTCGTCGAGGAGGTCGATGAGGAGAAGGCGCGCCTCAAGGTCGCGGTGTCGATCTTCGGTCGCGCCACGCCGGTCGAATTGGAGTATTCGCAGGTCGAGAAGGTTTGAATCGTTGGGTTTGTTCGTCGCGGGAGGCCAGCCAGGGCCGCAACCGCGCACCCCAAAATTGAGGGAATGACATGGCAAAGAAGGTAGTCGGTTTCATCAAGCTGCAGGTGCCGGCGGGTAAGGCGAACCCGTCACCGCCGATCGGGCCGGCGCTCGGTCAACGTGGCCTCAACATCATGGAATTCTGCAAGGCGTTCAATGCGCAGACGCAGAACCTCGAGCCCGGCATGCCGATCCCGGTGATCATCACGGCTTACGGTGACCGCTCGTTCACTTTCGTCACCAAGACGCCGCCAAATTCGTACTTCCTGAAAAAGGCCGCCGGCGTCGAAAAGGGAACGCAGACGCCGGGCAAGGGCACGGTTGGCCAGGTGACGATGGCGCAGATCCGCGAGATCGCGGCGAAGAAGATGGTCGATCTCAACGCCAAGGATCTCGACGGCGCATGCCGCATGCTGATTGGGTCGGCCCGTTCGATGGGCCTTGAGGTGGTGGAGTAAAGCGATGGCGCAGCTCGGAAAACGCCTCAAGCAGGCTTACGATGGAATCGACCCGGCGAACTTTTACGACATCAAGGAGGCGGTGAAGCTCGTCAAGAACCGGTCCAAGGCGAAGTTCGACGAAACCGTCGAAATCGCCATGAACCTCGCGGTCGATCCGCGCAAGTCGGATCAGAATCTGCGCGGTACCGTGATGCTGCCGCATGGCACCGGGAAGAACTTGCGCGTTGCGGTCTTCGCGCGCGGCGATCGTGCGAAGGAGGCCGAGGCGGCCGGCGCCGATCTGGTGGGTGCCGAGGATCTCGCGGAAAAGGTCCAGGCCGGGCAGATCGATTTCGACCGCTGCATTGCCACGCCGGATATGATGGCGGTGGTGGGGCGGCTCGGCAAGGTGCTCGGACCGCGCGGGCTGATGCCGAACCCGAAGCTTGGCACGGTGACCGCCAACGTCACCGAAGCGGTGAAGGCGGCCAAGGGTGGCCAGGTCGAGTTTCGTGCCGAGAAGGCGGGCATCGTGCATGCCGGCATCGGCAAGGTGAGCTTCAGCGAGGAAGCGCTGGTCGAGAACGTGCGCGCCTTCGTCGGCGCCATCAGCCGCTCCAAGCCGACCGGCGTCAAGGGAACGTACATAAAGAAGGTGAGCTTGAGCTCCACCATGGGGCCGGGGCTCAAATTGGAAGTTTCGAGCATCGCCGTTTAACGCCGCGATGCTCGCAAGGCGTCCCGCCCCGTGCTGCCTGCGCGGTGGCGGAACGAGGGAATGGTCGTGATCCGTGAGGATTGAACCGTTCCCGTCCTGTCCGAGATTGTAGGTGCCGCGCGGGTCCGCCCGTCGGCTTAAGGCTTCCGGGGGAAGCGCCTGCATGAGACAGCAAGTCGGCGGCCACCTCGGTGGTCGGCGCTTCTGGGACAGGCGAACCGGGCTCCGCGAATGGCTTCGCGGCGTCCTCGTGCAACGGTCCGCAAGATCGTCCGCCTCGGCGAACGAAAGGGCGGGCCAAAGGTCGGAGACGAGCAGTGGACCGATCCAACAAAGAGAAACTGGTCGCCGCTCTCAACGCGTCGCTATCCGACACCGTGTGCTTCGTCATCACTCATCAGGCCGGTATGACCGTTTCTGAGGTGACGGGGTTGCGGCGTCAGATGCGCAATGCGGGTGCCAGCTTCAAAGTGACGAAGAACCGGCTCGCGCGTCTCGCTCTTCACGGCACGAAGTTCGAGCAGCTCTCACCGATGTTCACCGGCCCGACGGCGATTGCCTATTCGCGGGATCCGGTGGCAGCGGCGAAGGTTGCCGTCGAGTTCGCCAGCAAAAACGAAAAGCTGACCATCGTCGGGGGTGCCCTCGGCGGTCAGCAGCTCGATGCGGCGGGGGTCAAGGTCCTCGCCACAATGCCGTCGCTCGATGAACTTCGCGGCAAGCTCCTCGGCATGCTGCAGACCCCTGCGACACGGATCGCGGGCGTACTGCAGGCGCCGGCGGCCCAGCTTGCCAGGGTGCTCGGCGCCCATGCCAGGAAAGGCGAAGCCGCGTAACGCCATTAGCGATGTGACTTGCAGTTATCCCAGGAGCGAACAATGTCTAATCTTACGAAATTGGTTGACGATCTCTCGGCCCTCACCGTCATCGAGGCCGCCGAGCTCTCGAAGATGCTCGAAGAGAAGTGGGGTGTCTCGGCCGCTGCCCCGGTTGCCGTCGCAGCCGCCGGCGGTGGCGGCGCGGCAGCCGCCGCGCCGGCTGCCGAGCAGACCGAGTTCAACGTCATCAAGGAGGCCAAGGACTTGGTCGAGGGCGCGCCGAAACCGGTCAAGGAAGGCGTCAACAAGGACGAAGCGGCGAAGCTCAAGAAGCAACTTGAGGATGCGGGTGCCACTGTCGAGGTCAAGTAGATCCATAGCGTCGCTGGTCGGGGGCGATTACCGCCCCCGACCAGTGGCTACGGCGCCGGGGCGCGAAATGCTCGCGTACGCCGGCGCTTGGCATTTGTCGCGGCGCTCGGCTGAGCGATCGCGGATTGGTTTGTTTATTGACGGATGACGTTGTCCCCGAATTTTCGTCGGGGCACACAAGGTTACAGACGAGGATTGTCCATGGCTAGTTCGTTCACGGGTCGCAGACGGTTCCGCAAGCATTTCGGGCGCATTCCCGAGGTCGCGCCGATGCCCAACCTGATCGAAGTGCAGAAGAGCTCCTACGACCATTTCCTGCAGATGGGCGTGGCGCCCGAGGCGCGCACCAGCGTCGGCCTGCAGGAGGTCTTTAAGTCGGTGTTCCCGATCCGCGACTTCTCGGAGCGCGCGCAGCTCGAATTCGTGCGCTACGAGCTCGAGCCGCCGAAATACGACGTCGAGGAATGCCAGCAGCGCGGCATCACCTTTGCCGCACCCCTCAAAGTGACGCTTCGCCTCGTCGTTTGGGACGTCGACGAGGACACCGGGTCGCGCTCGATCCGCGACATCAAGGAGCAGGACGTTTACATGGGCGACATGCCGCTCATGACCAAGAACGGCACCTTCATCATCAACGGCACCGAGCGCGTCATCGTCTCGCAAATGCACCGCAGTCCGGGTGTCTTCTTCGACCACGACAAGGGCAAGACGCACTCTTCGGGCAAATATCTCTTCGCCGCGCGCGTCATTCCCTATCGCGGTTCGTGGCTCGATTTCGAGTTCGATGCCAAGGACCACCTCTACGTCCGCATCGACCGCCGCCGCAAGCTGCCGGCGACTACGCTGCTGCTCGCCCTCGACGGCGCGGCGACGGAGAAGCTGCGCGTCGAGCGCGCTGCCGACGGCAAGGTGCTGCAGCCGTTCGAAGCGCAGGGCATGTCGAAGGAAGAGATACTCGGCTATTTCTACGAGACGACATCGTTCCGGCGCGGCAAGAAGGGTTGGATGGCGGCCTTCGACCCCAATCGCTACAAGGGTGCGAAGCTGACCACCGACCTTGTCGATGCGAAGACCGGCAAGGTCAGGGTCGAGGCCGGCACCAAGCTGACGCCGCGCCTCGCCCGCAAGCTCGTCGAGGATGGCCTAAAGGAGATTCTCGTCCCCAACGAGGAGCTGATCGGCCATTTCATGGCCTCTGACATCATCAACGAGGAAACCGGCGAGGTCCTTATTGAGGCCGGTGACGAGATCACCGAGGCGACCCTCCAGCTTCTCACCGATGCCGGCGTCAGCGAGATGCCGGTCCTCGCGATCGACCATGTCTCGGTCGGCCCCTATGTGCGCAATACGCTGGCGCTCGACAAGAACGCGACGCGCGAGGACGCGCTCATTGACATCTATCGCGTCATGCGGCCGGGCGAACCGCCGACTTTGGAGACGGCCGAAGCCTTGTTTCGCAGCTTGTTCTTTGACGGTGAGCGTTATGACCTGTCGGCAGTCGGCCGCGTCAAGATGAATTCGCGGCTCAACCAGCAGACCGAAGACACTATCCGCACGCTGCGCAAGCTCGACGTCCTGGCGATTCTCAAGGTGCTGGTCGAGCTCAAGGACGGACGCGGCGAGATCGATGACATCGATCATCTCGGCAATCGCCGGGTCCGCTCGGTCGGCGAGCTGATGGAGAACCAGTATCGCGTTGGGCTTCTGCGCATGGAACGGGCGATTCGCGAGCGCATGAGCTCGGTCGAGATCGACACCGTGATGCCGCACGATCTGATCAACGCCAAGCCGGCGGCAGCGGCGGTGCGCGAGTTCTTCGGCTCCTCGCAGCTCTCGCAGTTCATGGATCAGACCAACCCGTTGTCGGAGATCACGCACAAGCGGCGTCTCTCGGCGCTCGGGCCGGGCGGTCTGACTCGCGAGCGCGCCGGCTTCGAGGTGCGTGACGTGCACCCGACGCATTACGGCCGAATCTGTCCTATCGAGACGCCGGAAGGCCCGAATATCGGGTTGATCAACAGCCTGGCGACCTTCGCCCGGGTCAACCAATACGGCTTCATCGAAAGCCCCTACCGCCGCGTCGTCGACGGCAAGGTGACCGATGACGTCGTCTATCTCTCGGCAATGGAGGAAGGTCGTTACGCGATTGGTCAGGCCAATGTCGAGCTCGATGCCAAGGGACGGGTCGTTGCGGATCTGACGAACTGCCGCAAGAGCGGCGATTTTGTCATGGCGCGGCCGCAGGACATCGACTTCATCGACGTCTCGCCCAAGCAACTCGTCTCAGTCGCCGCGGCGCTCATCCCGTTCCTTGAGAACGATGACGCCAATCGCGCCCTCATGGGCTCGAACATGCAGCGTCAAGCGGTACCGCTTATCCAAGCCGAGGCGCCGCTCGTCGGCACGGGCATGGAGGAAACGGTGGCGCGCGACAGCGGCGTCACCATCATCGCCCGCCGGGCCGGCATCGTCGACCAGGTCGATGCCACGCGCATCGTCATCCGCGCCACCGAGGAGACCTCGGCTGCGGCTGCCGGCGTCGATATCTATAATCTCCTGAAGTTCCAACGCTCGAACCAAAACACCTGCATCACGCAACGGCCGCTGGTAAATGTTGGGCAGGTCGTCAAGGCTGGCGACATCATTGGCGACGGACCCTCGACGCAGTTCGGCGAGCTCGCGCTTGGCCGCAACGTACTGGTCGCGTTCATGCCGTGGAATGGCTACAACTTCGAGGATTCGATCCTCATCTCCGAGCGCATCGTCTCCGACGACGTCTTTACCTCGATTCACATCGAGGAATTCGAGGTGATGGGGCGCGACACCAAGCTTGGCCAAGAGGAAATCACCCGCGACATTCCCAATGTAGGCGAGGAAGCCCTGAAGAACCTCGACGAGGCCGGCATCGTCTATATCGGTGCCGAGGTAAAGCCGGGCGATATCCTCGTCGGCAAAGTGACGCCGAAGGGCGAATCGCCGATGACGCCCGAGGAAAAGCTCCTCCGCGCTATTTTCGGCGAGAAAGCGTCCGACGTACGCGATACATCGTTGCGCCTGCCGCCGGGCGTCTCCGGCACCATCGTCGAAGTGCGCGTCTTCTCGCGGCGCGGCGTCGACAAGGACGAGCGAGCGCTTGCCATCGAGCGGGCCGAGATCGAGCGCCTTGCCAAGGACCGCGACGACGAGCGCGCGATCCTCGAGCGCAGCTTTCACGCTCGGCTCAAGGAGCTACTGCTTAATTACGTGGTGGCGAGCGGACCGAAGGGCATGAAGTCGGGGGCCAAGGTCACCGATGACCTGCTCGCCGATTACACGCCCGGCCAGTGGAAGAGCATCGCCCTGCGGAATGACGAGCGGATGGCCGATGTCGAGGCTCTGAAAAAGCAGATGGACGATTCCATCGGCGCTCTGCAGGCTCGTTTCGAGAGCAAGGTCGAAAAGCTCCAGCGCGGCGACGAGCTGCCGCCTGGGGTCATGAAGATGGTCAAGGTCTTCGTCGCGGTGAAGCGCAAGCTGCAGCCCGGTGACAAGATGGCCGGTCGGCACGGGAACAAGGGCGTTATCTCGAAAATCATGCCGGTCGAAGACATGCCGTATCTCGATGACGGCAAACCGGTCGACATCGTGCTCAACCCGCTTGGCGTGCCGAGCCGGATGAATGTCGGGCAGATCCTCGAGACGCATCTCGGCTGGGCCGCCGCCGGTCTCGGTCGGCAGGTCGGCGACATGCTGGCGCAATACAATCGCTCCTCCAAATCGAGCGATTTGCGCAAGCTGCTCGGGTCGATCTACGAGGAGCTGGACGAGCGCGCCGAGATCAAGCGCATGGACGATATCGAGCTCGGCCTGCTCGCGGGGCAACTCAGTCACGGCGTGCCGATGGCCAGCCCGGTCTTCGATGGCGCGCGGGAAGAGGACATCGTCGGGATGCTGACTAAGGCGGGACTCGACAGCTCCGGCCAGGTCACTTTGGTCGACGGGCGAACGGGTGAGGCGTTCGATCGCAAGGTGACGGTGGGCTACATCTATATGCTGAAGCTCCATCATCTCGTCGATGACAAGATTCACGCCCGCTCGATCGGCCCGTATAGCCTTGTCACCCAGCAGCCGCTCGGTGGCAAGGCGCAGTTTGGCGGCCAGCGCTTTGGCGAGATGGAGGTGTGGGCGCTCGAGGCCTATGGCGCCGCCTACACGCTGCAGGAAATGCTGACGGTGAAATCCGACGACGTGTCGGGCCGCACCAAGGTCTACGAAGCGATCGTCCGCGGCGACGACAATTTCGAGGCCGGCATTCCGGAGTCCTTCAACGTGCTGGTCAAGGAATTGCGCTCGCTCGGCCTCAACGTCGAACTCGAGCAGCGTAGCTATTGATCGTGCGCGTCACCAATATCGAAGCAGGCGGCGTGACATTGCCGCCCGCTCCTCCCGCCCGGCTAGCCAGGAGCCGGGCCGGGTCACGGGTTACCGAGAGAGGTCGTTCATGAACGAACTGATGAACATATTCGGGCAGGTCAGCGGCCCGCAGAGCTTCGATCAGATCCGCATCTCGATCGCCAGCCCCGAGCGCATCCGCTCGTGGTCCTACGGCGAGATCAAGAAGCCGGAGACTATCAACTATCGCACCTTCAAGCCGGAGCGCGACGGGCTGTTCTGCGCTCGCATCTTCGGACCTATCAAGGATTACGAGTGCTTGTGCGGCAAGTACAAGCGGATGAAATATCGCGGGATCATCTGCGAGAAATGCGGCGTCGAGGTGACGCTCTCGAAAGTGCGCCGTGATCGCATGGGCCATATCGAGCTCGCGTCGCCCGTTGCCCATATCTGGTTTCTCAAGTCGTTGCCGAGCCGGATCGGTCTCCTGCTCGACATGACGCTGAAGGAGCTTGAGCGCGTCCTCTATTTCGAGAATTATGTCGTCATCGAGCCCGGTTTGACGCCATTGAAGCTGCATCAGCTGCTCGGCGAGGAGGAGTATCTCAACGCCCAGGACGAGTTCGGCGAGGACCAGTTCACCGCTGCGATCGGCGCCGAGGCGCTGCAGAAGATGCTCTCCGCCATCAATCTGGAGGAAGAGCGCGAAAAGGTTCGCCAGGAGCTGCGCGACACCAACTCCGAAGCCAAGCGCAAGAAGCTCGTCAAGCGACTCAAGCTGCTCGAGGCCTTCATCGACTCGAAGAGCCGGCCGGAATGGATGATCCTCGAGGTTGTCCCGGTCATTCCACCCGAGCTGCGCCCGCTGGTGCCGCTCGACGGCGGCCGCTTCGCGACCTCCGACCTCAACGATCTCTATCGCCGCGTCATCAACCGTAACAACCGACTGAAGCGCCTGATCGAGCTGCGTGCGCCCGACATCATCGTACGCAACGAGAAGCGCATGCTGCAGGAGGCCGTCGACGCTCTGTTCGACAACGGCCGCCGTGGCCGCGTCCTCCGTGGCGCGAACAACCGTCCGCTGAAGTCGCTCTCCGACACCCTCAAGGGCAAGCAGGGCCGCTTCCGTCAGAACCTCCTCGGCAAGCGCGTCGACTATTCCGGCCGTTCCGTCATCGTCGTCGGTCCCGAGCTCAAGCTGCACCAGTGCGGCCTGCCCAAGAAGATGGCGCTCGAGCTGTTCAAGCCGTTCATTTACTCCAAGCTCGAGCTCTACGGCCTCGCCTCGACGATCAAGGCGGCCAAGCGCATGGTCGAGAAGGAGCGTCCCGAGGTGTGGGACATCCTCGAGGAAGTCATCCGCGAACATCCGGTGCTGCTCAATCGGGCGCCGACCCTGCATCGTCTCGGCATCCAGGCGTTCGAGCCCATCCTGGTGGAAGGCAAGGCCATCGAGATCCATCCGCTGGTCTGCACGGCCTTCAACGCCGACTTCGACGGGGACCAGATGGCGGTGCACATCCCGCTCTCGATGGAGGCGCAGCTCGAGGCCCAGGTGCTGATGCTGTCCGCGAACAACATTCTGTCGCCGTCCAACGGCGCGCCTATCGCCGTACCGACCCAGGACATGGTTCTCGGCATCTACTACCTCACCAAAGAGCGCCTCGGCACGCCCGAGCGCCCGGTCCGCGGCGAGGGCCGGCTCTTCGCCGACGCCGAGGAAGTGCGGATCGCTTA
>WNFT01004691.1_pt1 | contig 11923 bp, 16 predicted proteins | sample 5400191 | NCBI WGS metagenome assembly WNFT01 (sample SAMN13153359, study PRJNA577476) | soil metagenome | isolation source: 80 cm saprolite under Madrone tree | place: USA:California | collected 2016-06-14
CATCGACTACCTCACCCATAAAAGCCAACAGGCCCACATAGAGAGCTTCACCGGCTCCGAACGAGGCACATCGAGCCGGTGTCCCAAGTGTGGTCACAAACAGAAACCCAAGAACAGAAATTGGGTCTGTAAAGCCTGCCAGTTCTCCGGTCATAGGGACCTGGTCGGTTCGGTAAATATGCATGAGCTTGCCTATGGGAAGCAAGTGGAGTTCCCTCGTTCCTTCACGTATCTCCGTCCTGGCTTGTCCAGGTCAAGGAGTAGTCGGGCAGACACGCCCCAACGTTGTCTGGGTGAGTCCGCAGGTCAACCACTGCTTGCAGAGCAGGTCCCTCCGGGGGCAGGCCACACTGCTGATGTTGCTCAGAAGCCCGTCTGCTTTTAGGCGACGAGAGTGTCACAGGTAGCATAGTCCTACACGCTATTGCCGAATGCTAGCCGATATGATTTAATGAAGGCATCTCAAAGTGGTATTGGTGCTGTGGCCGTATTTACTGTTTAAATAGCCAGCACGTTAGAGGGGGGTGCAGCGTGAGCAGAGAGCAAAAACCGGGGCGAATTGCCGTGTATCCAGGCAGTTTTGATCCACTTACGAATGGTCACCTTGATATCGCGCGGCGAGCGGCACGTCTCTTTGACACACTGATTGTGGCCGTCTATGCCTTTCCCGACAAGAATTTACTCTTTACTGTTGAGGAGCGCATGCAGCTCTGGCAAGAGGTGATTGCCACAGAGGATCTGCCTAATGTACGGGTCGGGCATTTCACACAGCTCCTGGTGGAGTATGTGCGTGAAGTGGGAGGACAGGTCATCATCAAGGGACTGCGTTCGCCCAATGACTTTGAGGCAGAGTTCCAGCAAGGATTGATGAATCGAAAGTTGGCACCAGAGATTGAAACGGTCTGCCTGTTGACGAATTTACAAAATTTATTTGTGAGTTCTTCCTTACTCAAGGAGGTTGCCCGCCTGGGAGGAGATGTGAAAGATATGCTCCCGCCACCAGTGCTGCGGGCATTGCAAGCGAAATTTGGAACATAGTGCGTTGGGTACCCGCGAGGGCACCCTAAGCCGCTTGAGCCATCGGCGGTCCAGTTGGGTACGGAGAAAAAGCGTGGATATAGATATACTCTACCTGGTAGATCGCTTAGAAAATCTCATTACAGGCAGCCGCAGGATGCCCTTAGTGAACCAGATTATGATTCGAGAAGCCGATATCCTCAGCATTATTGACCAGATGCGTACATCCATCCCTGATGAAATCAAGCAGGCGCGACGTATTATCCAGGACAAAGAGCGTATCATGGCCCAGGCCCAGGCTGAGGCCAGCAAATTGCTGGCGCGAGCGCGCGAAGAGTCCGAACGCGCTATGAATCGCGAAGGCCTGCTGCGTGCCGCCGAGGGTCGTTCTCAGGAATTGATGCGGCGTGCGGAAGTGAACGCGGAGCAACTGAAAACCGAGGCCGACGCCTACGTCGCGGAAACCCTGCGGGCGCTCCGCGATCATCTTTCCAGCATCGAGATGGAGGTTGGCCGCTCTATCTTGAGCATCGAAAAAGGTCTTACCAGCCTGGAGTTGCCAGCGGACGAAGAGGAGGATGCAGAAGGCAATGACGCCGGGGAGTCAGAAGAACCCTATGATTACGAGGAAGCGGCCAATGCTTCTCCTGCGCGTCCGGTTCCCCGGCGCTCCTCACTGGCTGTCGATACGATGGGAGGCCCCATGTATTCGCAGGAAGGTTGACCCAGCCCCTACTGGGTGATTGAAGGCCGCAAGGCTCAGGAATAAGGGCTTGACACCCTCATTCCACTGGCCTATAATGAGCAAGCGCAAATTTTGAGTATCTTCTTCAAAGTGCCATCTGTCCGACTGAGGGATTGAAATTTTATTTATTGTAATGGACTTAAATCCGATTGAGGGCTTGAAATGATGGAGGGATTGAAAGTGCTTTATAATGTGGCGCAGCTAATGAAGGCTCCAGTGGGAACCGCATTAGTCGATGATTTTCATGAAGAAGATGTTCAACTCGATGACGATATCAAGGTGATTGGCCCAATCGATGGGCATGTACGCATGCGGCGCACCAACCAGGGATTGCTGGTTGATGGTTGGGCGAACCTCACGCTTGAACTTTCATGCACACGCTGTTTGAAGACATTCGAGCAGCCCATGCGTGTTAATTTTGAAGAACAGTTTTATCCGACAGTCGATGTAGTGAGCGGCATGCCTCTGCCTCCATTTGACGAGGAAGAAATTTTTCCTATCGACGCTCACCACCAGGTCGATCTTACTGAAATGATACGGCAGAACGTATTGCTCGCACTTCCGATGGTGACGCTTTGCCAGGAGAATTGCCAGGGATTGTGTTCACAATGTGGGCACGACCTGAATCTCGGCCCTTGTGAGTGCAAACCAGAGGTTGATACGCGACTGAGCGTTCTGGAGCAATTGCTGCAAAACGGATCGCAATCATAACAAAAACGTAGGGGCCCGATTTATCGCGCCCAGGAAGAGGAGGGAATAATCTATGGGAGCATTACCTAAACAACGAACCTCGCATGCCCGGCAGGGCAAGCGGCGGTCGCATCACCACCTGGACTTGCCACAGCTGGTCATTTGCCCACAGTGCAAGAAACCACGGCTTTCGCATCACGCCTGCCCTAACTGTGGGACCTATCGTGGACGCCAGATCTTTTATCCAAAAACAGATAAAAAGTAAGTAATGAGATGAGAGGCAGGAGCAGTTTCCCTGCCTACTCTCTTGTACAAGAGTGAACTATCATGACGATTCCTGTCGCCTTTCTTTTTCCAGGGCAGGGCAGCCAATCTGTAGGGATGGGTGCAGATATCTTCGCAATATCTTCAGCAGCGCGGCAGGTCTTTGAAACGGTAGACGAGGCGCTCGGCATCTCGCTCAGCAAGCTTTGCTTTCATGGACCTGAAGATGTCCTGCGTGAGACAATAAATGCACAGCCAGCGATTGTGACGGTGAGCCTCGCATTGCTGGCCGCCTTACAAGAATCACTTTCTCCAGACTTCTCCTGGTCATCGCCGCTCGTTCCCAGCTATACCGCAGGCCATAGTGTCGGTGAGTATGCTGCGCTGGTCGCTTCCGGTGCCATCGATCTGCGCAGTGCCGTTATCCTGGTACGCGAACGAGGTCGATTGATGCACCACGAGGGAACCGTTTGCCCGGGAGGGATGGCCGCCGTTATCGGTATGGATGAAGCAACATTGCAGGAGATTTGCCAGCAGGCGACCGCGGACTCGGTAGCAAACCTCCCGCCACATGCTCACCCTGGTCAGGGGCAGGTAACCATTGCCAATTTTAATGCACCAGGGCAAATCGTCATCTCTGGTGAACAGGATGCTCTGGCTCTGGCGATGGAACTGGCAAAAGTGCGCGGCGCGAAACGCGTTATTCCTCTGGCGGTCAGCGGTGCCTTCCATTCGCCTGTGATGCAGCCAGCCGCAGCCGGGCTGGCTCCGGCCGTGGCCGACACAAATATCAATGATGCCAGCATACCCGTCATAGGTAATATTGAAGCCTTGCCTCTAACCGATGCCCAGGCGATCCGGGAAGAACTGACGCAGCAAATCGCCTCCCCGGTGCAGTGGACACGTACCATCGAACTCCTGGTGAGCGTGGGAGTGACAACCTTCCTGGAAATTGGACCAGGCCAGGCGTTAACAGGTATGGTGAAGCGGATCGCGAAAGGTGCCACTTTGTTGAATGTCAGCAGTGCAGCAGATATTGAAAAAGTGGTGGGGATCGTACGTGAAATGGGCTTCTGATGTGAGTTATAATCAGGAGAAGAGATTGCTTTGCCGATAAGGATTGTATACTTGACAAGGGCCTTGAAACGTGTCAATCTTAGCAGTATGACAGCAGATTTTTCCGGGTGATGAATAGCAAAGAACTGCGTACGCATTCAAAAGGGAGGTCGATGTCTACAGAATCGCCAGGTGTCGTGCGAGTTGCGCGGCAAGTGCTTTCGACCATTGTGATCAATGCGGCATTACAGGTTCCGGGTGTGGTGCGCATGGCTCAGACAAACGATCAATGGTCGCGCTTTCTGGGGCGTGAGTTACCCCGGCAGGGTGTCGGCTTAGCCATCAAGGACAATACTGTTTCTGCTGACCTTTATATTGTTGTGGCATCGGGTGTCCGTGTCGTGGATGTAGGTTCGGCCATCCAGGAGGAGGTCGCTGCTGCAATTGAAGATATGGTTGGGATGCAGGTACGCGAGGTGAATGTCTATATCCAGGACGTTGACTAAGAGTAGGGGCGATCCCTTGTGGTTGCCCGGACTGTCGAGCATACCCATCGCGGGCGACCACAAGGGATCGCCCCTACGTTATACAAAAGCCTATTGATGCAGGCTCATGCATCGCTAGCAATCCTGTGAGGATAGCATGCCAATAGGGATACGCAGACAAGCACGGATGATCGCATTGCAAACACTCTACGAATATGATACGGCTCAACACTCACCAACAGAGGTCTTGCAGCGCCATGCCGAAGATCGCCATCTGCAGCCGAAAGTGGTTGAATACGCGAGCGAGTTAGTCATGGGAGTCTGCAGCCATCTTGCTGAGATTGATGCGCACATACAAAGTGCGGCACGCGAATGGCCATTACAACAGATGGCCCGAATTGATAAAAATATTCTCAGACTTGCAATCTACGAAATTCTGTTTAATAATACGGTACCAGCAAAGGCTGCTATTAACGAAGCAGTGGAACTTGCCAAAATCTTTGGCAGCAATACCTCGAGCCGCTTCATTAATGGTGTCCTTGGTACTATATTTAATAGGGCACAACAGCAGCCCACTCCAATAGCTGAAAGTGAGGTGAAATAGTGGCTACAGTTTCTGAACGGCTTAAGAAGATTATTGTTGACCAACTCGGTGTTGATGAAAGCGAGGTCGTTCCAAGCGCATCTTTTGTTGAGGATCTTAATGCCGATTCTCTTGACCTGGTTGAGTTAATTATGTCCCTGGAAGAAGAGTTCAAACTTCAGATTTCCGATGAGGACGCGGAGAAGATTACAACGGTTCAAGAGGCTGAAGATTATATCGAAGAACATTTGCGATAATTGCGAGATCTTATAGGCGCAGGAATGGGGACAGGCCGCCTCCGGTAGGGTTGGCCTGTCCCTTGTTGCCTGGTGGTTGCTTATCATCTTGAATCCCTGGATTTACCAGCAAGATGCTTTCTTTTTCTTATTTCATACATATGGATGTCACATTTCTCCACCTTCATGCATCTCCATTAGTGTAGCGCGTAAGTGAGACGCGAGCGAAAAGAGTTTGTAGTGGAAACGATGCCTGCTGCTCAAGCAGTAGAAGCGCTCATTCATGAATATGGCAAACTGGTCTTCCATACGATTTATGGCTTGACAGGCGATTGGGAAGAAAGCGAGGACCTGACCCAGGATACCTTTCACCAGGCTTTGAAGTCTATTGACGCGGCTCATGCCAAAAGTGGCAGCGAGTTTCATGCTAAAGCCTGGTTATTACGCATCGCCTTAAATACTGTGCGCATGCAAAGGCGCCGCCGAGCCATCTTCCGGTTCATTCCTTTCTCACTGTTGCAGAAGGAGGAGCAGAAAGAAAAAGGGTATGAGACAGACACAGATGTGTTGAATGAGCGGGCTGCACCGCTACAGCCAGCCGGATATGGCGCGTCTGAGAGTGTTGACCTGGAAACCCTTGTGGCCGAGCAGGATGTCGTTCAGAGGACGATGGCGCGTCTCTCGGAGACCTTGCGGCTTTGTCTTTTGCTCTCGGTGGTCGCTTATCTCTCAACAGCGGAGATTGCTGAAATGCTCCACCTTGAGGAGGCAACGGTTCGCCAGCGCCTGGCACGGGCACGCAAGCAATTCCAGCACTTTTACGCGCTTGAGAGCGGTGAAGAGGTCATTGACAACGCAAAGGCCGCTCGTGATGTGGATGCCGCACAAAAGCATCCTGGTAAGCATCAGAACCATTTGGAGCGGGTTGAGAGCCACTCAGGAACGGATATTTCTCAGCCCTCGCCACCGCGGAGGAACCATGCAGAACGATTCTATCGAGACCCTGCTGCTACGCCACTATGGTAGTACAGCGCAGGCACCCGCTCACCTGGAGGAGCATCTGCGTACTTCGGTGCGAAGCGAGGCAGCAGAGATGCGCAAAAAGGAACGCGATGCTGCTTACTTGATGCAACGGCGCTTTAGCCGTCGCCAGGTGATCCGGTTGGTGGTTGGCCTGGGCACTTTGAGCGTTGGCGTAGAGAGCCTGCGCGCTCTGCCTGGCTCGAAAGTTGTGCAGCCTGCTTACTCCTGAGTCGTCTCTTGTATGCGGCATACTTCGCGATAATCCATTTGTCGTATTTTGTCGTAGTACTCGGTAGCCATTCAAAGGCACATGCGGTATCTACAGTATGCAGATTTGGCATCTATCCGTCCTGCCAACGCCGCTCGATCGCGGCTAGTGCTTCGCACTCAGGCAGGACGAACGGAGAAAGAAAGGAAACCTACCATGCCATTCGGATTTCACGGACTGGACCTCATAGTCATTCTTGTCATTGCACTGCTGATCTTTGGCCCCAAAAAGTTGCCCGAGATGGGCGCTTCCATTGGTAAGAGCATCAAAGAGTTCCAGAAAGGGATGAAAGAAGTCACGGGTCATAAGAATGACGACGATGATGACGATGATGACGATGAAGTGGAAGCCCAGCCCGTCAGTTCCAAAGATATGAAAAAGCTTAAGGGCAAAGTCAGCAGCGAACCGGCCCCTAAGTCGAGCGCCAGTGAAATGAGCAGCCCAGCTGAACCCTGGGAGAGCACGAAGTCAGCGCACACAGCTGAACCCGTCAGCCCCGAAGTGCCGGCAGAAGCCACAGAGGTTCATATCGACTAATGTTGGTTGCTGATAATATAGGGCAGGCGCAAAACCTGCCCCTACAGGAGAAGCTATGGCAACCGGAAACATAGATCAGCGTGATCCGGATGAAATCGTCGACGACCTCGATTTAGAGGATGACGACGACGATGAGGATGATGACGACGAGGATCCTGGTGAAGCCAGTATGACCCTGGTGGAGCACCTGGAGGAGCTCCGTTGGCGTATCTTCAAATCAGCAATTGCCATTGTAGTCCTTGGTATCGTTGCCTTCATCTTCCGCATTCAGATTCAGCAATTTCTGACCTATCCACTGCCCAAGAGTGCGGATGCATTGGGTGGCAAGCCAATTGTAACGGGTGTAGGAGAAGGATTTACTGTCTTTCTCAAGCTCTCATTTGCTGTAGGCTTTCTGGCTGCGCTGCCGGTGATACTGTACCAGGTGTGGGCGTTTATATCACCAGGGCTTTTGGCAAGAGAGAAAAAGAATGCCGTACCGTTTATCGTCATCGGCATTGTTCTCTTCCTTGCGGGCATCACGCTTGGCTACATTGTGATACGCTTTCCCGTAGAGTGGTTGATCAACTTTGCATCTGATAGCTTTACGCCGCTGATCTCGGCTGATAACTACTACACCTTTGTAGCATTTTTCCTATTAGCCTTCGGCATCGTTTTTGAGATCCCGCTTGTGCTGACGTTCATGGCCCAGCTTGGCCTGATCACAGCGCAGACACTCACAAAACGACGAGCAATGGCCTATGTCAGTATGTGGGTTGCAGCTACCTTTTTAACACCAGGAGCTGATCCCTATAGTCCCATCATCCTGGGAGCGGCGATGACGTTCCTGTTTGAGATAACGATCATCTTCATTCGGATATTCAAACGTAAGGAGTCAGAAGCCGTAGCTTAGCTTGCGGATTAGTACAATGTTATTGCTTGCGTCCGCCATTTGCCATCTTGTATGGGCAGGGGGAACGGCCTGGTAGTTTCGTTAGAACCTCTAGACCGTCCCCCTTGCCCATACAATTCTTCAGATGTAATCCTCTCAATCACCTGTGCTTAATTCCTCGTCTACCTGCCTGCCCGGTAGCAGGGGATTCAGATCAGCTTCATCTTTTTCGCTCTTTTTCGTATGTTGTCCTTTATCACGTCCAAATTTCCCCCAAAAAATTCCAATGGCAGGCAAGTAAAATGCAACGGCCAGTAAAAATACTGACGAATAGCCGAGATGTACGATCATCAGCCCTCCAACGGGAGTGGTCACGGCCTCGGCTACTTGAAACGAGGCCTGGTAACTGCTATTTGCCAGGCCTCGATGCTGCTCTGGAACGGCCTCCATGGAGAAAACCTGGAGGATGCCCTGGGACATGTCCATGGTACCCTGGCGGAAAAGATACAGTATGGCGGCCAGGGGTAGGAGACCTGTCAGGCCAATCATGATCATCAACGGGATGCTTATCAACCTTGTCCAGACCATCGTATTCACCTTGCCAATGCGCATGGCCAGCCAGGGGGCTACCAGCGTGAGCAGCGCAGTGATCGTGTTCGCGCCGCCATCGATGAATCCAAAGAGCGCCGAGGAAGCTCCCAGGTGCTTCACAAAGAAAAGATTGAAATAGGGAATGAAGAGTCCGGCTCCCAGCCCTATGAGTATCTGCACCATGACAAGCAGAAAAAATGGGCTGACTAACACTTTTTTCAATTTTGCCCTTGTAAGTAATCTGAACAATAACCAGGGCGATTCCTTGTAGGGCCTTGCCGGAATACCCTGTACTCGTTCACTCTGAGAGTCATCTGCCTGGCCCCGGCGCGGCCTGGTATTGCTCATAAGAAACAGTGGTATGAAGCTCGGAGCAGCAATGATGCCCGCAATTAAGAGGGCTATTTGATAGGAGCGGGGATTCGGCTGGCTCGCCAGTAATGGTGCTGCCCAGGACGGCAGAGGAGCCATCAGCCGGGGAATCGCACGGAACCAGATCGGTAATGCGCCACCAAGTATTTCGCCGATCACCAAAGTGATCAGGCTGAGAGCGATGTTCATGCTGAAGAGATGCGGGCGCTCATCCGGCGTACTATTGAGAGTTAAAAAGGGAGCGTTGATGACGATAATAAATGCCAGGCCAACGCCCGCTACAAAGCCGCTCAGTAAGAGTGGCAGAGGCTGGCGAAAAAGAATCTGGCCTGTTCCTGCCAGGCCAATCAGCAGGCTCGACCAGATCAGTATCGCTTTCCCACTGAAACGGTCGACGCAGATGCCCGCCGGAAATATTGCCAGGCCGGCACCTACTGTTCCCACAAAAAGAACGGTACCGATGAAATCGGCACCGTAGCCTAAAGAAGACAGGTACAGGTTGTACAACACCACAAGAATGCCCGCTGTAACCCCGCTCAACGCATTGCTAATGAGGTAGAGGCGAGCATTGCGCTGAAAATGGGCATAGCGCCGGGCATACTCAACGAATAAATGCATCGTCGGCTTGTGGCTTGTCGATTGCTTTCACAGGTTGAGGCGCTTCGAGTCCTGCTGCTTCTCTGAGGTGCTGGGCAGCCACGTGTTCTGCCTGATCAGTACCTAAGGCGCGTATCTGACTGGCACCCACAGCCTGCGTGTTCCCATCCTCGGTACCCGAGGGTAATTCCGCCGCTTTCTCCATCAACATCCTGTATCCAGGGCTTTTGAAATCAATGCCACCTTCTTCCAACTGTGAGCGAGAGTCGCGGTTGGTCAGTCCGGGCAGGAAAAAGGCTTTAGCGATCTGTTTCACCATGACAGTGCGTGCACGAAATTCGATGACCGCGTGCGCGACCCGCTCGCTGCCCTCGTCGACCTTCTTCTCAATCGTAGTCACCCGCATCGGAACCTCGGCAATAGATCGCACGACCTTATTCTCACCCGGCCTGGGGGGAGGAAGCTCTCCTTTATTCGCCTCTTCGAGCGAGTGATTGACGCTCTCGACGGTGGGCCGTAATTTTTTAATCAGTTCGGCTTTTTGCCGTACCCAGGCGAAACCAAACATCAACGCTGCCGAGACCGCCAGGCCGATCAGGATGTAGACGAACATATAGAGGGCCAGGATAATGGCCGAAGCCTGTCCCCAGGGAGCCAGGGGATCGTCCGCCAGTACATACAGCAGCATGGTTATTCACCTCCAACAGCAGAATCTAGCTCCAACTGCCGTTGCCGCTCCCGACGCTCATCATACCGGCTGCGCGTGCGACCCTTGCCTAGAAACACACGAAACATTTGTTGTGCGGCAACAACAGCAGAGACGGCTCGCACACTCGGTGCGACCGCAAATTCGCTCGTCAATTTAGCAGTACTGCCAATGGTAGTTGCCGTTTCACCGGCATTCCTGGCTGTCTCCTTTACCACGCCCAGGGTCTCCTGCACCGATGCCATTAATGGCTTGACCTCATTGCGCACCAAGCTAATGGTTTGAATGAGTTCAAATATGGCAAAGATTAGCAGGGCCGTCGAGATCAGTGTAACGGCAGCCAGGATGATCAATGCAACGTAGAGCACGTCCAGTAGTACGCCAAAGATACCCGCGATGATAAACCCCGCGATGAGCAGCAGTACGACCACCACCGCAGCAATGATCGCATAGCGTTTCGCACCTTTCATAAAGCGCCTCCCTAAAATTCAGATAGTAGTTCTACTTGATTATAGCCCAAGATGTCTAAGAATAGCTATCTCTTCTTTCTCTACACGAATTGGCACCTATAAAAGGCTACAAGGAACATCTATCTTGAGCAAAAAAAGAGTTAGAGACTGCAAATTTGCCCATAGGTCTTGCGAGCGGAGACCGGTACCCTCTATTTTGTTCCGAAAATCGGATTTATTCCTTCATGATCACTTATATCTCAACAATTTATTAAATCACAGTAAATTCACTCTTGACTTTTTCATGCAGTAATGCTATTTAACAAGCAGGGGTAAATTGCTTCTAGTCACTTTCTCATAAGGTTACAGCCTTCATTTTGATTCCGGTGAAGAGCCGCTCACCGGCATCTATTCCTGCACAATTCCCTCTACATTTGCTGTAATGAGGGTGAGTGATTAGTTGATCATTTCTCTATCGGTGTTGTTGTATTGTAGCAAGTTCAACACGAGTCAGCACCTATCCATCTTGCCTGTTCTTATGCGACTCTGCAACGCCGCTCGATCGCGGCTAACTTGATAGTCAGCTTGCCAACGCCGCTCGATCGCGGCTACTGCTTCGCAGTCAGGCAAGCTGCAAGGTAGTACTGCTTCGCACTCAGGCAGGACGAAAGGAGAGCGTCTCTCAGGAGATCAATGGCGATGCAAAAAAAACAGCGGTTGTTCCTTTCCTCGTTTCTCGTACTCGCAGCACTCCTTGTTAGTACTATCAGTGCGGGATTTGCCTTTGCGAAAGGGCAGAGCCTGAATGGAGCGCATGCCAGTCCACCTATTTCTGCTAAAGCGGCCACCGCCAAATTAGTAGCCATGCATACGGTGGATATGCAGAGCAGCCCGGCGGAATCACCCAAATCGGCAAGTCATTATACGGCATTACCATTTTTAACCGGTGTCAGCCCGTCCGTTTATGCGCAGCGCAAGGCGGCGGCAGCCCACGCGAAGAATGCCCCGGTTTTGACGTATGGCAACGCACCTACCCATTCCAGCAGTAACGACCCCAATACTCCACCCACCACGACGAGTTTTCAGGGCATGGCGGACTCGGCCAGCATCTGTCCTTATTTTAACGGCTGCCAGCCACCCGATATGGCAATTGCGGCCTCTACTCAGTGGGTGTTCCAGGGAGTCAATACATCCTACGCAGTGTACAATACTTCTGGGAATATCCAGGCGGGATGGCCCAAAAACTCCCAGGTGTTCTTTGGCGTCCCCAACCCTCCGAATAATTGTGATCCCCATGGTCCATTCTTGAGCGACCCACGAGCCCTGTATGACGTCAATGACGGGCGCTTCTGGGCTGCTACGCTGCAGGTCGAAGGCGCCTTTGGCATCGCTCCCAATTGTCCTTTCCAGACGCTCTACTGGATTGGGGTGAG
>WNFT01004692.1_pt1 | contig 11923 bp, 10 predicted proteins | sample 5400191 | NCBI WGS metagenome assembly WNFT01 (sample SAMN13153359, study PRJNA577476) | soil metagenome | isolation source: 80 cm saprolite under Madrone tree | place: USA:California | collected 2016-06-14
GTCAGGACGAACTTCCGCAGCCAGCGGCGCAGGCTCGACGCTCGCACCGAGAGACCCGGCCGATTCACCTGCGTCTGGGGCGAAGGCCGCGATGTACACGAGCGCCTCGATCTTGGGGTCGTTTCCGGCTTCGGAGATGACGGCGCCGCCATAGGAGTGGCCCTGAGGTGGCCGAAAAGGTGGCATCTACGACATGGCGGGATGAACCAGGGTCCGCGTAGGGTGTGCGCGCTTGGTGCTTGAGCACGAATGACGGCGTGAAGCGCGCCATTGAAGAAGAGAAGATCGCAATTCAGGAGGATGCCGTGTCCACCGACGTTCTGGCCACGCACGTGACCGATAGAATCGCAGTCATTACTTTGGGCAGCCCCAAGAGAATCTATTTCGACGCGGAGATGGGCGACGCGCTAACTGCGGCGCTGGATAGTTACGCCGGGGATTCCAATATTCGCGCCGTGGTTCTGACGGGCGGCGCGCCCGGGTATTTCGCTCGCCACTTTTCTATCACCGCCCTCCTGCAGCTTGCCGAGCCCCTCCGCGCTTCCGGCCGCGAATGGCCCGACAACGCGACTTACAACGCAGGATTTTTCGATAAGGCCATGGCGCTGTGCGAGAGCATGCCAAAACCAGTCGTCGCCGCCATTTCCGGAACATGTTTGGCTGGCGCATTCGAGTTCGCGCTCTCCTGCGATCTTCGCATCGCTGAGGACGGCGACTACTTAATCGGATTGCCGGAGACCAACCTGGGACTTGTCCCCGGGGCCGGCGGCACGCAGCGGCTGCCGCGCACCATTGGGACGGCGGCGGCTCTCAAGCACATCCTCATGGGTGATGCCGTCAACCCGAAGGAAGCAGCAAGGCTCGGTCTTGTCCACGAGAGCGTAAGCGGTAAGGCGTTGGATCGGGCGATGGAGATCGCCCGTCGACTGGCGTCCCGCCCGCCGGAATCGGTTGCGGCCATTAAGCGGCTTGTCCGCAACGCGACCGAGACGCCGCTGGCGCAGGGACTGGCGCTCGAACGAAATCTCTTCCTGAAACTTTGCATCAGCGACGCGGGACTTGCTCGGATGCGCTCCTACGAGGCGGCGAACATCACATCGCCGGCCCGCTCTATCGAGGTCGACGAGAGGAAGGTGAATCGTGGCTAAAGCTGCTGGGCCGCTGCGGGTTGTTGAGGAATCGCCCGCATATTGGCGAATCGTGTTCGACTATCCGCCTTTCAACATCGTGGATGCCACATTGTACCAAGCCTTGCAGGACTTGCTGGCGCGCATGGACGCGAGCTCCAGCCTACGTGTCGTAGTCTTCGAAAGCGCGAATCCTGAGTTCTTCCTCGCCCACTTCGACTTAACCGGCAAGATCGGCAATATCATGAGCGCGGTCGGACCTTCAGGCTTGCCGATCCTAACGGACACGTTTGTGCGCATTACCCGATCTCCGGTGGCCAGTATCGCGAAGATTCGAGGCTGCGTCCGCGGGGTCAGCAGCGAATTCGTGCTCGCTTGCGATATGCGTTTTGCGTCGCGCGAGAACACGTTGCTGGGTCACCCGGAAGTCGGAGTCGGGCTGCATCCCGGCGGCGGAGGCACCGAGCGCCTCCCGCCTATGGTCGGTCGCGGCCGCGCGCTCGAAATCGTTCTTGGCGCCAACGACTTCGACGGCGATACTGCGGCACAATATGGGTACGTCAACCGCGCGCTTCCAGATAAACAGCTGGACGGCTTTGTCGATGCACTTGCGCGAAGGATCGCCACGTTCGATGGGCGCGCGATCGCGGCAGCAAAGCATCTTATCAACCAGGTGTCGTTGCCGTCCGCCGACAATCTTCTCAGCGCCCTCAACTCGTTTCAAACCGCGCTAACCTGGCCCGAGGCGCTGCAGAGAGTCAAAGCTTTGCTTAGGCAGGGTCTCCAGCAGGACAGAAACTTCGAACGCCAATGGCCCGCAATGCTCGACTCGCTCGTTGAGAAGTAGTTTCGACGGAGTTGCCGGTGGGTCGCGATGACACGCGACGATCGTAACAATTAGGGAGTCGGCATTGGTCGATCAAACAAGTCTGGAGCTGCGTTCGCTCGCGAAGCAGGACGGAACACTCGAACTATCGCTTGCTCAGGTGACCGTGTCGACGCCGAAGGACGACGAGGTGATCGTTCATGTCGAGGCCACGCCGATTAATCCCTCCGACCTTGTCTACGCCTGAAACTTCTCGTAAATCCACAGTGTCCAGCGTCGTGACAAAACTTCTACGGTGGTTCCAGCCTAGCGAATCTTAAAAACCAGCAGCGTTCCGGCCTTCGGGACCACCGTTTTGGTCCCTTGTATCTTGTCTATGCCGTTTTGGACGCCTTGGGCATCAAGTCCCCAACCGGCCGTTACGGCAATGTACTGCTCGCCATCGACTTCAAAGGACGTGGGAACACCGATCACGCCGGCGGGTGCCGAGGCGTTCATCTGTGACCGTCATGTAAGGCGTCGACTCCGCATGCAAACCGGACGCTATAAAGAGAGCGACGGGCAGGGTTAGCCAAATTCGCGGATTAGACACGGTTGGAGTCCTTCAAAAGTCGGTGTTGTTCTATGTTTGAATGGGCAATCGGTGCGATCGCAAAGTTGGCCAGTTCAGTCCTTGGAGAAAGCTTTCGAGGCGGCCAACGTGTCGAGAGCCTCACGAAGTAACTTGATCTTGCCGTTTTCCGCGTGGAGTACGCCGACGTATGTCTGCTTGTAGACTTTGCCGGTGGAGAGAACTTTGGCTTCGATTTGGTATTCCGCCGCCACCTTGTCGGGCGTTTGAATGAAGTAGATCAGGTTCTTGAAGCGAAATTCGGGAACCTTGGCGAGTATGCCTGAGAGAAGTTTTTCGACTGCTTCGGGCCCTTGGGCATGAGCGTTGACCCAAGGAAGTTCGAGTACGCCATCCTCTGCAAACTGAGCCGCGGAAACGTTGGGCGTGCGAACGTTATTCAGATAGGTTTCAAGCAATTCACTTGCGGGCTTCATCGGTCTTACCTTCACAAACGGAGCACGCGGTGAGGATAGTGCTGCAACAGCTCCTTGTTCAGACCCTAATCTGCAGAAGACTTTTGTCGTGGTTAGAACAAAGCCCGCCCCCGGCGAGACCGATGGGCCATGGATGCAGCAAATACCTCGAACTTCGAAGCCCCCGGAGGCGAGGCCGGCCTCAACTGGAGCGACAATGCGTTCTGGAGCTGCCCTCGCAGCCCGCACGCCAGGTGTGGGTCCACCGAAACTACCCGTCAGGCTAGATCGTTTGAGCCATCGCCGACTAGCCACGGATTTGCAGCGAAGCCCGCCGACAGGGCATCGAGGAGCAAACGGACGGCGGGAACCATCCCGCGCCTTGATGGGAATACAGCGTGCACAACACCGGACCGGGAACTCAACGACGGCAGCAGCCGAACGAGTGCTCCGCTCGACAAGTCATCTCTGGCAAGCAATGCGGGTAGGCGCGCCACGCCCACTCCGAGAAGGGCTGCGCGACGTACAGTATAAAAATCGTCGGCGCTTAGACGGGGGTTGTGAACCAGCTCAGCTGGTTTTGATTCGGTGTCGACAAAATGCCACGTGTGCTCTCTTCCGAGCGCGCCTGTCGACAGCGTGGGAATTCGCGCGATGTCTCCGAGCGCTTGGGGCTGTCCATAAATCGCTATGAGCGCTGGACTGCCTACTAGGATCATGTCCGAGGCGCCGAATGACCGCATCGCCAAGTCGGAATCGTCGAGCGGAGGCAGGCGCACCCGAATCGCGATATCGATGCCCTCATCGACCACGTCGACTCGCCGATTGGTCGCCGCAAGTGCGACCTGAACCTCGGGGTACGCGGCGAGATACCGCACGAGGATATCGGCGACACCGCCTTGAAGCAGGCCGGTGGGGCAGCTGACCCGAACCAGCCCTCGCGGCGCAGACAGCGTTTGGTTGATCGCATCCCTTGCGGCCTCGGCTTCGGCAATCAGCGCGACACAGTGGCGGTGGAGTGTCTTGCCCGCTTCGGTGAGCGAGAGTTTGCGCGTCGTGCGATTGAGCAGGCGCACGCCGAGTTCCCTCTCCAGTGCCCCGATCCGACGACTGAGCTTCGAAGTCTGCATGCCGAGCGACTCGGCAGCAGCAGTGTAGCTACCGCAATCGACAACCCTGGCAAAGAAGTAGAGGTTGTTCAGGTCTTGGAAGGCATCCATGGGGCATGAGGCTCGCGGCGGTCGGAGCATTATTCTAACCACGACAAAAGTCTTCTCCAAATTGGGGGCTAAACGAAGGGCTGTTGCAGCACTACCCTCTCTAGATGAAGCATCGGGCTCACCGCAATCCCAATCTGGCGAGGAAAGGATGATGCTGCAACTTCGAGCTCTAGACAGCTTGGGAGGTGGAAATCGCGACTGGTTCAAGGCCAGGCACCGCTTCGCAGTCGATAGCCAGGGCAATCCCGGGCACGCACGGCTCGGGAACCTCGTGGTCTGGAACGACGACGAAATAGCTCCGCACAGCGGCTTTCCCATGCACGGGCAGGTCGGAGAGCGTGACGGCATTGCGATTGTAGGTGAACCCGGAATCACCATCACAGCGATCGAGCCCGCTGAAATCATACTTGTGGATACGGCCTGAGCTGCTGGAGTGACAATGGATAATCTGAATAATGACATCCCTCCGAATGACACTGAGGTGAAGAAAAAGGTATCGGTGCCCCTCAGCTCGCGTCGCGAGTTCCTGTGTGCGGCTGCTGCAACTAGCGGTGCCGCGATCTTATCCGCAGAGTTTGTCCCCGAAGCCGTCCGCGCGAGCACCGACAAGGTTACGGAACTCGTTCTTCCCCCAGCGACGGAAGACGTGACTCCTTTCGAAGTTCATGTACCCGAGGCCGCGTTGGAAAATCTCAAGAAACGGCTTCGTGGGACTAGATTTCCAACTGAGGAGACTACCTCCGATTGGTCTCAAGGCGTGCCCCTAGCAAAAATCAGGTCGCTCGCAAGCTACTGGGCTCTTCAATATGACTGGCGTCGCGCGGAACGTACACTTAACGCGCTGCCACAGTTCCGCACTGCTATCGATGGCCTCGGCATTTACTTCATCCACGCACGCTCGAAGCACCCACGCGCGCTACCTATCATCCTGACACACGGCTGGCCGGGATCCGTGTTCGAGTTTCTTAGCACGATCGGTCCGCTGACCGATCCCACGGCACATGGTGGTAGTGAACACGACGCGTTTCATGTCGTCGTTCCCGCGCTTCCTGGGTTCGGGTTCTCGGATAAGCCGAGCCAAAAAGGCTGGACTGTCGCGCGCATCGCCAACGCATGGGCCACTTTAATGGCGCGCCTGGGGTATGAGCATTGGGTCGCACAAGGCGGCGATTGGGGAGCCGGTGTCACGACCGCACTGGGTCACATCCGGCCACCGGGACTCGCTGGGATTCATCTTAATTGGGCATTTGTATTTCCGGAGAAGATACCTCAAGGGGGTCTGTCACCAGAGGAACAGCGAGCCGTTGATGCGGCCACTCTATTTCAGACTCAGGAGGCGGGTTACTTCCTTGAGCAGTCCACGCGGCCCCAAACGATTGCTACTGCGCTCGCCGATTCTCCCGTCGGACAGGCAGCGTGGATCTACGAGAAGTTCCATGCCTGGACTGATCACGACGGGGACGTTGAGAGCGCACTGACCAGGGACCAAATGCTCGACGACATCTCCCTTTATTGGTTCACCAACACTGCAGCGTCCTCCGCCAGAATCTATTGGGAAAACAGACCCGCGACGTACGCCGGCGGGAAGATTGATCTTCCTGTAGGCGTCAGTGTCTTCCCACGTGAGATTTATCGGGCGCCACGGAGCTGGGCGGAGAAAGACTATTCCCAACTCATTTACTGGAACGAGTTGCCGAAAGGCGGGCACTTCGCCGCATTCGAGCAGCCAGTCGCGTTTGTCCGCGAGTTGCGCGCCTGTTTCTCGAAGCTTCGTACTTGATGCAGCTAGCGATGCGCGCGCAATTGTGGATACACCCTGACGCTCGAGAGTGAGGTGATGGAGTGACAGTGGAAAATCTGAATAGTGGCATCCCTCTGAACGACACAGAGGAGAAGACGGAAGTATCCGTGCCCCTCTCGCGTCGCGAGTTCCTGTGTGCAGCTGCCGCAACCAGTGGTGCCGCGATCTTGTCCGCCGAGTTTCTGCCAGAAACTGCCCGTGCAAGCAGCAAGAAGGTTCCGGAACTCGTGCTTCCCCCAGCGACGCAAGCCGTGACACCCTTCCAGGTGCATGTACCCGAGGCCGCACTGGACGATCTCAAGAAAAGACTTGCCAACACCCGCTGGCCGAACAAAGAACCGGTAGCGGACTGGTCCCAAGGTGTGCCACTCGCTAAAGCGCGGACGCTCGTTGAATACTGGCGCACTCGCTACGACTGGCGTCGGCTCGAGCGTTCATTGAATGCGCTGGCACAGTTTCGAACGGAACTTGACGGCCTCGGTATTCACTTCATTCACGTCCGATCGAAGCACCCCAACGCGCTTCCCATCATCATGACGCACGGCTGGCCTGGATCGGTCATTGAGTTTTTGCAGGTCATTGCCCCTTTGGTCGATCCGACGGCCCACGGCGGTAAGCCCGATCACGCCTTTCACGTTGTAATCCCCTCGCTTCCCGGATTCGGGTTTTCAGACAAACCGACTGAACCGGGGTGGCGCCTTCCGCGCATCGCGAAAGTCTGGGGGGCCCTAATGCAGCGGCTCGGCTACACCCGCTATGTTGCGCAAGGTGGTGACTGGGGTGCCGGTGTGACGACGTGGATGGCCAAGCAGCAACTCCAAGGGCTGGCCGCTATCCATCTGAATCTTCCGGTCCTCTTCCCGCCGCCGCCACCATCCTCGGGTGGATATACAGCTGCGGAACAGGCAGTGCTGGCTCAGCTCGGCAAGTATGCGAGCGACGGCTCAGGCTATGCCGCTATCCAAGGCACCCGTCCGCAGACACTGGGATATGGTCTTGCCGACTCAGCGGTCGGGCAGGCGATGTGGATCTACGAGAAGTTTAAGGAGTGGACTGACAGCAAAGGTGATCCGGCGGAGGCTATATCTGTTGATCACATGTTGGACGATATCACTCTCTATTGGCTGACCGACACCGCCGCATCCTCGGCGCGGCTCTATTACGAGAGTTTCGGGAAGGACTTCGTCCGAATGCCGCTCGAGCTGCCAGTAGCCGTCAGCATATTCAGGGGCGATTTTTTCAACCCCCCGAAAGCGTGGGGCGATCAGACCTACTCAAAGCTCTTCTATTGGAACGAGGTTCCGAAGGGAGGTCACTTCGCCGCGCTTGAGCAGCCCGAACTGTTCGTTGCCGAGTTGCGCAAGAGCTTCGCTAAATTGCGTTGAAAGGCACCAGTTCAAATAACTGATTCTAAGAAGGAACCGAAGTATGCGAGCATTTACAAAGGTCGGACTCGATGCGCTTCTCACACCTGATAATTGCGTGGTTGTGCTGATCGATCACCAGCCGTTCCAGCTCGCGAATGTCAACAGCCACGAGCCAACGATGGTCATCAACAACACCATTGGTCTTGCCATGACGGCGAAGGCCTACGGCATCCCTACGATCCTGACAACAGTGACGGAAGAGCGTGGCGGCCTGATTTTCAAGGGTATTCAGGACGTCTTTCCAGATCATAAAACCATTAACCGCACCTATATCAATGCGTGGGAAGACGAGCGCGTTGTTCAAGCCGTAAAGAAGACGGGTCGGCAAAAGGTTGTTTTTGCCGCCCTCTGGACGGAGATGTGCTTGGCGATGCCGGCAATCCAGGCGATGGGCGACGGGTACGACGTTTATGTCGTTACGGATGCGTCCGGCGGCGTGTCGGCGGAAGCACACGATATGGCCATCCGCCGCCTCGTTGCGGCGGGTGCCCAACCCATCACTTGGCTGGCGATGGCCGGAGAGCTTCAGCGCGATTGGGCGCGCACCCAGTACCTCGGAGATGTGGCTAAGATCTTTGCCGAACGTGGAGGGGCTACCGGGTCTGTACTCGCATGGGAAATGCAGCTGCTTCACGCCGGCGAAGTCAAGGGCGCTTAGGCTGCACATCGGAGGACGCACAAGGGAAGCTTTGAGTTGGCCAACTTCTTTGATCCTTCGAAGAAGGGCTCTCCGCTTTCTTTTACTTTTCGAATGCCCGCCAAAGTCGCGGCGCGGCGCTTTCTGGATCGTGCGCCCCATCGGCTAGTCGCTCTCTCCAAACTTGCACAGTTCGCCAGCGCGCTCACCATGCTGAGCCTTACTTCCATACGGGTCAGTGCTGACACGCCCGACCGCCCCGCGATTGCATTCAATTCCATGCCCATCAGCAGTTGCCCGGTCATACATGCACCGGCGTGACACCTCAGCGCGTAATGTACATGCCAGCGCTGGTTCCGAAGCACATCTCCAGTTGACCGTCATGGTTCCAGTCGTAAAAGGACACGCTATGACCCGGAACCGATCCTGACACGAAGGGCGACTGCCAAATGATCGTGCCGGAAGTCGGATCGACAACTGCGAGCCTGGAGGCTTGGCTATAAACCAGGTTTGGATTGGATGTCGAAACGACCAGGTTCTTGCGACCAAACGCGGACTGCTCGAGGTCCAGACTTCCGGCATTGGCCACGGTGTATTGATGCAGTACCTGCAATGAGGAGTTGAGCTGCGTGATACTACCGTCGCCCTGGCCGCCGTTGTAGGCGTTGAGCACGAATATCTCAGGCACGCCGTCGCCGTCCGTGTCCGCCACCAGCAGATTGCTGGCGGTCACCATATAGCTCAACGCCTCCAAATAGCCCGAGGTCACGCTCGAGTATTTGTAGATCACAACCCGATTTTGGGCGAGCGCGATGATCTCGGGCACGCCGTCGCCGTCCAAATCGACGGCCGCGACGTCTCGTCCGCCCGTCAATTGCGTACTGTTCCACAACAAGGTCTGATGCAGTACGTCCCAGGCGTACACATAACCCTGGGAGGTGATTCCGATCATGTCGTCAACCGAATCGTGATTCAGATCGGCGTGCGTCACGGCGACACCATCGCCCACTTGGCCCGAGAGCCAGGTCTTTGTGTTGCTGGTGAAGTCGTAGGCAGTAAAGTACGCGTTGTACAGCGTGGCTGTACCGAGCAGCATCGAGTCGGTGCTGCCTCCCGTGACATTGCCCACGTCGAAGGCACGATCGCGCGACCAGTTGGAGTCGATTTCGCTCGAGAAGGTTAACAATCCGGTCGTGGGATCGAGTGCAATAACCCGCTCCCCGCCGTAGCCGTTGTTAGTGCTCGGTGTGGCAAACACGAAGCGATTTTTTCCCGCGGCAATCAGCCCGTTCTTGGCGCCGACGAAAGGCCCGTCGAGCACGGCGCCGTCGGGTCCCTTCCACTTGACGACGGGCGCTGAGGTCCACGAAGCAATCGCCAGCGTATCCGGGCCGCTGCTGTAGTAATCACTGCCCCAAATCATCTCCATCTGCCCATCGCCGTCGACGTCGCCTGCCGCAATGGCGCTCACACCGTCGCCCAGGGAATTGGTCTGGCTCACCATGTCGGCGACTTGGGTGCTCGTGTTGTACCGATACACGGTGACATTGCCCCACTGCGCATCGCCCAACAGTATTTCTGCAGGCCCAACGCCGTCGAGATTCGCGACTTTGAGGGCCGAGGTGCCGCTGATGGAGCCGGTTGCAATTTGCCAGAGCGGGGACTTCAGCGTGGCGCTGAACACCGTCACGCTCGCGCCGCCGGCCACCCCGACGATTTTGGCCACGCCGTCGCCATTGACATCGCCCACATCGATAATGTTTCCGAAACCCGCTCCATACGCCCATAGGTTCTGGTGCGTCGTACCGTCAAACACAAAGCCATCGGAAGTCACGATCTGCAGGCCACTGCCGCCTTCGACATTGCCGATGGCCATCGAAGTCCCGCCGTTGAGCGCGCCGCTTTGCCATTTGAGAGTCATGGTTCTGGCATCGAGCACATAGAGTTGCGTGGGAGCGCCATACACCCCGTTGCTGCCGAGACACACAAGTTCGCCCACGCCGTCGTTATCGATATCGCCGTACCTCAGCGCCGTGCAGTAGGGGCCGAGTGCCGGTGTGCCTGCTGCCGTCGAACCTTGATTGCCATATCGCGCCACTTCGCGCCGGGTCACACCATCCAACTTGACGATTACCGGACCCTGGGTGAAGAAGATCTCGCGATGACCATCCCCATCCACATCGCCCGAGGTGACGGCATTGAACCCCGAGCTCTGCGGCGAGGTACTGCTGCCATCCGCGATGGGATCGTACGGGTAGACCCAGCTCTGCGCGTAATCGGTGGCACCGTTTTTTGCGAGGATGTACAAGCTATTGCCGGTACCGATCAATATCTCATGCTGACCGTTGCCATCGAAGTCCTCGACATCGATGGCATTGTTGCCGAGCGGAATCGCCGCGGTGGTGCGCTCGAGGGGATACTGCCGGGCGGCATCGTTGACCGTGATGACTCCGCTCAACGTGATCTGCGGGGCATTGTGCAATCGTAGCTGCCACGCCATATCCGTCGCACGCTCGAACAAAGGACCGGAGGGTGTCCAAGTCACCTGCCCCGAGGCGCTCACCGCGAATCCCGCGGGTCCGTAGCCCACTTCGATGGGTCCGGTGGGATCGCCGTCGGCATCGCCGGCCGTCACCTGGAAGCTCACCAGCTGTCCGTAGGTTGCCGAGGTCGGTGCAACGCCCGTCAACACGGCGGGCGTGTCGACGATGGTCACGGAGGCACCTTGAGCAGCGCTCAGGATTCCGTCGGACACCGTCACCGTCACAGCAATGACGTCGTTCTTCACCTGATTGCCCAAGGGATAGTTGGGCCCGGTCGCGGCGGCCACCATCACGCCGTTTCGGGTCCACACATACGTGGTGGTCAGGGGATCTTGGTCCGGATCACTGCTGATGACCTGCACGGAGATCGGGTCGTTGCGCCGCGGCGCGGCGCTCGAAAACGTCAGCGAGCTGATAACCGGCGCATAGTTTTGCACGTGGACGGTGACGCTGCTCGGCAGAGAGGAGAGCGTGCCGTCGTTCACCGTAAGGGAAAACTGCAAATCGCCCACCGTGGCGGGAGCGACAAATTGAGCCGCGGCATTGGTGGCATTTTGCAGCGTGACGGCGGTGCCCGCCGTCTGAGTCCATTGATAAGTGAGCGGCATGCCCTGCGGATCGGATCCGCTTCCATTGAGCATCACGAACGAGTTCTTCGGTGTAGTGATGGACATACCTGCCATTGCCATGGGCGCAACCGAGGGCGCCATCACGGTGATGGTCACCATTGAACTGGCCGAATCGGCCTCGCCGTCGTTGACCACCAGCGTGAATTGCAGCACCGCGGCACTGTTGGGTGCGACGAATGTCGGATGCGGGCTTGAATAGGAGCTCAAGCTCACGCTCGGTCCGGCCGTTTGAACCCATTTGTACGTGAGCGGATCGCCATCGGCATCGCTGCTGCCGGCGCCATCCAAAGCCACAGGCGCATTTGCGGCGACCGTGACATCGGGGCCGGCGGATGCGACCGGCGCGTGATTCATAACCGTGACCGTCGTCGTGGCTGTGGTTGAGGACAATTGCCCGTCGTTGACGGTCAAGGAGAAGGACAAGGACGCCGAAACGCCGGGCGCCGTGAATTGGGGTTTCACCGCCGTCGCCGAGCTCAGGACCACGCTCGAGCCTGCGGTCTGTGTCCAAGAGTAGGTGATCGAGTTGCCGTCGGGGTCGTGGCTGGCCGAGCCGTCGAGCGTCACCACCGAGCGCTTCGCCACGGTCTGAGCGGCGCCGACAACCGCGATGGGAGGACTGTTCGAGTGCGAACCCCCTCCGCCGCCGCCGCACCCGACGAGAACGGCACTGACCAAGATACCCAG
>WNFT01006162.1_pt1 | contig 11923 bp, 14 predicted proteins | sample 5400191 | NCBI WGS metagenome assembly WNFT01 (sample SAMN13153359, study PRJNA577476) | soil metagenome | isolation source: 80 cm saprolite under Madrone tree | place: USA:California | collected 2016-06-14
AGATATAGGCTGATTGCAAGCGGCAACAATGAAAAAATAAACGCCGAGCGCCAGATTGCCCCCTCCTCATTCTGCAGCAGGACAAGCAGCGCGCCGAGCAATGGAATGAAGATCAAGCCGGTTAGCCAGAAGCTGCCCATCAGCGTATCACCAGGTAGACGTAGTAGGCCGCGACGGCGAGTGCGCCGAGCAGGTAAACGAATGCATAATCCTGGACATTGCCGCTCTCGACTTTGCGCACCGCTTCGCCGCTTTCCTCGACTCGCAGCCCGAGACCGTCGACAATGCCGTCGATCACCTTGACGTCGACTCCGCGATACAGCACGTAGGTCGAGATGAAGAACAGCGGCCGCGTCACGATCAGGTCATAGAGTTCATCGATGTAATACTTCCGCCGCAGCACGTTGTAGAGGGCCCGCATGCTTTCGGCGAATTGCCCGGCGAGCGCCGGAACCTGGATGTAAAAGATCCATGCGATCCCGATACCGATTATTGCTACCAGGGTTGCGACGGCGCTTAGCACAAGGCTCGGCGAGAGATTGCTTCCGGCCATCGCTGCCGGCCGCGCCATTAATCCTGTCACCGGACCCGCGACGACGGGGGCCAGGAAGCGGCTGAAAGCGCCGCCCCACAGCATACCTTCCGGAAGTTCCACCCATCCGCCAATAATCGAAAACACCGCGAGCACGATCAGAGGAATCGTCATCACGGGCGGCGACTCGTGTATGTGATGCTCCTTTTCGGAGGCTACCCGAGACTCGCCGTGGAATGTGACGAAGATTAACCGGAACATGTAGAAGCTCGTCAGTCCCGCGGTCACGAGACCGAGCAGCCACAGCCAGATATGACCCGACGTGTACGTCGACTCGAGAATCAGGTCCTTCGAGAAATAGCCCGCAAAGAACGGGATTCCGCTGATCGCGAGCGCCGCGATGAGCATCGTCGTATACGTGATCGGCAGTTTGCGGCGCAGACCGCCCATCCGGTTCATGTCCTGTTCACCCTCGAGCGCATGCATAATCGAGCCGGCGCAGAGGAAGAGCAGCCCCTTGAAGAACGCATGCGTCATCAGGTGGAAGATTCCCGCGGCAAATGCTCCCACGCCGACACCCACCACCATGTAGCCGATCTGGCTTATGGTCGAATACGCGAGCACGCGCTTGATATCAGATTGGACGATCGCGACGGTCGCCGCGAAGAACGACGTGAGCGCGCCGATTATCGCCACGACCTGCATCGCGTCGGGCCCAAGCCGGTAGAGAAAGTTGAGCCGCGCGATCATGTAGACGCCCGCCGTCACCATGGTGGCGGCATGGATGAGAGCGCTCACCGGAGTCGGGCCGACCATCGCGTCGGGCAGCCACACGTAAAGCGGGACTTGCGCGGACTTGCCGGTAGCACCCAGGAAGAGCAGCAGCGCGGCAGTAACGGCGACCGGTTGCAGCAGGTCGGCATGCGCCTTCATCCCGACGAACGAAAGCGTCCAGACTCCATGCGCCGCGAGCGCGCCAACTATAGTGAGAATTCCCAGGATGAAACCGGCATCGCCGACCCGGTTGGTTATAAACGCCTTGCGTCCGTTGTAGGCGAATTCTGAATTGGAGTACCAAAAGGCGATCAGCAGGTACGAGCAGAGTCCCACGCCTTCCCATCCGACGAACATCAGGAGCAGATTGTCTGCGAGCACCAGCACGAGCATCGCGAGCGCGAACAGGTTCATGTACGCGAAGTAACGCGCGTAATCCTCGTCATGGGCCATGTACCCGCATGAGTAGAGATGGATAAAAGCGCCGACGCCGCTCACCACTAACGTCATCACTGCCGAGAGCGCGTCGAAGCGAAGCGCGATGTCAACGTGAAAATTGCCCGCCGATATCCACGGCCATAACGTGAACGCAAGTGCTCCGGCCGGCGGCATCATGAGCAGTTTCGCGAACGCCCACAGCGCGATCGCGAACGCAAAAAAAATGACCGATGTCCCGACGAAGTTGACCGCGCCCCGTCCTGCCCTACGCCCGTAAAACAGGTTGAAGACGACACCAAGGGCCGGGAAGAATAGGATTAGCCCGAGCGGGGGAAAATCAATCGTCATTGCTTACCGGTGGCTTACCAGCGCAGGAGGTTCAGTTCGTCAACATTGACGGTCTCGCGGTTGCGGAATAGCGCGATGATTATGGCGAGGCCGACCGCGGCCTCGGCCGCCGCCACTGTCATCACGAAGAACACGATCACTTGCCCGTCCATCGAACCCACGCTGCGCCCGAGCGCGACGAAGGCGAGGTTGACTGCGTTGAGCATCAACTCGATCGACATGAACATCACGATTACGTTGCGGCGTATCAGCACGCCCGCCACGCCGATCGCGAAGAGAATGGCGCTCAACGCCATGAAGTAGCTGATTGGCGTCATGGCCGGGCACTCCGTACGTTGGTCGATGCCTCGCTCGTTACACGCTCCGTCCGTGAGAGGCTCGGCATGCGGCGCGCGAGTGCGACCGAACCTACGACCGCCGCGAGCAGCAGGAACGAGGTCACCTCGAACGCGATCAGGTAGTCGGAAAACAACACGCTCGCGAGACTCTCGATCGAGCCATAACCGTTCGGAACCGCGCGCAGTGAGTCGGTCGCGGGCACGCGAAGAAATATGACAAACAATTCTGCCACCAGCGCCGCCGCCGCGATCGCGCCAAAGAATTTGAGCGCCAGATGGCCGCCAAGGTCAGTCTCCGCTTGCAGGTTCAACAGCCAGATCACGAACAGGAACAGGATCATGATCGCGCCGACATAGATGATTATCTGGAGGAAGCCGACCGTCACAGCGCCAAGCCCGATAAAGAGCGCGCCAATATCGACCAGCGCGAAGGCCAGCGCGAGCAGACAGTGCACCGGACTTCGCTGCAGGATCACGCCGAAGGCCGCGATAATCGCGAGCACTCCGAGAAATATAAAGAGCCAGAGGGGCATCAGTACTTTGCTCCCACTGCGACGACCACGAACGCGGTCGCGACCAGGTTTAGCAGTCCCAGCGGAACGAGGCCCTTCCATCCAAAGCGCATCAACTGGTCGTAGCGAAAGCGCGGTAACGTCCAACGCACCAAAATTTGCAGACAACAGAAGATAACCGTCTTCAACCAGAATGCGATTATTTGCAGGATCGCGACGGTCCAGTTTGGCAGGGCAAGGAACGCTCCATGCGGACCCGGAAAGTGAAAGCCCTCGCGATATAGCCACGGCACCTGCCATCCGCCGAAAAAGAAAAGCGTTACTAATACCGATGTGAGCACGACCTCGGCAAAGTCGGTCATCATGAAGACCGCCTGTTTGCCCCCCGAGTACTCGGTAAAGTATCCCGCAACCAGTTCCGACTCGCCCTCGGGCAAATCAAACGGCACCCGCTTCGACTCCGCCATCCCCGCCGTCAGAAGCAGAAAGAACGACACCGGCTGCACCAGGATTCCCCAGCGCGGCAGCCATCCGAACCAAACGCCACCCTGGATTTTGCAAATCTCCTGCAAGTCCAGTGTTCCGTAAGTGATCACAACCGCGATAATGGCGAGTCCCATCGCGAGCTCGTACGAAATCATCTGGGCGCTGGCGCGTATCCCGCCAAGCAGCGACCAGCGGCTGTTCGAGGCCCAACCGCCGAGCGCCACACCATAAACGCCGACCCCGAGCACCGCCAGCACGTAGAGCGCCGAAACGTTGAGGTCGGCCGCTTGTAGATTGATCGCATGGGATCCGATCTTGAGCACGTCGCCGATCGGCACAACCGCGAACGTCACCAGCACCGGAAAAAGCGCCAGGAACGGCGCGAGTCCGTGCAGGAAGCGGTCGGCGCCTTCGGGCACAAAATCTTCCTTGGTGAAGAGTTTTACTGAATCCGCGAGCAGGGTGTTGACCAGCCCGAAGTTTGGCAGGCCGAGCCGCCGCCCAATCCCGAAGATCGCCGCACGATTCGCGCCGATGCGGTCCTGGATAAGGGCGCTGCCCTTGCGCTCGAACCAAAGCAAAACGGCCGTCAGGTTCAACACCAGTACGAGGATTAAGATCGCCTTGATTGCGCCGATCAGGAGTTCAGTCGTCACGTTGAGCCAGCTTGATAACTATCGGGACAGGTCGTCAGTCAGGTTGTCGAGGTAGCAGTTGCAGTTGAGCTGGATCATCGCCGCCCTCTTGCGAGGCTCTGCCCGGACCATAACGAAACCTTCAACGAGCACGCGTCACGCTTTCGGGAATCTGATGATAGCTAACGCAAATCCGAAGCTTTCGCCAGACTTCTCCATGCAGATCGCAAACAAACTTTTGATTGCCTCGCTCCGCTTGGCTGCGGACGGTTTCTTTAACGCTCGTCGCAGACTCCTTCGCTCGGTTCGCTTCGCTCACCTGGCGGCAGACTCCTTTGCTCGGCTCGCAAGCTCGCCTAATGTCACCTGCAACTTGCGACCGCAGCGGGACTGGGCTATGGTCCCGCAGCCGCCAATAGGCGGCGGGAACGAGTTGTTATAGATATACGGAGAAGGTTAGCAAACCTCGTGACGCGCGCTACAGCTTCGAAACGGGTGCCATCAAGAATAACTATGCACCGCCACCTGTCGGCAATCATGGTTTGTTACGTTTTCATTATTTTCGCGGATACGCGAGCAAGGGGCGTTGTAGCGTGCGAGTGATTTCTGGAGAGGCTCACGGGCGCCGGATTAGCGCCCCGCGTGGGCTGGTGACGCGTCCCGCGACGGCGCGTGTGCGTGCCTCGATCTTCTCGCGTCTGGCTTCCCGCTTCGAACTCGAAGGCGCTCACGTCCTCGACCTGTTCGCAGGGAGCGGCTCGCTCGGACTGGAGGCGCTCTCGCGCGGCGCCGCCCACGCCACCTTCGTCGATTCGTCCCGCACTGCCACGACGGCTATCGCGCGGAACCTGCGCGCGACCGGCCTCGATTCGCGAGCGCGCGTGCTCGCGTTGGAAGTTAAGCGTGCGCTTTCCGAACTCGCGGCCGCGGGCGAGCGCTTCGATCTGGTATTCGTCGACGCGCCCTACCGCGACGACTCGAGTGCGGCGGTGCTGGCGATACTTGCCGATTTGCGGTTGGTTACCCTCGAGGGCTGGACCGTGGTGCGCCAATTCCATCGCACACCCGCGCTGGCACCCGCAGGGTTTGCATGTGTAAGTGTGGCAAATCTAGGCGATCATCGGATCGCCCTTTACCGGCGCCTGGAACAGCCGCCGAAAATGAGCTCGGACGGTTTGCATGGTGAACAAAGCTAGAGAGCACACCCCGTTAATCGCGATCTACCCCGGCAGTTTCGATCCGATCCACAACGGTCACATCGACATCATCCGCCGCAGCGTCGTCATTTTTGACGAAGTGATCGTCGCTATCGCCTACAACCCGCACAAGGATTCGGCCCTGTTCTCACCCGACGAGCGCGTCGAAATGATCCGCGAAGCCATCAAGGATCTCGAACCGCGCGCGCGCGTCGACAAGTTCAGCGGCCTCTCGGTCGATTACGCTGAGCGCATCGGCGCCCAGGTCATAATCCGCAGTCTGCGCGCCGTCACCGACTTCGACTACGAGCTCCAGATGGCGCAAATGAACAAGCAGATGAAGGCTACCATCGAGACCGTATTCCTGTTCGCCAACCCGAAGCTCTTCTTCAGCGCCTCGCGCCTGATCAAGGAAGTCGCCGGTTACGGCAAGCGCCTGCCCGAGCTCGTCCCCGAGGCCGTGATGAACCGCCTACGCACGAAACTCAAGGTCGATTAGGCGCTTTTTTGCGCGACGGCCGGCTCTTGTCAGTTTGCCGTGCGCCACCAGCCTTTCCCGTTTCGTCGTGCGCCGATGAGGGCTACAATGCTCGGGCGGCTTCAGCCGCCTCGACTGGTTCGATGATAAAACTCAATCGCAGGATAGCCACCCTCAAGCATTCCGCCACGTTGGCAGCCGACGCCCGCGCCATGGAAATGAAGGCAGCGGGAATCGATGTCATTCCCCTTGCCGCCGGCGAACCCGACTTCGACACGCCCGAGCGGATCAAAGAAGCGGCACGGCGCGCGTTAGCCGAAGGTAAGACCAAGTACACGGCCGTCGGCGGAATCCCGGAACTCAAAGACGCGATTCGGCTCAAGCTCAAGCGCGAGAACGGGCTCGATTATGAACGCGTCGAAGTGTTGGTGTCAGCCGGATGCAAGCAGGCCGAGGCCAACGTAATCGGCGCGCTGTTCGACGAGGGTGACGAAGTCATCATACCGGGGCCGGCATGGGTGAGCTTCTCCGCGATGGTCGGTCTGAGCGGCGCGACGCCCAAGCTCGTCGTGTGCCCTGAAGAGAATGGCTTCCTGCTCGATCCGGATTTGCTGCGCCGCGCCGTCACACCACGCACGCGCGGGATCATCCTCAATTCGCCGTCTAACCCGACCGGCGCGGTATACTCGGCCGGCCATTTGAACGAAATGTCCCGCGTCCTGCTCGACGCCGATATGTGGGTGTTGTCCGACGACGTGTACGAGCACATCGTCTACGACGGGCCGATTCCGCACATTTTCCAGATCGAGCCGCGGCTCAAGGCCAAGGGCGTCGTGCTCAACTCGCTGTCGAAGGCCTACGCGATGACGGGATGGCGGATCGGGTACGCCACGGGGCCTCGCGAGGTTATCGGCGCCGCCACCCGACTGCAAAGCCAGAACAGCGGCAACGCCAATTCGATAAGCCAGTGGGCGGCAGTCGAGGCGCTCACCGGGCCGCAGGACGAAGTAGGGAAGATGAGAGAGCAGTTCCGCGCGCGTCGAGAACTCGTGGTCGCGCGCACCCGCAAGCTTCCCGGCTTCAAGCTGCCAAACGTCCCCCAAGGCGCGTTTTACGTCTTTCCAAACGTCACCGGGCTTTTCGGTTCCAGCTACAACGGGAAGACCGTTGCTGACGGGGACGGGCTCGCGGAGTTAATGCTGAATGAGGCGCACGTCGCGAGCGTGGGGGGCAACGACTTCGGCGCACCGGGCCATGTCCGCTGTTCATATGCTACCTCGATCCCGAAAATCAACGAAGCGTTCGACCGGATGGAGCACCTGCTCGCGAAATTGAGACGTTGAATCGTTATTTTTCCACCGATTCGACTCCCGGATGTAGCGCGAGCCCACGACGAATTTTCACGCTCGGGACACGCGCGTTCTAGCTGGAAGGGTTCGCCGAACCGAGTCTCGCGATAAACTGCGCGCTCGTCTCGATTTGAGCCCCCGCGCCCTTGAGCTCGGCCAACGCCTTGTCGCGCGCTTCGTCGTTCGAGCCGGCGATCGCGTCGCTTATGACCGTCACCTTGTAGCCGCGCTTGATCGCATCCAGCGCGGTCGCAGCCGCTGACCCGCCCGCATAGACGCCCGCGATGATCAGGTTCCCGAGGTTGTGCGCTTCGAGATGGGAGCCGAATTCGGAATTCGAGAAGGCGTCACCGTGCTCCTTGTTGAAGTACACTCCCGCGGTTCCGTCCAGCCTCGGGTCAAGCGCCGAGCCAGCCTCGTACCGCAATGCGGCGTCGCTCCTGAGCAGGTTGCGGACGAACTCGAACCGGCTGAACTCATCACGAACGTAGATGACATCGATCGCGTTCTTTCGCGCCGCCTCGATCATCGCATTCGCCGCGTTCAGTATCGGATCGACCTGGTTTTGCGCAACCGCCATCCGCCCGTCCGGGCGCAGGTAGTCATTCTGAAAATCTATCAAAACCAGCGCGGTGCGCGGATCCTTGAAATCGAGCGGCTCGCGCTTGGCGCACGCGCCGAGCATGAGTATCAGGCTCAAGGTCGCGGCCAACATCAATGCGGCTCTGGTGGCCCTCATCTTCAGCAACTCCTCGGACACGTGTTAATCCCGGTAACTTTCTCGCACATCGAGCACGAGACTCACGCATTTTGTGACAGGTGGCAATACGGACTATGCAAGAGACGCAAACCCGCACGCGGGCGAAGCTTCATTTGCCGCGCCACGGCGCCGGAAATTCGCCGGTGCGAATGAATCGCACGTAGTCGGCGAGGATTTCCGCATGGTCGAAGGCCAACGGCTGTGGCGGTTCGTCAGGCATGAAAAGCCCGGTTGCTTTCGCATCGTCGCGCGCATGCGGCGTCCCACGCCCGCGCCCGATGTACACGACGGTCACGGTATGGCCGCGCGGGTCGCGGTCCGGGCGCGAATAGACGCCCAGCAACGCGCGTAATTCAACTTCGAGCGAAGTCTCTTCCCACGCTTCCCGTATCGCGGCCCGCTCGACCGGCTCCCCGATCTCGACGAAACCGCCGGGGATCGCCCATCCGGGCGGAAAATTCTTGCGTTCGATAAGCACCACGCGATCGCCCACCTCGGCAATCACGTCGGCTGCGAGCGGAGGACATACCGGATGCGGCATACGGAAAGTCTAACATGGCGCATACGGCGCCGCGCAACTCCGAAGGCTGGTACAAATGTCGAGATTCCCGTCACATCGGCCTGTCCGTGCTTACGCCGGGTTGTGGCAAACCGCCTCGATGTTGTTGCCGTCAGGGTCGATTATGAACGCCCCGTAATAGTTGGGATGATATTCCTTTCGTACCCCAGGAGCACCGTTGTCGCGTCCACCGGCAGCCAGTGCGGCCTTGTGGAACGCATCGACGATCTTGCGATCGGAGGCGGCGAAGGCCACGTGCACGGGTTTGGGCGCCGCTCCTTGCGAGATCCAGAAATCCGGTTTGCCCGCTCCGAATCCGGCGGCACCGCTGAATTCCATTAGCTTCGTGTAGCCCAGCGGAGCGAGGGCGCTTTCGAAAAAGCTCTTTGCACGGCCGAAGTCCGAGACCACCAAGCCTACATGGTCGAGCATGGTCAACTCCTTCTCTTTCTTGATCACTTTTCTCTTTTAATCAAAAGCGCAACGCATCCGCCCACAATCGTCAGCCTCGTCGCGCAACCGCAGTTTGGCAAAGATTGAAAGAGAGACCCAGGAGAAGCAATTAAGGCGATGCAGGGGAGGAACTGCTGGTGCACTAAAGGCGCGCGATGGCTACCAGTTGCGGACGAGGACGATAAAAACTCCCAGCAGCAAAAGCAGCACGGTAAGAGGAATCGCGGTTCCCGCAGTCAGCCAAAACTTGCCTGGCTCATTAGTCCTTTGGGTGGGAATCTTCATAAGTTCATTGTAATCGGGTCGCGAAGGGCTCGTCCTGAGTGGCTGAAAAACCGAGCATGACGCGTACCACATCCTTATCGGGCCGTCAAACGGCTCTGCGCCATGCGCCGCGGGTACTGTCCTATTGGACAGTACCGCGCCGTGGATAGTGCCGAAATCGGGACACAACCCTTCGCCGTACTCGTTAGTGAACCGCTGCAAATGTTACCGCTCCCTTGATTCGGACGCCATGGGCCCTGCGACGCAGTTGACAACTCGCTGCGCGGGCCACAGAGTTCTACTTGATCATGCAAGTCGCACGTCTCTACGATTTCGGCGATATCCGCGTCGAGCAAAGCGCCCGGCCCGAGGTCGGACCTGATGACATCCTCGTCCGCGCCAGCGCGTGCGGCATCTGCTCGGGCGACATCATGCCGTGGTACATCCGGCGAAAGGCGCCCCTGGTGCTCGGTCACGAACCGGTCGGCGTGGTCGAGGAAGCAGGCGCCGCAGTGCGCGGCTTTCGTCCGGGTGAGCGCGTCTTCGTACACCATCATGCGCCATGCTTCGATTGCGCGGCATGCCGGCGCGGCGAGTATGTACAATGCGCAACCTGGCGCGCGACCAAGATCACGCCCGGCGGAATGGCGGAATATTTTCTGGTCAGCGCGGAAAACCAACGCGACACCCTGAGACTGCCCGACGACGTTGCCGATATCGACGGCGTGCTGGTCGAGCCTGCCGCATGCGTGGTCAAGTCGATTCGCCGCTCGGGTCTCAAACCCGGCGAAACGATTCTCGTGATCGGTCTTGGGATCATGGGCATGATGCATGTCAAACTCGCGCGTCATCATGGCGCCGGACTCGTTATCGGCGCGGACCTGTTCGAGACCCGTGCGTCGCGCGCGAAAGCACTCGGCGCCGATATCGGATTGGTCGTGTCGGGCGACGATCTCGCTGAACAGGTACGGCAGATTACGGACGGCGCGATGGCCGACGTGGTCATCGTCGGTCCGGGAACGGCACGGGCGCTTACCGCGGGAATCGCCGCGGCAGGCAAGGGTGCGACCGTCGTGCAGTTCACAGCGACGCCGCCCGAAGAGGAGATGCTCCTCCGTCCGCATCACCTCTACTTCAATGAGACCCGTCTCATCCCGAGCTATTCATGCGGACCCGACGACACGCGTGAGGCGCTCGAACTGGTACGGCGTGGCGTCCTGAGCGCGCGCGAACTCGTCACTCATCGTTTTCCACTCGCCCGAATATGCGAGGCTTACGACCAGGCGCAAAAGCCCGACTCGCTCAAGGTTGTCGTAACTTTCTAGATTGCTCGCGCTATGGCTGCCACACATCCATCGGGAGCCGCGCGAAAGAAGGGCGCGCACCAGGCCGCGCCGGCCAAGACTCGGCCGCGCAAGACTGGGCCGCGAAAACCGAGCCCTACAAAATTTCCGCGCACAAGGGCGGTGAGTTCTGCGGCGCGTCACGCCAGGTGCTAATCGGCAAAAATGGTGAACCGGTCAATTTCCATGTGCGATACTTCGAGCTTCAACCGGGCGGCTTCACAAGTCTCGAACGCCATCGCCATTGTCACGTCGTTATCGGCGCGCGTGGGCGCGGCCGCGTTCAGGTGGGCAACCTTCAATACCAACTTCGGCCCTTCGATGTTATCTATATCGCGCCCGACGAACCGCATCAGTTGAGCGCCATTACGAAAAGCAGGTTCGGATTCTTCTGTATCGTCGACGCCGATCGCGACCGGCCGCGCCCGGTGTAGCACGATCAAAGCGTGTGCGCTTCACTCTGCGAGTTTGTAATTTGATTTTTTAGTCACGGCCCCAAGCGCGGTTGTAGGCGATCCCGCGCAGGCCCGCTTAGCCGCGCTCACGCGCGCGAGATGCTTCACTTCGTTCAGCATGACAAGGCGGGCGGCCTGAGCGGCCTATGCAAAGAGCTTCGGGATAGGCGCCTCCTCGAAGGACAATTTGAGGCGCGACTGCTGCATCGTTAAACAAGTCGTAGACCAAATAGCGAAAGGGCGCCCATGCCGAGCACGGACGCCCTTCGCCACACTTAAAGTTTCGTCGTGATTAAGAACCAGCCGGGGCCGGAGCAGGAGCCGCCGGAGATTCCGGCGCGGCCGGCGCAGCGCCACCGCCGCCGGACGGGGCAGCCATGCTGCTGGACGCCTCCGGAGCCTCTGCCGCCTTCTTGGCCATGTGATGACGCCGATGACTCATCGCATGCCGCCCATGATGGTGGCGGCCACCCATACCAGTCTTCGCCGCGATCGCCTCCGCACGGTCAGCCGCTGCCTTCGCATCCGCTGCGGCCTGCTCGACCTTAGTGGCCGAAGCTTGGGCCGACTGCCCGGCACTCTGAGCCGCGGTGGACGCCGCCTCGGCGCGCGTCGCTGACGCGTCGGCCTGTTGCGCTGCGTTCATCGCCCGTTGCGCGGGATCGGGCTGCTTCGAACATCCCGCCATGAACGAAAGGGCTAACGCAGCCCCCGCCAGTCCAAGTAGTTTAGTGGTCCTCAAGATTAACCCTTCCATCCTTTTCCTCCTTCAATTCTAAGTGAAGCAACACGACACAAGAAATGTCGACTCATCCTTTGCATTAACTCCGCTTAAGCGCGCAGCATACAGTATCAAGAAAACCCTCGCAATCAACCCGTCGCATTATTAGCTGCAGCACGCCGCGCGTGTGAATTATTCGCCGACTAAATTTGATGACTAAAAGTCATCACCGCCGAAATCATCCCCTCCCATACCTCCCATTCCGCCCATGCCGCCCATACC